>OHDS01000004.1_pt1 | contig 249627 bp, 246 predicted proteins | sample 1567031 | NCBI WGS metagenome assembly OHDS01 (sample SAMEA3879503, study PRJEB24766) | human gut metagenome | biome: human-associated habitat; feature: feces | place: USA | collected 1985/1987
AAATGTGTCACAACAAAAACCAAAGCAATCCGCCTAAAAAGCACGGCAATATGCCGTTGTAATTGTTCAATGTGTGTGTATCCCCGCAGAAGTGATTTTTCCGGGGATACTTTTACCAACCCACATGATGGGAAATTTTAAATATAAAATGATGACTTAGTTAAAAATAAATATATTTCTTAATACTATGGAACTTCTTAAAAACCTCTTTGAAGGATATCCCAATCTTTGGGGCGGAGGTGTAGCACACTCCGTACTCATTCTGTCACTAGTTATTGCCTTTGGAATTATGCTGGGTAAAATAAAAATATCCGGCATCTCACTTGGTGTCACATGGATTCTTTTTGTCGGTATCGTATTCGGCCATTTCAATCTGAATCTGGATGAACACCTGCTACATTTTCTAAAAGAATTCGGTCTTATTTTGTTCGTCTATTCCATTGGTTTGCAGGTGGGTCCCGGTTTCTTCTCAGCCTTTAAGAAAGGAGGATTTACGCTGAACATGTTGGCTATGGGGGCTATTTTTATCAGTGTAGTCATTACTATCATTTTACATTTTACTACCGGAACTCCCATAACCACCATGGTCGGCATTCTCTCTGGTGCTGTTACCAATACTCCCGGCCTTGGTGCCGCCCAACAGGCAAATAGTGATTTAAATGGCATAGATGCACCGGAGATTGCGATGGGATATGCTGTTGCCTATCCCTTGGGGGTGGTTGGTGCCATTCTCTCATTGCTTGCACTGAAATACATTCTTAATATCAAAACATCACAAGAAGAAGCCGATGCCGAAAAAGGATTGGGACATTTACAGGAACTGACCGTACGCCCCGTTACATTAGAGATAAAAAATGAAGCAATACATGGGAAGACCATTAAGGAAATACGTCCTTTGGTAAACCGCAACTTCGTCATTTCGCGCATACGCCATCATGACGGACAGCAGGAAGTGGAACTAGTAAATTCAGAAACGATATTACATATTGATGACAAGATTCTGGTTATCTCGAACCCTATTGACATTGAAGCGATTACAGTATTTTTTGGCAAACAGGTAGAAATGGAATGGGAACAGTTAAACAAGAAACTTATCTCACGCCGCATTTTGATAACAAAGCCTGAGTTAAATGGAAAAATGCTCTCACAACTTAAGATACGAAATAACTTCGGTGCGAGCATCACCCGTATCAACCGTTCAGGAGTAGACTTGGTAGCCTCCCCACATTTACAGTTGCAAATGGGCGACCGTGTAACTATAGTTGGTAGTGAACTTGCTGTCACTCATGCCGAAAAGGTTTTGGGAAACTCCATGAAGAGACTGAATCATCCCAATCTTATCCCCATTTTTTTCGGCATCGCATTAGGATGTATCTTGGGAAGTATTCCATTTATGTTTCCAGGTATTCCACAACCAGTAAAACTTGGTCTAGCAGGTGGACCGCTTATTGTATCCATTCTTATCAGTCGTTTCGGTCCTCAATATAAAATGATTACATACACCACGATGAGTGCTAACTTGATGATAAGAGAAATCGGGATTTCCTTATTCCTAGCTTGTGTAGGGTTGGGAGCCGGGAAAGATTTTATAGAGACAATTGTAAATGAAGGTGGATATATTTGGATTATGTATGGAGCTATTATTACGACCGTACCATTAATCATAACGGGGCTCATTGGGCGTTATGCCTGTAAATTAAACTATTATACCCTTATTGGTGTATTATCAGGAGCAAATACTAATCCGCCTGCCCTCGCCTATTCCAATGATCTGACTTCATGTGACGCTCCGGCCGTGGGATATGCCACCGTATATCCGCTTGCTATGTTCCTACGCGTACTTACGGCTCAATTATTGATACTCTCATTAGGTTAAACTTTAAAATTCTTTAAATATGTACCAACAAGAAACGATTACCAAAGAACTACATTTACAGTTAAGTGATGAAAATTTGGCACAGTTCGAACTTGATGCCAAAGAAACGGAACGCCTCGGACACATCGGCACCCACATGGATTGCTATATGGAAGCTCCCCGCTATAAAGAATATGTAACAGATGCCGTCGTGGTAGATTGTCGGAACGGACTACCAGCCGACGAATACTTTAATAACTTGGACATAGAAGGTAAAGCATTGGTTTTATATACCGGCAATATGGCAACCAACGACTATGCAACCAAAGACTTCTTTATGTTTGACATGAAGCTTAATTGGGACTCTCTGGCTGCATTACTTTATAACCATCCAAAGTTTATTCTTATTGACTCACATGGGTTAGGCATGTTTTCACAACACCGGTTATTCGATATGGAATGTGAGAAAAACGGTTGTTTTCTTATTATGTGCCTGATGCTTGAAGGAGAAGAAATATTGAATATAAAAAAATTAAAGATTGAAATTGACAAGGAAATGCCTTCCACTGGAAAGCCATGTCGTGTCTATGGATTCTAAAAAAAGAAAAACATAACTTCATTTAAATGGATAAGACAGCCGAAACTTTGATAGATGTCAGTGGATTTATTTCTGAATATTCCGCTCACATGATGGGATGTGGTGTACATACTTCACGAGTGATACGCAGTGCCAATCGCATTGGGGAATCATTCGGTTATATGGTAAAAATCAGTGTCATTCAGAAAAAGAAAAAACGAGATCGAAAAGCAAGTATATCAATTGGTTACTCATAACAATAGTAGCTGTGCTGCTTGGAAGCATGGTAGTAGAACTTGTCCAAAATGTTTAATACCATCCAACTTTTATAAATCATTTCTGATTTTTAAACTAACTCAATGCTGTAATAATTCCAATTTCCATTATCTTTGTTCCCGAATCGGTTCCGAATAGATGTCCTCTATCCGGATTAAAAGGGAATCGGGTGTAAATCCCGGACAGTCCCGCTGCTGTGAAACTCCGATAAAATTTCCGATATGTACCTATTGCCACTGCCTGACTCCACATAACGAGAACGCGGGAAGGCATCGGAAATGAGGAGCCAGTCAGAAGACCTGCCATTCATCAAAGGCCGTTTCTACTCGTGGGGTTAGGGAAGCGGTACGAAAAGATACAATAATTCATACCAACAGCATCTCATGCAAATAATTAAAAGGAATGGGGCAACAGAATCCTACGACAGAGAAAAAATAGCCGTTGCCATACGGAAAAGCTTTGCCAGTACCCAAAAAGAAATAACAGATGAAGCTGTCTACACCATAGTAGACGAAGTGGAACTATTTCTGCATCAAAACGAAGCAAATCGTAGTGTAGAACGCATTCAGGACGAAGTGGAACGTAGTTTGATGGAACATGGCTTTTATGCAGAAGCCAAAAACTATATACTTTACCGTTGGCAACGCACAGAAAGAAGAAAAGCTCTTAGCCAAATCATTACTGGAACCGGTGATGATACTATATCAAATATACTAAAAGAGATACAAAAAGACTTCTCCGGGAAGGAATATAGTCTAACCCTTCTCGCAGAGAAATTCACAAGTTTCTGTAAACCGGATATGACACCCGGGGAACGGTTGGCGGCACTTGTCAAAGCGGCTGTAGAACTGACGACACAAGAAACTCCCGATTGGGAATTCATTGCGGCGCGTCTGCTGAATTTCCTATTAACAAAAAAACTGACCGAACAGGCGGAAGCTGCCGGCATCTTTTCATTTTATGATAAATTACGTTACCTCACCGATGAGGGTTTGTATGGTAATTATATCTTAGCCTCCTATACTCCACAAGAGATAGAAACGGCAGCTGGCTTCATGTGTCCTGAACGTGACAAGCTTTTCAATTATTCAGGACTGGATCTGCTTGCCAAGCGTTATCTGATCCGTACCCGTTCACACGAGCCTATAGAATCTGTGCAGGAAATGTATTTAGGGATTGCCCTTCATCTCGCTATGCCCGAAAAACAGGACAGACTGCAATGGGTAAAAAAGTTCTATGATATATTAAGTCGTTTGGAAGTCACAATGGCCACTCCTACCCTGGCAAATGCCCGAAAACCTTATCACCAGTTATCCAGTTGCTTCATTGATACAGTGCCCGATAGTCTGGAAGGCATTTACCGCAGTTTAGACAATTTTGCGATGGTAAGCAAATTTGGAGGAGGAATGGGAATGTATTTTGGCAAAGTTCGTGCCGCAGGTGGAAACATACGCGGATTCAAAGGTGTGGCCGGAGGTGTAATCCGATGGATGAAACTGGTGAATGACACTGCTGTAGCCGTTGACCAGTTAGGTATGCGTCAGGGAGCCGTAGCCGTCTATCTGGATGTATGGCACAAAGACTTGCCTGAGTTTCTGCAACTCCGGACCAATAATGGAGATGACCGGATGAAAGCGCACGACATCTTCCCTGCCGTATGCTATCCGGACTTATTCTGGCGTATGGCGAAACAGGATTTAAACCAGCAATGGTATTTATTCTGTCCCAATGAAATAATGACCGTCAAAGGATACTGTCTGGAAGACTACTACGGAAAGGAATGGGAACAGAAATACATGGATTGCGTAAATGACTCCCGACTCTCCAAGCGCTGTATGAGCATCAAAGATATCGTCAGACTGGTACTACGTTCGGCTGTAGAAACAGGTACTCCCTTTACATTCAATCGTGACACCGTGAACCGTGCCAATCCCAATGCACACCGGGGGATCATTTATTGCTCCAATCTTTGCACGGAAATAGCACAAAACATGTCCTCCATTGAAACAGTCTCTACAGAGATATGTACGGAAGATGGTGATACAGTGGTAGTCAAAACTATCCGGCCCGGAGACTTTGTGGTATGTAATCTTGCCAGCCTTTCATTAGGACATTTGCCCTTGGAAGATGAAAAACAAATGAAAGAAAAGGTGGCAACTGTAGTACGGGCATTGGATAATGTGATTGAACTGAACTTTTATCCGATTCCTTTCGCTCAGATTACCAATCATCGCTACCGCAGTATCGGCTTGGGAGTCAGCGGTTATCATCATGCTCTTGCTGTTCGCGGTATTCGTTGGGAAAGCGAGGAACATCTCAATTTTATGGATAAAGTTTTCGAACGTATCAACTATGCTGCTATAGCAGCAAGTAGCGAACTGGCAAAAGAAAAAGGATCCTATCATTATTTTGAAGGTAGCGACTGGCAGACCGGAGCTTATTTTATAAAACGGGGCTACAATTCGCCAGAATGGAAAGCATTGGCTGTAAAAGTTTCCACACAAGGAATGAGAAATGCCTATCTTCTTGCCATTGCCCCCACCAGCAGCACCAGTATCATTGCCGGAACCACTGCCGGAACAGATCCGGTAATGAAACGTTTCTTCTTGGAAGAAAAGAAAGGAGCCATGCTGCCACGTGTTGCACCGGCATTGTCCGATAAGACCTATTGGATATATAAAAGTGCTTATCTGATAGATCAGACATGGAGTATCCGTGCCGCAGGGATCCGGCAGTTACATATAGACCAGGCGCAAAGTCTGAATCTATACATTACCAATGAATTTACCCTGAGACAAGTATTAAACCTGTATTTGCTGGCATGGGAATGTGGCGTAAAAACAATATATTATGTCCGTAGCAAATCGTTGGAAGTAGAAGAATGTGAAAGCTGTGCCTCCTGATCTTTTCGTAAACACTCCAGTACTGAATTGTCATGCTAAAATATTCCTTGTAGGGGCGCAAGTATTGCGCCCCTACAAGGAATGAATAACAAATTTATTTTTAATATACAGCCTTGAGTTAGCAGTAAAACAAGAAGACAGAATATAAAACAACAATAAATCATGAATACAATAAAATTAAAAAAGAATGCCCTTTTCAATCCTGAGGGAGATACCGACCTCCGGCACAGAAGAATGATTGGAGGAAACACCACCAATTTGAATGATTTCAATAATATGCGCTATAAATGGGTTAGTGACTGGTATCGTCAGGCTATGAATAATTTTTGGATTCCCGAAGAAATCAATCTCACCCAAGATACCAAGGATTATCCTCACCTGGACCAAGCAGAACGCACCGCCTATGATAAAATCCTGAGTTTTTTAGTGTTCCTTGATTCTTTACAAAGCAATAATCTGCCCACCATCAGCGAATACATCACAGCCAATGAAGTTAATCTATGCCTCCATATCCAAGCCTTTCAGGAATGTGTACACAGCCAAAGCTACAGTTACATGCTGGATTCTATCTGTAGCCCCGAAAAGCGTAACGAGATCCTTTACCAATGGAAAACAGACGAACACCTGCTGAAAAGAAATACTTTTATAGGCAATTGCTATAACGAATTCCAGGAAAGTCAGGATGGATTCACATTGATGAAAACCCTTATCGCCAATTATATATTGGAAGGAATCTATTTCTATAGCGGATTCATGTTTTTCTATAACTTGAGCCGTAATGGAAAAATGTCAGGTTCCGCACAAGAAATCCGATATATCAATCGAGATGAAAACACGCATCTGTGGTTATTCCGCAACATTATTCTGGAATTAAAGAAAGAAGAACCGGATTTATTCACTCCCGATAAAGTAAAAATATATGAATACATGATGCGTGAGGGGGTCAAGCAGGAAATAGAATGGGGACAATATGTGATAGGAGACAATATACAGGGACTCAACCGGAAAATGATAGAAGATTATATTCAATATTTAGGCAATCTCCGTTGGAGTAGCTTAGGTTTTGGCCCTCTGTACGAAGAAAACCATAAAGAGCCGGAAAGCATGCACTGGGTATCTCAATATTCTAATGCCAATATGGTAAAGACTGATTTTTTTGAAGCAAAGAGTACGGCTTATGCCAAAAGTACAGCTTTGGAAGATGACTTATAACCCATTTACAAAATATATTTTGCTCCGCATCTTAAACCCATTAAGATACGGAGCAATAAATGGCCTGACAGAAACATTTCCATTAAAGACTATCAATAAACAGCTGCCGCCACCTCTTTCACATTCTCCACCGCACCCACTGTATAAAAATGTATTCCCGGAACTCCATATGCTATCAGTTCCCGGCATTGATTGACACACCACTCTATGCCTAATGCACGCGCTTCTTTATCATCCTTGCATTTTATTGCTTCCACGACCAGTTCCTGTGGTAAATCCACATTGAACGTTTTGGGAATAACGCTAAGCTGTGATAGTTTGGAAAAAGGTTTGATACCCGGTACGATAGGAACATTAATCCCCTCTTTTCTTGCACGCTCCACGAAGGCAACGTATTTTTGGTTATCATAAAACATTTGTGTCACTACATAATCGGCTCCGGCTTCCACTTTCTTTTTTAACCAATATAAGTCTTGTTCTATATTAGGAGATTCCTCATGCTTCTCCGGATAACCTGCCACACCATAACGAAAAGGAGTTAAAGGAGCCTGAATAGGTGTTCCATCAATAAATTTTCCTTCATTAAAAGCATTAATCTGCTCTTCCAACTCCAAAGCATGGGCATAACCGTTTTTCTCGGGAACAAAAGAAGATTCATCTTTTGCCTTGTCTCCCCGGAGTACCAACAGATTAGTAATACCTAAAAATTGCAAATCAAGCAATATATATTCCGTGTCTTCACGTGAAAACCCACTGCACAAAATATGCGGCACAACAGTGATATCATATTTATTATGTATAGCCGCAGCCACCGCCACCGTACCCGGACGCCGCCGATAACGATTACGTTCATATAAACCACCCCCCAACTCGCGATACACATATTCGCTGCGATGAGTGGTAATGTTGACATAAAGAGGATCAAATTCCCGTAATGTATCTATTGTAGCATATAGTTTTTCAATTCCAGTACCTTTCAACGGTGGAAGAACCTCGAAAGAAAATGCTGTTTTCTTTTCCTTATTTATCAACTCAGCAATACCCATCTTTTTTGACCTTTTTACTTATTAATTCCGATAAATCCATATAGCGGATAGTTATATAGGAGATTTATCTTTATATTAATCACATTTCAGATTTATTTCTCCACAAAGATAGGAATAGCAGATTTTACATCCAATAAAGCATTCCAATTTAGATAATTATTCTAAATAAAGTGTATCAAAAGAATTATTATCTAAAATAACCTGTTCGAAAGCCCTATAATAGGTTATTTATTCTATGACGCAAATTGCCGGGAGAGGAGCGCTATCCGTCCTCTCCCGGCAATGATATATACAAATTAAAAACTCAATTTCACTCCGGCAAAGTAAGAACGTGGCATACCCGGCCCATAAATATAACCGGAATCACGTTTTGCCCCCCGGTCAAAATCACTTTGATACGCATTAAAAATATTATGTACTCCGGCATTTACTTGCATGGTTATGCCTTTATACAAATTGAAGTCATAACCGGCTTTCAGATTCAATTCAAAGAAATCAGGTGTATTCACTGCAATGTCCTTATCAATAAAACCAGCTTTATGCTCTACCATCATACTACCGGTATAAGTACCGGACAATGCAATAGTCATCGGTACGAAAGGGTTGTATGACAAAGTGAAATATCCATAAGTATCCGGAGTACGGAACATTTTTTTCTCCATCGGCACCGTTTCATCATCACTCCATGCACGTGCCTGCTTGTATTCAGCTTTCTGCATGGTAACGCCGGCCTGCAATTGAAGTAAGGAACGATAAGCAATCTTTCCTTCCAAAGTCAAACCATACACTTTGGCTCCCTTCTCGTTATACCGTTCATTGATAATAATACCGTCACGCTCCCCTATCTGGCGTAAGGCAAATACATCGGAAAGCAAAGTATAAAAACCTTCTATAAGCAAGTTTCCTTGGAAATCTCCCCAACGATGATACAAATCTCCCGATACGCTCAGACTTTGTGATTTTTCTTCTGTCAAGTCTTTTGCCAGTTCAATCATAGACACTGTCCCACCTACATTTTCTATATGTAAATCTTCATCAAAAGCCTGAGGCGCACGGAATCCGAAAGAATAACTGGCACGCAGGTTCATATTCTCGGTCGGATTGTAACGAAGATTAGCACGCGGACTAAAGATCACATGATCCACCATATTATGTTTGTCCAAACGTCCTCCAAGTAAAAAACTCCATTGCTTATTCTTCCATTCATTTTGGAAAAATGCACTGGCTATACGGACTTCTTGTCTGGTATAACGGTTATATCCCCACATATCATCCGTCAAGTTATCCTGGTTATATTCCAAACCTCCGGTAAAATCGGCAGGCATAAAAAAGCATTTATCAAAACTATAGATATACTGCGATCCTGTGACCCAGGTAAAATCCGTGGTCGCGCCATACGCATTCACATCTTGTCCTCCACCATAATAACTGTCACGTCCTGTATGCTGTGCAGAGGCATATACACTCAGCCGCTGTTTCTCATCAGGAGAGAAATAATCAAATTTCGCTCCCCCGCTATTGATAGTATGCTGCAATTGTTCGGCTATATCCGCTTCATGGGGAGGACGGTTCAACTTATTCCCGCCACGACGGAACTCACTGAGATGATGATATTCAAAAGTCAGTTTTGAATACGTGCTTGTTTTAATAAAAGAACGAAAACCTACTGTCTGATTTTTCAGTTTTGGCAATTCGGTATATCCATCTCCGTCACTGTCATAACCGCTTCTTTCTCTGTTCTGTCCAAAAATATACAATCCTGCTTTATGATTATCAGTCACTAATGAAGCGTTCAGTGTCGTATTATTGTCCCAAGAAGAAGTACCTCCTATACCTGTCAGGGTATGTGTCAATTGTCCTGAATTCCGTACAGGCTCCTTGGTGATAATATTAATGGTTCCCGCAATGGCTGAAGAGCCGAACAATGCCGAACCTCCTCCGCGCATCACTTCTACACGCTCAATCATATTGGCAGGTATCTGTTCCAATCCATATACACCGGCCAAAGCACTGAATATAGGACGCGAGTCGATCAATATCTGCGTATAAGGGCCATCCAACCCATTGATACGTACTTGTTGGAAACCACAGTTCTGACAATTATTTTCCACACGCACTCCGGGTTGGAAATTCAGCCCTTGCGACAATGTAGAGGAATTTGTATTCTCAAATACTTTCACATCCATTACGTTTACCAAAGTAGGTGCCATACGGCGGGTGGTCTCACTACGATTGGCAGACACCACTACTCCATCCAACGCTATCAGATCCTCTTCTATCTCGAAGTTCTCCTCCAAAGTTTTCCCTTTTCTTAAAGTTACTTTCCGGCTGACTGTCTTATAACCGACAGCACTTACCTCCATGGTAAATTCTCCTTCAGGCAGATTTTTAAGAAAATAGTGTCCACTGGCGTCAGTCATAGTCCCTATGGTAGTTCCTTTCAGCGATACACTGATAAAAGAGAGGTGTTCTTTCGTACTCTTATCTAATACATGTCCTATAATATTTGCATCAGACTTATTCAATTCATTGGCGTGCACAGCCAGTGACGAGAGTAAAAAGCATACTACTCCCATCAAGAAAAAAATGTATTTCTTCATGTGTTCTTGTTCTGTTTATTTATGAATAAAAGGATAGCGGTCAGAAGAACGAATCCGTATGCACATAATGGCAACGGAAAACATTCTACTAACGTGAAAATTCTTTATTTAATAAACAACAGGAGGCGCACGCAAATAAATGCCGCAACAAGCTTTTGCCGGTTTAATGTGTTCTACAATCGGAGTAGCCAGCAAGCATAGCAATACTAATAAGATTGATGCGGAAAATGGTGTGAGCAAACTATCGGAAGCAGCGAAAGAAGAGAGGAAGAAAATTGTTTCCAATTCCACCTCCGTATGTTGATGCTCCCCTTTAAACGGATGCGAATGTACGATGATTACCCCATTTACCACATGCGAGTGAGTAAAAAGGGTGATCCCTCCCAAATAGGCAATAAATATCAGCGGAAGGAAGAGCTTTAGAATATGAATCAAATATTTCTTCATCGTAACGGGGACAAAGATAGAACTATTTCCAATAGCAGTCAATACCTATTAATAGTAGTTATGGATTTAAAACCGGAAACAAGCCTCTCATCCTGCCAAAGAAAATGCCCATTCGTCCTTAGTTGTCCCTTCCTTATATATTAAGAAGCCTATAAATCAGTATCAAACATCACAAAAATGTTTCTTTTATTTTCAGAATCCCAAAAGATTTTAAAATAAAACCCTACCTTTGCATCAGATTTGGTGATGTAAGTACTTTCCGTATTTGCATAAAAGGGAATTCGGTTATAGAATCCGAAGCAGTGCCCGCTACTGTGAAGCCCGTCCAATGAAAAGCAACTCTCGCCATGCCACTGTTTCCTTTGTAAGAAATGGGAAGGCGCTTTTCAGGGTGAAGCCAGGAAACCTGCCAAGTCTGAACATAGATAATTCACGCTTTCCCGGGGCCAGGAAAGCTAATTATTAATTCTTAAATTATTTCGATGAAAAAGAAATGTTTACTGACAGCCTTATTCGGCAGCATGGTGGTGTGTGCATCCGCCCAGATATCGTTAAGTGGAAAAGTAGTGGATGCCCGTACAGGAAAGCCGGTGGAAGGCGCTAACGTACGTTTGGAACAAACTACAATAGGATGTGCTACCAATCCTAAAGGAGAATTTTTGTTGAAAGACATCAAAGAGGGGACGTATACCCTGCGTACCAGTTGCCTGAATTATGCTCCTGTTACTCAGAAAGTCAGTCAAAGTCAAAAAGAAATGGTGATAAGGCTGAAAGGTACCACTTTCAACATGGATCAGGTAGTGGTAACCGGAACCGGAACTCACCACAAGCTGAAAGACAGCCCTGTACCCGTAGAGGTCATTTCCCAACGTGACCTGCAAAATGCCAATCCATCCAGTTTCCAGGATGCTTTGGTGAAACTAGTTCCCTCTATCTCGGTGCAAACCACCGCTATGGGAACAACCCTATACGTAAACGGACTGCCTGATAAATACCTCCTCGTATTAATTAACGGTAAAAAAGTAGCCGGAGATATTTCGGGGTCTATAGATTACGACCGGATCAATATGGATGCCGTAAAACGTATTGAAGTATTAAAAGGAGCATCTTCCGCCCTTTATGGCAGTGACGCCATCGCAGGAGTAATCAATATCATTACCGATGATCCTAAATCTGCATTGAATGTATCTTCCAATACCCGTGTAAGTTCTCACGGACGAATTTCAGAATCAGTCAACGCAGACGCCAATGATGGAAAATTATCCGCACACTTGAACTATAATTACCGCACTTCGGATGGATGGCAACTGAATCCGTATGAGGAAAGCAAGGGAGAACTGGTGGAAACCACAAAGAAACCGGTCTATAAAAATCATTCGCATAATGTGAGCCAAACCTTGAGCTACGCAGCCACAGAGCGTTTAAGTCTTCATTTAAACGGTAATCTTTTTATCAGCGAAAACGACCGTACCGGAGCTTACGATTACAACAACCGGCATCAGTCCTATACAGTGGGTGGAACAGCCAAATATCTGTTGGCTAAGCGGGCTTCATATATAGAAGGGAATATAAGCACCACCAATTTCCGTTCTTTTTATGACTATATAAATGATGCAAAAACGCATAAAACCGGTGATGAAGTCCTCAGTAAAGACCAGACTTACACCAATGCCAATCTAAAAGGTGTATTCAAAACTCACGAGAACAATACACTTTTTACCGGACTGGACTATGTATTCGAAGGCTTGGAGCCGACTGAAACCAGCAAGATGCTGAATAATGAATACCAAAGTGTTTATACACTGGCAGCATACGTACAGGACGAAGTAAAACTACTGGATGCAATCAGCGTAGTGGCAGGTATACGATATGCCTATAATGAAAAGTTTAAAAGCCAGTTCACGCCCAAACTATCCTTGATGTACCAATATTCAGGACTGAATGTACGTGCATCTTACGCTGCCGGATTCCGTTCACCTACCTTGCAACAAATGTATGCCGTTTCTGAAAGCCGTGGACAAATCACTGTCGGAGACCCTGGCCTGGACCCAGAAAAGAGCAATTTCTATAATTTGAATATAGAATACAATCATCGCTTGTTCTCCATTGCCGCTTCCATTTATCAGAATGACCTGAAAGACAAGATCGAAGCGGAAGATATAGGAACAACACCCGAAGATATTGAAAACGGTATCACTCGCAGACGCCAGTACCGTAATATAGAAAAGGCACGTGTGAAAGGCTTTGACATAGGTTTTTCAGTCCGTCCCTTCACAGGCTTCATGTTCGGAGCAAACTATATTTACACGGACGGGCGCAACCGTACAGAAGACATCCGTTTGGAAAGAACAGTACGTCACTCGGGTAATTTCAATGCCAGTTGGCGAAAAACATGGAATGATTATACATTCAATATTGCAATCAACGGACGCTATCAAGGTACACGCTGGTCTAAAACTTACGGTGACGCCCCCGCCCACCAGCTTTGGGATATCAACACACGCCATTCATTCAATTTAAAATCTGTTGCTCTGGAACCCGCCGTCGGAGTTGAAAACATTTTCAATTACACAGATGACCGTCCTTATAACAGTAATTATGCAACTCTGACACCGGGACGCTCTTTCTATGTCAGTCTGCTGGTTCGTTTCAAGCAATAAAACTATTTTTAGCATGGCTTCTAAAACCAGACTTGTCTATCTGCTCATAACAACTTTCTGCCTGGCAGGTTGCGGCTATAAAAGCCGCAACCCAGTGAGTGAAAACGGGCTATCTTCCGCAGATACCATACAAACAGCCTTGGCCCCCCGTTATGCCAAAGGCTTCAAAATAACTGTTCGTCCGGATGGAGTAAAGCTTCTGTCCATCTCGGAGCCGAACAATAACCATGCAATACCCGAACTTTTCGCCTTAGTTCCTAAAGGAACAAAAGCCGAGATACCCGATGGCTATACCGTTATTCCGACTCCGACAGACAGAGTAATCTGCATGACCACGCCGCAACTGGCAGGTTTTACCGGTCTGAATGCTTATGACAAAGTGGTAGCGACAAGTACCACCCGCCGGATGCAGAATAAGGAATGGCTTGCCCGATTAAAAGACGGACGGGTGAAAAAGATAGGAATGGAAGGAAACTTTGATACGGAAATTATCATTGCATCCCAACCCGATATCATTTTCGTATCTCCCAACCGCCGGGGAGGGTATGAAGTGATGAAAGAGCTGAACATCCCTCTGGTCCCCTATTGGGCATTCAAGGAAACATCACCATTGGGGCTGTCCGAATGGATCAAGGTAGCAGGTATGTTTATCGGTAAAGAGGAAGAGGCATGCCAATTATTTGCACAAATGGAACAACGCTATAACCTATTGAAAGCCAAAGTTTCCAATGTAAAACAGCGTCCCAGTGTATTCAGCGGAGAAATGAGAAGAGGTACCTGGTATGTACCCGGAGGACAAAGTTTCTATGCCCGCTTGTTCGCCGACGCAGGGGCCGATTACTTTATGAAGGATAATCCTGAAACAGGAGGTGTACTCATGGATTTTGAAACCGTATACGCCAAAGGATATAATGCCGGCTACTGGAGAGTGATGAATGGTTATAAAGGAGAGTTCTCTTATGAAGCATTAAAAGCTTCCAATCCACAATATGCTGATTTTCGGGCTTTTAAAGAAAAGAAAGTTATTTATTGCAATCTGGAATGGATACCTTTGTATGAGAATCTTCCCCTCTCACCCGATGTTCTTCTGAGTGACATGATAAAAGCTTTTCACCCGGAACTACTTCCCGATTATCATCCTGTGTTTTATTCGCTTCTGGAAAAAGAATAAGTATTCCAGTTCTCATACTTATGGTAACAAACAGTTTTAATCCGGCTTATCTATTTCACTATTACAAAAATGGCTGAAGTCTTGGACTTCAGCCATTCCGTAAAACGGTTATCCTAATATACCGGCAATATCCTCCGCCATCTGCTTGTCAGTCAACCTGTTGGCTTTCATCAGCTCATCCAGATTATAGCGGTCTGCAAATTCTTTACGAAGTCCGTAATTCAGCACCCGCATTTCAGAATTACCATAATAACGCGCTATCTTCTCGCCGAATCCTCCATCCAGCACCCCGTCTTCCAACGTTACGACAATACGATGCCCCACTTTCAACTCTTCCAGCATCGGTTCGTCAAGCCCTGTTATGTAACGGGGATTAATCAAAGTAGCCTCAACCCCCGACTCTTCCCGGAGCTTATTCTTCAAAGCCTGTCCCAAATCATAGAAAGCACCCAATGCAAGAATAGCGACAGTTTCTCCCCTGGCTGTCATTTTGTAGCGGTTTAACTCGCTATAATCCGTGTCAAACTCTTCCTTACGATGCACCACTGCCGCTCCCGGCACACGGATAGCAACGGGATATTCCGTCTGGCGGACAGCCCATTCCAACATAGCAAAATACTCTTCGGAACACGTAGGAGCCAGATAAACCATATTCGGGATGTTGCTGATAAGCGGAATATCGAAGAAACCCAGATGAGTCACATCGTTCATTCCAGCTACTGTCCCCATAAACACAGTGATCACCGCCGGATTTCCATTGATACACAAATCCTGAGACAACTGGTCATAGCAACGCTGGACAAAAGTACTGTAAACCCCGTACACCGGACGTCCGCCACCGGCAGCGATACCCGATGCCAATGCCACGGCATGTTCCTCGGCAATACCTACATCCACAAACTGACGCCCTGCCTGTTTTCGGCGTTCAGGAGTAAAACCTATCACAGTAGGAGTACCCGAGCTGATGGCAACAACCGTGTGGTCCTCCTTCATCTTCTCCAACAAAAACTTCCCGGTCAGGCTATGGTAATCCTCCATACCGCTGCAATCCACCTTCGGCTTACCCGTTTCCAGATCGAAAGGCATCTCCCAATGAAATTCCTCCCGGTCGGCTTCTGCCGGAGCGTATCCCTTTCCTTTCTGTGTGTGAATATGAACCACTGTGGGACGTGATGTATCTTTCACCTTGGCAAAAGCCGCAATCAAAGACGGAATATCATTCCCCTCTCCCACATAAAGATAATCCAACCCCAGAGAACGGAAGAAATTACAGGACGACCGTCCCTCCGTATCGCGCAGTTCCTTCAGGTTCTGATAGAGCCCACCGTGGTTTTCGGCAATGGACATTTCATTATCATTAACCACTATAATAAGGTTGGTTCCCATTTCTCCCGCATTACTCAGACCTTCATAAGCTTCCCCGCCGCTGAGCGATCCATCCCCTATCACGGCAATGATATTCTCGTGTCCGCCTTTCAGATCTCTGGCTTTGGCAAGACCGCAAGCCAGACTGACAGAGGTGGAAGTATGGCCGATAGTGAAAAAATCGTGCCCGCTTTCCCGGGGATTGGTGTATCCGGATACCACATCATAATCCTCCGGATTCAGGAAAGCATCCTTACGCCCGGTCAGCATCTTATGTGTATAACTTTGATGGGATACATCATATACCATCTTATCCGTCGGTGAATTGAATACATAGTGCAATGCTATTGTAGCCTCCACCATTCCCAGATTAGGTCCCACATGCCCTCCGTGAGCACTTAACTTGGTCAATAATGCATTGCGGACTTCACCGGCCAACTGTCTTAACTGTTCCGCAGAAAACCGTTTTATGTCTTGCGGAGAATTTACTTGTTCAATATACATCGTTCTACCTATTTAAATGATTTCATCTGTTGTCTTACTTCATTCCGATGCGAACAAAGCCGCTTTCATTTCACAATGCAAAGATAAGCCAGACCCCATTCATTCTTTGTAGATAAATTACAGATAGAATTACCATTTTTACAGAAAGGAACTGTATCACAAGAACATGGTATTGCAACCCGGTTATCAATTCTGTGAGAGCCGGTAATCACTGGGGGCGACACCTGTTATTTTCTTGAAAAGCACACTGAAGCACTGCACATTAGGATAGCCTAACTTCCGTGCCACAGCAGCAGGCGTATGACCGTCCTGCAACAACATGTGCCTGGCTATATCCAGCCGCTTCAGTTGAAAATATTCCTCCAAAGTCTTGCCGGTTTCAAATCTCAGCAAATCATTGAAGTAAGCGACAGACAAATCAAGCTCTCCCGCCATATAGCCGGATGTGGGCAACTTGCCGCCTTGCAATCTTCCGGATGCGATATATTCCACAAACAAACGTTCCATGTTTTCCAAAAGAGCCTTGTTCTTATTCTCACGGGTAATAAACTGACGTTCATAATACCGGGTGCAATAATCCAACAGAAGTTCTATATGCCGGGAAAGAATAATACTGCTATGAGTATCAATGGGATGATGCAACTCATCCTCTATATTCGAGAGGCAACACGTCACTTTCTCTGTCTCACGCCGTGAAAGATGCAGCGCTTCTTCCTTGCGATAATGGAAAAAGGTATAATTTTTAATATGATTCTTCAGTGAGGTGCGGAACAACAGGTCAGGATGAAATGCCAAAAGATATCCTTTATCCGGCAACGTATTCTCCTTACTCATACGAAAGATCTCGCCGGGAGTGAGAAACACCATGGTAGCATTGGAGTAATCATAATATTTCCGTCCGCAGCAGCAACAACCGCTCGGACAATCCTCAATCAGCAAGACAGCATAGAATTCAAATTTCACCGCATCCTCTTCCAATGAAGGATTCTCCAGATTGATGATGCTCACCTGCGGATGCAATGTCTTGCAACCCAGACAGCGATTACATTCATATACAGTCCTCAAGTCCAACATAGTCTCTTTCATTGCTTGTTAAAACAGGATACTATAAAGGAAGGTTTTGTGTACGATATTCATTCGGTGTACAGCCCACACGCTTCTTGAACAACCGGCAGAAATGCTGCGGATATTGAAATCCCAGTGAATAAGCTACCCTGCTGACGGTTTCTCTCCTGTCGGACATCCGTTCTTTCGCCAGTTCTATCACTTTTTCCTGAATATATTCCTGTGGGGTCTTGCCGGTTTCCTTCTTGAACATATCCCCGAAGTAGTTGGATGAAAGGCACAGTTTGTCAGCAAAGTATTTCACGGTAGGCAATCCGTCACGCTCGGCAAGTTCGCCCTCAAAATAATCGTCAAGCAACCCTTCAAAGCGTGTCAACACATCACGGTTCGAATGACTGCGGGTGGCGAACTGACGTTCATAAAAACGCATACAGTAATTAAGAAGCAGTTCTATATAGTTTACCAGCAAGGTCTTACTATGCTTGTCCACCCCCCGTTCCAGTTCCATACGGATAATCTTCAGGCAATCTGTCATAATATTGCGCTCATCTTCCGAAAGGTGCAGCGCCTCGCTCACTTCATACGAAAAGAAAGTATATTTCTTTATTGTTTTTCCAAGCGTAGTCCCCCGTAACAAATCCGGATGAAAAAGAATTCCAAGCACATTCAACTGCACACGGTCGGTGGTCAATGTGGTTTCCGTTGTTTGTCCCGGAGCAAAACATACTACGGTTCCTTCCTGATAGTCATAACTCCGACGCCCGTACTTGATATCACAAGCTTTCTCCAATTTCAGATAAAGTGCATAAACACCATAGTTCCAGTGCACATAGTCCATCTGCCGGGTAGCCTTGTTCAAATCAATGACACTGACCAACGGATTCAGTGTTTCAAGTCCGTATAGACTGTTATATTGGTCCACACTGTCTAAATTTAATATTTTATCCATCATTCTAACTTGTTTAATGCCTGCTAAAATATAGCTTTTTCAGTTATTTGAATAATACGGTTACAAAAATAGGAGGTTATCCGGACAAGGTTATAACCCCAATTACGGATTATTTTACCTTAGTTACTGAATCTTATCCCATCCGGGAATAAAAAGAAGAGCCGGAATGTTCCTGCCGGACTACCCCTCCATATTATATGGCAGAATCTGTAATTAAGGTTAGGATACCCGTAATTTATCTACAAAGAACCCAAGCAAATATACCTAAATTTGCAACATCATAAAATATTAAAACGTATATTTGAACCAAATAACATAAATCGTATGAAAAGACTCGGATTATTTATGACGGTAATCATGATACTGTGTATTACCGTAAACGCACAGAAACAGAGCAACAGAACATTAGTAGCTTACTTCTCGGCAACAGGTACAACAGAGAAAGCCGCCAAACAGGTAGCGGAGGTGACAGGCGGAGCCCTCTACGAAATACAACCTGCAAAGAAATATACCTCCGCCGACCTGGACTGGCACAACAAATCCTCGCGCAGCAGTGTGGAAATGGCAGACGCCCTGTCACGTCCCGCATTGCGTTCCCAGCCCAAAAACTTGGCAACCTATGATACCATCTATATCGGTTTCCCCATTTGGTGGAACCTGGCTCCAAGAATCATCAACAGTTTTATAGAAAAAGGTGATTTCACAGGCAAGATCCTCATTCCATTCGCTACCTCGGGTGGAAGCCGCATTTCTAACGCCGAACAAGAATTAAAGAAAGCCTATCCCAACCTGAACTGGCAGAAAGGCAGGCTGATGAACGGTGCTACCAAAGAAGAGATTAAACAATGGACTAAAAAATAAATAGTATGAGAAAGAATTTAGGAGCAAAACCTTTTACCTATCCGCAACCGGTATTTATCATCGCCGCATACGATGAAAACGGTATTCCCAATGCCATGAATGCGGCTTGGGGCGGTATCAGTGAAATGAATGAAATCAGTATTTGTATCAGTGAAGGTCACAAGACAACGGCCAACATTCTGAAACGCAAAGCATTCACAGTGAGCATGGCAGAAGCCGGGCAAATCATCGCTTGCGATTATGTAGGCATTGTTTCGGGCAACAAGGTTCCGGACAAATTCGCCCGTGCGGGATTCCATGCCACCCGGTCGGAGTTTGTGGATGCCCCGCTGATTGATGAATTATCCGTAGCTGTGGAATGCAAGCTGAAGGATTACAATCCCGAAACCTGTATCCTGCGCGGCGAAATAGTCAATGTAAGTGTAGATGAACGTGCACTGGATAAGAATGGAAAAGTGGATGCCTCCAAAGTTATTCCCGTCATCTTCGACCCGTTCAATAATGATTATCTGAAAGTAGGAGAAAAAGTGGGTAATGCTTTCTCGGATGGCAAGGCCTTAAAATAACGGAATCCGATATGATACAAACAGCGGAGGCAGTTTTTTCCATACAGGACAAACTCCGGCAAACCAATTCCTAAGCTCTCACATCTTTGTGACTAAGCCTTTTTGAACGTATGATTTCTATCTCCCAAGCTTGCGGAGTTAAATCCATAGCCTTTGGAGTTATCTCCATAAGCTTTGGAGTTAACTCCAAAGGCTATGGAGATAGAAATCATAGGTTTAAAAAGGCTTAAGTGCAGGAATAAAAAGGCTTAACCATCCCCATAGTGCCCCCCAATGATTCCGCCAACATTTCTTCTTCAAACTTATCTATCAGCAAATCTCTATTATTTTTAGTTCCTGTTTAAATTTTCATCGGCAATATCCTCTGCTTTGCCGGCTTCCCGATTACGGCACATTCTGAATGATGCCTTATTCATTATTAAGCCTGATAAAAAAAGATTTCTATAATTATAGCAAGAAAAGACTTGTTTCTCCCGTTCAAATAAGTAACTTTGTACGGTTAAGTTTGGCTCCTCATGCCAGCTATCACTTTCAGTCCGTCTATGTAAAGCCTGAAAGCAAGATGAAGGAACTACTGTCAGGACAGCGTATTGTCATTCAGAGGATTATATTGACTGAAAGCACTGAAGGAAACTTTTAAATTAGATTTCCGGAGAGGAATAATTATATAATAAAAAATGAAAAAGGCCCAATTAATCGTAGCCGGCATTGGTCCCGGCTCACCTGAAGATATGACTCCCGCTGTAATACAAGCAGTAAAAAACAGCGATGTAGTAATCGGCTATAAATACTATTTCCAGTTTATCAAGCCCTACCTGGAACCGGGCACCGAATGTATAGACACCGGAATGAAACGTGAAAAAGCACGTGCCGAACAGGCTTTCGAGCTGGCGGAACAAGGAAAGACTGTATGCGTTATCAGCTCGGGAGATGCCGGAATTTATGGCATGGCTCCGCTGGTTTACGAAATGAAACGCGAGCGTGGCAGCCGGGTAGAAATAGAAGTATTGCCGGGTATCAGTGCTTTTCAGAAAGCGGCTTCCCTGTTAGGAGCACCCATCGGTCACGATTTCTGTGTGATTTCTCTCTCCGACCTCATGACGCCATGGGACCGGATTGAAAAACGCATCCATGCAGCCGCAACGGCAGATTTCGTAACGGCAGTCTATAATCCCAAAAGCGAAGGGCGGTATTGGCAACTCTACAGATTAAAAGAAATTTTTCTGAAAGAGCGTGAAGCCGAAACCCCGGTAGGCTTTGTGCGTCAGGCCGGACGTAAGGAAGAAACTGTGACAATCACCACTTTGCAAGAATTCGATCCCGAACAGGTGGATATGTTTACAGTGGTATTGATTGGCAACTCCCAGTCTTATTATCGGGAAGGGAAATTAATCACTCCGCGTGGTTATTACCGGGAAAAGACCACCGATGCGACAGGAATCGGTCAGGAAATTATGATAAACAGTTTCCGTACTATTGAGAAAGAATTGAAAAATAAAAATATTCCTTCGGATCACAAATGGGCGTTACTGCATGCCATCCATACCACAGCCGATTTCGAGATGGAAAACATATTGCATGTAGATCCTCTTGCCGTAGAATGTCTGTATAAAATATTGAATGAAGGAAAAGTACGTACAATTATTACGGATGTGACGATGGCTGCCGCGGGCATCCGTAAAGGTGCTTTGGAACGGATGGGCATCGGGGTGAAATGCTATCTGGGTGACGAACGCGCGGCAGCATTGGCAAAAGAAAAAGGAATCACCCGTACACAGGCCGGTATACGTATGGCAGCAGAGGAACATCCGGAAGCTTTATATGTATTCGGTAATGCCCCTACAGCATTGATGGAACTGTGTGACCTGATACGGAAAGAAAAAGCGCATCCATGCGGTATCATCGCTGCTCCGGTGGGCTTTGTGCACGTTTGCGAAAGCAAACACATGGTGAAACCTTTCAGCCACATCCCCAAACTGATAGTAGAAGGACGCAAAGGGGGAAGCAATCTGGCAGCGACCCTGGTAAATGCCATCCTTACTTTTGATGATGCGGAACAACTGAAACCGGGAAGAGATGTATAAGTCCATGCAAACATTCTATATAATAGGTATAAGCGATGACCGGAATCAATTTCTTTCTCCTGAAATCCGGAACTTGGTTTCTCAAGGGAAAGTCTTCTCGGGAGGAAAACGTCATCATGAATTGGTACACGCTTATTTGCCGGAAGATGCCGTATGGATAGACATCACCGTCCCGCTGGATGCGGTATTCTCCCGTTACGAGGAACATCCCGAAATAATTGTTTTCGCTTCAGGCGACCCGTTGTTTTTCGGCTTCGCCAATACCGTCATGAGAAAACTCCCGTCGGCAAAGATTATCTTATTCCCCACCTTCAACTCGCTGCAAATGCTGGCACACCGTATATTGCTCCCCTATCAGGAGATGCAGACCTTGTCGCTGACCGGACGTCCTTGGGATGCATTCGACTCTGCTTTAATCAGAGGAGATAAACTGATAGGCGTGTTGACCGACCGGGAAAAGACACCTGCCACCATTGCCGCCCGGATGCTGGAGTATGGATATGACAACTACCGCATGATCGTGGGGGAAGCATTAGGCAATGGCGAGGAAGAATCTGTACGTACATTCTCTTTAGAGGAAGCCTCCCAATCTGCTTTCCGCTTTCCCAATTGCCTGATACTGCAAAGAAACAAGGTGCATCCCCGTCCGTTCGGAGTTCCCGAAAGTGAATTTCATTTGTTGAACGGACGCAACAAAATGATTACCAAAATGCCTGTCCGCTTGCTTACTCTCAGTATGCTGACATTAAGGGAAAAGAAATCATTCTGGGACATCGGTTTCTGCACCGGTTCCGTTTCCATAGAAGCCAAACTCCAATTTCCGGAGCTGAAAGTGACAGCATTCGAACAGCGTACGGAAGGTAAAGAGTTAATGGAACGCAACAGTCGTAAATTCGGCACGCCCGGCATTACAACCGTCATGGGTGATTTTCTGGAAACGGAACTCGGCGGGCTTCCCGCCCCCGATGCCGTATTTATAGGTGGTCATGGAGGAAAAATGATAGAGATTCTACAAAAAATCAAAGAAGTGCTGTTGCCTGACGGAGTCATTGTATTCAATTCGGTTTCGGAAGAGAGCAAGGCCCTGTTCACAAAAGGTATAACACAAATCAACAAGAAGGTAACACAGTGTACCCGTATTGCTGTGGATACCTTTAATCCGATAGAGATAATGAGAGCGGAATAAATGATTTAAAACAGATAACAAATGAAAGCAATCATACTGATATCAGAAGCCAGCCTGCCGTTGGCAAAAACACTACAAAGAGAGTTGCCGGATACCCTTATTTATACCAAAAACGAATGCGAAGGCTGTATTTCCATCACATCCTGCCATCGGTTCATAGAGGAGCATTTCAATGACTTCGACAGCATCATCTTTATTGGTGCCATGGGAATCTGTGTACGCAGCATTGCAGGATGCATAAAAAACAAATATAAAGATCCGGCAGTGGTCTGTGTGGACAGTACGGGGCGCTTTGTCATTTCAGTACTTTCCGGGCATGTGGGGGGAGCCAATGAACTGACCCGCCATATTGCCGCCATTACAGGAGGAGAAGCTGTGATTACCACCCAAAGTGACAATGCCGGGTTATGGGCACTGGACACGCTAGCTGAAAAATATGACTGGAAAATAACTGTTCCTCATGCTGAAATGAACAGACTGGTCACACTTTTTGTCAACCGGGAACCAACGGTGCTGCTGCTCGATATAAAGGATAAAGGTACGGAGTATCTGGAACGCACACTTCCCGCACACGTAAAAGTGTTCTATCATTTCGAAGACATACCCCAATCGGAATTCAAGTTGATTATTGCTGTTACACCTTATATATATAGTGCGGAGATTCCCATGCTCTGCTTCCATCCCGCTGTCCTCCACTTGGGAATAGGTTGCCGGAAACAATGCGATCCTTCGGGCATTGCGGAATACATAGAAGCCGTGATGCACAGACAAGGTTTGTGTCCGTTCTCTCTCGCCTCCCTCAATACCATCGAACTGAAAAAAGACGAGCCTCTGCTGGAAATCCTCCACCGGCGATGGGCCGATACGGAAACCCATATTTATCCTGCGGAAGAACTGAAAGATATCACAGTCCCCCATCCGTCTGAAAAAGCATTCGAAGTGACAGGCGTCTATGGAGTGGCCGAAAGCACGGCCTTGAAAAGCAGCGGTGAAGGAACACTTGTATTGGAAAAACAAAAGGGCATGCTGACAGAAGGAAATCACTTCACTTTTGCCATAGCCGTCAGTGCGACAGCCATGCGTGGCGGACATATAGAGATCGTGGGTGCAGGTCCCGGTGATCCCGAACTGATTTCGGTACGCGGAAAACGAATGTTGGAGAAAGCGGACCTTGTTCTGTATGCCGGAAGTCTTGTTCCCCGCGAATTGACCTTTTATGCTAAAGAAGGAGCGACTGTACGCAGTTCCGCCGGTATGGATTTGGAGGAACAGTTCGCCTTGATGAAAAAGTTTTATGATAAAGGATTGTTTATTGTACGCTTGCACACGGGAGACCCTTGCATTTATGGAGCCATCCAGGAACAAATGGCTTTCTTCGACCGCTACAAGATGAGTTATCATATCACTCCGGGGATCTCCTCGTTCCAAGCGGCTGCGGCAGCATTGAGGTCACAGTTTACCATCCCCGAAAAAGTACAAAGTATAATCCTCACCCGTGGGGAAGGCCGTACTCCGATGCCCGAAAAAGAACAATTACATAAATTGGCGCAATCGCAAAGTACAATGTGCATTTATTTAAGTGCGGGCATTGTGGAACAGGTACAGGAAGAGCTGATGCAGGCATACCCTCCCGAAACTCCGGTTGCCGCCTGTTATAAGCTGACTTGGAAAGAAGAAAAGATTTATCGCGGAGAGTTGAAGGATTTGGCTAAGATAGTACGTGACAATAACCTGACGCTGACTACCTTATTGGTAGTAGGCGAAGCAATAGACAACCGGAAAGGTCTGTCCCGGCTCTATGCGCACGAGTTCAAACACTTGTTCAGAAAGTAAAAAAAGAATCATTCACATCCAGCCTATGATACTGATTTTAGGAGGAACCACCGAAGGACGCACCGCCGTGAAAGTTGCCGATGAAGCCGGAAAGCCCTACTTCTACTCTACCAAAGGAGAATGGCAGGAGATACAATGCAAGCACGGCATCCGTATCACCGGAGGAATGAACACGGAGAAAATGGAAAGTTTCTGCCGCCAAAACGACATCCGTTTATTGGTGGATGCTGCCCACCCGTTTGCCTCCCAACTCCACCGGACTGTGGATGAAACAAGCCGGACACTACATCTTCCTGTCATACGTTTTGAAAGGAAGTATCCTCCACGCACCGAAAACATCATCTGGTGTGAAGACTATACAGATGCCATTTACCGGTTAGAGAAAGCAGGAACCGATCATCTGCTGGCACTGACCGGAGTACAGACCATCGGGAAGTTACGCCCTTATTGGGAGAAACATACCTGTTGGTTCCGCGTACTGGAACGGGAAACTTCCATCACATTAGCCCAAGAACAAGGCTTCCCGAAAGAAAATCTGGTATTCTATCATGCCGGAGAATCCGAAGCTCTTTTATTAGAGACACTACATCCACAAGCCATTCTGACCAAGGAAAGCGGAGAATCCGGAGGATTTTCGGAGAAAGTGAAAGCGGCACAGGCTGCAAAAATCCCGGTCTTTGCTATAAAACGCCCTTCCCTTCCCCGGCATTTCATGATCGTTACCGGTGAATATGGATTGAGAAAACAGATAGAAAAGAACATCCCTGCTTTTTACCCGTTGAGAAGCGGCTATACCACAGGGGCCTGCGCTACTGCAGCTGCAAAAGCAGCATTGACGGCTCTGATTTTAGGGGAAGAACAGAAAATGATATCCTTCCGCCTTCCCGATGACGAGGAAATGACCTTACCGGTATCCCATACAGAAATAGAAAAGAACAGTGCCACCTGCACCGTTGTTAAAGATGCGGGAGATGATCCGGATGTCACTCACGGCGCATCCATTGTGGTAACGGTAAGTTTTAGCAATCACCCGGACATCCGTTTCCTGCAAGGTGAAGGAGTGGGACGAGTCACCCTTCCGGGGCTGGGATTGGAAATCGGGGAACCCGCCATCAATCGCATCCCCCGACAAATGATAATGAAAGAATTATCGGCGCTTTATGATAAAGGGCTGGATATTACCATTTCCGTTCCCGGAGGAAAAGAGTTGGCACAACGTACTTTCAATCCTAAACTAGGAATTGTGGATGGCATTTCCATAATTGGAACTTCGGGCATTGTCCGTCCTTTTTCTTCAGAAGCTTTTGTCGAGGCTATCCGCAGGGAAGTGGAGGTTTGTGTGGCTGTGGGCTCATCCAGACTCATCATTAATTCGGGAGCAAAAAGCGAACGTTTTGTGAAGAAGGAGTATCCGGGGTTACCTGCTCAGGCTTTTGTACATTATGGAAATTTTATCGGGGAGACACTCAAGATAGCTGCCAAGCTTAAGGTTCCATTGGTTACTTTAGGCATTATGATAGGCAAAGCGGCGAAACTGGCCGAAGGAAATCTGGACACACATAGTAAGAAAGTAGTGATGAATAAAGAATTCCTAAAACAAGTGGCAATGGAAGCCGGATGCTCTCCGGATGTTGAAAGCATGATAGAAAGGTTGACATTAGCCCGTGAATTATGGACATTGCTGTCTGAAGAAGACTGCGGAAAGTTCTTTCCGTGTTTGTTGGAACATTGTTTTGCACATTGCGTCCCCTTGTTGCCCGAAGGAAAATTAACAATCCTCTTGATTGATGAAGAAGGGAATATTCCTTTCAGGATACAATAACTGATTATTTAAACGCTGCTAAACGGAAGCTAATATAGCAGTGACTTGTTCTAACAATTTTTCTATGGTATCTACCTTTATCGTCCTCCCGGCTACCGGGTGGATAATATATCCATTGGTAGTCATATCTCCCGTTTCAATATAAAAATCGGACTCAACACGCCGGCTTGCCAGAATACCATTCCGCTGCAAAGCTTTCCGTACCATCGCATACTTATTCCCATGTCCCACCAGACGGACTTCTTTTTCAAACTCATTGTCAATGCGGAACAGTCCGGTTTCCATATCAAAAACAATACCCTTACGAGAGAAAAAATTACTCAGGCATCCGTCTATGGAAAGATCTTCAGGAGTTCCTATAGTCACTCCATTGGCTTTATCCATCAGCCAAATCTTATCAGCAATCTGCAAAGCTAACTCTAAATCATGGGTGGAAAGAAAAATCGTCTTGTTGGTAGAACGTGACAAATGATGAAGCAATTGCATAATCTCCACTTTACTGGGGAAATCAAGAAAAGCAGTCGGCTCATCCAGAAAAATCACCGGGGTTTCCTGTGCCAACGCCTTTGCGATCATTACTTTCTGACGCTCACCGTCACTCAAAGTATGTACCATCCGGTATTTCAAATCCTCAATCCTTACCAACGCAATGGCATCGTTTACTGTTTTCTTGTCCTCCTTGCTTAAATTTCCCCAGAAACCGGTATAAGGACTGCGCCCCATACCCACCAGTTCTTCTACGGTCATGTTCCGCAGGTTGCATTTTTCGGTCAATACCACTCCGATAACTGTCGCCAACTGTTTATCGGTGTAATCCGTCAGTTTCTTTCCCATTATTTCTATCTCTCCTCCTACAGCCGGCTGAAAGGCAGACAAAGTACGCAATAAAGTAGATTTCCCTACTCCATTCGCACCCAAAAGACAAGTCAGTTCCCCACTGCGGATAGTAGCATCAATGTCCTTCGCTACAATCTTGCCCCCCCCCTTACCGGGGTAACCGGTAGTCAGTTTCCGAATATGTATAGTTTCTTGATTCATCATTACTCATTCATTTCATTGCGACGTTTATTGAATAAAACCGACATCACTACCGGAGCGCCTACCAAAGCCGTCACCGAATTTACCGGCAATGCACCTTCGAAACCGGGCATACGGGCAATCAAATTACATACCAATGCCAATGACGCACCTGCCAGTAAAGAAGCAGGCATCAGAATACGATGATCGGATGTGCGGAACATTCCCCTGCAAAGATGCGGAACGGCCAGCCCCAGAAAAATAATCGGACCGCAATATGCGGTAACAATAGCTACCAATACTCCCGAACAAGTAATGACAAGCAGACGGGCACGTTTTATATTCAATCCGAGATTCCGTGCGTATGCATCTCCCAGCAACAAAAGATTCAATGTTTTCACAAGCAGGAAGGAAAGTGGCAACAATACCACCATGATACATATAAATAAAGTCATCTGATCTCCCGATACACGGGCAAAACTTCCCAGCCCCCAAATGACATATGCACGAATATCCTCCTCCACACTGAAAAATTTCAGCACACCGATCACCGCATTGGCTATATAACCAATCATCACACCGATAATCAGCAAAGTAACATTGCCCCTTACTTTTTGGGAAACGAAAACAATAAGTGCCATAATGGAAAGTGAACCTGCAATAGCTGCTATGGTAAGGGCTATTTCCCCCATAAAGCCTAGCTTGCTCAAAGCAACGCCACCCAAACTACCCGAAAGAAGCACCACAAAAGCAACTCCCATACTGGCTCCCGAACTGATGCCCAGTACCGACGGACCGGCCAAAGGATTGCGAAAAACAGTCTGCATCTGTAAACCGCTGACAGAGAGCCCCGCCCCCGCCACCAATGCGGTAAGCGCCTGTGGTACCCGTGATTTCCAAATAATATTTTGCCAGATAACAGACTCATTCCCTGTTCCCCAAAGGATATTCCACACAGCACGAAGCGGTATGGAAACAGAACCTAATACCAGATTCAGGAAGAAAAACAGAAAAATAGAAGCCATAATTAACAGCATATAAAATGCAACAGGTCGTTTCATATACTATTTTTCTATTTAAGCAATTCATAATATCCCGGTTGGTGGCCGGACAAAAGCTGCGGATGAAAGATTTGAATCAAATCTGCCAAAACAACTTCCGGTTCTGTAGGCATACTCTCATAAAAAGGTCTTTCACGCATGTTACAATAAATCACCCCTTTCTCTTTGTATGCTTTAAAATCAACATAACGGGCATCTTCTTCTTTCAACGTGTTATAAGAAAATTTTCCTTGATAGCTATTCACAATACGCCAATAATCGGCACCGGCCGCTTGGCTGTAGACTGTTTCAAAATCGAGGGTGACCCCTCCAGACCGTTCATCGTCTTTCAAAAAATAATCGGCACCGGCATCTTTAAACAATTGTGCGAGAAAACTCCTCCCTCCTACAGCATACCAATTGCCGCCCCGCAATTCCCCACTGAATACTACCGGGCGTTTTGTCACCCGGCCGGTCAGTTCCTTCAGCTCGTTATATCTTTTCTTAATAGCGGCAAACTGCTCATTAGCTTTATCTTCTTTTCCCAATAACAAGCCCACAAACTTTATCCATTCAGCCTGTCCCAAAGGAGTCATTTCCTTATATCCCAAATGCGGCATCAAAGGAATGCCTACCTCTTTCAAAGCATCGTATCCCCCTCGTTTAAAAGGAGAGATCAAAATCAAATCCGGGTTTACACTCATAATCACCTCATTATCGAAATTCCCTTCAATACCTATCTTATGAATGCTTCCTTCTTTCAAACGATCATTTATTTTCTTGTTAAACAAATGGCGTGTACTGGTGATACCCACCACTGCATCCAGCTCTTCCAACTTGATAAAATTGGAAAGTTGCAGGGAAGTCATGCAGATAACGCTTCGTATGGGAGTTTCAATAACTGTATAATCCGCAGGTATGTTTTCCGCTTCCACACCTCTTGGCACCAAAGCATAATGAAAAGACTGACTTTCTTTATTCTGAGGGTCCTGAATGTCAAGCAGACAAGCCTGATCCGTATAAGTTATTTTAAACCCTTGGGCATATTCCGGAATAATCTTCACAATAGAAGAATCTGTCAATGTCTTATGTTCCAAATTCCCGGAACCCTGTTTGTGCTTACTTTGGCAGGCTGTAACAGTCAATAATAACAAGAGCCCCGAAGCCAATATTAGTTTTTTCATGTTCTTTTCTGTTTTTCAGCCAACAAAGGTAATCAATTCTCTTGCTTTATACAGAATTTTTCAGCACTTTTGCATGCTTAAAAACTGTAAATACCCACAAAAGATGAGTCATCCGATCTATTTTGTTTCTTTAGGACCCGGTGATGCCGAACTGATTACATTAAAATCATTGCATGCTTTACAACAAGCAGACATAATATATTGTCCATCAACGGTTCGGGAACCAGATAAAATTTTGTCACGTGCCGCCACCCTGTTACATAAGCTAGACATCAAAGGAGATATACACCTATTCTCACTCCCGATGAGCAAAGACAGGACAAAAGCAATCAAAGTCTATCGGCAACTTTTCGAAAAAATGAGGCTGGAACAAAAAGCAGGAAAACGGTTGGCGGTAGCAGTAGAAGGCGATGCGGGAATTTACGCCTCCGTTCACTATGTACTGGATCTCCTCGAAGAAAATGGAATCCCCGTAGAGCAACTTCCCGGTATTCCTTCATTCATCGCTGCGGAAGCTGCCGCAAAACTACATCTCATCAGCCAAAAAGAAAGACTGGTCATTATTCCGGGCAATATTACTTCGGATGAACTGGACATGTATCTTAGCCATCATCATGTGCCGGTTATCATGAAATTATCTCAATGTGCGGATATAGTACAGGATTACATGGAGTCCCACCCCCAATACAGTTATCATTATTTTGAAAATATATCGACAGCCGAAGAATATCATTCTTCCCATCAGGCGGAACTGAAAAGAAGAGTATTTCCTTATTTTTCCCTAATGATCATCTTTAACGAACAGATACGGAAGGACAATAGTTCAAAATAGCGTTCAGAATACCTTCAATATTTACATCATCTTTCTTGATAACTAAAAAATTGTGGTACATTCCTTCTTTCCGGTAACGGATCACAATCGACTTGAGTTTACCAGACTTTGTGTACTCCTTTTCTATCTCTGTGATGTTTTGCAAAGGAAAAACATGCTGAGGCTTCATCCCTCTTATAGCTAAGGCAAAAGAATCAGGAGTAATAGTATAAACAGACAATAACCTTACCCCCATTATCAGCAGAGAAGGAGTCAAGACCAGCAAAGATGCATATCTTCCATGCGCTATAAAAAGGCATGTACACGCCACCAACATAATAGCAATAACCGTCCAAACCCATAAAGGATAGCTGGGTCTGAATTCTTGTTTCTCCATAGGCCACATCTATTTTGTATAGTTACAAAAATAGGGAGATTCAGTTTAATAACCCAAATCTCCCTCAAGGAATTTATAAACTATTTCTAACAATTAATCTAGAGAATACCCTTTACTGTTTCCAGCATACCCTTTTCTTGAATAGAGTCAAGATCAGCTTTCACAGCTGCGGTCAAACCCGGAATGTTGTTCAAGTTCTCACCCCAAATAGATTCTGCAGCCAACACGCCTTCCGCCACTTTCTGAGTGCAGCCTGTAGCCCAAAGTTCTTTCAGCAGATTCATGATTTCAGGAGCATCGTTCGGAACAATCTCAGCACCGTCAGCACGAACACCACCTTTATAATAAGTGATGATAGCCGCCAGTCCCAATACCAAGCCTTTAGGCAACTCACCCTTACGTTCCAGATAAACTTTCAAACCCGGGAGGTCGCGAGTCTCATATTTAGGAAATGAATTCAGCATGATAGAAGTCACCTGGTGATCAACAAACGGATTGTTGAAACGCTCCAAAACATCTTCCGCAAACTTCTTCAATTCTTCTTTCGGCAGGTTCAGGGTTTCCATCAACTCATCGAACATAACTTTATGAATGTATTTACCTACCACTTCATGCTCGCAAGCCTCGCGCACAATGTTGATTCCAGACAGATAAGCTACCGGAGACAGCACTGTGTGAGGACCGTTCAACAAAGTAACTTTTCTTTCGTGATAAGGAGCTTCAGACGGAACAAACAATACATTCAAACCAGCCTTGTCGGCAGGGAATTCCTTGGCGATCTCCTGCGGAGCTTCAATTACCCACAAATGGAAGATTTCTGCCTGTACCACCAGATTGTCATCATACTGCAATTTTTCTTTAATAGCAGCGATATCTTTGCGGGGGAATCCCGGTACAATACGGTCTACCAAAGTAGCGTAGACACCACAAGCTTCCTCAAACCATTGCTTGAAGTCTTCACCCAGGTTCCACAATTCAATATATTGATAGATGGTTTCTTTCAGTTTATGACCGTTCAGGAAAATCAATTCGCAAGGGAAGATTATTAAACCTTTGCTCTTATCGCCATTGAACGTTTTATAACGGTGATACAACAACTGAGTCAGTTTGCCCGGATATGATGAAGCAGGGGCATCATCCAGCTTGCAGGCAGGATCAAAAGCGATACCGGCCTCTGTCGTATTAGAGATAACAAAACGCATTTCCGGCTGTTCCGCCAATTTCATAAATTCATCATTCTGAGAATAAGGATTCAAAGCACGGCTGATCACATCAATTTTTGTCAGGCTGTTTACCACCTGTCCCTTATCCAAACCTTGCAAGTTTACATGATACAGACAATCTTGTGCGTTCAACATGTCAACCATGCCTTTTTCAATAGGTTGAACCACCACCACACTGCTGTTGAAATCAGTTTTTTCGTTCATGTTGTAAATAATCCAATCCACAAACGCACGAAGAAAGTTACCCTCACCAAATTGAATGATTCTTTCGGGACGTTGAGTCTTTGCTGCTGTCTCCTTGTTTAATGCTTTCATATTTTTAATTATATTATGTGTTTATCCATACCTGTACTTATCGAAGACGAATCAGATTTTATTGTGTACTCATAGTATTCATGCTTTCTCTTAAACGGTAATATATATTTAAGTTTTTATATATCATCATTGATCCAAGCATTTAAAATCTTTAAATCTTCGCCGCAAAGATACAAATAATTTTGTTATTCCAAATAAAATTTCTACTTTCGTGTTCGATAACGGTTAATAAATCTAAAGAGATGCTCTTTGACATCTTTTTTAGAATGAGTTTTTACTGAAAGTCAAAATAAACAACAATTATATAGATATAAAAAGACTACTTATGAAAAACTTTATGGATGAAAACTTCCTGCTTCAGACAGAAACTGCGCAGAAGTTGTATCATGAACATGCGGCTAAAATGCCTATTATCGATTACCACTGCCACCTGATTCCCCAGATGGTTGCTGACGACTATCAGTTTAAGTCACTGACAGAAATCTGGTTGGGTGGAGACCACTATAAATGGCGTGCCATGCGTACCAACGGTGTGGACGAGCGTTATTGTACCGGTAAAGACACCACAGACTGGGAAAAATTCGAAAAATGGGCGGAAACAGTTCCTTATACCTTCCGCAACCCATTATACCATTGGACTCATTTGGAATTGAAAACCGCATTTGGAATCAATAAAGTATTGAATCCGAAAACAGCCCGCGAGATTTTTGATGAATGTAATGAAAAGCTTGCCAAACCGGAATACTCCGCACGAGGCATGATGCGTCGTTATCATGTGGAAACCGTTTGTACAACCGATGATCCGGTAGATTCATTGGAATATCACATCAAAACCCGTGAAAGCGGATTCGAAATTAAAATGCTTCCCACTTGGCGTCCAGACAAGGCTATGGCAGTAGAAGTTCCTGCTGATTTCCGTGCTTATATGGAAAAATTGTCTGCTGTAAGCGGTGTCACGATCTCTTCTTTCGATGACATGGTGACTGCTTTGCGGAAACGTCATGACTTCTTTGCTGAACAAGGTTGTAAATTGTCTGACCACGGAATTGAAGAGTTTTATGCTGAAGACTATACTAATGCTGAAATCAATGCTATATTTAATAAAGTATATGGTGGTACAGAACTGACCAAGGAAGAAATTCTGAAATTCAAATCAGCCATGCTGATCGTATTTGGGGAAATGGATTGGGAAAAAGGCTGGACCCAGCAGTTCCACTATGGAGCAATCCGCAACAACAACACCAAGATGTTCAAACTTCTGGGACCTGATACTGGTTTCGATTCAATCGGTGAGTTTACCACCGCCAAAGCGATGGCAAAATTCCTTGACCGCCTGAATACAGAAGGAAAACTGGCCAAAACTATCCTTTACAACTTGAATCCTTGCGCCAATGAAGTAATTGCTACCATGTTAGGCAACTTCCAGGACGGTACAATTCCAGGCAAAATTCAATTCGGTTCTGGATGGTGGTTCCTCGATCAGAAAGACGGTATGGAAAAACAGATGAATGCACTGTCATTGTTAGGCTTGTTGAGCCGCTTCGTAGGTATGCTGACAGATTCTCGTTCATTCCTGTCTTATCCGCGTCACGAATATTTCCGTCGTACTTTGTGCAACTTGCTGGGTAATGATGTGGAAAACGGCGAAATCCCTGCTTGCGAAATAGAACGCGTCAATCAGATGGTGGAAGATATCTGCTATAATAATGCCAAGAAGTTCTTCCAATTTTGACAACCGTCAGAGTGCTGAATATAAATAAATGAGGATGGAACAAATGTGTCTGCAAAAGTTTTCACTTTTTGTTCCATCCTCATTCCAGTTATAGCAATTCTTCTATAGCCTCCGTTATTTCCTTGTCGGTCTTTCCCATGCCATATCCTCGAATGACTTTCCGTATAATCCGTTCTTTATCCAAAATAAAAAAGTACGGAGCTGCCCCACCCGTCCGGTAATCTTCTATCACTTTATCATCTCCATCCAAAAACATATAATTCAATTCCTTTCTCTTTGCATAATTCTGAAGTGAATGCATCCGGCTCCAACTTTCAATGGCTACCAATTCAAAATCTTCTTCTTGGTACTTTCTTTTCAGTTCTTTCAGAAAAGGGATAGAAGCCTGGCAAGCTCCGCAGCCTATTCCTGTTATATTTACCAAGATGACCTTACTTTTCAAATCACTCAATGACACGGGACTCTCCTTTATATCATTCAATGTCCATTCTGGTGCTTTCTTACCCGTCAGATTAGCGGCCATATTCCTGGAAGGAACGCCATAATCATATTTTTTTGTTTCATAACCTTGCGGAACATAATCGAAAACATCAAACCTGTCAATTGTTTCTTTGTTTATTTCCACATTACAGCAAGTTTCCACCGATATATTATGGGACATCGCTCTCCGTTTCTTATAAGGCAAACCATTCGATTTGTGAATCCACAGTTCATAAATAGAGGTCGGCTCTACATAAAAAGGAGGTGGAGGCATGTGATAAGCTTTACCAAAGAACTCCACTTGTGTATCTTCGTTTATGACAAGTTTAAAATGAAAATAATCCCCACAGTCTTCCAATGTGGTGGCTATGCTGTCTTCTGTTTCCAAAGCATACCTGACAATATTTTTGCAATAATTAAAGAAAGGTGGGGACAACGGTCTGACAGGTAACGGCCTGGTGGTAAAATTATCGATTTTTATTTCCTTGACAGCATGATTCACCAACACACGTACTTCACCATTATAACCGAATTGGAACTCTTTACCATCATCTGTTCCCAAATTCACAAAACTTGCCCCTATCGTAGAATCTGCCGGATTATCGAACTCTTTCACCATATATTTTCTAATACTGGAAGGAATTGTATCACCAGGATTCCAGACTTCGCCCTCTACTTTATACGTTGCTGACTTAATCTGCTCTAAATTATCCAACACCTTTTTCAAATACTCTCTCTTGTCATCTTGGCCATTCACCACATACACTGGCAATAACAAGAGAAAAAATAAAACAGCTTTTGTTCTCATACGTTTCTTGCTTTTATTGATTCGCAAAATATTTTGTTGACGCAAAGAAGAAGAAAAGCCTGTATCTCTGCAAAATATTTATCTGAACTCTTTCTGAATTTTCTCCTTTTTCAGAAAAAGATCAGATAAAACACCTGTTTTTTCCTTAACGTTATTTACTTTTGCATTCAAAATTTATACGATGAAAAGGGCAAAAACACACATTATCTTATTTATGGCAGTCACCACCACCGTTCTATATACTGTTTATATCGCTTTTCATAATAGTACCGAACGAGTAAACACCCAAATAGACCACGCTTTCAAATCCGCCATTACGGAAGATTACAATGAAAGACTTGCCTACATCAGCTATTATCATCCCGAACCTACAAACTGGGATATAAAAATGTATACTATCGCTCCCAGCCTACACCAAAAAGTAAAAAGCTACACCATAAGAACCAGATAAGGAAAAACAATCTATACCTTTAAAGACAGTCTGGACGAGCAGACCGCCAAACGTATGCTGAACCAATACATTCTATCCCAACTAAAACCCATAAAGCCCGATGAATTAAATGCAACCTTTAGAAAGATATTATCCGATCATGACATAACCGGCAGGACCGGAACTATTTATTATAACAAATCCATTTCCCAACACAGTGACCAAAGTTCTGCAATTCCCCGAACGGCATACAATACTCCCCGATACATAGTAGATATCACCCAAAACATCAAGGTACAAGCATGGGTAAACTATGACTTCAAAACCATTTTACGACACATAGACAACACTCTCTTTTGGCTCATCGGACAATTGATGATTCTTATTTTCATACTCATTTTTCTTAAAAAGGAAAAGGATACTCAAACACTCCTTACTCTTATGAACATAGACATGGAGAAACAAGAGTTGTATATAGGAAACAAAAAGTGCAACATTCAGAAATTAGACCTCACTTTACTAAATATGCTTTATGAAAAAGCAGGAACTTGCGTAAGTCGTGAAGAAATAAAAAAGAGTCTCTGGCCTACGGATGATAATGCCAATGAAAAAATAGATGCACACATCAAATCAATCCGGAAAGTTTTAAAAGAATTCCAAGAATATAAATTAATAACAGTCAGAGGAAAGGGTTATTATCTACGTATTCCATAATCCAGATTCCAGGCATTCTTTTAAAACAATATCCGCTAAATCATCTTTCCGAAAAAGCCTGTTTCTATTTTATTTCCTCCTTTTTTTATGTATATTTGCGGCTCTTTTAACACAAAAAACGTGGGGATTCACTAGAATTGGGAGAGCAACAAAATGAAAATCAAATTTATAAGTCTCGCAAGCGGAAGTAGCGGCAACTGCTATTTTCTCGGAACAGACAGATATGGCATATTGGTGGATGCAGGCATTGGCATCCGTACAATAAAAAAAACATTAAAAGAACTTGGAATCGGACTGGATATTATCCGGGCAGTATTCATAACACACGATCATGCCGACCACATCAAAGCAGTAGGGCATTTAGGAGAGAAATTTGGAATTCCTGTTTACTCTACTCCGGAAGTACATGCAGGAATCAACAAAAGTTATTGCATGACCGAGAAATTATCGACCTGCGTACACTACCTGCACAAAGGTGAGACAATGGAATTGGAAGATTTCGCAATTACTGCCTTTGAAGTGCCTCACGACGGAACTGACAATGTTGGCTATTGCATAAATATAGACGGTAAAATATTTTCTTTCCTTACTGACTTGGGGCATATCACTCCCACTGCCGCCGAATATATATGTAAAGCAAACTATTTGGTATTGGAAGCGAATTACGATGAAGAGATGTTGAAAATGGGACCTTATCCCCAATATTTAAAAGAACGTATTGCCGGGCCTAATGGACACATGAGTAACCGCGAAACCGCCGATTTTTTGGCAGAAAATATCAATGAAAGTCTTAAATATATTTGGCTTTGTCATCTTAGCAAAGACAATAATCACCCCGAACTGGCATATAAGACAGTAGAACTCTCACTACGAAACAAAGGGATTATCGTTGGCAAAGATGTGCAAGTCATTGCCTTAAAGCGGAATACGCCTTCAGATATTTATGAGTTTGAATAAATTTCGATGAAAAGGTGAAAAAATGATGCAAAATGTTGGATGTTTAAAAGAAAACACCTACCTTTGCAACCGCAAATCAGAAAAGAATGCACTCTTAGCTCAGTTGGTAGAGCAACTGACTCTTAATCAGTGGGTCCAGGGTTCGAATCCCTGAGGGTGTACAAAAGAAAAAATAGTTTGTATTTTGCACTCTTAGCTCAGCTGGTAGAGCAATTGACTCTTAATCAATGGGTCCAGGGTTCGAGTCCCTGAGGGTGTACGGAAAAATAGTTTGCATTTTGCACTCTTAGCTCAGTTGGTAGAGCAACTGACTCTTAATCAGTGGGTCCAGGGTTCGAATCCCTGAGGGTGTACGAAAGGAGTAACAAAAGTTATTCCTTTTTTGTTATAAGTCCATCAAACAAAAGCGGCTACCCCTCCCGGGCCACCGCTTTAAAATACAAATGAGCGTACAGCCATCAATGACTGCACAAGGAAAATCAGTTATCTTATATTTTTAATAATTCGCTAAGTCTGCTCAAAACTCCCATATCCAAATCCTTTAACTCAATAACATTTAATGTATCTGTAATATAAAGGTCATTGCCTAAAAATAAATATTTTGCATGGAATATCCTATTATTATAAGAGAAATCCAAAGCTATCTCTCTGTCATTCTTTTTATTGCATAATTCTTTAATTCTATTTATAACATACGATTTTTCCATAACAAATAATATTACAGCACTTTTTTACAATTAATCTGCTACAAAGATAAAAAACACCTTATTAAACTTCACATTATTTATAGAAAAGTTATGTGAAAGTTATTAACAATTTTATCAAATTCAACCCATTAAATGGACAATTAAAACAATATCAGCAATCCATCTGAGTTCTATTTATCCTATATACATACCCTTTTGGCTTTTTCATCATTATAGCATAAACTTAAACAATAGAAATCTACAAGCAAGCATCTCCTACCGGAATGTCAAGTTTCTCTAAAGGGGAACGTATAAAAGATATATCTAAAAATAGTTCTTGAACAGACTGAAAATATTTAAGAGAAAAAATCAAGAAGATTGGAAATGAAATAGCTTCCTTAACAACAAAGCAGAGAACAACAAGGATTTAATTCACATAATACAATCCAAACAGGCAACCTTCCAGCTGCCTGTTATACTTCTATTTATCTTTAACATCTCCCTTTATAGGAGTCAGAGTTATTTTAGCCCCCTCAACCATCGGAGTTAATATATCAAAAATAACCTGTTTGTATTCAGATAAAGCAATACTCAATAATAGCTCCTCTTTTCTTATTTTATCCGCCAAAGCATTATTATCCTTTTTATATGATTGATCCTGCATATACAGCCGGTAAGTCTTATAGTTCTCATAAAATGCAGAAATCGACCGGAACAAACGGCCATAATTTTCCTTCAGATTCTGACGGTCATTCTCGTTGAAGTAATTTCCCGGATTAGAAACAAACACTGTATCTTGAACAGAAACCACAGGCTGTGATACCACAGGCAGAGAATCTACCGGCATCTTCTGATCCAAGTAGCCCAGCACCGCTTTTATCTCATTCTCATTAACTAAGTCTTTCAAGATTTTCAATGAGGTATCATAATACTTCATCACTTCATTCGCATTCTCCACACTCATGCTACTGCTATCCATAACGTGACTACTCTTGGAACCACCGGAACAAGAGGACATGGAGAGGGCGCAAAGAAATACACCATACAATAATAAATTCTTCTTCATACTGTCAGTATTAAATTATAATACCTTGATAACAATATGAAATGCTAATTGCTCACGCTCCTGCCCCGTTTTTTTCCAAATTGCTCTTAATTTTCTCTAACAAATAAAGACATCCCTGCATTTTAGGATTTTCGTAACATACATAGGCCTGCTCAAACAGCATATCTACCGTATCCTTTAAATTAGGAGTAAAAGCAGCCTTATCTATCTGCATTGTTGGAGGAAGTGATTGAGAATCAAACCATTTTTTCAACTCATTAACCTCCTCCTCAGTATATGTTCTCTTTCTTTCTTTCATCATATTATATATTTTTCTTTAAAATGGATAACCTACTGCAAAGTGAAAAGCAAAATCACGGCTAAAGCGCGGTCGGATAACAGGATATCGTTTTTTACCGGTTTCCACAGGATTTATGGCCTTCATGCCACCATCAAAACGCAAAATCAAATAATCCAGATCAAAACGGATTCCCAAACCGTATGCTACAGCTATCTGTTTATAAAACTCGTTAAATTTGAATAAACCACCTTCCTGTCCGGAGTCATCACGAATAGTCCAGATATTACCGGCATCCACAAAAGCCGCTCCATTCAATTTCCAAAACAAATGAGTACGATATTCTATATTCAAGTCCAATTTAATATCACCAGCCTGATTGATAAAGTCCATTCTCCCATCCTCACTACCTTTATAAACACCAGGCCCCAAAGAACGCACAGACCACCCACGTACACTGTTCGCGCCACCGGAAAAATATCTCTTTTCAAAAGGAAGCATTTTGGAGTTACCATACGGATAGGCCACCCCCACTCCTATATGAAACACAAATGAGTTACGCGGATCTATCATGAAATTCTTTGCAAAATCAAAATCTGCTTTCACATATTGAGCAAAAGGAATATTTGCCAGCACATAATCTTCTCCATCTTTCGGATTAGGGTGAACCAATTTGGAAGCAACATATAGTAAATTACCAGCCTCTTCAATATTGGCACGAATAGAATAGGAATTTTTAGTAGGTGTACGCATCATGGCGTTTCCTGCACTGTTATAGGTAAAGCTGTACCCTGTACGCACAACAAGCTGATTTTCATAACTGGCTTTCAAAGCTGAATTCCTCAGACTCATGCTGTCCAAATATTCCTGAAAAGCCGATGACTTTCTAGGCATATATACATAATTGACATCTACCAAATCCAAACGGTGTTGCATACGTTTCCTGTCAGTCCATTTATAACTCCATGAAGCAGAAGCCAGTGTACGCGAGAATTCCGGACGAACTTGCGATGTGAACTTTAAGCCGACCTCTGAAGTAGCTCTAATTTTCTTTTTAAAATTCGATGATAGAAAAGGAAACATGAACTGAGGGAAATTCAAGCTGCTTTCTATCCCATACTCCATGTAATTATCATTCACATAATCCTGTGAAGCCACCCCCAATCCCGTAATGGCCTCATAAGCGCCACGTACTTTCATCATAAAAGTTTCGGAACCTTTGAATACATTGCGGTGCTGAAAAGAAACCGAGGCGGCCGCTCCCAAGTCACCAGCCGAATTAGTTCCTTCTACTTCAAACGCCATGGATTTATTTTTGTTCTTTGCCAAAAATACGTACGCGTCCAGTTGCGTACCATTTTCTCCATTCACTTCACGAAAACGAATATTAGAGTATTTCAAGGCACGCAAACGCCCCAGATTGGAATAGGTGTTTTGCACATCCTGTTCACTATACAGTTCTCCCGGACGGATACGATTGAAATCAACCAACACTTGCGGACGGAGAAAAGCCTTTCCCTTGTAATACATACTATATCCTTTGTATCGCAAAGAGTCAAATTCTTCCAAAGTTCCTTCCTGCACCGACATGATTTCATCATCCGCCAGAAAGTTCACCTCCCCCACCTTGTATTGTCTATGCTTCCGCGGCAAATCTTCTTTTCTACGCTGATAAGGAAGTAATCGTAGAGTCAAATCCACCAAATAGGTATTTCTAGCCGTATCCGCCTGATAGACCAAAAAATCCTTGTTGAACTTATAATACCCCTTATTTTGCAATAATTTGGTAATCCGCTGCCGTTCAGTATCCAGCACATTCACATCAAACAACATACCGGGCGCCAACAAACTTTGGGCAGAGTCCTGCCGCATGTAGTTACTGATAACCAAATCATCTATATCATACACCACATGACGTACCCTATAAGGATGCCCGGCATGAATACGGTAAGCCAATTTTAATTTGTTCTTCTTCGTTTTTTTATCCAAGTGCACAGTAGCCCCCATATACCCCATATTACGTACCGCTTTCTCTATTTCCTCCTGGGATTTCAGGGCAACAGATTCATCATAGATTACCGGAGCATCACCAATCTTCCTAAAAAAACGATTAATCCATTTAGTGGAGTCCACGCCTGAGACGCAATAAGTGCGCATAGGTATCTTAACCAAATTAAACCATTTGGCATTAGGATTCTGACGAATATATGAATTGAATAGTGACGGCTTCACCTCTTTCGTCTCAGATACAATCCTGACCTCATCCAATAAATATTTATCCTCAGGAATAAATTTACTGACCGAACACGAGGTGCATAGTGCTATAATAAATGTGCATATATATGGGCGTGCGCTTTTCTTCATACAAATCCGTAACCTTCGCAAATTTATCTACAAAGATAGATATTAATTGAAAATATCTTCTTAGCTTTGCTCCAAATATTTGTTATTAAATAGAAATTATCATGCTGAGCAAAAACAAAATAAAATATATCCGTTCGTTGGAACTGAAAAAAAAACGCAAAGAAGAACAAGTTTTTGTGGCCGAAGGACATAAATTGGTAGGCGATTTATTAGGCTACTTCCCCTGCAAGTTACTGATTGCCACTTCCAATTGGCTGAAAATAAACCACCCTGTCACGGCCAACGAAATTATTGAAGTAACACAAGAAGAGTTGTCACGTGCCAGCCTTCAAAAGACCCCCCAAGAGGTATTGGCCGTTTTTGTACAACCTTCTTATGATTTAAATCCGGAAGTTATTAAAAGTTCTCTATGCCTGGCGTTGGACGATGTACAAGATCCCGGAAATCTGGGAACCATTATCCGCTTGGCAGACTGGTTTGGCATTGAGCATATCTTCTGCTCGGCAGGGACAGCAGATGTGTATAATCCCAAAACCGTACAGGCAACCATGGGGGCATTGGCTAGAGTAAAAGTTCATTACTGTTCTTTACCACAGCTTATTGAAAGCCTGGCCGATATTCCTGTATACGGCACTTTTTTAAGCGGGAACATTATTTATGCAGAATCCCTATCGGCTCATGGATTGATTGTCATGGGAAACGAAGGAAAAGGAGTAAGTCCTGAAGTAGAGAAGCTGATAAACAAGAAGTTATACATTCCCAATTATCCTCAAGAACGGGAAACCTCCGAATCATTGAATGTGGCAATTGCCACAGCAGTGGTTTGCTCGGAGTTCAGAAGACGTTTATTACCTTAAAATTCATATTTCCATCGGCATATCCAATAATTTCTGAATGAGAAATACTACAGCTCTACCCAAAGCATACATTATAAGCGTACCAGTCTGCTTCCTGCTGTAAACTCCTTTCCCGGCAAATCAAAATCAGCTATATGCCATGCATATACAGGTTGCTCAAGTTCTGTTTCCAGCATGGCACGGTGCAGGAAATCAACAAATTTCTCTCCGGAACAAATATCCAACTCATACATCGGAGAAATAATAATCACTCCGCCTATCCATTGTGTCGCACTAATCTCCTCCTTCAATGGAAAATATGCACGCACTCTATCGCTATCTTCCAACTCCACTACATATTTAGAATAACAGCCATCTGCCGAAACATAAAGATAATGACAAGCAAAACGTCTCATACCCACAAAAAATAATTAATTTCTGCGCTTGATTCTCTGAGGACGATCTGAGTGAGAATGATCTGCCGCATTATTCTCCTTCATCTCACGTGGATTCATACGGACGGGAACATTTTTCCTGATATCCACCGATTGAATCGAATCTGCTTTTTTCTCTGTTACCATCGAATCTGTTCCAACACGCCGTTCCACAGCCAAACTATCCTTTCCGGCAACTGTCATTGTATCTACCGGTTCATGATAACGGGTCAAAGTAATATTATTGATAATCAGTCCCGGCTTATTCGTTGACGAATCACTATCCATATAGTAAATAAATCCGTTCACACTCTTGATGGCAAAAGCAGAATCAGGCTTTATATACAAGGTCTGCACACCAGAACACGTGATATCCTTCACACGTCCCACCACAGAATCATTATCAAACAAAATATTGAACCCCATAGTGGCTCTCCGTTCTCCTTCCGAAAGGAATATATAATCAGCCGACCACAGGAAAGCATCCTTTGCTTTGAAATTACTATCAGCGGGAATCTCAAAAGTCACCTTATTCGCCAACGGAACATCTGTCAGCCAATAAAGTTTACGGTCATACCATACATCCACAGTATCTCCCGGCAACGATACAGCCGGTTTATTCTCACGCAATGCCAGTAACTCCTGCATGTGTTTTTTTTCACTGCGGAAGCGTTCCCCCAGCTTTTTATAGAGGCTGGCAAGTTCCTCTGTGTGACGTGTGTACCATACCATGGACGAATCGAATTCAGCTTCAGTAATATGATGCTTCTCGAAAACATAGTTCTTATATGCTTCCTTTTGATAATTATCAGAATAACTCAGATTATTGCCCATGGAGATACTTAAATGATAATCGTACAAGATATTCTCCATCCTGTCCGGCTGGATAATATTTTCAGGCACTTGCTTACCACACCCCACCATAAAAGCCGCACCCAGCAGCCACACCCAAGTAATATTCTTGCGACGCATCATTTATTCTTTAATTTCTTCTGCTGACGGGTGAATATTCTTATTCAGATATTTACCGTAAAATAACAACAACGCCACAATACCGCAACTGATGGCGGCATCGGCAAAATTAAATATCGGACTGAAAAATATGAAATGTTCCCCTCCTATTCCCGGTATCCATTCGGGCCAGTTGGTTTCAATAATGGGAAAATAGAACATATCCACCACTTTACCATGTAACCATTCCGAATACCCTTCACCTACCGGAACAAAAGAAGCGATGGTACTATGAGTACTTTCATTAAAAATAACTCCATAGAACACACTGTCTATAATATTACCGATAGCCCCTGCCAAAATTAAAGAGATACATACAATATAACCAGTCTTATAATTCTGTTTCACGATTTTTGCCAGATACCAGATAATCAATCCCACAGCTACAATACGGAAGGTAGTAAGGAATAACTTTCCAAATATTTCCATACCGAAAGCCATGCCGTTATTTTCTGTAAAATAGATATAAAACCAATCTGTTATGCGGATACTCTCATGCCAGTACATATTGGTCTTTACCAATATCTTTATTATCTGGTCGATAATCAGAATTCCAAAGACAATAAGAACAGAGAGCTGCCCCTTGGTGAGTAGTTTCTTCATTTATTAAATTGAAAATTAATTAATGGTTAATGATTAGCGGTTAATACTGTAACATGACAGTGAAACTCATTAACTATTAATCACTAACCATTAACCACTATTTTATTTCTTTCCTTCGTTCTTTGCCTCAATGCTCAGTGTTGCATGAGGTACTGCACGAAGCCTTTCCTTCGGAATCAACTTACCGGTTTCACGGCAAATACCATAAGTTTTATTTTCGATACGTATCAGTGCCGCCTGCAATCCTTGGATAAACTTCAGCTGACGTGCCGCCAACCGGGTTGTTTCTTCTTTAGACAATGTATTAGCACCTTCTTCCAAAACTTTATAAGTAGGGGAAGTATCGTCCGTATCATTACCGTCCTTATTCATGATACTACTTTTCAGTCTATCATAGTCGCGCTGAGCCAATTCCAGTTTTTCCATGATAATAGCACGGAATTCCTCAAGTTCCGCATCTGAATATCTAGTTTTTTCAGCCATATAACTTAGTTTTAAAAGGTTAATTATTCTTTTACGACACTCACATAAAGTGAGAAATCATCAAAATTTAATTCTGTACCGTTCTTCATTTCATCCACTAATTCCAAGGAGTTAGCAAGAACTTGGTTACAAATATAAGTATTATATTCATTTACCGCATCATCGGTTTGAGGATTTTTAGATAATGCCACTTTTATTTTGTCTGTTATCTCAAAACCACTACTCTTACGGATATTCTGTATACGGTTTACCAACTCACGGGCAACCCCCTCACGACGCAGTTCTTCGGTTACGGTAACCTCCAAAGCCACAGTCAGTTTGCCTTCATTGGCAACCAGCCATCCCGGAATATCCTCACTGAAGATCTCCACATCCGTTGTTTCGATAACCGTTTCCGCACCATCAAGCATAAAGGTATATTTACCATTTTTCTCCAATTCGGCAATAGCTTCTTGCGACATTCCGGCTACGGCTGCGGCAACAGCTTTCATCTGTTTGCCGAATTTCGGACCCAGTTTTTTAAAGTCACATTTCACCTTTTTCACCAATACGCCTGCAGCTCCGTCTACAAACTTGATTTCTTTCACATTCACTTCGTTCATAATCAAGTCTTTTACGGCTTCGATATGCATTTTCTGCTCTTCGTCCACCACCGGAACCATGATACACTGCAACGGCTGGCGCACTTTGATATTGACTTTACGGCGCAATGCCAATACCATAGAAGTAACATCCTGAGCCATCTGCATACGCGCTTCCAGTTCTCCGTCTATCAATGCCTCATTACATTCCGGGAACTTGGCCAAGTGTACAGAAACCACGGTGTCACGACCTGTAACGGCAATCAAATCTGTATACAAACGGTCGGCATAGAACGGAGCGACAGGTGCCATCAGCCTAGCCACTGTTTCAAGACAAGTGTACAATGTCTGATAAGCGGACAGCTTATCCTGTGACATGGCATTACCCCAGAAACGTTTACGGTTCAAGCGCACGTACCAGTTACTCAAATTATCATTTACGAAGTCTGTAATCAGACGTCCTGCCTTGGTCGGTTCGTAATCGTTGTAACAAGCGTCCACGTTCTTCACCAATGAATTCAGAACAGACAGAATCCAACGGTCTATCTCGGGACGTTCATTTACCGGCACTTCTGCTTCCTGATAAGCGAAACCATCCACATTGGCATAAAGTGCAAAGAACGAATAGGTATTATATAAGGTACCGAAGAATTTACGACGAACCTCATCCACCCCATCGGTATCAAATTTCAAGTTATCCCACGGAGAAGAATTGGTAATCATGTACCAACGCAAAGGATCGGAGCCATACTGTTCGATAGCGCCGAACGGATCCACCGCATTGCCCAGACGTTTTGACATTTTGTTTCCGTTCTTATCCAAAACCAAGCCATTAGAGATTACGTTCTTGTAAGCCACACTGTCGAATACCATCGTAGCGATAGCATGTAGCGTAAAGAACCAGCCACGGGTCTGATCCACCCCTTCTGCAATGAAATCCGCAGGATAATAAGTACGGTTGTCCACAATTTCCTTATTTTCGAACGGATAGTGCAACTGCGCGTAAGGCATCGCACCGGAGTCGAACCACACATCAATCAAGTCGGCCTCACGTTTCATCGGCTTGCCGCTTTCAGACACCAAGATGATATCATCCACATACGGACGGTGAAGGTCTATCTTATCATAGTTCTCCCCGTTATATTCGCCCGGAACAAAACCTTTTTCCTTATAAGGATTGGCGGTCATAAATCCGGCAGCTATTGATTTTTCTATTTCATTATACAATTCCTCTACAGAACCGATACAAAGCTCTTCTCCCTCTTCACTGCGCCAGATAGGCAGCGGAGTCCCCCAATAACGAGAACGGCTCAAATTCCAGTCATTCAAGTTTTCCAACCACTTGCCGAAACGGCCTGTCCCGGTAGATTCCGGTTTCCAATTGATAGTCTTGTTCAGTTCCATCATGCGCTCTTTGGCTGCGGTAGATCGGATGAACCAACTGTCCAGCGGATAGTAGAGCACCGGTTTGTCAGTACGCCAGCAGTGCGGATAATTGTGCACATGCTTTTCTATCTTGAACGCCTTGTTGCCGGCTTTCATCATCATACAGATATAGATATCGAGTGATTCGGCGGCGGCAGCAGCTTTTTCATCGTACTTGCCATCTACAGTAAACTGAGGATCGTAAGCATTCTTCACCCACCGACCCTGATATTCCTTATATTTCTCTACGTCCACACATTCCTTTACGAAAGTCTCGTCCAGTTCGTCCAACAGATAGAATTTACCAGTCAGATCCACCATAGGACGGGTTTCACCCTTCTTGTTTATCATGAACAGAGAAGGAATACCTGCCGCACGTGCTACAAAAGCATCGTCCGCACCGAATGTCGGAGCGATATGTACGATACCCGTACCATCTTCGGTAGTTACATAGTCACCGAGAATGACACGGAATGCCTGACCGGCCGCTTCTTGCCATTTTCCGTTTTCATCTACCGTCACCGGTTTCACCCAAGGAATAAGCTGTTCGTATTCCATGCCTACCAGATCCGGTCCTTTATATTCACTCACTACTTTGAACGGAATCAGTTTGTCACCCGGCTTATAGTCTTCCAAGGCAAGTTCTTCCGCTTTCTTGTTAAAGTGAGTATAGAGCAAGGATTTTGCCAATACTACAGTCATCTTTTCTCCGGTATATCCGTTGTAAGTCTGCACGGCCACATAGTCTATTTTCGGTCCTACGCACAATGCCGTATTCGAAGGCAATGTCCACGGAGTAGTTGTCCACGCCAGAAAATAAGGAGTTCCCCATTCCGCCATCTCGGGTTTCGGATTCTTCATCTTGAACTGTCCTACCACAGTGATGTCTTTCACATCACGGTAACAGCCCGGCTGGTTCAACTCGTGCGAGCTCAATCCTGTTCCGGCAGCCGGAGAGTAAGGCTGGATGGTGTAGCCTTTATACAGCAGACCTTTGTTATAAAGCTGCTTCAAAAGCCACCACAACGTTTCAATATAGCGGTTGTCATAAGTGATGTATGGATTCTCCAAGTCCACCCAGTAACCCATCTTATGAGTAAGGTCTGTCCACTCTTTGGTAAACTTCATCACGTCCTTACGGCAAGCCGCGTTGTACTCGGCAACAGAAATGGTCTTTCCGATATCCTCCTTGGTGATATGCAATGCTTTTTCCACACCCAGTTCCACAGGCAGTCCGTGAGTATCCCATCCGGCCTTGCGTTTTACCTGGAACCCTTTCATGGTTTTATAGCGGCAGAAAGTATCTTTAATGGTACGTGCCATCACGTGGTGAATACCCGGCATACCATTAGCCGAGGGAGGTCCTTCGTAAAACACGAAAGAAGGACATCCTTCACGTTCTGTCATACTCTTGGCGAAAACATCGTTTTCATCCCACTTCTTCAGCACATCTTTATTGACCTGTGATAGGTTGAGTTGCGAGTGTTCAGCAAATTTCTTACTCATAATTTTATATCGTTTTCTTGTATTCTCTAACTAAAAGGCAATACCTTCCAAAAATTAAGGTGCAAATTTACAAGAAAATTAGATAGATAGAAAGTTTTGATGCTTGTTTTTTTAATCAGATAACGGATACTGTTTCAGAATAACTACATAAAACATGGAAAAAGTCCCTGTTTTTATCAAAATTAATAGCAATAAGAACCGGTTCTTATTTATTGCAATCTTTTCCGGTATGCCGAGGTATTTTCCCCCGTCATATTCTTAAAGAAGCGGCTGAAAGTACCCACACTTTCAAAGCCCAAAATCACCGATATTTCTTTGATGCTATGCGAGGTATGCAGCAACAGCCGTTTCGCTTCGGTCACCACTCGTTCTTGTATAATCTTCAAAGGGGAAGGCATACCGTATGCGGCAAATAAATTGGAAAGCGTCTTGGGAGAACGATGCAACAAAGCAGCATATGCCTGTACCTGCTTTTTCTCCTTGAAATGATTGTCCACCAACACATAATAACGCTGGATGATGTCAAAACCTTTTTCATTAACCGGAAAACCGGACAACTGCTTACGGGCCAGCCGGGTACACAGAATGATGAAACGTTTCAGCAGCAGGCGGAGCATTTCTCCCTGCAGGTTATCCCGCAGAATGTATTCGGTAACCATTCTGTCCACCACCTCGTGCAACAGTTCGGAGTCGGTTATCGGGAGCCGCAGATGCACTATACCGGAAGTTCCGCTAAACAGCACTCCGCTGCACGACACTTCTTTCTCATGCTTGTAAATGCCGTAAAAATTCTCGTTGAAAAGAAGAGCAAGATACCTGCCCGATACATTCTTGAACTCCGTGCGGTGAAGATTACTCACAGAGATGATTTCATCCTGCTCCATCTCTATTTCCACATGGTCTACTATCAATGTCAGTTTGCCTTCCTGGACCCATATAAACTTATACAGACTACCATTGTCACAGATGACCCTGTCTGTGTGAAACGCTTCAGTCAGTATCATCGTTTCCTGCAAAGATGTATCGTATGCGTAATTCATCATGGCTAAACTGTTTTGTGCATTTCTTTCTGCTGGTTTATACAAAGATAGTGATTTTCACTTATATTAAGCCACCCTATTTTTGCATAGTCTAGAAACAATATACACTATTAACCTTCTGATTTACAACACATAGCATATAGCACAATGTAAAGAGAAGGCAAAGTATCAGAAAGAAAAAAGGAATTTTTGCCATCATTTTAGGAAATCTAGCTATGATATAACCCTACAGGGAATTCGGCAACCATTAAAATAAGCGTATCTTTGTACCAAGAGATTTCCTTCTATAATCTAGACGAAAAAGAACACTTGATTCTTTTAACCTGAACTTTGGACTTTGATTTTCTCCCAATAAGGATTTCTCTCATAATAAATTCAGATTTTATCCCGCCGGGAGGCAAGATAAGGTCATGCAAAAAAATCTCCCAAAAAAGAAGAGGGTGTCCACCATTGAAATGGACACCCTCTATTATGTGTATAACCTACATTGCCGGAAACCATTTATTTCGCTGTTTCCTCCATCGTGTTTGCAGGTTTCTCAATACCTTCGCTTGTAGCACGTTCCTCCATACGCTGGATACGTGCGTCAAGATCGGGATGAGTAGAGAACAACTGATTCAGCTTGCTGCTTTTCTGTGCTCCTGCCTCTTCTTGCAATTTTTTCAATTTCTGGAATGATAATGCCATCGCCCAAGGATTCTTACCTGCTTTCTTCAGAAACTCGTAACCATAATCATCGGCGGCGCGTTCCTGTTTTTGTGAATAAGTAGCATTGACCAATGCCTCTCCCAAGTCACCCAACTGGGAATCTGTCAGGGCAGCCGCTTTTCCTCCTTGTGATGAAATACCATCTTTCAATGCCGATGTCAGCAATGCGGTACGGAAACCGTTCTTTGAGTCTTTGTGTGCCACATGACCTACCTCATGGCCTATTACTCCCAACAACTCTTCATCTGTCATGATATCCATCAGTGAAGAAAACACACGCACGCTGCCGTCGGCACAAGCAAACGCGTTTACATCAATCACATAATATACTTTGAAATTCAGCGGCATCCCTTCCACTTCGGTCAACCCTTCAGTCAGTTTTTTCAAACGGACAGTATACGGATCATCGTCCGCACAAACCTGATTATGCTTATCCATCCAGTCAATGTACTCCTTTACATACTCTGTCATCTGCTCATCGGTCAAAGTCACCGCCTTTGCAGCCTTTACGGCTCCCCCCACTGCCTTCTTCAAATTAAACTGGGCCATTGCAGGAGTTACCCCCGCCAAACATAACAACATGACGGTCACCTTTAATAATGCTTTTTTCATTTTTGTGTGTTTTAGATTAAACGCTTCATTTTATTTTTTTAAGAAATGGTGCAAAAGAACAAATTTTTATTCTATCTACCAATCTTTACAAGAATATTTTTACCACCATCCCGCTTCAAGCACACGCCGGAAAGTGAAAAGCCACCGCGAATACACTTCGCGATGGCCCTTACCCATTTTATATACACCTTTAAACAAAATGATACTCACGCCCTAATTCACTAACCCCTTGCGGGCATGAGCTGATCTTTTTCTTATTTATTTGCGCGGGCTTCTGCAATGTAGCCTAATGCCTCTTTACACTTTGCAGTTACATACGCCCAGTCTTCTGCGGCTACCTTGTCGCCAGGGAACAATTTAGAACCCATACCTACACAGAACACACCTGCCTTAATCCAAGAAGTCAGATTTTCCTGAGTCGGTTCCACACCACCGGTCACCATCAGTTTAGACCAAGGCATCGGAGCCAGCAAACCTTTAACCAATTTTGCTCCCAATACATCACCCGGGAATATTTTGCAAAGATCACAACCTACTTCCTGAGCGAAACCCACCTCGGACACGCTTCCGCATCCCGGAGTATAAGCCACCAAACGACGGTTGCACACTTTAGCGATTTCTGGATTAAACAACGGACCTACTACAAAGCAAGCGCCTAGCTGCAAGTAAAGAGCAGCAGTAGCAGGATCAACGATAGAACCTACTCCCATAGCCATTTCAGGACATTCCTTTGCCGCGTATTTCACAACTTCCGCGAATACTTCATGAGCAAAGTCACCACGGTTTGTAAATTCAAATGCACGAACTCCGCCATCATAACAAGCTTTCACCACTTTCTTTGCCACTTCTGCATCTTTATGGTAGAACACAGGAACCATTCCGGTTGAACCAATCTTGTTCAACACTGCTATTTTATCAAAACGAGCCATAATTTCATATTTTAGTTTAAATGAAAGATTGGAACACAAATGATACAAATAAAACATGTATCAAAAATTTGCGTTATTTGCGTCATTCATGTTCCTTATAAAAAACAAATTTAGCGTTGTACACGTCCGCTGGCATCGCCACCGGCCAATGCTTCCACTTCGTCTACAGATACCAAATTGAAGTCACCGTTGATAGTATGCTTCAAAGCAGAAGCGGCAACAGCGAATTCAAGGGCGGCACCTTGATTCGGTTTAGTCAGCAGACCATGAATGATACCTCCGGAGAATGAGTCGCCACCACCTACACGGTCAATAATCGGGTTGATGTCATAGCGTTTTGATTCATAAAATTCTTCTCCGTTGTAAATCATAGCCTTCCAACCGTTGTGAGTAGCCGAGAATGATTCACGCAAGGTAGACACTACATATTTAAAGCCGAATTCCTTTGCCATAGCCTTAAAGATTCCTTTGTAACCTTCCGCATTGGTTTCACCGGCTTCCACATTCGCTTCCGGTTTGAATCCCAGACAAAGTTCAGCATCTTCTTCGTTACCTATACATACATCTACATACTGCATCAACGGTTTCATGATAGACTGTGCTTTTTCTTTTGTCCACAGTTTCTTGCGGAAATTCAAGTCTACAGACACAGTAACACCATGACGTTTTGCAGCTTCACAAGCCAGCTTGGTCAGTTCAGCAGCCTTGTCAGAAATAGCCGGAGTGATACCTGACCAATGGAACCAGTCCGCACCTTCCATGATAGCATCAAAATCGAAATCGCAAGGATCGGCTTCGGCGATAGCCGAGTGGGCACGGTCATAAATTACTTTGCTAGGACGCATGGAAGCTCCTGTTTCCAGATAATAGATACCTACGCGGTCGCCACCACGACTGATGAAATCGGTCTTCACACCATATTTACGCAATGCATTCACAGCAGACTGTCCTATTTCGTGTTTCGGCAATTTGGTTACGAAATAAGCTTCGTGACCGTAGTTCGCGCAGCTCACCGCTACGTTCGCTTCACCACCGCCATAAACAACATCAAATGAATCCGACTGTACAAAACGTGTGTTTCCCGGAGTTGACAATCTCAACATAATTTCACCTAAGGTTACTACTTTTCCCATAATTTCGTGATTTTAAATTGTTATATATTTATTCGTTTAACTTCTAATCCAATTAAATTACTGGTTTACACACTTATAGACGAATCACATCATAACCTTGTACTCAACGGAGCACTCAAATAATTCATTCGTGTGCGTGCACAAAGGTACTATTTATTTTTTTAAAACCAAAAATTGTTATATATTTGTGTCGAAAAAAAATAAATTATTAGTGTGTACGAGCACAATATATATAATAAGGTATGAATAAACTGCCCGAAAGAATCAGAATTAAGGATATCGCCCGCCTGGCAGATGTATCAGTCGGCACAGTGGACCGTGTATTGCATGGCCGCACAGGAGTATCCGAAGCCAGCCGGAAACGGGTGGAAGAAATATTGAAGCAACTGGACTATCAGCCCAATATGTATGCCAGCGCTTTGGCGTCCAACAAAAAGTATCTGTTCGTCTGCCTGCTGCCACAGCACAAGGAAGGCGATTACTGGACCGATGTGGAGATGGGGATGAAAAGAGCTGTAGAGACTTTTTCTGATTTCCACATCACCCTGTCCGTGGTGTACTATGACCAATATGAATATTCCTCCTTCATCAACGCCGGTGAGGAAATACTGAGAAAAGAGCCGGACGGCGTATTGCTTGCCCCCACTATTCCTGAAATGACGGCCAGATTTACCGACAAATTACAAGAACGGGAAATACCTTATATATTTATAGACTCCAATGTGGACAGTCTGAACCCACTGGCATTCTTCGGGCAGAAATCCGATCAAAGCGGATACTTTGCCGCCCGCATGGCCATGATGCTGGGAGAATGTCCCAAGGAAATTGTTATCTTCAGACAAATCAACGAAGGACGCCTGGGATCGAACCAGCAGGAAAACCGTGAAAAAGGATTCAGAAAATATATGCAGGAGCATTTTCCCGACTGCAAGATAGTGGAACTGAATCTCTATGCCAAGCGCCCGGACGAGGACGAGGCACTGATGAACCGCTTCTTCCAGGAGAATCCACAGATTACGTGCGGCATCACGTTCAACTCGAAAGTATACATTGTAGGCGAATATCTCATCGGACACAATATGAAAAATTTCAAACTGATTGGGTACGATTTGTTACGCCGGAACGTCTCTTGTCTGAAAGAGGGTGCTGTAGATTTCCTGATCGCGCAGCAACCTACCGCACAAGGATACAGTGGCGTAGAGAGCCTGTGCAACCACCTGATATTCAAAAAAGAGGTGAAGCAATGTAACTATATGCCTATCACCCTGCTTGCGGTGGAGAATGTGGATTTCTATCTGGACGCACATAAAAAGTAAATCTAATAACTAAAAATAGAAATGGAAACAAAGTATTTGAAAATTAATCCGGCTGATAACGTAGTGGTGGCTATCTCGGATTTAAAAGCAGGCGAAACCATCACGGTAGATGGTCATGTCATCACTTTGAAAGAAGACGTGCCCGCCGGCCATAAGGTGACACTGAAAGATTTCGCCCAGGGCGAGAACATCATCAAGTATGGCTACCCCATCGGCCATGCCCTGACCGCCGTGGAACAAGGACACTGGATTAACGAAAATCAGATAAAGACTAATCTTGCCGGTCTGTTGGATTATACCTACAATCCGGTCAGCGTAGACCTCAATATCCCGAAGAAAGACTTGACGTTCAAAGGATACCGCCGCAAGAACGGTGATGTGGGGATCCGTAACGAGGTATGGATTATCCCTACCGTGGGTTGTGTAAATGGCATCATCGGCCAACTGGCCGAAGCGTTACGCCGCGAAACCAACGGTGAAGGCGTGGACGCCATCATGGCTTTTCCTCACAACTATGGCTGTTCACAGTTGGGTGATGACCACGAGAATACCAAGAAAATTCTCCGCGACATGATTCTGCATCCCAATGCAGGAGCCGTACTGATTGTCAGTCTGGGTTGCGAGAACAACCAGCCGGATGTTTTCCGCGAGTTTTTGGGTGATTATGACACAGACCGCGTGAAATTTATGGTAACTCAAAAAGTGGGGGATGAATTTGAAGAAGGCATGAAGATTCTGCGTGAGCTGTATGCCAAGGCCAAAGCCGATGTACGCGAGGACGTTCCTCTGTCTGAATTACGTGTAGGTTTGAAATGCGGTGGTTCGGACGGTTTCTCAGGGATCACCGCCAATCCGTTGCTGGGCATGTTCTCTGACTTCCTGATTGCTCAGGGTGGTACTTCGGTACTGACAGAGGTTCCCGAAATGTTTGGTGCGGAAACGATCCTGATGAACCGCTGCCGCACTAAGGAGTTGTTCGAACAGACCGTACATCTGATTAATGATTTTAAGGAATATTTCCTGTCACACGGCGAACCTGTGGGCGAAAATCCGTCACCAGGCAACAAGGCAGGTGGTATCTCCACCTTGGAAGACAAAGCGCTGGGATGTACCCAGAAATGCGGCAAGGCATACGTTGACGGCGTTATGGGCTATGGTGACCGCCTGAAAGTGAAAGGTTTGAACTTGCTTTCCGCACCGGGTAATGATTTGGTAGCGGCTACCGCCCTCGCCTCTTGCGGTTGTCACATGGTGCTCTTCACTACCGGCCGCGGTACTCCGTTCGGTACGTTTGTTCCCACCATGAAGATCTCCACCAACTCCACTCTGGCTAAAAACAAACCGGGATGGATTGATTTCAATGCCGGAGTCATCGTAGAAAACGAACCGATGGAAAAGACTTGCGAGCGTTTTATAGACTATATCATCCGGGTTGCCAGCGGAGAACCGGTAAATAATGAGAAGAAGAATTATCGTGAAATCGCTATCTTCAAGACAGGCGTGACACTATAATCCAATCTTATACTCAACTTTCCCAATACCCTTACAGCCCTGCCTTTCTTATTACGAAGGTGGGGGTGTGACCTTTTTCTCGCATATATTGTTATAAAACAAGTCTTTTTGTAACTTTGCACCTCATTTTATAAAATACAAATTCATGAACGGTGAAAAATTAACCCCAATAACAAATAAACCCAGCTTATGGGCACTCAGTCCATTACTGGTATTTCTATGCCTGTATCTGGTGACATCTATCATCGTAGATGATTTTTATAAAATCCCCATCACGGTTGCTTTCATGGCATCTTCGGTTTATGCAGTATGCATCACCAAAGGACTGAGCCTGAACGAGCGCATGCTGCAATATTCCATCGGCGCAGCCAACAAGAATATCATGCTGATGATCTGGATTTTCATCCTGGCAGGCGCATTCGCCCAAAGCGCCAAAGATATCGGGGCCATTGATGCAACCGTGAATCTTACGCTTCTTCTGCTGCCGGATCATCTGCTGCTGGCAGGCATCTTCCTGGCCGCCTGTTTCATCTCGCTCTCCATCGGAACCTCGGTAGGAACCATCGTGGCATTAGTCCCCGTGGTAGCAGGCATTGCGGATAAAACCGATATGAACCTGGCCTTCATGGCGGGTATCGTGGTGGGAGGAGCCTTCTTCGGCGACAACCTTTCGTTCATTTCGGATACTACTATCGCCGCCACCCGCACCCAAGGATGCGCCATGCGTGACAAGTTCCGGGTGAACTTCATGATAGCCCTTCCGGCCGCCCTGATGGTTTTCGGCTACTACATCTTCAGGGGAATGGACGTGATGACCACCCATGACATCCAGTCGGTGGAATGGATCAAAGTCCTCCCCTATCTGGTTGTGCTGGGAACCGCCATAGCAGGGATGAATGTAGCACTCGTACTGATACTGGGCATCGCCACAACGGGAGTGATCGGCCTGCTCACAGGCAGTATCAGCCTATTCGACTGGCTTGGCTCCATGGGCACAGGAATCACCGGAATGGGCGAACTCATCATCATCACCCTGATGGCAGGCGGTATGCTGGAACTGATCCGCTTTAACGGCGGAGTGGACTATATTATCCAAAAACTGACCAAACATGTCAACAGCAAACGCGGAGCCGAACTTTGCATCGCAGCTTTGGTGAGCATCGCCAATTTCTGTACAGCCAACAATACGATAGCCATCATCACAGTGGGACCATTGGCCAACGACATCGCTACCCGTTACAGGGTGGACAAACGCAAGAGTGCAAGTATCCTGGATACTTTCTCGTGTGTCATCCAGGGCATCATCCCTTACGGAGCGCAAATGCTGATTGCCGCCAAGCTGGCTTCCCTTTCTCCTCTGAGCATCATCGAATACTTGTATTATCCGGTAGCTATCGGAGTATTTGCTCTGCTGAGCATTTTTTTGAGATATCCCAAACGATACTCGTGAAAACAAGGGCAGGCGGTTATATTCCGCCACCGACAGCCCGGCTGAATCCATCTGCAACATCCAGACGATGAAGGCGAAAGATATATAATTTTACAGCTGTAAGATATAGCATCTTGCACGTGTAAGATCTATATCTATTCTCCGTAGTTAACGGCGGATACTTAGTGGTCAATAACTCTCAGCAATCCATGTGACGCGTAGTTTTTCTTGGGTGGTCCAATTCCCCTTTCTTCCAGAACCGACATCATACGCGCTGTAGCCGCCTGAGTCCGGACGGGGAAAGCCTCATTGATATAGCGTTTCCACCGAGGTGTAAATTCTATGTTTCTGAAAAGTTCAGCAACAACAGCAATTTTTCCGTCGACGTCGATGTTTCTTTGTATGATGTTTACATCATCTTTCTTTTTCTTCTCTTCTCTATTCTTTTCTTCTCTTATAAAGTTTTGCTTAACGCTTGCTTGTGAACACTCATTAACACATTCATTATCAATATATTGAATCGTATTTTCGGCTATATTTTCATCATCACTTTTTTCAATCGTATTTTTCATGCATTTTGCACCGTTTTCCTTATTGTTTGCTTCGTCATCCGCTTCTTTATCTGCTGCCACCAGCACAGTAGAAGTGATTACTTTTTCAGCTATTTGCGCAGTCTTTTTCTTGCTGCTTCTTCCGCCTTTGCTACCGGCGGCTGCACGTTGCTCCGAAAGCTTATTCTGATAACCCATCACCTCATCCAGATACAGGCATCGGAAATATCCGTCCTCCGTTATGACGAACAAGTTAAAGTCTTTAATGAGATGCTGCAAATTTTCCACTGTAGCCCCCCATTGTTCAGCCAACAAATCCAACTCGTTAAAATCGTGTTTGTATTCCTGTTGCCTTCGCAGGAACAATATCATTTGAATATATAATCCTATTCCCATGCATTTCATTTCGGCATTCAGCTTCATCATTTTGTAATCTGACATCAAGCTGCAATTCAGCCGGATAAACTGTTCGGTGTAATCCATTCCTTTGGTGTGTTAGTATATAAATAGATTACAAAGAAACAAAAAATATCAATAGGGTGTATAGATAATTGCCACCAATTATGACATTATCTTCATTTTTATCTCAAACAAATATAAACAACTAGTATACAAACAATTACACAGCATATTCAATTCAATAAAAAAGTATAATTCTCAAGAAAAGATAAAGTTCTTCTCCCCTGCAATTAATGAATATTTTTTATCGCCAGAATTCGGAGATAAATTCCCAATAAATGATCCTATATTAAAAGACACGATGTATTCGGATAGAGGTAACAGAAGAAGATTTATGAATATTTATTTTGAAAATATGCACAAAAGACTTATCTTTGCACCGCAAATGAACGATTGATATGAACCAATTACAAACTACATACAGCATACATCACCTTACATCGGGAAATACCCCCCTGTGTAATCACTTCATTGTGCATGTACATTGGTTCAGCGGATTTGTTTAGATTTCCACTCACACGTAATTTATTACCAAACTTTCATCCTACCCACACACGTGCCCGATGAAAGATATATTGCATGATGGTTCTCATTCGGTGAGAGCATCGAGTTGTATATGTTTTACTAAAAAAATGATTGCTATGTTTACTATTATATCTATCATGTTTGTTGGTATCGGTATAGGATATGTATTGCGCAACTTACAGTTTTTACAAAAGATAGAAAAGAGTACCTCACTCACTATCTTCCTGCTACTGTTTGTTTTGGGAATCTCCATCGGCTCCAACAGCTTAATCATTAACGATTTAGGTAGATTCGGATGGCAGGCGGCTATATTGGCTACATTAAGCATTTTGGGCAGTATGCTAGCTTCCTTCCTGGTATTTCATCTGTTTTTTAAGAAAGGAGGCAAACAATGAAAGGTAGTTTGGTTGTTGTCGCATTTTTTTGTGCAGGATGTATGATTGGAGCTGTCAATAATTTCCAGTATGACATGCACTCTGTTTCCATGTATGTGCTTTATGCACTGATGTTACAAGTAGGAATCAGCATAGGCAGCAATAAGAAATTGAAAGAACTGATTAAAAGCTTACGGTTGAAAATGCTCCTGGTGCCGATAGCTACCATTACGGGAACCTTGCTTTTCTCGGCACTTGCCAGCCTGCTATTAAGCCAATGGAGTGTATTCGACTGTATGGCGGTGGGTAGCGGCTTTGCCTATTATTCGCTTTCCTCCATCCTGATCACACAGTTCAAGGAACCGTCTATCGGGTTACAACTGGCCACCGAATTGGGAACCATTGCATTACTGGCCAATATTTTCCGGGAAATGATGGCCTTACTCGGCGCTCCGCTCATACGGAAATACTTTGGACAGCTGGCCCCTATCTCGGCTGCCGGAGTGAACTCGATGGATGTATTGCTGCCATCCATCACACGCTATTCGGGAAAAGACATGATTCCCTTAGCCATATTCCACGGAATACTGATTGACATGAGCGTTCCTGTTTTCGTATCTTTTTTCTGTAATTTAACGTAAGCCTGAGGATTCGCGCTAAATTACAAAAAAAGGAAGCCCGCTTGCAAATCAAGTGGGCTTCCTTTTTTAATCTATATAAGGCATGAATTATTTCGCAACCTTTTCCAATTTCTTCATGATAGAGAAAATAAACAATGCAGAAAGCAAACAGCATACAATCAATACACTCCATACCATCCACAACTGCATATCACCCCATAAATAACCGATGATAGCCACCAAATAGTTACCGATAGCAGTAGCTACGAACCAAAGTCCCATCATAGCACCTTTATACTTGGGAGGAGCTACTTTGGAAACAAACGAGATACCCATCGGTGACAGGAACAATTCAGCAAAAGTCAATACCAGATAAGTTGAAATCAGCCAGTTGGGTGAGACCAATGCACTTTCGGCAATACCGTTCGCTTCTACTTCTGCAGGAGTAGGCAGACCGAATGAGCCAAACGCCAACAGCATGAAACCTACTGCGGCAATCACCATACCGATACCGATTTTACGCGGAGCTGATGGTTCTTTTCCTTTCTTTGCCAACGAACCGAATACAGCCAGTGATACCGGAGTCAGAGCTACTACGAAGAAGGGATTAAACTGTTGGAAAATCTGAGGAAGAATAGGCAATGTAGGGTCCATAGTACCATAATTGACTCCTAAAACCACAAGAGCCAAGGTAGCAATAACGCCTGAAATCAATTTGCCCTTGCCTGTCTTGGACTGGAACAGTGAGAAACCTGCATAAACGGTTACAATAAGCAGAGCCAGATTCCATACGCTGAAGCCAAGGCGATCCAGACCGGTTACCTCATGTGCCGTGTAGTCACGGGCGAAGAAGGTCATGGTAAGACCGTTCTGATGGAATGCCATCCAGAAGAAAATAACCACAGCGAATACCAGCAACAAAGCGACGATGCGTTCTTTGGTCTGTGCGGGAGTCAGCTCTTCTTCGTGTACATTGGCCGGTTTAGCCTGCTTGGAGTTGTAATCGGCATGTTTGAATGTAGAACGGAAAATAACATAAATAGCCATAGAGGCAACCAGTGAGATACAAGCTACACCGAAACCATAATTATAGGCTTCAGACAATTTATCAATATAGGTAGTACAGAAATCGGCCATACTTCCTGTGAAATTCTGTGCGCTCTGCATGGCAGTCAGTGTGGCCTCACCTTCAGCCGTTATCGTACCGTCAAGGAACTGGTGTGCCAAAGAAGGGATCTGGGGTACATAGCTGAAACCTGCTTTGCCCAACACATAGTTGGTCATGGCAGTAGCGGCAGTCGGAGCGAACAGGGCGCCGATGTTGATCGCCATATAGAACAAACTGAAAGCGGTATCACGTTTCGCGCTATACTCGGGGGCATCATACAGATTACCTACCATTACTTGCAGATTTCCCTTGAAAAGTCCGGTTCCCAAAGCAATCAGGGCAAGAGCGCCGAACATGGAATACAATCCGATATTGGTTGCCATCGGGATAGCCAGCAGCACATAACCGGCAAACATGATAACGATACCGGTAGTAACCATCTTGCCATAACCGAATTTATCGGCCAGGATACCTCCGATCAGCGGCATGAAATACACTCCTGCCAGGAAACTGGCAAAGATTGTTGACGTCGTGGCGGCTGTAAAGCCGAATTTCGCTTGCAGGAAGAGAGTGAAAATAGCAAGCATGGTGTAATAACCAAAGCGTTCGCCGGTATTGGCGAGAGCTAATGCGTATAAGCCTTTAGGCTGTCCTTCAAACATAGTTGATAAAGATTTAATTAATAGTTAGTATTCTTTTTTTGCAAAGATATAACTTTTAGTCTATCTGAAAAAAAAAGAGCCACAAATGTGACTCTTTTTGGCATATTTATTCGGTGAAAAGGGAACATATCTCTGCTTTCGTTTCTTTTATCAAGTCATCGGGAGCTATTTTTATCTGTAATCCGCGGATACCGGCACTGATATAAATAAATGGAAATGTGATGCAAGTCTCGTGTATATAGGTGGGGAAATGTTTTTTCATGCCGATGGGAGAACATCCTCCCCGGATATATCCTGTCAGGGGAAGCAACTCTTTCATGGGGATCAGGTCGCATTTCTTGTTACCTGAGACTTTTGCCGCCATTTTTAAATCTACCTCGTGCTCGCCGGGTATGACACAGACAAAATATCCAGATTTATCCCCATGAAGCACCAAAGTCTTGAAGACTTGTTCTATGTTCTCGCCCAAACTGGCGGCAACGTGAACGGCGCTGAGGTCATTCTCGTCTACTTCGTATGGAATAAGCTCGTATGCTATCTTGGCTTTATCAAGCAGACGGGCTACGTTGGTTTTAGCTATCTTCTCTTTCATTGCTGGTATGCCGGTTAATTTTCCAATTCTTCTTTTATAAACTTCGGGGTATATCCTTTTTTGCTTTCGGCCACTTCCTCGGGAGTTCCGGCCGCAAGTACCTGTCCTCCGCCCCGTCCGCCTTCGGGACCCATATCGATGATGTAATCCGCCAGTTTGATAACGTCCAGGTTATGTTCGATAACCAGAACGGTATTGCCTTTTTCCACCAGTTTGTTCAGTACATTCATCAGCACACGGATATCTTCGAAATGAAGCCCGGTAGTAGGCTCATCCAGAATATACATCGTTTTTCCGGTATCACGCTTGGACAGTTCCGTAGCCAGTTTCACACGCTGGCTCTCTCCGCCCGACAAGGTGGTGGAGGGCTGTCCCAGTTTAATATATCCCAACCCCACCTCTTGCAGCACTTTGATTTTATTCAGAATCTGAGGCACATTCTCAAAGAACTCTACAGCACGATTGATGGTCATGTCCAGTACATCGGCTATGGATTTACCCTTATAGCGCACTTCCAGCGTCTCGCGGTTATATCGTTTGCCGTGACAAACCTCGCAAGGCACTAGCACATCGGGCAGGAAATTCATTTCGATGGTCTTGTATCCGTTACCACCGCAAGCCTCGCAGCGTCCTCCGGTTACATTGAACGAGAAACGCCCCGGCTTATAGCCACGGATCTTCGCTTCGGGCAGACCGACAAACAGATTCCGGATATCCGAGAATACCCCTGTATAGGTGGCCGGATTGGAACGCGGTGTCCTACCCAGCGGCGACTGGTCCACATTCACCACCTTATCTATATAGTCCAGTCCCTCCACACTGTCATAGGGCAGAGGTTCCTGCAAAGAACGGTAGAAATGCTGTGACAGGATGGGCTGCAAGGTATCGTTTATCAGCGTGGATTTACCACTGCCGGACACCCCTGTGACACAAATGAGTTTTCCCAAAGGAAATTCCACATCCACATTCTTCAGGTTGTTCCCCTTCGCCCCTCTCAGCCATAAGGATTTCCCGTTACCGGGGCGGCGTTCGGCCGGTATCTCTATCTTCATCTGTCCGTTTAAATACTTAGAGGTAAGCGTTCCTGTCTGAAGCATTTGTTTCGGAGTCCCCTGAAACACTACCTCGCCTCCCAGGCGGCCCGCCTTCGGTCCCATATCAACCACATAGTCTGCCGCCAGCATCATATCCTTGTCATGCTCCACCACGATGACAGAGTTACCTGTGTCACGCAACTTCTTCAAAGAGTTGATAAGGCGGAGGTTGTCCCGTTGGTGTAATCCGATACTCGGTTCATCCAGAATATAAAGCACGTTCACCAGCTGGGAGCCGATTTGAGTTGCCAGACGGATGCGCTGGCTCTCGCCTCCCGAAAGGGATACCGAGGTGCGGTTCAGTGAAAGATAATCCAGTCCCACATCCAACAAAAACTTAAGACGGGTACGGATCTCCTTCAAAATCTCGGCGGCAATCATGCGCTGCTTGTCTTCCAAAAAAGAATCGACCTGTTGCAACCAGTCATACAGTTCGTTAATATCCATGCTTGCCAGTTCATAAATGTTCTTGTCATGGATACGGAAATGCAACGCCTCCTTGTTCAGACGCGCGCCCTTGCATTCGGGACAAACATCGGTCTTGGCAAACTGTTCCGCCCACTTCTGAGCAGTGGCCGACGCATCTTTCTCCTGCATCATCTGGATGTACTTCACAATCCCTTCATAAGTTACAAAGTAATCGGAAGAGGTATGAATCAAGGTGCTCTTTATCTTGATACGCTCATCCGAGCCATAGAGTATTTCGTCTATCGCATCATCCGGCATATCCTTGACCGGCGTCTTGATCGTAAAATCATATTTTTCAAGCAACGCCTCTATCTGCCAGAAAATCATGGCATTTTTATATTTGCCCAAAGGCACGATGGCTCCTTCGTAAATGGAAAGATTCCTGTCGGGAATCACTTTGTCCACATCAATCAGATTCACATACCCCAGCCCCTTACAACGGGGGCAAGCTCCCTGCGGAGAGTTAAACGAAAAATTATGAGGAGCAGGTTCTTTATAAGACAGTCCGGTAACAGGACACATCAACCGCTTGCTGTAATGGCGCACCTCCCGGGTATCGGCGTCATAAATCATAATCAGCCCCTCACCCTGCTGCATGGCAGTGGCAACGCTCTGTTTCAGCCGTTTGTCATCCTTTTCCGATACGACCAACTTATCTATCACAACTTCTATATCATGATTTTTATAACGGTCCAGCTTCATGCCGTGTACAATCTCGCGCACCTCGCCGTCCACGCGGACATACAGATAACCTTTCTTGCGCACTTGCTCGAAAAGTTCTTTGTAATGTCCCTTACGGGTACGTACCAACGGGGCAAGCATAAATATCTTCTTACCCTGATAATCCCGGTGAATCAGGCCGATGATCTGTTCCTCGGTATATTTCACCATTTTCTCTCCCGAAAGACAAGAATAAGCAACTCCTGCACGGGCATAGAGCAAACGGAGATAATCGTATATCTCTGTCGTAGTCCCCACGGTAGAGCGGGGATTCTTGTTTGTCGTTTTCTGTTCGATGGAAATTACCGGACTGAGTCCTGTAATCTTATCCACATCCGGCCGCTCCAACCCTCCCAGGAAATTACGGGCGTATGCGGAAAAGGTCTCAATGTATCTCCGCTGCCCTTCGGCGAAGATGGTATCGAATGCCAAGGACGATTTACCGCTTCCGCTCAATCCGGTTATCACCGTCAGGCTGTTCCGTGGAATTTCAACATCTATATCTTTCAAGTTATGTACACGGGCACCGTATACATTAATCAGTTCTTTTTCTTCACTCATAGTCTTCTTACTCTGCGTAATCTTTGCAAAATTAATGCTTCCCGACGAAATATTTAATTAAAAAGCCTAATAATATTTTCTATTCTTTCTATATAATGTGAATAAAACAGTTTTTTTTGTACTTTTGCCACTCAGTTTAATCAACACACTGCAAATGAAATTTATTCGAGCATTATATCTTATCGCAGCCTTGTCTGCCAGCAGCACCGGAATGATGGCTCAAACACAGTCTTCCGGCTATTTCCTGCACACCATCACCAAAGGGCAAAGTCTTTATTCCATAGCCAGCATGTATAATGTCACTACCGGTGACATCGTTAAAATGAACCCCGGCAGTGACCAGAAAATTAAAACCGGTGAAACATTGAAGATTCCACAAAAGAACAGCGGAACGGAACAGCAGATGTTCCATACCATCCAGTCGGGTGAAACCTTGTACAAGCTGACACAACGCTATGGAGTAACCGCACAACGCATCTGCCAGGCAAATCCCGGGCTGAGCGCGGAGAATTTCCGTATCGGACAGGTTATCGTAATTCCCGCCAAAGTGACGGACAGCGAGGAGATAATTATGAACGAGGTGAAAGCTGCACAGACTACCAAGCCGGTCACCACTTCCACCCCACTGAAACCCAATTGCAGGGACATGCATAAAGTGGAACGCAAGGAAACCATATTCAGCATCAGCCGCCTGTATGGCATCACAGAAGCCGAACTGATTGCCGCCAATCCTGAACTGCGTACCGAAAAACTGAAAAAAGGAAAGTTCCTTTGTATTCCATATCCTAAGGATACAAAGACCGAAACACCTGTGAATAATACGCCTGCCGTAATTCCCACGGATGACCAGCTGTTTAATGAAAGCAAGAAGGAGGCACGCAAAATATCTACCATCAAAGCTGCCGTAATGCTGCCATTCATGACAGACGGTAAGGGCAACCGTGACGAACAGACACGTATGGTGGAATACTATGAAGGCTTCCTGATGGCAGTAGACAGCTTGAAGGAAAAAGGAGTATCCATCGACCTGTACTCATACGACACCCATAACAATACTTCTTCCATCAAGAACATTCTGGATAGAAGTGAATTGAAGAGCATGGATATTATCTTCGGCCCAGCTTATCCCGACCAGGTGAAACCGGTTGCGGAATTTGCCAAGAAAAACAATATCCGGCTGGTAGTACCTTTTACCTCCAAAGGGAATGAAGTTTTCAACAATCCCGCCATCTATCAGATAAATACTCCCCAATCTTATTTATACTCGGAAGTTTATGAGCATTTTACCCGCAAGTTTACAACCGCCAATGTTATCTTCCTGGATGCAGAAGATGGTGATAAAGACAAAGTGGATTTTATAAAAGGGCTGAAAGAGGAGTTAAAAAACAAACGCATTCCTTTTACCGAATTAAAAGGGGAAAATATTACTCCGGAATCATTGAAAGCCGCGATGAACCATAGTATGGATAATGTATTCATCCCGACTTCCGGCACCAACGTGGCATTGATAAAACTGTTACCACAACTGATTGTGACCTCCCGTGACAATCCCGACTACCGTATGCAGTTATTCGGCTATCCGGAATGGCAGACCTATACCAACGACCATCTGGCCAGTTTCTATGAACTGGACACCTATTTCTATTCTTCGTTTTACACAAACAATTTATTTCCGGAAGCCGTTCAGTTCTCATCGGCTTACCGCAAATGGTACAGCAAGGATATGCTCAACTCATTCCCTAAATATGGTATGCTGGGATTCGATACAGGATATTTCTTCCTGAAGGGCCTGTCCCAATACGGCAACAAACTGGAAGACAAACTGGACAAGGTGGCTGTCACCCCTATCCAGACCGGATTTAAATTTGAACGCGTAAACAACTGGGGTGGATTTATCAATCGCAAAGTGTTCTTCGTTCATTTTACCAAGGACTTTGAACTGATTAAACTTGATTTTGAATAATGGAAAAGTATAAGAACTTCGGGCTGCTTGTACTGACATTGCTCTTTGCATTGCCGGCAGCTGCACAGTTGGGTGAAGAACGTCATAATTTTGCCGTCGGCATCAATGGTGGTCTGAACATGAGTTCCGTCAGTTTCAACCCGAAAATCAAACTGAACACCTTGAACACCATGTCTATGGGGGTTACCATGAGATATATGTCCGAGAAATATTTCAAGATGATGTGTGGCGTACAAATGGAAATAAACTATTCACAACGCGGATGGGACGAAAAGATAGAAGACGATTCCGGCAATTCTTACAGCCGTACCATGAATTATCTGGAAATCCCTTTCATGGCACATCTGGCATTCGGCAAGGATGCATTGAACCGGGGAGTGAAGGTCTTTTTCAATGCAGGACCACAAATCGGCTTTTTCCTGGGTGACAACGAAAAGATAAACTGGACTACTTCTACAACAAGACCGGAACACGGTAAAGAGGTAGAGAATAAATTCGATTATGGTATCACAGCCGGCGCCGGTCTGGAAGTAAGTACCGGTATCGGACATTTCCTGCTGGAAGGACGTTACTACATGGGATTGAGCGACTTTTACAAGAATTCGAAAAGAGATTTTTTCGAAAGATCAGCCCATTCATTCATAGGCATACGGCTGAGTTATCTGATAGATATTACTAAATAAAAAAAAAGATTTTATTCTGCAAATAGTCCGCGTTCCACTCTCTCTCATAACAACAAAAGCCTGCAAGATGGATCTTGCAGGCTTTTTATATCATAATATTCCCTCAGCTTACCTCAAACGGTCGTATGCTTTAACCAATACCTCATCCTTACCAATGGCGCGGATGGCAAGCCAATTCAAAATGATGGCAACCAACGGCAGACATACAGTCCATGAAAGAGAAAATGTCATTGACTCTTCTTTCAACATAAAAATAAAAGTGGCCAATGTGGCATAATACCCGATCAACAAAATGGTGCTGAAAATAGTCAGACGAATTTGCAACATGCGTTTTTTAAACAAGAAGATAGTGCCGAAAGCAAGAACCGCAACAACCAGCAAAATCACAAACAAGGCCCATGGAGCATAATCTTTAGTACCATCCGCCATAGTAAGACACAGATTTGTTAAAGCGGAAACACTATAATCACTTCCTATGTATGAACCTACGGGACTACACAGGCAAATAATAATCAAGATGGTAACAACAAGTAAATAAACAGATTGAATGCGTTGTATCATAGTCTCTTTAATTTTAATCATACAACCTATCATTCTAAACGCAGTGAAAAACCTGAAAACACAAAGTGAATGGTTATCAGATTCTTCACTGCGTTCAGCATAACAGGGCTAATATAATGTGAGGTGCATCAAAACGTACCACAGATTACTCAGATTGATACAGTTTCCACACGAAATGACTCATGTATCAAAATAGAACGATCTGTGTAATCTGTGGTAAAGACCTTTTGTACAACCCCAAATGAAAAATCACTGTAGTTTCTCTTTTTCTTTAGCAGGATTACGGAAATAAACCTTGCCTTCTTCATATTCCTGAGCAGCGATCAATGTCGGTTTCGGAAGCTTTTCGTAATAACGTGAGATCTCGATCTGCTCTCTATTTTCAAAGACTTCTTCCAGGTTATCGTTGTATGAGGCAAACTCCTGCAATTTCTTTGAAAGATCATTCTTCATCTCAACACTAATCTGGTTGGCGCGTTTGCCAATGATAGCAACAGTTTCATAAATGTTACCTGTGTCTGCACATAAATCCATCATGTCACGGGTAACAGTATTACTTGGAGCGTTTGTCTTTTTGTAATCCATAATTTCTTATTTAGTTTTATTCATTAAATTCTTTTACATACTTATTGGCATCCTTGTAGATGCTCTCCACTTCTTTAGTATACTTGCTGTCAGGAAACTCGTTCTTGAAAGAATAATATTCATCTATCGTCTCACGCATACGCTCTTCTTTCTTTTCCTCCACACTCGCTTTCGCCATATCATATTTAGCACGCAAGACCAAGATAGAAAGATCTTCGCGCATCTTGGTATAAGGATAGTCTTTCAAAGCATTCTGAGCCGTAACGATACAAGACAAATAATTGTTACCGGTAGTACTATAAGTACTGTTTCCTGTATAAGAACCCAAATCATAATACAATTTCGCAGCCAGATAGTCTTTCATCACCAGCTTGTCCTGCAAATCAAAAATCATTTGCTGTGCATCCTGCCGACGGCTACTGGTTGGGAAATATTCCATAAACATCTGCAACTCCTGAATAGCTTTATAGGTGCTCGACTGGTCCAAACGAGGTTCCGGAGTATCCAAGAACAATGCTTTTCCTGAAAAATATCTGGCCTGTTCCGTATAGACCCCACGCGGATAAGTATTATAATAAGTGGTGAAATAATGCGAAGCTGTGATGAAGTCACCCTGATTATAGTAGGTCATACCCAACATATAAAGTGATTCCTCAGCCTTATCCGTTCCCTTCATGATGGTAATCAATTCCTCCAGAATGGTGGCCGCCTTAGTATTCTGCCCTTTGCCAAAGTAACTTTTGGCCGCTTCGTACTTGTATTCGTAGTCCGTGCTTTTTAAAACTTTGTTATACTCTCCACAAGACGTTAGAACCGTACCGGAGACAAGAGCTATAATGATATATTTTTTCATCTTATTCAAATAATTGCGCAAATTTACGCCTTTCCACCGAATAATGCAATATTTCCATGTTTTTAAATGCTAAAAAGTCGACAAGAGTCTATTTTTTAGAGATGAATAGATAATATCTAAGGAAATAACTGTATTTTTACATCTCATTAAACTAAACATACTATTTATGAATTTTGAATTGATTTCCGAATACCAACCCACCGGCGACCAACCGGAAGCTATCGCCCAGCTAACCGAGGGAGTGCTGGAAGGAGTCCCCGCACAAACTTTATTGGGGGTTACCGGGTCCGGCAAGACTTTCACGATTGCAAATGTAATTAAAAACATCAATAAACCCACCTTGATATTAAGCCATAACAAAACATTGGCGGCCCAGTTATACGGAGAGTTCAAGAGTTTCTTTCCCAACAATGCAGTGGAATACTATGTATCTTATTATGACTATTACCAGCCGGAAGCATACCTGCCGTCCAGCGACACCTATATAGAAAAGGATCTGGCCATTAATGAAGAGATTGACAAATTGCGGCTGGCTGCCACCTCTGCCCTGCTGTCGGGACGGAAGGACGTGGTGGTGGTGTCTTCCGTGTCCTGCATCTACGGTATGGGGAACCCGTCGGATTTCTATAATAATGTAATTGAGATAAAAAAAGGCAAACTGCTGGACAGAAATGTATTTTTACGCCGTTTGGTGGACAGCCTGTATGTGCGTAACGATATAGAGCTGAATCGCGGGAATTTCCGCGTAAAAGGTGACACGGTAGACATTTACCTGGCATATAGCGACAATCTCCTCCGGGTTATGTTTTGGGACGACGAAATTGATGCCATTGAAGAGATCGACCCTGTTTCGGGAATCCGTCTGGCTACTTTTGATGAATACAAAATTTATCCGGCCAATCTTTTTATGACCACCAAAGAGAGCCAGTTGAGAGCTATTCATCAGATTGAGGACGACTTGACGAAAGAGGTGGCCAAATTCGAGGAGGAAGGAAAAATGTATGAGGCGAAACGACTCTATGAGCGCGTGACATACGATATGGAGATGATTCGCGAACTGGGGCACTGTTCGGGCATAGAAAATTATTCCCGCTACTTTGACGGGCGTAATGCAGGTACCCGTCCTTACTGTCTGCTGGACTTCTTTCCGGATGATTTCCTGATTGTAATAGACGAAAGCCATGTCAGCGTACCGCAAATACGTGCCATGTATGGTGGTGACCGGGCCAGAAAAACTAATTTGGTGGAATATGGTTTCCGGATGGAGTCGGCTTTTGACAACCGCCCTCTAAAATTTGAAGAGTTCAAGGAACTGGCCAAGCAAGTGATTTATGTCAGTGCTACACCTGCCGATTATGAATTGGTGGAAAGTGAAGGCATTATCGTTGAACAGGTTATCCGTCCTACCGGACTGCTGGACCCGGTAATTGAAGTACGCCCCAGTCTGAATCAGATTGATGACCTGATGGAAGAGATACAGCAACGCATCGAGAAAGAAGAACGTGTACTGGTGACCACGCTCACCAAACGCATGGCAGAAGAATTGACCGAATATCTGCTGCGCAATGACATCCGCTGCAACTACATCCACAGCGATGTGGACACTTTGGAACGCGTTAAGATTATGGATGAATTACGTCAGGGCGTTTATGATGTACTGGTGGGTGTGAACTTGCTTCGTGAAGGTCTGGACTTGCCCGAAGTGTCTTTGGTCGCCATTCTGGATGCAGACAAAGAAGGGTTCCTCCGTTCCCACCGTTCGCTGACCCAGACAGCAGGACGCGCCGCCCGCAATATCAATGGAAAAGTAATCATGTATGCAGACCGCATGACGGACAGCATGAAAAAAACGATAGACGAAACCAACCGTCGTCGCGAAAAACAGCTGGCATATAACGAAGAGCATGGAATCACCCCCAAACAAATACAGCGTGCGCGTAATGCTGCCTTGTTGGGCAACAACAGCAACGAAGCGGCGGGAACCACTCAAGGCTCCAAGGCATATATTGAGCCATCTTCCAATACAATGGCTGCCGACCCGATTGTTCAGTATATGACCAAGCCACAGATGGAGAAAACGATAGAACGTACCCGGAAACTGATGCAGGAAGCTGCCAAGAAGCTGGAATTTATAGAAGCTGCACAGTATAGGGATGAATTGCTGAAACTGGAAGATATGATGAAAGAGAGATGGGGATAGGCTTGTCTCCCGATAAGATAGCACGGATATATCGGTGAGTTCCGGAAAAAGTAGGGTCCCCTACTTGCCCTACTTTTTTCAGAACCGTACCATTAATTCCATAACAAACTTGTCTTGTTCAGACTCCTTTGCCAAAGAAAGTTTATCATAAAAATATTTTTCATAATTAAGACGCAAATCCGCTTGAAAAGCCTTTCCAAAGCTTAACGTCACACCTCCAGTCACACGCTGGCGGGAATAATCGGTAATGTAAAGTTTACCATCCTCATCCGCATTACCGTTACTATGATCTCCCATACTGTCATAACGTCCTAAAAATGAAATTTTCTGAAACAGACCTTTCTTGATAAACAAGTCGTAATTGACAAAGGCGTTGAAAGCATGTACATCATCAAATGAGTTTTTCGCATAAGTTTTATAAAGGTATTCGGCTTCTATATGCCAATTATCAAACTCGTAGTAAGTACCGATATCATACATATAGATGCTGATTTTATCGGGATGTATTTTCTGGGTACTCAAAGTCAAGTTATAATTTTTCCACGGCATCAATTGAAGCTTAACAGAATAATTCAACGTGTTGTGCCACTCTTTCTGATTGGTGAGTCCGGAGCCGTTGAACAGTCCGCCCTCCAGTTTCAACGGCAGTCCCTCCTTTAAAGAGAAAGCTCCGGTAGCCCCCACATCACGCACATTCCCCACCTGTTTGGCTATGAACGAACGGTTGGCAAAATATTGTTGGTGGGGAGATCGATGAGCGTCTATGGTGAAAGGCACACGCATCTGTCCTAGTGTGACATTCCATGTATCATTGGGGACAAAGCGGGCGTATGCATCCAGCATCTTGATACTTCCCTCATCGGACAAGTCTATTTCAGCTTTATAAGCGATTACCGGAAGAACCTTCCCGTCCAGACTGACACGGGCGTTACGTACTTGGAACCGTTGCATTCCGTTAGTGGTTTGAAGTTCATATTTACCGCGGATCGTTCCATGTACTTCCGGCAAATATTCTTTAGGAATAGTCAGCTGTGCGGAAGCAGTTGCAATACTCAGCATTGTAAAAGCAGACGCTACAAGTGTATTTCTCATTTTTATTAATGTGACTTTCTTTGTTTACGGCTGCAAAGATATAGGTTCGGTATATCTGTAACATTTCATTCATGTTACAAATCTGTTTCATTTGATATGGGGAATACATTTTACAGTCACATTCCGTATGCTTCTCATCTGCTGTGAACGCAGTGAATATGACCAAAAGAAATATCGACGTACCGACAGAGTTATTCAATAATACGGGCAGTTTCCACCTTCTCCAGACGTGCACGGAGTTTTCCCATCATGGATTTACGTATCCGGAGCCTCATCAGGCAATCCATATCATACGATTGTTCCAAGATGGCAGGCTCGTCCTCTTTCACAATGCGCATGATATCATTCATAAAAGGATATTCAAAGGATACGGTGATTTCTTCATCCACTGTTCTTTCCACTATATCAGCAGCAGCTATTGCTTCGGCAGCGGCGGCCTTGTAAGCGACAATCAGTCCGCTGGTTCCCAATTTTATACCTCCAAAGTAACGGACTACTATAACAAGGATATCCGTCAACTCATTGGAATTTATTTGCCCCAAAATAGGCTTTCCTGCGGTACCCGAAGGCTCTCCGTTATCATTTGCTCTGAAATCCTTCCTTTCATGCCCCAGCATATAAGCGTAACACACATGACGGGCATCGTAATATTTCTTCTGATACGCGTCAAGATGCTGCTTTATTTCCTCTATGGTACGTACCGGAATGGCAATAGCTATAAATTTACTCCGTTTCTCCGTATATATGCCTTCGGCAATGTCTGTAATGGTTTTATAAGTATCTTCTTGTATCATGGGTTTCAGAAATCATAAATCTTTAATTATAACTCACAGAATCTGTCTGGCAATCCATGCACACGCCTCAGCATCAGCCAGCGCATGATGGTGATTCTCCAATTCAAAACCAAAAAAACCGGCCACTGTATGTAATTGGTGGTTTCTCAACCCTTTCAGCTTCCGGGAAGCCTGATAGGTACAATAAAAGTCATAATCAGGATAATCCATACAATAAGTACGGAACACAGCTTTCAAACATCTCTCATCAAAGGCTTTGTTATGCGCAACTAGCGGAAGCCCCTCTATTTTAGGGGCAACCTGTTTCCATACTTCTGAAAAAACAGGAGCATGGGCAGTATCTTCCTGTGTCAATCCATGAATACGGGTGTTCCAATACAAATAGTAATCCGGTTCAGGATGGACGAGGCTGTAGAACCGATCGGCTATCTCACCATTTCTCACAATAACCACACCCACACTACATATGCTGGTACGTTCATTATTTGCCGTCTCGAAGTCTATTGCTGCAAAATTATCCATACTCTTTTTCGTTACACAGACAAAGGTACGACAAAAAAGCGATATACAAAATTCTTTTTTCCGGTACAATTTCTTATCTTTGAAACCTCAGCAGCAAAATAGACCAATATCTGTGACAATCAGCACTTGTAAAAGCTGAAAGATTAAACCATCTTTGCACTGTTTTTGTTTTTTAACTTAGACTAGATTTATAGTAAGATGAAAAAGATGAAATTCTCTACCTTGTTAATAGCAGCAGGGTTACTTTGTATCTCCGTTCACATAACAGCCCAACCACACTCCCGAAAGAAGGTGGGTATAGTTCTCAGTGGCGGAGGAGCCAAAGGAATGGCACATATAGGTGCTTTAAAGGTCATAGAAAAAGCCGGCATTCCCATAGATTATGTAGTAGGAACCAGCATGGGATCAATCATAGGCGGACTTTACTCCATCGGTTATACTCCCGAACAATTAGACAGCATGGTTCGCCGGCAAGACTGGACTTTTCTGCTGAGTGACAAAATACCACGCAGTGAACAAAATATGGCGGAACGGGAGGCCGCTGAAAAGTATGTATTCTCTCTTCCATTCGGAAAAGATGCCAAAACACAAGCCATAGGAGGATTGATAAAGGGACAAAACTTGGCAAACCTGTTCAGCGAGCTGACCGTAGGATATCATGATTCCATCGATTTCAACAAGTTGCCTATTCCCTTCGCCTGTGTTTCCGAGAATATTGTAAATGGCAACGAGGTAAATTTTCATAAGGGTGTACTGGCTACGGCCATGAGGGCTAGTATGGCCATACCGGGAGTATTCACTCCAGTCCGGCTGGACAGTATGGTTCTAGTGGATGGAGGTGTGGTAAATAACTACCCTGTAAATGTTGCGCGTGCCATGGGGGCGGATATTATTATAGGAGTAGACGTACAAAGTGACTTGAAGCCTGCCAACGAACTGAATAGCGCCGGCAGTATTTTGGGGCAGCTCATCAACTTGATGGGATTACAGCTTTATAAAAAGAACCTGGAAGAGACCAATGCTTATATCAAGGTGAATGTGGAAGGATATTCAGCTGCCAGCTTCACACCTAATGCAGTGGATACACTGATCCGCCGGGGAGAAGAAGCGGCACTGGCACAAGAAGGTGCTTTAATGAAGCTGAAGCAGGAACTGGGTCTGGACAGCACCTATATGCCGAAACCTCTTCCCAGCTATCCGTACTCCCCCAGCCGCAAAGTGTATATAAAAGAAATCACTTTCGACGGGCTGGACGAGAAAGACAAGCGATGGCTGTTGAAACGCTGTGATTTAAAGGAGGATTCTGAAATAAGCATCCGCCGCATAGAAGAAGCAACGGCCATATTGTGTTCTAACCTGGAATATTCCAGCGCCACTTATAATCTGCCCGAAGCCCCCGGCGGAGGCTATAATTTACATTTCCTTCTAAGCAAGAAATATGAGAATAAACTAAACGTAGGGATTCGTTTTGATTCGGAAGAAACAGCCAGTCTGCTGATTAATGTCACCAGCAATTTCCGGGGAAAAGTACCCACTACGCTGTCTTTGACAGGACGACTGGGGAAACGTTATGCCGCGCGCATAGATTATGGATTTGAACCGGCTCCTTTGAAGAATATCGGGCTGGCATATATGTTTCAATACAATGATATTAATTTCTATCGTTATGGAGATAAGTCACATAACTCCACTTTCCGCTACCATTTGGGGGAACTGTCATTCTCGGATGTATGGTACAAGAATGTGCGTTTTGCTATCGGATTAAGGTATGAATTGTATGACTATGACAAATTTTTATACCAGGAAGGCAATCAGGGTTTTGACGTAGGAACAGAACACTTCTTCAGTTATTTCGCACAAATGCATTACGAGACTTTCGACAAGGCGTACTTCCCAACCAAAGGCATATCGGCAAGAGCCTCTTATTCGCTTTATACCGACAACTTTACCGGATATGACGGCCATGCCCCTTTTTCAGCCATAAAAGGTTATTGCCAGGGAGTGGTCCCTGTTACACGCAGATTCTCCATACTGCCTGCCATTTACGGCCGATTCCTGATAGGAAAAGATATTCCATATTCCAAACTTAATGCAATGGGTGGAGATGTGCAAGGACGCTTCCTGCAACAACAACTACCGTTTGTGGGAATAAACAATGTGGAATTAATGAGAAATACGCTACTGATAGGAAGCATGAAATTCCGCCAACGGATGGGAAGTGTACATTATCTGACGCTAACGGGAAATTATGCGCTGAGTGCAAGCAAGCTGAGGTATCTGTTGGAACAGGATACCATGTTCGGCTGCGGTATCGGCTACGGTTTGGATAGTATGTTCGGGCCCTTAGAGGCATCACTGAACTATGCAAACCGAGCCAATAAAGTGAGTATGTACGTCAATCTAGGATTTAAGTTTTGATTCCTCGTTGATAACCGCCATCATACCTTCTATCTGAGCCAAAGCCATCATACGGCCATGAAACGAATAGCCCGGGTTGTATCCTTTGCCGGCATCATCCAGCATCATGCGCCCATGATCCACACGCATCGGGACACCCGGACGCTCTTTCTCAAAAATACGGATCAACTCTATCACATGAGCACGCCCTCCCAAATGAGATGCTTCTATAAAATTCCCGTTGGGAAATGCATTGGTACTGCGCAAATGTACAAAATGAGTACGGTGCGCAAACATACGTGCCAACGAAGGTACGTTGTTATGCAATCCGGCACTGAGCGAACCGGCGCAGAATGTCAGCCCGTTATGCGAGTTATCAACCGCATGGAGGAGCCAGGTGATATCTTCCTCACTGGTCACAATACGCGGCAAGCCCAATACCTGGAAAGGGGGATCGTCCGGATGAATGCACATATTTATGCCATATTCATCACACACCGGCATGACAGCCTGCAAGAAATAACGTAAGTTTTCACGCAGGGCATCACGGTCTATCCCATCATACAAAGACAAAAGACGGCGGAATATGGCTACCGGATGCCGGTCTCCCTCCTTTATATTACCATTTACAAATCCCTGCGTCTTGACTATAATGGTATCGACCAATTCGTTTTTCTCGGTTTCGGTTATAGTCTTATCCAATTCACGCACCTGTTGTAATTCCCAATCGGTATAGTCTTTCTCCGCCCCTTCACGCTGAAGAATCATACAATCAAAATAAGCGAACCGGATCTTGTCAAAGTACAAAGAACTGGTCCCGTCCTCCCAAGGATGTTCCAAATCGGTACGTATCCAATCAATGACGGGCATGAAATTATAGCATACGGTCTTGATACCCGCTTTACCTAAGTTGGCCAGACTTACTTTGTAGTTTTCTATCAATTGACCCCGTTCAGGACCGGCATATTTGATAGCTTCACTTACCGGCAGGCTTTCTACCACCGACCAGCGCAATTGGTGAGATTCAATGTAATCTTTTAAACTCTTAATAGCTTCCAAAGTCCATATTTCACCATTAGGTACATCATGAAGGGCGGTCACAATTCCTTCCACCCCGATTTGTCTAAGCATGGGAAGCGTTATCTTATCTTTCCTCCCAAACCATCTCCATGTCTTTTCCATTCGTATTATGTGTTTTAGTCTGTACGACAAAGTCTTTATTAATCTTCTTTGAGCCTTTTTCTATTGATGTATAATCATTGCAGAGCGTGCCGGTACCATAAGTTCAGCACCTGAAACCTGTCCCAGACCTTTCATGTTTATTTTGCCATCCTTACAGATTACAGTGTATTTACCCGACGGAATGTCCAACTTGACAGGCTCTGCACGGCTGTTCAAAGCTACGATGATATTTTTCCATGAGTCACCATTTGCATTGTCTTTCAAGATAAAGGCAACCACATTCGTATTTTTTACAGGTAAAAACTCCAATTGCCTACGTACCATATCAGCATCCCCCATACGGAAAGCGGGATGTGCTTTACGCATGGCTATTAAACCTTTCACATATTCGAACACATCTTTATGCACGGTCTTATTTTTCCAATCTATCGTATTAATACTGTCGGGACTATTATAAGAATTATGAACTCCCTTCTTGTCACGCATCATCTCATCCCCTGCAAATATAAACGGTACTCCTTGTGAAGTAAAGACAAATGTTTCCGCTAACTTCTGCAAAGCTGCCAGTTCCTCTACCGAAGCATCTGGCATGGTAGCTTTCAGACGATCGGCAAGACACATGTCATCGTGACAACTTACATAACTTATCATCTGGGTAGGTTGTAACGCCCAAGGTTTCTTACTATAATTCACAGAATCACTTATAACCTGCGGATGTTCGATTGCTCCCACAACTCCAAATTTGATACTCATTTCGTGTCCCGGCTCCCCTACTAGAAAAGCTCCTTTGGTATCATCATCCCAACCACCTCGCAAACCATCACGCATTTCATCTGAGAAAGCGGCGATACGAGGCATCTTTTCCACATTGGCTTTCATTGCCAGTTTGTCTGCTTCTAATTGAGGAGAACTGGCAGCCCATCCTTCACCATACATGAAAATAGACGGATCTATTTTATCAATAGCCGCACGTATCTCATTCATGGTTTCAATATCATGTATCCCCATCAAGTCAAAACGAAAGCCGTCTATGTGATATTCATTAATCCAATATAGAATAGACTCTATCATATATTTACGCATCATGGCGCGGTCGCTTGCCGTTTCATTTCCACATCCCGAACCATTTGCCCATTGTCCGTCCTTCGTCTGGCGATAGAAATAACCGGGAACCGTACGTTCGAAATTGCTTTCGTCTGTATTGAAAGTGTGATTATACACCACATCAAGCACCACCCTGATTCCCGCCTTATGTAAAGCTTGTACCATTTGTTTGAATTCCCTGATACGAACATCGGGTTTATAAGGATCTGTAGAATAAGAGCCGTCAGGCACATTGTAATTTTGCGGATCATACCCCCAATTATATTGGGCCTTGTCCAGTTTTGTTTCATCCACCGAGGCATAATCATACGACGGCAATAAATGTACGTGGGTAATTCCCAGTTCTTTCAGATGGTCAATACCTGTCTTCTCGCCTGAAGAACTGATAGTACCCTGCTCTGTCAAAGCCAGGAACTTGCCTTTATTTTGAATTCCAGAAACAGAATCCAAAGAGAAATCGCGATGATGCATTTCATAAACCATAATATCAGCATAATTCTTCAAAGGAGGACGCACATCGTTCTCCCATCCTTCCGGATCTGTAGAACGAAGATCAAGCACAGCTGCCCGTTTACCATTTACCCCTACGGCTTTTGCCATAATTCCCGGAGTGTCTCCTAACCATTTCCCGTTCACCTTCACATTAAAGGTATAGAATTTACCCTTCAGGTCCTCTTTTATTGAAATAGTCCAGGTACCATTCTCTCCCATCTCCATCGGAAAAGTATTAGAAGCTGAACCTTCATTACCCGATTCAAATAAAAGGACACGCACCTCTTCCGCTGTAGGAGCCCAAAGTGAAAACTTTGTTTCGGCAGGTGAGTACTCCATTTCAGTCAGCGCATCTTCACGGACAGGATATTCATCAAACGAATTATATTCTTTTTTCACAGACTGACAACTAATAGTAGTAGAAACAATTGATGCCCAAATAACATGTCTCACATTCATAATCTTATCTTTTTATTTTATCAGGATTCTTATTTATAAAATCTTTCCAGCCGGAATATTCTTTAGTCAATGTCGGTCTGCCCATTTGCAAATAATGACAATAAGCAGCCGCCAACCCATCTGTTGCATCCATAAAAGGCAGCATATCACTCTCTGGTATATGTAACATCCTCTTCAACATATCAGCGACCTGTTCCTTGCTGGCTTGCCCATTACCGGTTATCGCCATCTTTATCTTCAACGGCGCATATTCTGTTATAGGAATATCACGGCTCAAAGCAGCAGCCATAGCCACCCCCTGTGCCCGCCCTAATTTTAACATCGACTGCACATTTTTCCCAAAAAAAGGTGCCTCAATTGCTAATTCATCAGGTAAATAGGCTTCTATTATACCAACCACCCGTTCAAAAATACGGCGCAGTTTTAAATAATGATCACCATATTTACGAAGATCAATGACCCCCATAGTCATTACCTGCGGTTTAGTACCTACTACTTTCAGCAGACCATACCCCATTATGGTTGTTCCAGGATCTATACCCAGAATGATTTTCTCTTTTACCGGCTGAATCACTTAATTACCTCCATCAAAGTGGGAAAGCCAACCACCTTATCTTTAAATATCTTCATCATTTCCTCATTCAGATGCATCCCCTGCTGAGTATGCCAGCGGTGTAAGGTCGCTGTATCTTCCACCTCCCATTGCAATGAAAAACATTCTGAATCCTGCTCTTTATGACTAAGGATGTGCGTAAGACGGGGATTTTGCAATATTCCCGTTTTTTCCACTTCGGGAATGTAGCTTTCACTAAGCCAAATGACAAAATTACGCGCATCGTCAATACCTGTTTGATAAGTTGTATTATAAATTAACATATTTATAGTCTTTAAGTTAAAAAAGACCTGCTCCGCAGACCTTCATTTTCTCATTAAAAAGTGGAGCATGCGAGAACAATTTTAGATATTTTTATAGTTTAATATATACCAATATCTGCGTTGTACATACTTGACGTCACTTTTTTTAATTTATTTGAAATTAATAGATCTCTTTATATAGCCCCTGTTTTAGTCCCCGTTTTTTAATATCGGGGACTATATTTATTGCAAAGATAAAGAAAAAAATTAGATTAAAAACAAGGAAACAACCTAAATGCACAACGATATCACCCTTGCCAACACGACAAAGGGTATCAGTCTATAAATGAACCTCTCTATACGTTCCATCGCATCACAGCAAGTAAACGGCAGAAATACCAGTGAGGCACATCATCAGCCTGCTCAAGCAATATGTTCAACTTATCTTCTTCCATATTCTGTTAACATAAAAAAAGCGGTAAAACCGTTGGGAATTACCGCTTAATGCTAAATAGTTACTTTATTTTGCGTTTTTGAATATTTAATTTTATCTTTGCGCCATGAAGATAGCCCTTGATACATTGAAAGGCTACGTTGACCGTAGCTCACTAGTGTAGATGTATGGGGGTTATCTTTTTTTGCACCTTTAGATTGCAGAACAAAACTACAATTCGAAAAAATTATTTATCAATCTTTTTCATTTCCTTTGCTGTCATTTTAAGAGTTTTTTTAATTATAGGCAATTCTTTTTCTTGTGGCAACTGTTCAGGTTTGCGCCCGGTATTTTGTTCTACTATATTTCGGACTTGTCTTCCAACAGTATAGTGTGTTTGTTCTAAATTAGCTTGTCCAGATATTTGTTTACTCTTTATAAGCTCTTCGGTTTGGGTAACACGGAATAGATTGGCAGCAAGTTCGGTACGGCTCATTCTGTCAAATAGCTTTCCTTTTTTAACGCCACGTTTCTTTTCAAGCTTCCACGATTCCATATTATACATACCCAGATAACCTGCATTTTGAAACTTTGCATAATCAGTAACATTTGCGGCTTTTGCCGTTGAAGCGAGAGATTTGTTTCCATCTGCAAGTTCTTCACGTATTAGCACGCGGTCTATTTCCTGATTGTTTTCAATGTATAATTCAAATTTTCGTGTTTGCTGTGCGAAATAAGCTTGCGCCAATGCTACTTCTGGCTTCTTTGGATCGCCATTCATAGCAGCAAGATAACACGCAAAACGTGTAAGTTTGAAGTCTTGGAACTCAACACCATTATTATTGCGTTTCACAGCTATTATATTTTCATAATGAGGAATGTTGAGCGAAACAAAAGCCTTTGTTGCGCGGTCAAGAACTTTACAAAATGCTTTCATATCATTATATCCAAGCATAACCATTACTTCTGAGGCCCACCAATAAACGATGCCGTTTTGGTTTTTAAAGTCTTCAAAAGAAAGAATCGCATTGTTGTTTTCTTGTTCCATTTCCATCTATAATTTAAAATTCGGCTCAAAGATAGAATAAAGTATTTGTTATTCCAATATATATCTATAATTAAGATATATAATTTATTGGATTTATGTATATAATTTCACGACTATTTTGTAAAAACGGTAATTCCAACAAGTCAAAGAACGCTTCTGTTCGATTATTATTTTTCCAGTCCCTTTCTACAATGTTCACATAAAAATTTCTTCGCTACCGGAAACATCTTCTGCCCCACATATCCGCTAAGATACTGCGCTTCCTCACCATAGGGATCAATCCCGAAAGCCTTGGAGATATGCCGGCACAAATGACCTTTTTCGTGATCCCACGAATTTTGAAACTCTTCGGGAGTGGAGGTTAGTGAGATAACCATTACTGTTTCTCTTCTCCTGTAGTCCGAATAGGTTAGACCGGTATTCATTCTGCCTTCAGTCAGATTGCGATACGCACGCTTGAGGGAATCCCCCCTGCATCCTATACGGTACAGGTCCATAATGATCCGATCCGCCCAATAGGTGTGTACCGCATAATACACTTTGACGTGCCAGTCCCCATATTTTGGTATGTAGAACTCCTGAACAATCATATCACATCCGACCAAATTACAGGAATCCCTTTACCTATACAGGTGGCAAAGAACTCGTCAAACGCCCTGCAAGGATCGCCATCAATATCATCAAGGTAGCACTTTATATGCTTGCACAAATGTGCCTCGTCAACCAATGATTTTTTATAGAAATCCGCTTTCAGCATGTTTGCGACATAAGCAACGTCATAACCCTTGTCGTGCTCGATGGTAATTCCGTTCGCTTTCAGCATATCGTCCACTTCGTCTTTGCTCCACGGCTCCAACTTTTTTTCTTTACCCGTGGTTTCGTCTTTCACTTTCATTTTTGAGACGGCCCATTCATAAAGTTTCTTGCTGAAATGAAAGCCGTATGCTTCCAGATATTCCCTCATGCCAGATGGGAATCTGCTGTATGTATCCAATCTCTGTTCCATAACCTTTGTTTAAAAAGAGGGGCATTCCACCCCTCCACCATTAATAAAACTCACCGTTGGCGCGTCTGCGTCTGCGTTCTCCCATGTCATCCATGCGGGGATATTCAGGGAAATAGCCGGGATACCTGCGTTCTCCCATACCTGATCCTGAATAATTTCTTCCGCCATCACGGAAGCCCATGTCTCCATGAATCTCTCTCATGGCCTTTTCGTAACCGTGGCGGCAGCCTTCCTTGTAGGCTTCTTTCACCTCGTCACCTCTCATTCCGAAGCCGCGTCCGTAATCGTCACGCCCTTCTTCTAATATTTCCCACATTCCCATAATCATTTCTTTGTTTTGGATGTTTCAACTACTCCGAGCTGTTCCATAAGCCGTTTGTTCAATTCCATAAGGTCAGACATGTTCTTGCTCATTTCCGCCATTTGCCCTTTCAGAGAGGATATTTCCTGCTCCTGACGTTGTTTCTCGGCAAATTCAGGGTTCAAGAGCGTAAGCATCTTGTCACACCCTGCAATGACGGAATTGTGAAAATCCATGCTGTTGATGATGTCTATGCTTTTCTGTTTCATAGAAGCGACCTCGTTATTCATCGCATCACGTGAGCATGACACTACGATATTGCCGTTCTGTCCGAAGTCGGCTATATCCATGCCGGCAGGAAGATTTTGGAAAGTCGTGTTCTGCCCGTTGATACAGACAACAACATCCACAACCATTTCCATTTGGGGCAACTGTCCCATAGGGGATGCCATAGGATATTTCGGCTTGGGAGCGGAAACGCTGACTACCGGGCCGTATTCGATAAACGGGTTAGCATCCTTATGAAGTATATATAACTGGTTATTGGTACGAAGTGATTGAAACATATTGGTTTGATTTTAAAGGAGTGTGGCTATTCCCATTTGGGAAACCACCACAAAACTCCATGTTAATTATTACTTGCTCCGTAAAGAAGCGGTCTCTGCTGTAGAAGCCGGCGCCGTTGTCGGTCTGTATCCTCCATTAACAAGATACAATTCATTGGTATACTTGTTGTAGTGAATCTCATAAATACCGGTTCCGGCAAGGTTGGCAACCGTAATAGGCTCGTTGTTGTAAGCTAACAACGGTCTTGTATCCCCGTTGGTCCCTATCAATATAGGCAGCGTGGCAGTCGTGCCGGCAGGGATCGCCTGACGAAGATTGACATAGAACCCTCCGACATAATCCCTGTTGCGGAACGCATGGTTAGGAAGCTCCAAAGTCACATTCTCAGTACCGACTGTTACAGCCACCGTAGGAAGAGTGTTGTAATTCACTCTGCCAAGGGAGGGAAACGGGAACGGAAATCCTGTAAAAAAGTTAGGCCACATATCTACCTCCTTTCTCACCGGATTAACCCCAGTAGTTATTGCAACCGCATCCGTAACCACCACGGCCATATACAGCATCACCTGCATAAGCACCGTATGCTGCGGCACGATATGTATCCACGTTCACACCTACAATATTAGGGTATTGTACCGGGACAGTGTTAGGTAATTTACATTTTATACCATCAACATCGCTCTGCAATGCCTGCAATCCGGCTGCTAAAGGAGCGATCTGTTGTCCTACCGCACTCAGGATAGTGGCGTTCTGGTTACGCTGAGAGATTTCGGCTGTCAAAGTAGCCTTTTCCGCAGTAAGAGATGCGATCTTGTCCTGCAATGCCTGATTCTGAATAGCGTCAAGTTTGGCAAGGATGGCATTCGTGTTGGCTGTCGCACCATCACGCAATGACAATGTGTTCTGGTTAGCAGTGTTGACTAATGTGTTAGTCTGGTTGCACATTGCAAGCTGGTTCTCGTATCCCTGTGTGGTTACAAGCTGTTTCATGTCGCAGCAACAGCTACAGATCTGAGATGTCAGAGCGTTGTTACCTTGCATGATCGCAGTTAGGATACTGTTGGTGTTCTGGCCCATTTGGTTGCCGAGACCGCAGATAGCCTGTGATACAGAGTTAATACCGGCAAGGATTTGGTCTGATGATGTGTTCACAGCTTGTGCTAATGCTGCAATGTCGACACCGTTTCGGTTAAGTGTCTGCATGATCATTTCTCTTCCTTCGTTCGCTCCTTGGTTGTTGTTGCCACCAAATCCGAAGTTCCCGTTACCGAAGATGGCTGCAATCACAATCAATGCGATGATGTCCTGAAAACCGCCATTGTTTCCGAAGAAACCTCCGTTTCCGTTTCCTCCCATCAGCCCCATCAGATAGCCAGTGTCAATTCCACGGTTCTGCAAGGACGGAAGAATGGACGCAAGCAGGCCATTGTTTGCGCCGGTTCCACCGTCTTGGTTAAAAACATAAGTTCGTTCCATAAGTATTTGTATTTTGTATCCGGTCAAAATCGACCGTGCACAAAAGTATATAGATCATAACTCATGGAAAATCAGTTGTTTCCCAACAAATTCTTTATATCGTCCCAATATATTCTCATCATTTTCCCACTCTCCATCCTCTCATGGAAATTGGATATCATGTAGTTGACAGCACGTTTAGTCTTATGGATATGAGCGGCTATTTGTGAAGGGTACATACCGCTTTCGAAAAGAAAAAATACAAGAAGATACCGGGCATCCACTGTTTCCATATTCTTATCAGATGATAATATTTGGTCTACAGACACTTCTGTTTCTTTTGAAACAATATTAATTATTTTGGCAAAGATTTCTGACTTGCACATGTTTTTTCTAATTTTTTATTCTTATCTTTGCCTCACCACATTATAATATAATTTGTGACAAAGCATAGGATACTGCGTTGAAAAAGGCATTAGGCCCCCAACAACGTGCAGTATCTTATGCTGATTATGTTATAATGTGGTAGTTTTAACGTAGTTCGTTGTATGGGGGCTTTTTTTTGATTCTAAGCCCCTGAAAGAATTACTTTTGTTATGAGTTTTTCTATTATGTGCCACGCTTCTACCTGTGGCATTCTGGTTACTATTTCATCTTGCACCTCCTTTCTGTTGATTACCATATTCTATAACTTATTCCTGCGACAACCGCAGGAGAAAAACCATCCTTACCAAATCCATAACCGGCTGTTATTCCCAGACCCCATCTTCTAGGTTTTATCTTAACCGTGTGATAGATGTCATTCGTTACTGTCAGTGTTTTGGAGCAAACATAGATACTATCTAGGTTAGGTCTGTAACCACTCACATAAGCGATGTAATCACTATCTCTGTATATCTTCTGCTCAACAGGAAGAATAGTGTCTCCTACATGGATTGTATCACCATCATGCCAACATAGTATTGGGGAAGGAAGATAATATTTTACAGTATCTCTCTTTACAATGATACTTGTACTGAACACCGTATCTGCTCTTACCTCTATATCCGTTTCTATGGATGGTCTTGCGAACCATCCTAAACCGAAAACGCACACAATAACGATTATATATATTAACCATTTCATAAGTGTAATACCTGCTTTTTATTATCGGACTGATTATAGGATATATGTATCCAACTGAATCCACTCTCATCAATAAGCTGCCTCCACTCTAAGGAAGAATTTCGAATCATATCAAACAATTTTTTATTGTCCGCCTTATTCCCGGTAGTTATATCTGCCGCACATCCTGACATGTGTTCACTGTTCTTTGCACCTCCCACAGCTTTATTTAATTTAATACAACGAAAGCCGCTATTCACAATAATGGGTTTACCCCACATCTGCCGGATTGGATCAAGAAGATGATTAATTAGATTCTCCATATTCGCTTTCTGAAATGAGTTAGGTACATTCTCTATACCTAACTTTTCTCCTGTATTACTACGGCATAATTCTGCAATTGTAAAATATTTCATTTCTTATCCTCCTTTTTATTTTCGTTGTCAAACAATATCTGAGCCATGATCTTGGCAATATCATCCTTGTTCTCGATAATCACACTCATTGTCTTTTCTGCCTTGCGCAACTCCGCTTTTTCCCATGACTTTTCGCGTACCGATTTAAACTCACAGAAAATACAGTAACCCGTCCAGATCATAGAAAAAACAGGGAAGGGGATAACAACACAGCATAGCAGGTCAATGAAGCACAATTCTATGAACGGGGTGAAATACTTCTTCGCTTTGACGGCTGTTTTCTTATACCCCGTGGATGTTCTTGCCTCCCCCCGTTGCTTGGCTTTCATAACTCCCGTAATAAGGTCCACTAACATCGCCCCCATTGTAGCCGCAATACACAAGGCTATAAGCACAATGTGTATCATCATGTGCTCATTTATAAAATTGTAGATTACATCTCTCATTGAAAGTAAGTTTTGAACACATTAATATGATAGATATTCACCTGTCCATAGTTGGCGTCAAATATCTTCTTGATCTCGTAGCCCAATCCATAAGACAATGCTTTCATTCTTCGCCAGTTGATGCAACGCCAGTTCATATTATGCTCCTTTGCCCAACGCTTGATACTGTACCATTCTTTGGATTCATCAAGTTGCTCGGTCTTCTGTTCAAGCTGGTACTGAATCTGTTCTTTTGCCTCCACCTCATCCGCAAGCCGGCGCAACGCTTCCGCATATGTTTGAGGAGTTTTAATTTCTTTCAATGATCGTTCCATTGCCTCAAATGCATCGTAAAACTCATTTTTAAATTTCAAGGCTTTTATACCATTCCATCCCATTACCAAAATAGAAAAACCTTTTTGGTTCATGATATAGGCAGGATTACTTTTACCTGTTGAATCTTCGTAAGTCGTTGATACAAAAGCTAAACGCATTTTTGCGTTTAGTAATTCATCCTCCGTATTAAGAATATTATCAATACTTCTTATTACATCGGCATGTCTTTTCCCAAACTTCTCAGCAACCAATAAGCTGTTTGTTAAAACTTGGTCATTCTGGCCTTTAAAAACTAAATCTGTCATATTACCTAATTTTATGTTAACTTTTAATTACCATCAATTACACGTTTTGGATTACCCGATTTTCAAGCTAACCTTTATTTTGTCATACAAAACAAAAAAAGAGCCTGCCACGGAAACTAATCCGCAACAAGCTCTTGGCTTTATACTGTATATGATATGTCCTTTCGTCATAAATATAAGTGGCGTGCATCTTCACACGCTCCCCACAAAGATAAATATTGTTTCCCTTATTACAAAAAATAACCGGCAATTAATGCCGGTTACTGTGATAGAATCTTATAGCCTCATTGACATATAATGATACTGATTGCTCCTTATCCAAGATAGCAGCCACGTCCTCCTCTATCATAACAAGTATTCTTTTCACACCTCTAACCTTGGGACGTCTTGGCACACCATTGCTGTCCAATATCCTGTATATTGTCTGCTCAGACCGTACCCCTGTTTCTCTTATTATCTCCTTGATCGCTATCCCGTCCTTATATAAGGACAATACCCTAGACTCTTGATCTAGGGTAATAGAACGTCTTCTTGCCATAATTAATATGTTTTATAACATTTATAATTTATTGCTCGTTATTTCAAAAAGTTGCACCTTTGCATCGAACATCAACGATGTTAGTCGCACTTCGGTGCGTGGATTGAAACGACATTAAAAATGTCATTGTGGTTTAAACCACATTTTAATATTTAGGGCAGCGAAGAAATTCGTCGCCCTAACTTTTTATTTATAAAATCTCTATTTGGGTATAGTATGCATTCATCTTTCCAAAGAATGATTCTATTTTTGCTCTCTGATAAGAAGACATTTTGTTATAAATGACATTTTTGTCATCTTCTCTTAAGTAGTATTCCTTTTCACCGTCAGTAAGATTGATAACTATATTAATTGCTCTACCACTGTATGAATCTGTAAATTGAATTTTTGTCTTCATAGTCTTACGCCGCTTATTCGTTGCCGCCGGTTCTATTATTACCTGTTGTTTTTAAGGATATCGGATTTAGAACTCAACAAATATCAATGTTTCCATGGAATCTGATTCTTTAACCCACATGTGATTGTTTTCAAAACCATAGTCAAAGAACAGCTTAAAGTAAGGATATTGTACTATTAAAGAGTTAATGCAACCTCTTAATTCATCTTCTGACATGCAAGAAGCTATCTCATTGATTATTTGAACGAAAAGGTGTAAAACTTCTGGTTCACAATTTATCAGTGGATTTTCTACTATCGCTTTCATAATCTTCTATTGTCTTTTAATTATTTGTTTTATTATCACAATGCAAATATACTATATTGTGATGTATTAGCAAAACAAATCACAATATATTTTCTTATATTGTGTAATATTTAACATTTGCACAAAAAAAGAACAGCCGCCAGCAAAAAGCACAGCAGCCGTTCAATCCACGTCCTACTCTCTATCCCATTCTCCCGAAAGGACAATAGCAAAGGTATCAATTCTAAAACGAAATACAAAAAGAAAACTATATTAATTAGTTATAGAGAGCCAATTTTGAAACAAAAACCAATCTTCTTAAAAAATTGCCATTAATGCAATATTTTTTACTTGCAGGATGAATGAAGAGAATTAATAGAACGGCAAGACTGGCGAGTTTGTATTTTTATTGACAGGAAACGAATGTTATGGATTGGGTTCGGAAAAACAAGTATAAAACAGATAGCCTCTATAGATTTCTACTGCCTGAGGTATTTTTCCGGGTATTTTTGAGATTTTATTTGATTTTGTTTTACATTTCTACGATTATAATACTTCTGGTTAGCCCTTGTCAGATCCTTGATGATCGTTTCATCGAACACCTCGGAATATATCTCTGTTGTCTTGACCGATGTATGGCCCAAGAGTTTTTGGACGGTGGTTATCGGAACGCCTTGGTGAACCAAGAGAGTGGCACAAGTGTGTCTGCTGGTATGGAATATACAAGGCGAAGCAAGCAATAGTGAATAGGTAAAGATTAAACGTAAGTCGTTTGAAATGAGCTGTATTTCTGTATTCTGCAAAATGTGGAAAATGCAAACGACAACGGAATATTGAGGTTGTTCAGTTACCAAACCGTTAGCCGGGTAGTTACCGAAACGGGAATAGGTAACACAAAGCGATGAAAAGAAAACCTAACCGTTTTGTTTGCGCTCATACACAGTGTTTTGCGTATCAAAGAGCGCTTATATGACAAGTAACTTTGCACTAAAAAAATATAAGCGTATGAAAGTAGAAAAATTCAAGGTGTTGCTCTACCTCAAAAAGAGCGGACCGGACAAGTCGGGAAAAGCTCCCATTATGGGACGCATCACGGTAAACAGGACAATGGCGCAGTTCGGTTGCAAGTTGTCCTGCACACCGGAACTGTGGAATCCCCGTGAAAGCCGTCTGAACGGCAAGAGCAAGGAAGCGGTGGAAACAAATGCCAAGATTGAGAAGTTGCTGTTGGCGGTGAACAACGCCTTCGATAACCTTGTAAGCCGTAAAGTGGATTTTGATGCCACCGATGTAAAGAATCATTTTCAAGGAAGCATGGAAACACAGATGACCCTCATGAAAATGACAGATGCAGTCTGTGACGACATCAAGGCACGTATCGGCATAGACCGTGCGAAAGGGACTTATCCCGGCTATCACTATATGCGTCTGACACTCGGGGAGTTCATCGAGAGCAAGTACAAGGTCAAGGATTTGGCTTTCGGACAACTGACGGAACAATTCATCCACGACTATCAGTCTTTTGCCACGGAAGAGAAAGGCTATGCGATTGATACCGTCTGCCATCATCTTGCCATCCTGAAGAAGATATGCCGTCTGGCATATAAGGAGGGATATGCCGACAGAATCCACTTCCAGCATTTTACCTTACCAAAGAAGACGGAAACGACACCACGGGCATTGAGTCGTGAATCGTTTGAGAAAATCCGTGATGTAGAAATACCCGCTTACCGCAAATCCCATATACTGGCAAGGGATATGTTTCTCTTCGGGTGCTACACCGGGGTCTGTTATGCGGATGTTGTCTCGATTACCCACGAGAACCTATATACGGATGAGGACGGTGCTTTGTGGTTGAAGTATCGAAGAAAGAAAAACGAACTTCGTGCCAGTGTGAAACTGTTACCGGAAGCGATTGCGCTGATTGAAAAATATCATAGTGAGGATAGGGACACCCTGTTCCCTTTGCTGCATTGGTCAAATCTCAGACGACACATGAAAGCGTTGGCGGCACTGGCAGGCATCAAGGATGATTTGTGCTATCATCAGGCGAGGCACAGCTTCGCCTCGCTGATTACGCTTGAAGCAGGTGTGCCGATAGAAACCATCAGCAGGATGCTGGGACATTCCGACATTTCCACAACACAGGTCTATGCCCGTGTCAGCCCGAAGAAACTTTTCGAGGACATGGACAAGTTCATAGAAGCCACCAAAGATTTTCAATTAATTCTTTAATACAGAAAACGATATGCGAAGTACATTTTCACTTTTACCCTACATTAACCGCAGCAAAGTAAAGGCTGACGGTACGACTGCCATACTCTGCCGCATAACCATTGACGGCAAACAGACTGCCATCAGTACGGGGATTTATTGCCGACCGGAAGAATGGAACAGCAAGAAAAACGAGATTAAATCCGTAAGGGAAAATAACCGCTTACGAGAATATTTACAACTGACAGAGGAATCCTACAATGAGATACTGAAATCGCAAGGCGTGGTCAGTGCCGAGATTTTGAAGAACCACATATCCTTGAACAACATCCATCCGACCACTCTTCTACAGATGGGTGAATGGGAACGTGAGCGGTTGAAGAAGCATTCCGAAGAAATAGACTCGACTTCTTCCTATCGAAGTTCAATGTATTATCAGAAGTACCTGACGGATTTTCTTACGTCCATCGGTAAAAAGGACATTCCCCTTGAAGAAGTGACGGAGGATTTCGGCAAGTTCTACAAAGCCCACTTGAAGAAATGCAAGAACTTCGGGGTTTCCCAGACCAACCATTGCCTGCGTTGGCTGAACCGCCTGTTGTATCTTGCCGTAGACAAGGAGATTCTCCGTGTAAATCCCTGTGAGGACTTGGAGTATGAGACAAAGCCGGAAGCAAGGCACAGGTACATCAGCCGTGAGGAGTTCAAGAAGATACTTTCCACACCGATGTATGACAAGCGTATGGAACTGGCAAGACGGGCTTTCATATTTTCCACCCTGACGGGACTGGCGTATGTGGACATCAAACTTCTTCATCCCCACCATATCGGAACAAACGCTGATGGCAGACAGTACATCCGCATCAACCGCAAAAAGACAAAGGTGGAGGCGTTCATACCCTTACATCCCATAGCGGAGCGGATATTGTCGCTGTACAACACGACCGATGACGAGAAGCCCGTGTTTCCTCTTCCCAACCGTGATGCCCTATGGTTTGAGGTTCACGAGTTGGGAATAACCATAGGGAAAGAGGAAAACTTGACTTATCACCAGAGTCGGCACAGTTTCGGAACATTTTTGATTTCGGCGGACATACCGATTGAGAGTATCGCCAAGATGATGGGACACTCCAATATCAGGACGACACAGGGATATGCACGGATAACCGATGAGAAAATTTCCAAAGATATGGACAAACTGATGGAACGAAGAAAGGAAATATCGGCTGGCGAAAAGAAGAAACAGTAAATAATCATCATAAAATAAAGGGATTATGAGCAGAGGCATAATAACAATCAGTGAAACGGGTGCAGTCACCATGCCGACCGCACCCGTATGGATGATGCAATTTGAGATTGCCGACCTGTTCGGGGTGTTCTCGTGCAATGTCCGCAAGGCAATACGGGCAATCTATAAGAACAATGAACTAAATGAAGCCGGTACGATACGATATGTCAGGCAACCGGATGGTATCAGTTATGACGTTTACAACCTTGAAATGGTTATAGCCATTGCATTCAGAATATGCAGTAAAGAAAGTGCATTGTTCAGACGGTTTATAATAAATGAAATCAGCACCACCAAAAGAGAAACGCCTGTTACGTTGTTTGTTTCCTGTGGCAGGAGCAACAACCGATGGTATAGTTGAGGTTCATCCCGTCAGCCACTTGCTTCCGTTGCCATACGTTTGAAAGGCATCCGACAACGAAAAACAAGCGACTGATGGGTAATTATAAGAGCAGAAAAGAACGGCTTACAGACGAAACGCAGTATTGACGCTTCATCCGTAAGCCGTTCCTTTTTTCTTTTTGTCGAAAGTCTATTGCTGCCGCAATACAGGGCATACGGCAAACTGTGCTCCTTCAAGAAAATCAGGTTGCTCTCTGTCGGTAGGCGGAGCGGTAGCCGTCATTCAGCATCCGTTCGATGTCGGATTCACGGTATAGGATTTTACCGCCCAACTGGATATAGGCGATACGCCCTTCATTGCGGTAGTCCTGAAGTGTCCGGCGGCTCACCTTCAGCCGTGCCGACACCTCCTTGTCAGTGAAGAAACGCTCACCGCCCAATGTCGGGCGGTAGTTGGCGGTCAGGTGCTCTACATTATCAAGCAGTCGGTCAAGACTGCCCATAAAGTGGATTATCCACTTGTTGTCCTTGTTAATCAACTCATTCATATTACTCTGGATTTAGTGGGTGTTGTCATTATATTTAATTCATATAGTCTTTCCTTTGAACTTCGCTTCCTTTCTTCTATCCTCCACAACGGAAACAATGAGTTCCACGTCTTCGGGACGGTAATACGTCTTGTGGTTTATCTGTGAATAAGCCAGCGTGCCGTTATCCCGAAGCGTCTGTAACGTGCGGGGGCTGATGTTGAGCATACGGCACACGTCCTGATTATCCATCCATTCGCTCATCTTCTTTTCCCCGTGCCGATGGCAGATGGCATCCATACGGCTGACGAAACGGTCGAACTTGGTGACCATTGCCTCAAAGGTCTTTCTTTCGATTGATACAATTTCCATATTGCCTTTCTTTTAATTGTTACTGTTTCTTTTGCCACAAAGAAATACATTATCCGCTGTCATGCAATGGATTTTCAAAAAGTGGCAGCGTGTTGCGCCGATATGGTAGTCATTGTCCGGGGTACTGCTTTCCGGTTATCTGTGGGCAAGTCGGTGGAATACGATTTACGTTCAGCCTTTAATTCCCATGTCTTATAAAGAAGCCACAGCCAAAATAAGGGCTTAATTTAAAATTGTCCCCAATCGTACCTTTGTACCTTCAGCTATTCATATCCGGCAAATCGGTGAAGTCCGCACCGATTTGTCAATCTCTATAAAGCAAAACCGTACAAAAATGCCTAAGAAAATCCAAGTACTTGACTGACTGCATTAAAGCACCTTACTTCGCTCCCGATAATCGGTCAAGGTATAGACCAAGACCACATTCAATAACTTAATTAATTTGTTTTTACAATGAAAAAAGAACCAAACATTACAGAGCATCAAGCTCGTGAAATCGTGGAAAAAATGGGGCGCAGGGAACCCTACACCTCCAAGTCGATAGACGACTTCTACAGGAGTATCGGTCTGGAACCGGAGGAGCCTGAACAGTCCGGCAAGACCGTCACGGAAGAAGCAGAAACACCTATGACAGATGAACCTTCAGGAGTGGCGACCGGGGAAGCGGCAATGCCGCAGAAGCGCATCAGCAGCAAACAGCGCAGGCTGTCCTTGGAGGAGTACCGTACCACCTATCTGCAAGTTCCCAAGATTATTAACCGCAAGCCTGTGTTCGTCAGTGAGACGGTGCGTGACGAGCTGGACAGGGTTGTCCGTTACCTCGGAGGGAAGGGCATGAGCGCATCCGGACTTATAGAGAACCTTGTCCGCCTGCACCTTGATGCCTACCGGAATGACATCGAGCAATGGCGCAAACTCTGACGGGATTACGGTGGAGCAGGTTGAGCCGTTGGATGTACTCCATCGGTTCGACCGATACACAAAGTGAGTTATTACACTCGGAAATCAATCCGACAGTCGGAGGATTTTTGTGTCCTCAAAGACACAGCAAGATATATTTTCAGTTACCCGAATAATTCTAAGTAACTGAAAATGCCTTCACCGCCGTGGGCAGAATTATCCTCCGCAGTCGGATAATTTCGGGGTTCATTAATCAAAGATTAAGCAATGGACAAGCCATAAAATTAAAAGAATAAGAAGCATGAAGAAGAAGAACAAGTACGGGAGAAATCCCAAGTTGAACCCGAAGACACACTGTGTGATGGTGCGCTTCGATGATGTAGAATGGAACAGGTTTCTGACGATGTATGAGGAATCGAACGTGTATGCGAAGGCAGTCTTTCTCAAGGCGCACTTCTTCGGTCAGAAGTTCAAGGTGCTGAAAGTGGACAAGACGATGCTGGACTACTATACCAAACTGTCGGACTTCCACGCCCAGTTCCGCTGCATAGGCACGAACTACAATCAGGTTGTCAAGGAGCTACGCATCCACTTCTCGGAGAAGAAGGCGATGGCGTTGCTCTACAAGCTGGAGAAGTGTACCATCGACCTTGTGAAACTGAGCCGTGAGATTGTAGAGCTTTCAAGGGAGATGGAGAAATGTTACCAATCCAAATCCGACTGACATGGCATCGGTCAAGGTCAAGTTTCGCCCATCCACCATAGGCGGCAAGGAGGGCACAATCTACTATCAGGTGATTCATAACCGTGTGGTCAGGCAGATATATACCGACTATAAACTTTTCGCTTCGGAATGGGACTGCCATTCCGAAGCGGTCATACTGCATCGTGTTCCGAATAAGCAAGAGCGGAATAACCATTTGCTTTCGATAAGCTCACGCATCAGATGGGATAAGGACAGGTTAAACAAGATTATACAGACCTTATCCCAATCCGGCACATTTGTGACGGATGATGTAGTCGTGCGCTTTCAGGACAACAGGCAGGAGCCGTCGTTTAACAACTATATCCGCCAGCAAATTGCCAGATTGAAACGCTTGGGGAAGATACGCACCTCGGAAACCTATACGGCAGCACTCCGAAGTTTCTGCGGTTTTATGGATGACAAAGAGGTCTTGTTTGACCAGATTAACGCTGACCTGATAGCGGAATATGAGGCTTATCTAAAAGGCAGAGGCAACTCGCCCAATACCATCTCGTTCTATATGCGTATCCTGAAAGCGGTTTATAACCGTGCCACTGAAGACGGATTGACCGAACAACGGCATCCGTTCAAGTCTGTCTATACGGGAGTGGAGAAAACTTTGAAGCGAGCCATATCGCTTGGCGACCTTAAACGCATCAAAGGGCTGGATTTGTCGTTGAAGCCAAACCTTGACTTTGCCCGTGATATGTTCCTATTCTGTTTCTACACAAGGGGTATGTCGTTCATAGATATGGCTTATCTGAGAAAGAAGGACTTGCAGAACGGCATCCTTTCTTACCGCAGACGAAAGACTGGTCAACAATTGTTCATTAAATGGGAAAAGTGCATGCAGGAGATTGTTGACAAATATCCCGTAAATGAAACGGAATACCTTTTACCCATCATTACAGAACAGAACAAAGATTATCGAAAGCAATACACCAACGAACTTCACCGAGTGAACCATCTGTTGAAGAAAATAGGGAAGCAATTGAATTTGCCAATACCCTTGACAATGTATGTCGGACGGCACTCGTGGGCAAGTATTGCCAAGAGCCGCAATGTGCCTATTTCCGTCATCAGCGAGGGGATGGGGCATGATTCGGAGAACACCACGCAGATTTATCTTGCATCGCTGGATACCTCAGTGGTGGATAAAGCCAATAAGAAGATACTGGATTTGCTGTGAAGCCGTGAATGTTTTGCAAATCTGTCCAACGCTTTCTAAGAGACGGATATTACAATGCAAAGTTACGCAAAATAATGATTTCTAGGCTGTAAAATACTGAGAATTTTGCAGGTACTATATTTTTTGTTTTGCGAGGGATATTGGATGTTTTGCGAAATCATCTATGGAAATAAAAAATATATCTCAATATCAACGATATAGAGTAATTTATCCGTCTCTTAGAAAGAGATTCCCACAAAATCATACTACTTCACCTGAAAACGACCTTGGATATAACTGATATGAGATACGAAGAAAGAGCATGTATAGTTAGAATTGCCTTAGACCTAATAAAGGCTGATGGCATTATAGATACAAGAGAGATTGACTCCCTTGATGTTCTAAGAAAGAAGTATGCTATCACTAGGGAAGATGAGATATGTGCAGCCGATTACACACTATCTCAAGCCTTAAAACATATAACATCTGCCGATGATGCCACTAAGCATACTTTCATGCAGGACTTTATTCAGATTACCATGTCTGATGATTTTTGTGCTCGCGAAGAAGCTTTGCTCTTAATGGCTTTACGCTTGATGCTTACTATAGACTTACCATGTGAAGTTTCTATTTTATCTTTCGATTCTTCGGTAATTAACTTTGAGAATTCGCAAATCTTGTATTTGGAGAGCGAATTTGACAAGGAAGTAAATGAGCAGATGCAGAAGTTTTATCGAGAAATCTGTTCAGAGGTTCGTCTTGCCGGATTTGAGTTGGTTTACCTGCCGAAAGTTTCTGAGCATTATAGTAGCATAGCAGAAGCAGACTTATTGAGAATCGTAAAGTGCCTGTACCCTAAAGTAAGTACAGAAAGGCTACAATCTGTCATAACACAAATGCTCAATTTGTCAACAGCCTCATTCTGTAACAATCAGTTATCTCCCAAGTTTTCTATTAAGGAGCTTCGTTCTATCAGCCCCTCTTTCTTAATCAAAATAGGTGATTCAACGGTTAATGACAAAAGAATATCGAATTTTCTGCTTGTGGAAATAGAAAAAAATCCATTGGCTACAATCAGGACTATACTTGACCTTTTTGCTGAGCATTACCATAATCTGCGTCTGAATTACATTCAAGAGGCGAAAGGTCGCTTTATCTTCACAGGATATTACCGACAGATTTTTGATATTCTTATGCTTCGTAAAGGGATAAAGAGTGCCGTTGTGTTAGACCCGTCTCGTGAACGTATATATTTCCCTGAAGCAGATGTCAAATTGAATAAAATACACCGTCGCGAAAAAGCTCTCTATGCTTTATTTCTAATGGAATCTGCCAGTGGTGGCATAAACTTCAGTCCACCGGAATCGCCAAAACAACTTGAACGGTATGAAAAACGCATGAAAGCAATTATGCACAAGTACCAACTCATTTATAGGATGTTTGGTGGAGATTCGGAAAAAGCTCCTAATATAGAGATACCCGAAATACGCTTACCGATGATAAGTTTACTGAAGAAACAGTTATCCCAGCTAAAGGACATTCTTTATCATGTGGACGACTACATGATTCAACGAAATATATATGGCAATTATTCGGTAAACATTCCCGCATCGTTATGCTGTTGCTGTGGAGTTGAAAGAACCGATATAAAACTTTTATCAGAATCGGAAGATTGGATAAGAATAGCTGCCATATAGCGCAATCTTTCTATCGTAAAGTCAAAGGGTTCAAAGGTTGCAACTTTCATTTGCCGAAAAAAGCAGTTCTCGGTTGTAACGTTTCTAAAAGTCAGGAGCTAACTAAAGAACAACATAATTTTGCATCAGAAATAATTCAAACAAATTAAAATTTACAACTATGATTAATCTTGAAAAAGGACAGCGCATCAGCATGGACAAAGGTCTTACGCTGGTAGGTGTAGGTCTCGGATGGGATCCGAATGAAGGTACAGGATATGATTTCGACTTGGACGCATCAGCATTTATGCTTGGCGAAAGCGGAAGGATACCGACTGATGAGTATTTTGTTTTCTACAACAACCAAAAATCTCCTGACGGTTCAGTTGAGTCAACTGGCGATGACTTGACAGGTGGTAATAGCGATGGGGGTGATGACGAGACTATAAATGTAGACTTGTCAAAGGTTGATCCTAAAATTCAGGAAATCGTTTTTACTGCAACAATCTACAAAGCAGAGGAACGCAGACAGAATTTTGGTCAAGTGCGAAATTCGTATATACGCATCTATGATGCCAAGACAAATGCCGAGATAGCTCGCTATGACCTTGACGAAGACTTCTCTATTGAGACAGCAGTAGAATTCGGACGTCTGTATCGTCGTGGCGATGAATGGAAATTTGAAGCTATGGGTATAGGCAACAAGGGAGGTTTACAATCTTTAGTTAATAAATACGCTTAAATGGTATGGCTGTTAATCTTGTAAAAGGTGAGAACCGAAAGCTTGACCTCAATAAATTCCATGTGGGTTTAGGTTGGGATGTAAACGAAGATGCATCTCAATTTGATTTCGACTTGGATGTGGCCGCTTTTATGATTGGAACTAATAAGAAAACTATAGCAGATGACTATTTGGTTTTCTACAACTCTGAAAAACGAGTTAAACCAGAAGATTTATCTACTATTGTATCATCATCATTATGGTCAAACAACGATAACTTAAGAAAAGAGTCTCGTCCTGTTGATCCAGACCTCTCGGTTATAGGCTCTATTGATGATGAAGATGGTAAAACGTCAGAGGATGGTGATGATGAAATCATGGATATAAATCTGGACAAGGTTCGTCCTGAAGTTCAAGAAATCATTATTACGGTAAGTATCTACGATTACCAAAATAGAATACAAAACTTCGGTCAGGTAGAAAGAGCGTATGTCCGCTTGTATAAGCCCGGTAATGATGCAGATGGCAAAGAAGACTACCGCTATGATTTAACGGAAGACTTTTCAACCTGTGCATCTGTTGAATTCTGCCGCATTTATCGTAAAAACGGTGAATGGAAAGTTCAAGCATTAGGCATTGGACATAGAGGCGGACTTGAAGAGCTGGTTTCTAAATACATGTAGTTATGGCTATCATTCTGGAAAAAGGTGGTGACACTCATCGCATCAATCTCGAAAAGAGAACAGGAAAGACATTGACCGGTGAAATCGTCATCAATTTGGATTGGGATAAAGGTGGTTTCTTGAAAAACCTATTTGGAAATGCCATTGACTTGGATCTCGGTTGTTTCTACGAATTGCGAAACGGACAAAAGATGCTGATTGACGGTTTGCAATTCTCGCATGGTCGAGGTGGTGACCGTCATCATGTGACTAGACAGGGATGTTACGATAAAGCACCCTACATTTGGCATCAAGGCGATGACAGAGGTGGAGGAAGTTCATCCGGTGAGACTGTTTTTGTCAATCCAATAGGCGTTAATGACATAAAACGCATCATCGTTTACACTTTCATCTACGAAGGTGTTGCCAAATGGTCAGAAACGAATGCTGTCGTCAAAGTAAAGGTACCCGGTAGCGAGGATGTTATAGTCGAAATGGGGCAACAAGTAAGTCCAAAGAAATTCTGCGCCATTGCTCAACTTGATTTTGGAGGCGACAATTCGATAACTGTCAAGAAACTTGTGACATTCCACGAAGGGCATAGTGATTGCGACCGGACATATAATTGGGGTTTCAATTATAGTCCGGGGAGTAAAGACTAACAACAATAACAACAATAAAAACAATATATTATGGCTATTCGATTAGAAAAAGGACAACGCATCAATCTCGAAAAAGAGACCGGCGCAAAACTGACAAACTTCTGCGTAGGGTGCAATTGGGGTGCAATAGTCAAAAAGACTTTCTTTGGACTCAGCAGCTCGGTAGTTGACGTAGACTTGGATTTAAGTTGCTTGATGTTTGATGCAGAAGGCAAACCAATCGACCACATCTATTCGCCTCTCTATCGTTTTGGCGATAGAAACGTAGGGCTTCCAAATGGAAAGGTTGATTCAGTTGACCATGCTCTCCATCATACAGGTGATGATACACAAGGTGACCAAAATGGAGATGACGGATTGGACAACGAAATTATAACCGTTGATTTGAACAAAGTAAGTTCCCAAACAAACTCAATAGTGTTTTTCCTTAATATCTATAACAACAATGAGTTTAGTGGGGATTTTTCAGAGATACCCTATGCATCAATCAGAATGTATGAAGGTACTGCCACAAAGGTACATTCCGTTTTTGCACAATATGACGTTGCTACTAAGGATAATTGTCGTGGTATGCGAGCGCTTGTTATGGGCAAGCTCTATTGTCGTAATGGCGAGTGGAAATTCGCGGCCATTGGCGATGCTTTTGAGGATAGAAACATCGTTCAAACCATAGGAAGAGTAATGAAAGACTATTCAAAATAAAAAAATAGAAATATGAGACGACTTCCCGTTTATCTGCTCCTCGACACTAGCGGTTCTATGTACGGTGAACCTATCGAGGCGGTGAAGAATGGTGTGCAGACACTTATCTCCACTTTGCGCAGCGACCCATATGCACTCGAAACTGCATATATCAGCATTATAACATTCAATTCTTCTGCTCAACAGATTACTCCACTTACCGAGTTGGCATCTTTTCAACAACCCAATATTGATGCAAGTGGCTGTACGGCTCTTGGTGGAGCATTGGAACTTCTTTCACAAAAGATTGACAGCGAAATAACCAAAACCACAGCAGAAGTAAAAGGCGATTGGCGGCCATTGATATTCATTATGACCGATGGTGTGCCTACAGATGATATTACCAAAGGACTCTCTGAGTTCAAAAAACGCAAGTGCGGTATGGTTGTGGCGTGTGCTGCCGGACAAGGAGCAAGCACAGACACACTCAAACAAATTACCGAGAATGTGGTGCAGCTTGACACGGCTGACAGCGCAACTATCAAGGCTTTCTTCAAGTGGGTTTCCGCAAGTATCAGTACAAGCAGCAAGTCTGTTGAGGAAACAGCAGCCGAAGCAACCACAATGAGCGAATTGCCACCTCCACCTCCAGAGGTAAATATTGTAGTATAAGCATAACTATGCCCGAAAGTCGCCTATACAAAAGTGTCTTTCGGGCATTAATTCAAAAAACTAATGAGTAGAAGATTACCAGTATATATTTTAATAGATACAAGCGGCTCAATGAAGGGCGAGCCAATAGAAAGTGTCAAGGTGGGGCTATCTGATATGATAGCATCACTACGCCTTGACCCGTATGCGTTGGAAACTGCGTGTATCAGTATTATTACATTTAATAGTAATGTAAATCAAATACTTCCGCTAACAGACTTGGAAAACTTACAGTTACCCGATATACAAGTACCTATTTCTGGGGCAACCTTTTTGGGAGCAGCCCTAGAGCTTATGTGCCAGCGGTATGATGCTGAAGTGAACATGGGTTCTCGTGAGCAGAAAGGAGATTGGATGCCACTCTTGTTTGTACTTACAGACGGTAAGCCTTCGGACATACAAGCATACAATGAAGCTATTCAAAGAGTAAAGAAGCATCAATTTACCAATATCGTTGCGTGTGCAGCCGGTCCAAAAGCAAAAACTGAGCCTCTGAAAAAACTCACAGACAATGTGTTTACTCTTGATACTATGGATAGCAGCACATTCAAAAAGTTTTTCCAGTGGGTAACCATCAACGTACAACAGGGCGGTCGTACAATGGGCGTTACCGACCAAGTTGAGCTTCCTGCTCCTCCGGCAGAAGTAAACCTTGTAATCTAAGTAGTATGAACGTTAAGTTGATAGGCAACTTCATCCAGCATCTGGAAGTAGAACTTCTTTCCGATGAGGATTTCTATGCTCAAAAAGGAGCGCTGATATATCTTGAAAAGGGCATAGAAAAAGAAGCTCAAATGAATGGTGGAGGAACAGGGGCATTAGGAGCCCTTGGCAATTTAATCGGATCTAAGTTGTCCGGTGAGTCTATTTTTCTAATGCACTATTCTAACAGGGCACAATCTCCTAAGAAAATTGTTTTTGGCGGTTCATTCGGGCTTCACCCCATTAAAATCCAGAACGAAACCCTGATTTGCAATAAGGGTTCGTATGTTGCTTCTAACAACTCCGTACAAATTTCTACGCAAATATCTATTGCCGGTATATTAGGCGGAATGGGAGTCTTCCTACAAAAGATTTCCGGTAGTTCTACTATATTTCTTGATTGCAAAGGTCAACCGATAACTAAAGATTTAGGATATGGTGAAACCATAGAAGTGGATGAAAATCATATTATCGCTCTGCAAGGAATTTCCGAAGGTCAACTGTCTTCCGCTTGGTCATTGAAAAATGTGTTTGGAGGAGAAGGGCTTAGTATGCTGAGAATCACCGGTCCCGGTCGTGTCCACTTAAGTCCGGGTAGTTTAATACCCGAATACCGGCTTGTAAACCAATAACGACAACAATAACAATAAAGATGATATTATGAGACGATTACCCGTATATTTCCTCGTTGACGTATCAGAGTCAATGGTAGGCGAACCCATACAGCAGGTTCAAGATGGCATGAGAATGATAGTGCAGGAATTGCGCACTGACCCTTATGCCCTCGAAACAGCGTTTATCTCCGTTATAGCATTTGCAGGGAAAGCCAAGACACTGCAACCTTTGACGGAACTGTATAAGTTCTATCCACCTATCTTCCCTATAGGCGGCGGGACATCACTTGGTGCAGCATTGGATTACCTTATGGATGATATGGATAAATCGCTGGTAAAGACCACTACCGTGCAAAAGGGAGATTGGAAACCTATCATATTCCTCTTTTCCGACGGAACTCCTACTGATGACCCGACCTCTGCCTTTGCCCGATGGAACAACAAGTATCGCCGCAAAGCTAATATCGTTGCTATCTCTATCGGTGATAATGTCAACACGCAGATGCTTGGACAGATTTCCGACAACGTTCTTCGTCTTAACAGCACAGATGAGATGTCGTTCAAGGCATTTTTCAAGTGGGTAACTGCATCCATTAAGGCAACAAGTGTGTCTGTTACGGATGTTGGCGACGATGATGTAAAACTGGCACCGACCAATGGTATTAACCTGGAGAAGGTTGACACTTCCAAGCCTTGCATTGTAGATGAGAACTTTGCGGTGTTGCTTGGAAAATGCTCTAATACCAAGAAGCAATATCTCATCAAATATGCCAAACATCTTTCGGCTATAGAAGGACTGGAGAATTTGGATATGAAAGCTATTGACTTCAAACTTGTCGGCGCATATCCTATTGACGAAGAAACATACAACGAGCTATGTGATGGTAAGTCAAACCGTAACATCAACACTATGTCGCTGCGAGGTGTACCGACATGCCCCTGCTGCGGCAATCAACTTGGTGTAGTTGTCTGCGAATGCGGAAACATAATGTGCTCGGATGGACATACTACCGCTTGTCCTTGGTGTGGTATGGAAGGCTCATTAGGAGAGATTGCCGAAGGTGGTATGGATATAACAAGAGGAAGAGGATAAAATTATGACTTTCGAGAAAATCATCCAAACAATCATAGGCGACACGAATGATGAAAGGGCTGAAGGCTTTTTACGTTTCTTGTCATCAAAACTATGGGGACTATATAACGATTATCTTATGGACAAAATTAAAGTGGCTGAGAGCGAGATTGTCTGGAATCTCAATATGCCCAATGCCAAAGAAAACCAGATATACAATCAAACGGTTGAGATGCCGAAAGTATCTTCAGCCCAATTGCCTGAGGTGGAAATACTTCTTGACGATGTGGTAGGACTGGAACAGGATATACATGGACTGCAATTGATGGTAGCTCCAGACAAGCATTCATTCGCTATTACAGGGACACCTACTCTTGAGCATTTCCGCAAAGATGGTGCTACAGCACTATCGACATTTGAACTTACTCTTAAATATCATTTCTCGGGAATGGAAATGCCTGCGGAACGTCCCGTATTGGAACGCAAGGTGCAGTTTGTTATCAACCAAGACCCGCGAAAACTATGGCGAGACATTCCTGTTGATTGGGAAAATATGACTGAACCCAAGTACAAGAAAGATGACATTCAGATAGACTATGTAAAAGTTGAAGCGTTGTCAGATGGTACACCGCAGAAGGATATTGTTGCCGCCAGTAAGCGAGGACGTAGCCACGCACAGGAGGGCAAACCGCGTGACGACCACTTCAAGATGAGCCACATGGATAATGGATGGTACATCATGGCTGTTGCCGATGGAGCAGGATCAGCAAAATACTCTCGTGAGGGTTCACGGATAGCTTGCGAAGAGGTGACAAACTATTGTATGGCGCAACTAGCCAATAGCAAAGATTTTGAATCGGCAGTCAAGCAATATAATGAGCACAAAACAGAAAGCGAAAGTGACGCGCGAAAGGCTGTAGGCGACTATATCTATAAGATTGTCGGAACCGCTGCATTCAAGGCTCATAAAAGCATAAATGCAGAAGCCGCAATAAAGAAGTTGCCGGCAAAACAATATGCTACTACTCTATTGTTGGCAATCTGTAAGAAATTTGAATTCGGATGGTTCATTGCGACATTCTGGGTTGGAGATGGTGCTATATGCCTGTACAACAAGCAGGCACATACTGCAGAAGTCCTTGGCGTACCCGATGAAGGTGAATATGCAGGACAAACTCGATTCCTTACTATGCCGGAGATATTCAAAGATGCGACATCATTATATCAGCGTCTGCGCTTCCGAATTGTTGATGACTTCACCGCACTTTTTCTAATGTCAGATGGTGTAAGTGACCCCAAGTTTGAAACGGATGCCAATCTCAACAACCCGGATAAATGGGATGCACTTTGGACTGACCTAAAAGAAAACGGCGTAGAGCTAACCGATGACAACGAAGAAACGAAAAATCAGCTGCTTGCATGGCTTGACTTCTGGTCTCCGGGCAATCATGATGACCGTACCATTGCTATATTGTATGAAGGTGAAGATGTTTCACAGAACATCTCTTCAGAAACGGCAGATGAAGATAATACCTCCATTCCCGATGTACCCGAAACTACATCGAATGAGGAAGAAATTGCAGAAACACCTGTTGAACCTTCCTCTACAGAAGACATTGAAGAGCAAGATCAATCGGCCGCAGAAGATGTAGAACCTCAAAAGGAATAATCAATATGGCTAATAAAGTAACACTTACTGCCACTGACGGCTCTACTGTTGAGTTCTATGACGAAATTAAGGCTCAAGGTGGCGTTAAGGATGTATATTTCTCTGTTGACAAGACCTATGTCGTGGCATTCTATCGCAAGGCGATAAATGCCAACGACAAGGCTCGCATAAACGATATCGTAAATATTCATCGAAACAGAATCTTTACAAGCGATGCAGTAGGTCAGTACTGGACTGCCTTTTTTGCATGGCCAACGAAAATAGTAGAGTGGAAAGGCTTGACCGGTATCGTCATACCTTTCTACGATAAGAAATTCTTCTTTGATGGAATTGACCCATCTTGGCCGTTTATAAAGAATGGTCAGGAAAAGAATGGAAAATGGTTCTCTTCAGCCAAACTTATCAACAAGTTTGTGCCGGTGAACCAAAAGGGAACATTCTTGTCTCGTCTTCACATGTGCTTGAAGATAGCACGTGCCATGCGTCGACTGCATGCAGCAGGTTTGGCTCACTCCGATTTGTCGTACAATAATGTTCTCGTTGATCCATTGTCAGGCAATGCTTGCATCATTGATTGCGATGGCCTTGTTGTACCGCATAAATTTCCACCCGAAGTGGTTGGTACTCCCGGATTTATCGCACCGGAGGTGCTTGCTACAAAAGCATTGAAGGTGGATGACCCTAAGAAGAACTTGCCTCAAATCTCGACAGACCGTCATGCTCTTGCTGTATTGATTTATACATTCCTACTCAACCGTCATCCTCTTGATGGTGGCAAGGTGTGGGATATAGATGACCCGCAAAAGGATGATGATATGCGCTATGGTTCAAAAGCATTGTTCATAGAACATCCTACAGACAAGACTAATCGTGTGAAAGCAGATCAGTTGGCAAAATCTCAGTTACCACAAGGCGATCCAACCAAACAACCCTACACTATATGTGGTCCATATCTAAAGAAACTTTTTGACAGAGCCTTCATAGACGGACTCCATAATCCTTCCGTCCGCCCGAGTGCGGCTGAGTGGGAGGAAGCTTTGGTTAAGACCTGTGATTTGGTTCAGCCTTGTCAGAACTCGGGGTGCGAGGCTCAATGGTATGTCTTTGACAATACCACCAAACCTCGCTGTCCGTTCTGCGGCAAAGAGTATACCGGCCAACTTCCTATTCTCAATTTCTACTATGCTCCGTCTCACGGCAAATTTATATCAGAGAACTATCGCTTGATGGTATATGACAAACAGACGCTTTACCGCTGGCACTCCAACAACTTGGTTTCTGCCAACGAAAAAACAAGTGCAGACGACAAGAAGCCTGTTGGCGACTTTCATTTTCACAACGGGCAATGGATTCTCATCAACCGCCGTCTCCCGGACATGCGTGATGTAACCGAGAACAAAGATGTACCCATAGGAGGCTTTGTGCCGCTGACCGATGGTCGTCAGATTCTCCTTGACAAGAGCCAAGGAGGCAGATTGATAGTTGTTCAACTCGTAAAGAACTAAGATTATGGCAATAAAGGATCAATGCATTAATTGTAAGTCGTTTAATGGGAATGTATGTCTCTTGACTAATGTAGCCCCCTATTACAATCAAACTTCATGTGAGCGATATACAAAGAGAGGTATCATATTGGATAAAGGTAATTCCTCTTCCCCTATAACACCTCAACCAACTAACAATGTCGCAACAGAGCCTATCTTTGTGAAACAAGGTATGTTCAGTCAACCATTTTCCTTTAGTGGAAGAATAAGAAGACTGGAGTATTTTATATCGGGTATTCTGGCGTATATATATGCTCTCATGATAGGATTTTTTGTCGGTGCTTCAGGAGGTGGAGAAGGTACAATGTACTTATTCCTAATCCCCGCATATTGGTTTATATGGGCGCAAGGGGCAAAACGTTGTCACGACAGAGGAAATTCGGGATGGTATCAGCTTATTCCTTTTTATGGGTTGTGGATGTTATTCGGTGATGGAGATGAATTTGAGAATGAATATGGTCCCGACCCGAAAGGGAGAAATATTAACCGTTAACCATCCCTATGAACATCTACGTCATTCGCAATGGTCAAAGGTTTGGACCATACACAGAGCAGACGTTACTGTCGTATGTTAATCAAGGGCAAATACTTGTTCATGATAAAGCTATTAGGGATACTGATACAGTAGAGCAAACTGCTGGCTTTTATCTGAGACAAGCAGGATTGAAGTGCCGGATTCCAAACAAAGGGAATATAGTTTCGCAATTGAAGTCAATCGGTTCGGAACTTATATTCCCTAAGACCACTATGCTCTCTAAAAGTTTCCTTACAGACCAACGATTCCTGATTCTGGCTATTGTAGGGCTGCTTCCGATGGTCATTATGAATATGCCATTCGGAGGCTTCTTGCTTTTCTATGAAGTGGCTCTGTATTTCTCTATCATTTGGGGATTGTTTTTCTACACCTGTTTCAAAACCGACCAGGTGAAGTTAAAGACTACAATGGCGGTATTCTTCTTGACGCAGGCATTCGTCTTTGCCATGTGGGATTTGCTGGGGCTTCCACGGTTAAATCCTTTCTACAATCTTGTAGAGATGCCGTTCCCGATGTCTTTGTTGGGATTCGTGCTTGGAGTTGGATTTACGGAAGAGTTGGTTAAACTCTTGCCGCTTCTTATAATCCTCAAAAAAGCCAAGGAACCACTGATTCCGCAAACAATGGTTTTCTATGGGTTGATGTCCGGTATCGCATTCGGTGTTTATGAAGGCGTTGGCTATCAAATGACAGTCAATGCTCAGCAAGAATATGATGTATCGTTCTTCTTGAACATAGCCCGACTAACAAGCCTTCCGTTCCTGCATGCCTGCTGGTGCGGCATTGCCGGATACTTTCTTGCGTTTGCTCATCTATATCCCAAGTATAGGCGTGGACTTTATGTTTTGGCAATTGGAATACCAATGCTAATACACGGATTATATGACACATTCGCCAATGTTCGTATATTGCCGTTAATACTGGTATTCATAGGATTAATGCTATTGATGGTATATCTGAAACATGGTGTTAACTATCAGTCGAAATTACGACAGTGACTGAGGTATCAAACCTTGCAACCCGTTTTTGACACATTCTCGTCAGTATGCCTGTAACGTTATGGAAATCAAAATTGAGCGTAGTTATCATCGTACCTTTGCAGTGTAAAAGTTCAACAAATTAAAATTCGAAGAATATGAAACTGTTTGGTTTTCTTAACTCACGTTCAGCAAAGGCTGTTGAGGAGAACGAGATGCTTCCACAGATAGAAGCTATCGAAGGTACAAATGACGAGGACACTTCTTCTATAGAAGAAGGAAAACGGGAGGCTAGCAATATTGTTACCATCACTTATGGAACAGGCATGCCAATAGATGTAATCTTCAATTTTGTTCGAAAAGACTACGAAAACGAAGGTTATAACGACGCTCTGATAAGCACAGACCCTACATACAAGTCAACCAAGGAGGGTATGATACGTAACGACCTTAAAACGTTGTTTACCCAGGTAACGCTTAAATATAAGAACGACATCCGTATGTTGGATGTTGAAATCGACAATTACAAACAAGCGTGTCTTTTCTCAAGCGTGTCTGCCATGGAGTCACGTCGCTCTACTTTCGAAGAGCATCTTGGCAAAATCAGAGAGATGGAATCTCAATTGGACAATGATGCCCCCCGAATGATGATAATGATAGAATCATATCGTAGAGGTTTCTTAAAGGGAATGGCAGCCAAAGCCGGAAGTATCATATGTGCTTAAACATCTAAAAAACTTTTGTGTATGAAATCATTAAAAGAAATTGGATGTTCATTGATTGGATGGAATCCGGCAATTCTCAAAGAGTGTGGCGAAGCCAGTCAACGACAATTTAGGAAATTGCTATCAGCAATATGTATTATGATGGTTCTTTGGGGAACTATAGGATATTGCTTTGCAGAAAGATATATTGGTATAGAATCTATTCCTTTCAAATTACTTGTTGTAGTAGCATTTATGTTTATCATATTGTGCGTTGAAAGGGTAATTATCCTCACTGTAGGTAAAGCCAGACTCATGACTGTCATGAGAGTTATGATGGCATTGTGCATGGCTGTACTCGGATCTTGTATTTTCGACCAGATAATATTTAGTAATGATATTCAACAAACAATACAAGAGCGGCGCGAAGAGAAAATAATCTCAACTATAGATAAACGGTTGTCAGTGTATGACACTGATATAAAGCGAATCAATGCCGCCATAGACTCAATAAGCAAAGTCAATGATGCACTTTATCGGGAACTTGAAGCTAAACCAACAACAACGATAACCACAGTGTCAACAAGTCAGCAGGTAGCTGGTATTGATGCTAATGGTAAACCCATCAAAACAAATGTACAAAGTGTAAACAAGACTGTTGTTCCTAATCCAAGAGCAGAGCAAGCAAAAGGCAATGAAGAACAACTGAAGATATACAATGCCCAATTAGACGAATTAAGAAACGATAAAAAGAACATTGATAAGACCGTCCGTGAGGATTTTTCAAAACGGCCAACGGGATTCATCGAAGAATTGGAAGCGACACTGGCTGTTGTGTCTCAAAGTCCGGTATCTCTCACTTTCTACATTATACTATTTATGTTCCTGACGTTCTTGGAATTGTTCGTACTAACTATTAAAACTGGCGACAGCAAATGTGACTACGAACTCATAGTAGAACATCAGTTGGAGTTGAAGAAAAATGTAATGCTAAACACTGAAAATACATTAAAGAAATAAAATCATGAACAATTACAACAACATCAACATCACTCCAGCTCTTATCAAAAAGGCCTTGTGGGGTGTGGCGGCAATCGCAATCATTTCAGTAGGCATGGCTTTCGTCCGTCCGTGGTACAATGTATGGTGTCAAGAGATGGAAGGTAAGGCCGAGTTTGCCAAGGCGGAACAAAACCGCAAAATCAAGATAGAGGAGGCAAAGGCTAATCTCGAAGCTGAAAAGCTAAATGCTCAAGCTGAGATTGAACGTGCCAAGGGTGCAGCCGAGGCTATACGTATCGAGAACGGCAGTATCACACCTACCTATATTCAATATCTGTGGGTGCGCCAACAATCAGACCTGAGCAACAAAACAGTAATCTATGTGCCGACAGAGACAAACCTGCCCATTCTTGAATCAACGAGGATGAATCAAATTCAGAAAGAAACAACAACCCCTTAAAATCATATCTACTATGCGCTCAAACATTTTTGTATTACTATTGGCTCTGTGCTCAACTTCTGTTTGGGCGCAGAAGTCCAACAGACCTGACAGCTATAATTATACTCGTGGAATAGAGGCTATCCAGAACAACAATGCCGATGAAGCACTTGAATATCTCAACAAAGAAATTCAAGAGCATCCCGACAATGGATATGCCTATTCTTACCTGTCATTACTCCGACTCTATCGTGAAGAGTATGGTCAGGCTCTGACTGCTGCAAATGTTGCAACCAAGAAAATTCCATCAAAAGATAAAGAATATGTATCATTTGCTTACGCTACAAGAGCCAAAGTTAACCTGTGTCTTGAGGATACACTTAAGGCGTTCAAAGATTATACTGCGGCAATCAATGCGACACCTGATGATACGAGGTTATATGAAGCGAGAGCACAAATCTACTATGAGCAGAGCAAATACGACCTTGCCAATGCAGATTATAGAAAAATAATTTCTTTGGACGAAGGAGATGTAATGGGCTATATGGGTATCGGACGTAATGCCAACGCTCAGAAACGATGGGATGAAGCTATTTCTCAATTTGACTATGTAATTAAACTGGCTTCGGAGTATTCTTCGGGCTATTCGTTCAGGGCGGAAAGTTATATCGGTAAGAAACAATATGATAAGGCTGTAGATGATGTAATCACAGCACTATCCATTGATGGCGATAATAAGGCTTTCTACCTAATGCAGCAGTTGGCAGATTCGGCATTTGTATTGACAAACAATAAACTGAAAGTACAAACAGCTAAAGAGCCGAATGAAAGTTCCTGGCCATACTTCATCGGAGTAGTCAACGAACGTCAGAATAAATATCAATATGCAATAGATGCATACAAAAATTCATTATCAAAGGATAACAATCCCATTACCGCATATCGTATAGCAAACTGCTATGACGATTTAGGAAACTATGAGAGTGCTCTCGCATATTGTGAGCAGGCTATCAGTTTGGATTCTACGGATACAGACTATATCTTTCAGAAGGCAAATATTCTGAATAATGCCGGACGGTCTAAGGAAGCGATAGAATGTATGAACATCTATTTGGAAAAGAATCCGGAAGAAGGTTTTGGATATTATCGTCGCGGTTGGTTTAAAGATCATTCCGGAGATATTGATGGAGCTATAGAAGACTATACCATGTGTATTACCTTGATGCCTGAATATGCATACTGCTACCTTAATCGTGGAGTGCTATATCGGTTAAAAGGAGAAACGAAATTGGCAGAGGAAGACTTTCATCAAGTCATAGAACGTGACACCATTGCCGATGAAATTGAGTGTGCACACTATGCCTATTACTATATGGGGAACAAGGACAAAGCCGTATCGCTCATAAATAATCTAATTGAAAAAGACGGTAAGAGTAATTATTATGATGCAGCGTGTCTGTATTCCATTATGGGCGAAAAAGAAAAGTCAATCGGATACCTACGCAAAGCGTTGGAAACGGGTTTCAGAAGATTTGCCCATATCAAACGAGATAGAGACCTGAATAATATACGCAACGAGAAAGGCTATACTGATCTGCTGAATGAGTTTGAAGAAAAGCATCGTCAAGAGGTTTCATCTGATAGCAGCGACTCAGAATCTTTCGAAGAAACGACCGAGGAAATACCATTCTCAAAGGAAGGTGACATGTGCAAAGTAAAGTGTGCTATCAACGGATTGCCGCTACATTTTATCTTTGATACCGGATCTTCCAATGTAAGCCTATCATCCGTTGAAGCCACTTTTATGGTTAAAAATGGTTATCTATCTGCATCGGATGTCGTTGGCAAACAACACTTCCTTACAGCCAGTGGAGAGGTTTCGGAGGGTACGGTTATCAATCTCCGTGAAGTAAAATTCGGCAATCTACATCTTGACAACATAAAGGCATCTGTTGTTCGTAACCAATCAGCCCCATTGTTGTTGGGACAGAGCGTGTTGAATAAACTTGGCAAGATTGAGATAGATAATGACAAGAGAAACTTAAAAATTACATACAAACTAAAAAAGTAGCAGTTTATGAAAGAAAAGCATTTAACAGGCTTGACCGATGCCCAAGTGCTCGAAAGCCGAAAGAAACATGGTGCCAACATCTTGACACCGCCCGAGAAAGATCCGTTGTGGAAGCAATTTCTTGAAAAGTTTGGCGACCCGCTAATCATTATCCTAATGATTGCCGGGGCTTTATCCATCGGGATTTCATTTTATGAATATTTCGGTCTTGGACAAAGTGCGGAAGTGTTTTTTGAACCTGCCGGTATATTTGTAGCGATTCTTTTGGCTACAGGTTTGGCTTTCTACTTTGAGTTACAGGCAGACAAGGAGTTTACCATACTCAATCAGGTAAACGATGATGAGCCGGTTGAGGTTATCCGTAATGGAAATGCCACTCAGATTTCTCGTAAGGATGTGGTCGTTGGGGACATCGTAATACTAAATACCGGTGAGGAAGTTGCCGCTGATGGCGAATTGATAGAGGCTGTACAGCTCCATTTGGACGAATCCACATTGACCGGTGAACCGGTATGTGGTAAAAGTGTAAATGAAGAAGACTTTGACAAGAATGCCACTTATCCCACCAATCATGTGATGAAAGGCACTAAGGTGATGGAAGGTCATGGTAAGTTCCGGGTGCTTTCTGTTGGTGATAACACTGAACAAGGTAAGGTGTTCGAAGCCGCACAGATTGATGATAGTGTAAAGACCCCGCTCAACGAACAGCTTGATGGCTTGAGCGACTGGATTACAAAATTGAGTTACGGCTTCGCCGCTGTCATAGTCATTGCCCGTATTGTAGTATATTTCGTATCCAACGGAATGGATTGCTTCGGCTCAATGGAACAGGCTGCACCATTCATCGCCTATGTACTTCAGACCTTAATGATTGCCGTAACACTGATTGTTGTTGCCGTACCAGAAGGTCTGCCGATGGCCGTAACACTGTCTCTTGCTTATTCTATGCGTCGAATGCTCAAGACCAACAACCTCGTGCGTAAAATGCACGCCTGCGAAACGATGGGTGCGACAACCGTTATATGTACCGATAAAACGGGTACGCTGACACAGAATCAGATGAAGGTAGATGAGATTAAGGTATATGCCAAAGACATTGCAGAGTCAGTCATCTACGAAGGCTTGGCAGTAAACTCTACAGCCTCTATCGACTCATCTGATTCTAAGAAGCCACAGGTGCTTGGCAATCCTACCGAAGGAGCTTTGTTGCTATGGCTCAACAGTAATGACGTTGACTACCGCACTATCCGCGAAACGACCAAAGAAGTGGAAGAGCTACCTTTCTCTACCGAACACAAATATATGGCTACAGTCGTTGAGTCAGCTGCATTGCAAGGCAAGCGTGTTCTCTATGTAAAGGGTGCACCTGAAATTATCTTTGCTCTCTGCAAAACATCGGATGTAGATAAGCAGGTCGTTGACAAACAACTCTTAGCATATCAAAATCGTGCAATGCGTACACTTGGTTTCGCATATCAAATAGTTGCAGACGGAGATAAAACTATTGCAGACGGCAAAGTTGTGGCTGATTCTCTACACTTCATAGGCGTTGCCGCTATCGCAGATCCTGTTCGTCTTGATGTGCCCGATGCAGTGAAAGAGTGTATCGATGCAGGTATTAACGTCAAAATTGTTACCGGTGATACTCCGGGAACAGCTAAGGAAATTGGCCGTCAGATTGGTTTGTGGAAAGATACTGACAATGAATGTAATATCATTACCGGTCCTGAGTTTGCCGCTCTCTCCAATGAGCAACTTCTTGACCGTGTGCTTGATTTGAAGATAATTGCCCGTGCTCGCCCGATGGATAAAAAGCGTCTTGTAGAGGCATTACAGAAGAAAAATCAGGTGGTGGCTGTTACCGGTGACGGTACCAACGATGCACCAGCACTGCATGCAGCCCACGTGGGTCTGTCTATGGGTGACGGTACTTCTGTAGCTAAGGAAGCTTCAGATATTACTATCATCGACAACTCATTCTCCTCTATAGGTAAGGCTGTGATGTGGGGACGCTCGCTCTACCAGAACATACAACGCTTTCTTTTGTTCCAGCTTACAGTGAACGTTACAGCTTGTTTCCTCGTACTCTTCGGTGCTTTCATGGGTACAGAGTCACCGCTTACTGTAACGCAGATGTTGTGGATTAACCTTATTATGGATACGTTCGCTGCTATGGCTTTGGCATCTCTGCCACCTTCGGAAAGTGTGATGCGTGACAAGCCGCGCAATCGCAATGCGTTTATACTTAACAAGGTGATGATTCGTGAAGTTCTCGGCGTGGGCGGTTTCTTCTTCGTGATGTTGCTCGTTTTGCTCTACATCTTCCAACATGCCGATATTACTTCACTCACAGACCTGCTCTCACTGCAACTGGGCGAGAAAGGACACGTAACAACTTACGAGTTGACATTGCTCTTCACCATCTTTGTGATGACCCACTTCTTCTACCTTTTCAACGCCCGTGCATTTGAAACCGGACGCAGTGCATTGCACTTCAAAGGTTGCAAAGGCTTGTTGACGATTGTTGCCATCATTTTTATCGGACAGGTTGCAATGGTTGAACTTCCCGGACTCCAGCAGTTCTTCAACGTATGTGGATTGAGTCTGCAAGACTGGATAATCATTATTATAGGTTCTTCACTTGTCCTTTGGGTACGTGAACTGTGGCATCTGCTGACGAAGTCTTCATCATGCTCTACCAATGAAAAGGCAAGCAAATAATTTAGTCTAACCAGAGCGGAGCATTCAATTCAATACAGAATAGCTCCGCTCTTTAACAAAAGCATAAAAAATATGGCACGAAGGAAATCAAATACAGGCATTCCCGGTCTCTCATTCTCATGGAAGAGAGCTTTGGGGATAACACAAGCCAAGCAAAAGTTTGCTCGTGAAACAGGCATTCCTACCTCCAAAGCCGGATTGGAACGCAAACTTGGCAACATGATTTTGAAATCATTGTTCGGAAAGAAGTACTAACTAAAAAAATCAAATATTATGGGCATAAAACCAGGGCCTAAAAGAATAGCCGAATCGACGGGTAAACCTGATCGCAGGCAAAGAGATAATAAAGAAACTCCAAGAAATATTTCTTCTCTAAAGCCACACAAGCACAAGAAGGGGGATTGATTGGGAGGTGGTTTGAACCCACCCCCTTGACAAAATCAGGCAATAAACTTTGGATTAGCAACAGTAGCCAAATGCCGAATCTTCTAAAATCAACTGCTAATAAATGTAAATCGTTTATATGCGAACTTCGCATCTAGACACACCAAAGGCAAACAGCGATAAACCACCTGCATTTTGCTACTATCTCTAAACATCAAATGGGAAATATATGGTATCAAATCATAGTACTCCAATTTGATGTATATTGATAATCAATGATATAAATTCGAGACTTCGGCTCAAGCGTGGGAATCTTGCCTGTCGCCCATCCCACACACCAAGGCCTTCGCATTGCCCAACAGTCGGAACGGGCAACGCAGAAAGCCCATGCATGGTATATATTAAAATCCCATGCGTGAACAAGTCGAAAATACATAATGTATATATTCGACAAATCACGGCAGGGTATAATATACCTACCGTGAACATCTACTGTTGTCTTGTCCTTTGACTGTTGTTGTAAGTTGCGAAGTTACGGTTTTGTGATTTGATAAGAAATAAGCAAAATAGGTGAATTGGAAATCAAAGATTATTTGTACCTTTGCCTTTAGAAAAGGCGTTCTTTTGAATTACAGTAAAACGAAGTGAAATACAGAATTTCGCTGGTTTCTAAATCGTTACCTATCAAGCTAAAATATTTTGCAAGCTATTGAATATTTGTAAAAAAGACAGTTTGCTATGTCTTGCTGTGTGGTAGGTGAACTTCTTGCCGATATGCGCCATTCTTCCCAATTTCTGCAACGTTCGGTTGGTGTCGGAATTGCAGCCTAATGCAGCCAGTTGTTCGATGCTGTCGTACTTCCGCATTATGCCTAGTGCCTTTCCGTTAAATAATAGATATAGCGGGATATTAAGTTTCACACCTGTTTTGACACTGTTCAACACTAACCATTCTTTTCCGTCTATCGTTATCAGATTTTTATAGGTAAGTTGTTTAAAATCGGAGAATCTCAATCCGCAATAGCAGCAGAAGAGAAATGCGTCCAGTATGTGCCGGCTGTTGTTCTTCCTGTCCGGCAGTTTAAGATTTTCCAATTTTTCCAAGTCGGCAGGCATCAGGAAGTTATGTTCCTTCTTCTCCCTCTTGATCTTGAACTTACGGAAAGGATATGCCTCCTGTAATATATAGCCTTCGTTAATCGCCTCATTCACCAAGGTACGAAGTATTCTCATGTGTTTCCCTACCGTGTTTACTTTCAATCCCTTGTTACGCAAGAATACGTCAAATTCCTTTAGAAACGTATAATTGATGTCCGTGAACTCTATCACGTTCCGAAATTCCTTCAATGTGGCTACCGTGCCCAGCATGTTATCCTTGGTTCCCGGTTTCCTATCGGAACTCTCTATCGTCTGTACCGCAAACTTTAGAAATGATACAACCGGTTTTACCCCCTTCCTTACAGCTTCCTTCAATGTGGATAAGTTAGATTCAAGACCTCTCTTCCAATAGCTTAACTCTATAGCCTGTAATTCCAATATATGCTCATATAGCATTGCATTAAGTTCTTGTGACTGCGGATGGTTGATTACTTGGGCACCATCCTTACTCCAACATTCCGGCTTTAGATAGACATTGGTTTTAAAGTATACCTTCCTCTGATTCAGATAGGCTTCTATTTGTACAAGGGCTGTCCCCTGTCGGTTTAACTTGTTTTGCCGGTTATAAACTAAACGATATCTGATCTTCTCTAACATACTCAACTTTTTGTTTTTAAAGTTAAAAAAATTCTTCTGCATTTACAAAATAAACCACAAAAATTGTTCTGGGGGGACTGACGCCATTTACAAGTTTTCTTAGACCCGAAAAATTATATATAAATTACAATACTAATTCGGGTAATATTCCCTTATTGGTAGGTAAAGGAGTATATCTTATAGTTGTTTATGACATAAATGATCCAACGAGCACATGTTTCGTTGGATTCTATAACTCAAATACTCCCGGAGAATTTGTCCCATCTGTAAATATGATAATAAACAATGGTGGTATATCAATAGGTTGGAAAAGTACCTTGCAATTTACAAAAACAGAAATAGTTGTAAATATTGCTACATACAAATTAGGATAGCACAGATCTGGGGGGACTGATAGGGGTTAATGAATCATGGTTTAGGAGTAGAATTCCTATATTTAGAGGGGATGTTGAAACGTTAGTCGTCTCAGGGATATATGGAATAACACCTGAGTCTACTAACAATCCTATCAATGGCTATGGAATTTTATCTGTATTTTCGGTTGGAAACGAATCACGGGTCATGTACTTACTAATATCAGTTAATGGGGCTACATTCATTAGGGTGAAGTATGATAAGAGTGATAGTGGATGGAAAAAATTAAGTTTAGCTACCTAGACTAAATTTGCTCTAGAAGTAATTGGCAATCCGTATCTTTGACATGATTTTCTTAAAAATCGAGAGCTGGGGGGATTCTTGGGTATAAAAAACGGGTGGTCCGGTACAAGCCGGTTCCACCCGATCCTGATATGCACAACGCCATGTGCAGCGCAAAGGTAATAAATATCTGAATAAACCGCTATATTTTTCAAGATATAGAGATTTCTTCCAAATCTGATATACTGATTTGGTCTGTCACGTCTGTGAAATAGAAGCGATGAGGTTCATTTGCAAAAACCTCAATATTAGACCTCGACCACGTACCGTTATAAATGTAAACATAAAAACTTGTTTCATCTTTAAAAAGTCTGATATTATTCCCTCCCTTTGCCAACAACATATTTGCAAATATATTATTGTCTGAGAGGATCACACGAATATATCTGCAAGTATCCGATGTACCATTAGGTGCACTATAGATATATAATCGATGGAGAATATTTTTGCCATAATCACAAACTTTAAACAAAGTAGCATTCTTTGATCCGCTAGAAATGCTATAAAACGTAGAGTTTAAGGCTTGTATACTATCGCTCAAGCCTGTTTTTTCTTTCGTAGCCGTACCGATCAGTCCCCCCAGATCGGTATCATGGACTTTATTCTGTTAAGATTTTAGTCCAATTTTGCCAATTGTTATACCATTGTATACGTTTAAATACATTATTGTGTCGGAAAAAAAACTGAAGTTTACAACTACTCGATCCGTCCATAAATCCCAATGTCAATAAACCTCCCGGTGAAGAATCTGTAGGTAAATTGGTAGAACCAATATATGCAAAAACAAATTCATTCATTGGGGTTTCATTAGCATCCACTGTCTTCATTCCTTTATCCTTAATGCATGAGGCAATCTCTATCAGTCCCCCCAGATCGGGTTTGTAGCACGATATCATGTTGGGAAACTTGGATTAGCTATTATATTCCATTCGCTCCATTTACCATTGTTTACATTCATTGTACGAACAGCTAAGATGCCATTCCCGGTCACTTGAAAAACACAAGCATTATTATTATCCATCCTAAATACTAGAATAAGACCACCTCCTGAAAGGGTGTCAGTAACATCCGCACTAGGTCGGTATATACCGGTTGGGGCTTGTAGTATGCTTCCTTTATATGTACTTCGTGTTCTAAACCACGTATCATTTATTCCCAACAGTCCCCCCAGTTTTGATGCAAGTGACTGCATCGTCATTTGTGCGGCATCTCCGCTACTTTGTAAAACCCTTACATTTGCGGCATCTGTCACAGTCGGAAGTTCATTTTCATACACGTCATTTCCTGTTGCAGCAACGGCAGCAAATGTTGAAGTTTCTGACAAAGCCATAACCATTCTTGTGGAAACCATGTCCACCATCTCATCCACTGTTACATTCTGTTCGTTACCGTCTTTATCAACAGCCTTAAAACCAACAATATTGTCTAAATTCAAATCACTCATAATATCCTAATTTTATAAAGTTTCTATTTCAGATTCAAGCTCAATGATATGGTTGTCTATACACGTGTTCACCTCATCATTGAAGTTCGCTATATCCAGTTCCACACATCCGGCACTTGACCGGGTGCTGCTGTAGATACGGACATAGCCGCCGTTATTCAACGTTTCCTTCGCCAGCTTCAGTTTCGCCAGTTCGTCATTGATCCGGCTGGCGCGTTCCAAATTCTCAATTTTCATGTTGTTCCTCCTTCTCTTTATATGTCTTCAAATAATGTTCAAACGAATCGGCAAATGCTCCGGTAAAGGTCGGATAAGCGAACCGGATTATTTCAATCTCCTGCCCGCTTAAGTCCACATTGCCTTCCGCATTATAAATCTTCTCGGAAAGACAATGCGCTCCGATATTATCAGGCACTTTGGTATAAAGGTTATTTGCCAAGCTATATGCCACATCACAGGCAACCATTTCTTTCTTGTCTATCCCCGTGTACATGGGGAACTGTTTAAAATTTATTTTCATAATCATTACATTTTAGTTCCAACAATCAATCCAATTCATAAACCACTTGTTATTATGCTTGTCATAATACATTGCTGCCGCCTTTGACTTGGCCAAACCTATCGAAGTGCTGACCTCCCCGGAATTCCAGCCGACAAGATTTGTTCCGGCTATGGTCACATCACCACCAGAAACGTTTCTTATCCAGTAGAATTGCCCGTCCTCCGCAGTGGACGGAACAGTCAGCGTAATACCGGACGTTACAGCCATGATAACACTATCCATCACTGACAAAGTTGTGCTCTTGCTTATTCTGCGCAATCTGAGCCTAAACCCACAGATGTCCCCCTTGACGATATACAACGCATGATTCCCGGTATACTGAAAATCATTATCATCATAAGCATGGGAACCTTGTATGTCAAAATACATGCCCACGTTACCATACGCTGTATTCGTTATATTCCTATTAACTGAAATACGGGATGGGCATAATATTGCCCCCCCACTAGATGAAGGAAAAGTATCCGCTCCAATAAACACGCTTGAATAACTTCCGGTAAATCTTACCAAGTTGGCGGAAAGGAGCATGGCATTATTTCCGCTAACAGCCTCCAAACTTGCAGATGATATGGTAAAACCACCAATATTCCCTTTTGTAGATGTGATTGTTCCAGTAATCTCTGCATTCTTACATTTGAAATACCCGGTTACGCCATTGATAAGAAGAGTTTCACCCTCATCGTTGTGGGATTTAAGCACATTGTTTTTGAACATGAATCCGGCCACATTCGCACCATCGGCGAAAAGGGTATCAGTAGCGATATTCACAAACTTCTGCATGGCTTCCCAGTTCGAATCCCCGTTGGCTGATGTGGGTGCAGAGGTAACGGAAGCGCCGTAATTTTTTACAAGGAAATTATAATAAACTCCCCCTATCAGATATATGACCTTATCCCGGTAATCCGCATTCCAGACGTAAGTCTGTCCGGAAGCCCATACGCCTCTGTCACGGGGAAACGCCCCTGTTGCTCCTGTCGCTCCTATGGCTCCGTCTTTAGCAACCCCCACACCTTTTTCAGCGACAAAATTATTATTCCATGCGTTTGCGTCCGACGCGGATTTATAAGCCCGGACGGCGAACTGAGTGTATCCGGCCGTCGCAGGAACGGATATCCGATTGCTTAGGGTAGCACCTACATGCGCCAGCCAGCTTCCGTTATATTTGCGTGCGACAAGATAGAACCTATTCGTATCGCTCACATTACCGCCTATATTCTGTTTCATGGTAACATCAAATGCTGACGGTGACGGTGTGCCTGTTGACGTGAAGTTTATCGTGCTTACCGGGCTGTCAAGCCAGTACGAAGCGGACGGTTCGACACCGGAAGTCATTTCCTGCCAGTCGGAGTTGACAGCCTTGTCCGATCTCTTCCCGGAAAGTATGTAACCGCCATCCTTCTTCCTTAGATAACTTCCACCTCTCACACGAAGAAGCGGAAGTGGCGGATTGGATGTTTGAACCTTGCTTAAGTAAGATCCTCCGGCAAACGATACTGTACTGTTTTTCGCATACGGAATGTTGGCGGACTCCCAATGACCTGCGGCTGTGATACTCTCACCGTCAGCCCCGTCCTTACCATCTACAAGCATGGGGACGGTTTCAACATCCACTATCTGGTCATTCACGTAAAAGACAAACTTCAATGTCTTCGTGAAATTTCCGCTTGATATGGCTGTATTGTTGTTTATGGTAGTTTCTGCTCCACCGTCTATGCTGTATTTCAATATACCGTCCGTTGTAGTGGATATCACGCCCCCCACTGACTTCTGCCTGTAACATGATACGGAAGACACGCTGTAGTTCCCGTTCTTGTCCTTGCTTACTGAACTGGCGGAAACGACAATGCTGTATAGAATGGCATCCGCACCATTCGCTCCCCCACGCACACCAGCTACTGTGAACGTAAGATCACGGGAATACTGCTGCCCGTTCTTTGTAGCCCTGATTGTGATCTTCACCGTGTTTGTCGCAGCAAGAGTAGCTCCGGCAGATACCGATATTGTCACCACTCCCGTATTCTTGTCTGTCGCACACAGAAGATTTGTGTCAGGTGTACAGGTGATGCTGTCAAGGGTGAGCTTTTCCGTTCCGTACCACATGCTGACTGTTGTATTCCAAGTCTGTGAGGACACGACCTTCCCGTCTGAAGTAAGGGCTGCATTGACCATCTCGTTATCGAAGTCCGCCATGATGGCATTCTCTCCGTCCTTACTCCAGCGATGCACCACTGCCGGAGTGCTGAACTCTGACCATACACCGTTTTCTTTGAAACGCTTGCAGCCCCATTCAACCTGATGGTCTGCGTCCACACCTACAAAATCATCCGTCCAGCCTTCGGGGATATAATCATCCTTCTGCTGGCTGTCAGGTTTTTCGGGAGGATTATCTATGATATTGCCTCTTGTGTATATATACTCATAGTCCTTACCGTCTTTCCCGTCCGATATCATAAGCTGCCATCTTCCGTCCTGATAGATGTAGGTGGCGCGGTCAGTTGTGTTACGGTATGAATCACCGTTTTTCGGGTTGGCAGGAGCCGTGGCAAATTCACCTAGGAAGGTGATGCTCTCGCCTTTCAGCTCACGCCCGTCAAGAAGCATGTCCCAGTCTTCGTTAACCTCCCAGTCGGCAGATTTTCCGGCAAGATAATAACCACCGTCCTTCTTCCTTAAGAAATTGCCACCTTTGATACGCAATATTCTGATGGGAGGATTGGAAGTTTCCACCTTGGATATAAAGACACAGTTGGCAAGAGTGACCATTGTATTGGCACTATATGGTGTGTTGGCGGATTCCCAATGCCCACCACCGACTACAGACAAGCCCGGATCTCCTTTCTTTCCCTCAGAAACTTGTTTTAACCATGCCGAATTAGTCTCTGATGGTTCGGTTGTTGTTCCGTTATCATCAACACACAGCCACAAAGCCCCGTTGTGTGACACCTGGTTATAGTAGGCGTACTTACCTGCGGTCCATTCACCTTTGTACAACGGAACACGCACTGTCTGTCCGGTGATCTCATCCACCTGAAAGATAAGCCCGGTCATGATAATGTTTTGAAGAACGGCCGAGTAATTGTCCGCATTAATACCGGCTACAGTCATGCCTTTTTTCTTGCCGAACCACGCAGGCATCTGCGCCGGTTCCGGGTCCCAAGTGTTGGCATTGTCAAAGAATGTAATGCAGTTGTTTCCGTTGACTGAATCAATAAGTATATAAGTCTGACGTTCCGGGTCCGTAAAATTACCTGTTTGTGCCAATACCATCTGCTCGGCAGGTTTCCAGTCAGAATGCCCCGGACGGGGAATGACAGTAAACTTCTTGGCTGTATAATCTGCGGCAGTCACCCGGAATTTCATTTCTTCAAATCCATTCAGCTTGCCTTCGCTATTCTTAGTCACAAAATAGGTGGTAAGGATATCATCAACAAACTGGCTCAATCCGTCCGCGTCCGTCAGATCGGGAGTGATGGTGTAGGTTCCATCGCCGTTATCCACGTATGACAATACGCTACAACCGCCACCGGGGGAGTTTACCATACGTCCTTTGAAATAAGTTGTACGGTTATAAGCTATTTCAGGGACAAACAGACGCTTACGGAAAACGCCGCTTCCCATTTCCATGTCACCCTTTTCGTCTATGTATCCACCTGATACACCAGTAACGAAATCACCGAACTTGGCATATTTCTTAATCAAGACTCCGCCCAGTAAGGATAACAAGTACTTAGTGGAATCCGCCACGTCCTTCCGCAAGAATATCTCTTTCAGCTTCTCCGCACTGTTCTCTATCTCAGTCATTACACGCAATGCGCTCATCACATCCTCATCGGTGTAGGTGACATCCTTGTCACCCTGCTTTACGATGCGGTTTATCAGATTCCCGGCTATCTTAAGACCTTTGAGAAAGTTTATTATACCTTGCGCATCATCATCGTTCAATGCGGAAAGGAACCAGTCAAGCACAGGCGTATTCTTATCCAGCGTGTATGCAGATGTGGCATGGTCGGCGTTAGTGACATCGCCCCCTCCGCCACCACTGCCGCCACCGCCGTTCTGCTTTATCTCTTCAACCTCAATGGAGATCTTGCTAAAGTTGCTGTTGATGCGGTCTGCCGTTTCGCTCCAAGTTCCTGTTTTGTTTATTGTATTAAGCTCCATATACCCTGTTCCACTTTTACCATTCCGCATCCGGATGCACTTCTACGGACAGACGGTTCATTATTTTAGTTATTAACTTTCGAATCATCATAATTTACATTTTTGTATCTTCGATATAAGGACTGGCCAGATCCATAAGAACATATTGAATCAAAGCATCAATGACAACGTTAGCTATCTTCATACCTCCTGCGGAATTTGGATGAACTTGATCCTGCAAATACGTTGTGATATTAAGTGTAGATATTCCACTTAATGCATTTACATCAATAACGGGAACAGAATATATTGCACATACTTCTTTTATCACATTCCCGTAATCTTGTATTGTTAATCCTATACTGTTTTTATAGGGATAATCGGCATTATTATGAGAATTGTAAAAATTATGTGGAATGCAAGCGAAGATCTTGGCATCCGGCAATCTTTTGATAATCTTTCTCAACATTAGTCCATAGGCATATTTTAGATGATTTTCGTCCTGATCGTCAAGTTCCCCGATTTGGGCATTTGCCGTGATATCATTAGCAGAGGCATATATAACTAATACATCCGTATCGGTCGGAATAGTATTTATTCGTCCGTCACCACACATATTATCCTGTATAGTGATAGTTCCTTCCTCAGGATGAGCGGCATTATAGTAGCCATTTTCATCCACCTTTTTGGTTTGTGGAGAAATGGATGTAACCTTGGAACCTCCGATACCTCGACAGTAATGCGTTGAGAATTGAAAGTATTTCCATACATACTTCTGCCACGAGATCAGCTCAACGATAGAATCTCCAAACGAGCAGAATTTTTTCCCTCTATATGCCATATTGATTATTTCATCCCTATCTAACCTTACATTTCTTACATTTTGTGGGTTGCAGGGAAAATAATTCAATGAAACAAACGGGAAGTCCGTACTGTCAAAATTAAAAATTATATATTCCCAATTTTTCTCACCCGTCATCACCTCCCTGAAACTTTTTCCTTGACTACCCCTATATCCAATCCACATGCCATCTGCTGTATACACAGCAATTGAAAAAGCATTGGTAAATACAGATGTAACATTGTCAACGATTCTAATCAATCGTGTAGTACTATAGGCTTCATTTGACTGTAACGATCCATTTACATTATTATAACCATCAATAAGATTATTGTTTGTTATCAGGTTTTTATCGAAAAAAGTTTCAGGAAGCTGTGTTATACCGAATTCAAGCGGAATAAAATTTTCATCAAATGATAGATAATAGAAATCTCTTGCGCTGTTGTTCCACGCCCTACAATATGACGCTTCTGAGGGGATTTCTCTTTTTGATATATTCTTTCCTGTTGGAGCACCCATGTTTATCGTGCTAAGCAGCGTGTCATCATCTCGATAAAAAGAAACTGAATATGCATTGGCATAGACATATTCTTTCCCTACCGGTATATCAATTTTTTCTATGACAACTCCATTCCCATTTACAATATTTCCAGAACCGTCTATTGTTTTGTTTATAAACAAAAGTTCATCATATACCTTGTTGATTGACACATCCTGCAACATGTGTCGTATTTTCATCAAGTCGTTTTGAACTTCTTCAAGAGAGTCAATGGTTAATACTTCAATCCAATTCTTGTCGTTTGTCCAATTTGAATTCTCTACACTATCAGAATTGTATATTTCAATTGTGAACCTGTCTTTATTTTGATATGACAAGATAAATCCTTTTTTCCGGTTAATATTGTCTATCGACAACCTCGTACTAGCCTTGTTTGAATTATACACAACAGAATCGTACATGTAGGAATCAAGCGGTATATAATTACTCGTTTCAGAATTGTACAGATATACCCTATATCTGTTTGCTGAATCTCTATAAGTGAAAACCAATCCGATTTTCTTATTGTAAGTATTCGGCAGAGCATTTCTTGCAGAATCAGGCGTGTTGTAATTATTGCCGGTTATTGCCGTGATGTTGATGAAGGGAAATTTGGTCGATGGCAGCAATGGGCACCAGAATAAATCATCGCTCCAATATTGATCATCCATAGATGTTCCCATATACATTTCAACAGTGAGTTCCCCAGTTGCTCCATTCCTATAACTTAAAATCTTTCCTGTACTTCTATTTTCTTTTGGGATGCCAAGTCTGGTTTTTGAAAAGTCTGTATCAAATTGCGTTGAAATGGCACTTCCTTTATTTAACCCCGACAGTTCCGTAGTCAGGTCTTTGCGTGTCTTGGGGTTAACCACCGCATCGGTTGTGGTTGCCGGGTAAATGGTTTGGCCACCCTTGGTCAGCTTATATATTTTTGCCATAATAAATCTCCTATATTTCTAGATTAGTAACTGTTTCTTCTTCCTCTTCCGGTGGCAAAGGAGGTACAAAATCACTCAGCACATCTTCATATTCATTATCCGACAATGGGAACGCCTGGATCGAATTATATGCGGCATAATCGGGATAAGATGTTATTTCCACCGTGCTTTCATCGGTTTTCCCGGTAGTCAGTACGATTCCTGTATCTTCAACGGAAACAAGGTTGCAGATGCCATCCTGAAAGTCGGAATCGGATATGAAGTATTCACGTTTTACCTTCAGCATACCGGGAGAAAAACAGGGGTTGTCAAAAGCGACAAGCAGGTTGCCGTCTTCCATGCGGCTGCAACCCACATACTCATGCCCATCAAAGGAGGCTATGAACTTTCCCTTGAATGGATTGAAGTAAGTGAACCGGAAAGGAGTATTCACATCCCCGTTCAAGTTCTTCTCTATGATCTTAAAATCGGACTGATAATTAATTCTCATAACTATAATATTGATGTTACATCGTCTATCTCCTCGGCTGTCAGGTAGCTGGATAAGTCAACACTTCCGCCACCTCCTGTCGTGCCTGTAGGACTCCATTTTCCCTTTGTTTTGCATTCATATATAGGACCCGGTATGGTGTCACCCACAACAGCCCAGTCACCTACAACAGGAGATGGAACAGCCTCTTCCAGTGATTCAAGAGTAGAGAACAACCCCTTGTTGCGGATACCGTTCTGCTTGACCTTCTCCACTTCGGTGGAAGTCTTGCTAAAGTTGTTGTTAAGACGGTCTGCCGCCTCACTCCAAGTTCCCGTTTTGTTAATAGTATTCAGTTCCATATCACTTCACTTTATTTGGGCAACATGTTCTGATCCCATACAATCTCAGAACCTTTAACCATAATTATGCGTCCTCCCATTATCTGGGTCTGATATATATAACCGTCACTTCCTTTTTGCTCCGCGACCATACTATCCGGGCGGAAATATAATCTATCACTGCTAGAAGGATCGAACATGGAAATACTGGGAATCATCCCTCCAAGTCCGTACTGTAGGGAGATACTGAACAGTTCTTCTCCATTATAATCATACATTCTGATAGACGGTACGGAATACTCATCCTCAGGGGATATTACGATCTTGTAACCATTGGATGATATGACATTGACAGTACCACTAAACTCTCCCTCTCCTTTTATCCAGATATTGCCATCCTCATCAATTTTAAAATTGCCGTTAGGTGACTTTACATTTTTAAAGATTCCGCTTTCCGCATTGACTTCCCCTCTGAACTTACCACCTAGAGCATAGATATATCCTCTCAAAAACACATCACCGCCATGAGTCGCAACAAAGTTCGCCATGTTCGCCCATTCCGCATCCGTAGGCTGGTAATCGGGGTTATTACGGAACCTCATTACGGTCAGAATCGCCTGTTCAAGTTTTCCTCCTGCCCAGAATGCCACATCATCATCGTCATTGTATATGCCGCTAACTCCGGCTGTGACCTTCTGTAACTTGCCATTCTTGTAGTTGCCTAACTGGATCATATTGGCAAGAATCAGACCACCAAGAATATCCACAGATCCATCCTTGATCGCACTGGCGATATAATTGATTGACTGGAAACCGGCTGTTGCCTTGTCGTTGTCAAGAATTGAAGGCTTCCAGTCAGTAGCGATGGTTCCACGCTCTAGCTGAAGGTCACAAACGGTTGCGGTACCACTGATAAGAAATATACCACTGCCATTGAAGGTGATCTTATGGGTATATCTCTGATAAGAGGATGTGAGAGGTTGAGAAACACTGAAAGAACCGCACGAAACAGACACAGACGTACCCTTTGCTTTATAACTGATAACATAACTTTCTCCTTTAATCAATGATACGGACTGGGACAAACTACCGATTGCGGCAGAGTACCCGGAGCCGGCATCACTGTCCGCAGATACGGTAGCCACACCCGTCCAATATTCCAGTTGCTTGCTAAAAAGTTCGGTATCCGCCGATAGCTCGGTAGCGGCAGACAGGTCCTCTGTCTCATAATCTCCCGTAAATCCGGAATTGCGCAACAGATTGACACTTCCGACAGCCGCATTGTCTATCGCATCCTTGGCCTCTTGGGCAAGATCTGCGGCCGCCTGTATCTCATCCGGCAAGCCTTCCATATTCTTCCATCCGGTGGAGCCTTTTTCGATATGGAACATACCCTTGATATCAACACCTTTATCCTGAGTGTATTCCATGTAAGTGGTCCGGCCCTTGTCACCAATGTACGTATCTCCGTACACCTTCATCCGGGCCTTGCCGGTAGACCTGTCAAAATCAAAAGAAATGACATCTTTCCCGGTCAAGGTAAAATCATTAATACCCTGATACATGATGATGGACGGAGAAACTTCGTTCACCGAAGAGAGAATTATCGCCGCCTGTCTGGTGATATCGGTCTTATGGCCCAATCCCACGATATCATCACCTGCCACCGGAACATCGTTCTCGACATTAGGATCACACACGGTCTTGGACAGGTCTATATAATTCTCACCTACTGCTGTGACCAACCGCCAGTAATAGCGGTTGCCGACATGATGAGAAACGCCAGTCTTGATATTGCACTCCTGTGCGATGGCGAGAGATCCCGGAGTAAACTGGTTCTCTATCTCAATTCCGTCTTCCTCTTCCTTGAAATAACAACGGTAGACATCATCCAACTCATCCACACGGTTGCATTTCATGCCTGCATGGGAAATCACCTGCTCGCCACCTACATACGTCTTCTTCTTTACTTCAAGCTCGTCAAAAACGGCTTTGACCTTGACATACAGATAATCAACAACAGCCTGTGACATACCGTTCTCAAGTACAGTAATTCCACTACCGTTCTTACCAATCAAAAGACCTTTTAAAAAAGTGATCAGCTCATTGGCAAAATCTTCTTTATCTTTACGAAGGAAGTATTTGAAAAGTTCCTCTATATTTGCACTTCCCGATATGGCAACAACCCGGTCTTTATTGGTCCTTATGTAAATAGAAGGATTCTTATCATCATTATGTATGTATATCTCACCCTCATTCAACCCTTCCAATCGCTTTTCAAATGATGGGGATATTTTCGGTATAATCGGATTTCCTTCTGCATCCGTTTCCGAACCGTACCACAATATCTTTATAGGATGATTTCTAGCCATGATTACACATAATTTTCATTAACAAAAGCAGCTTGCGCCTTCTTGTATTTTAACACATCGTCCTCTTCAGGATTAGTTAGCAAAAATGCTATACCTGAAGAAGAAGTTGCGATCTCAGTTTTGCCTCCGATCCCAGCAATATCGTTTTCTCTAGGGCGTAAAGTCACTTTATATATAAACATCTGTTTTTTACCTATTGTATCAAGCTTTTCCGGGACAGAATCCCCTTCCCGTACATACAAATTACCGTCTATGTTAACGTGAGAAAGGCAAAGTAACTTATTTATGAACTCCGCTATATAATACGGAACACCACGACTTGTCCCAAATACAAAATCAAATGTCTTATAAGGAAGAGAATACATTTCTATTATCTCCTGCTTCTGGTTCACGAACTGTTCGTTCTCAACTTTTAAGTCCACCCCATCCGGTTTGAATCCTCCTATTATTCTGAACTGAAACATCTGCTGAACATCATCAATCCAGAATATATTATCAAATGCAGAATTATTATCCTTATGGGAATATTCAATCAATATAGAATCACCTATATTCTCACACACACAGAATTCCTCACATTCCTTATCGCCTATAGTTACTGTATATATCCCCTCCGAAGGAGATAATGAGGCATAATACATCTTAACGCTTTCATTAACATCATAAGTGAGCAGTGCTATTGACGAGGAGATATTGCCAATCTTATCATTCAAAGAAGCCAAAGGTATTTCACCGTTATCGCAGAAAATTTGCAGCAAAATGTTGTCTGACAAGGAAAATACTTGTCTGAAACATCCTGCATTTGAATATTTATATTTCAGCGGTTTGAAGAATAACGGGCAAACATCTCCGATTGATATCATGGTCTTTTCGTTAGTTTCTAGCAGCTTGCGACTTCACAAGCTTTCATTGCAAATATAACAATTAAAATTTGAATCTTTATAAAGAATTAGAATTTTTCACAATCAAAGTTACCTTTGAACTTTGTGATTTTGTGAAATTGTAATCAGCCTGCTGATAATATCCCTGTATAACCTTGCCTTGATGTTCAAATTCAACAATTCCTGTAAGATCTTCCGGAAGCTCTACATCCGAAGTTTCAAATTCTACTTCCGCCACAGTAAACATCCTTTTTGAAAGAATTATATCCCTGCTTTCCCCCATTCCATCAATACCCACATCACTATTACCATCTGAAGACGCAAAAGTAAGCATCTCAACAGATGAACCGATATATGCTTCATTGGCCAAAACCATAGAAGAAGGAGAAAACATGGCATTGAACATTGTGTCAGGGCTGAGAACGCCACCCATAAGATAATCCCTGTTCAATATATACTTAAGTCCAGACGAATCAGATTTCACCCCTACCATAAATAAATCAGTGTCACTTTCGTTGTCTGTAGTATCTTCACCTATCTTGTCAGCAAGGAACTCTATGCCGTATGCGTCCGCACGGTATGGAGATATCATTTCAAGGCTATTGTCCGTCATGGTCACGCCTGTGGTATATTCATTCGTAAAACGAAACTCATCCTTACCATTAGCCGTGTCGTAATCCTGTTTGTCAAAGCCTATCCGTATGCGCGAATACACCAATGCGGAATTAACCTTCATCTCGTAATCGGATAAATCATCTATTTTTTTGACAACATCATCCGAGAAGTATTTGCCTCTGTGCCGGAAAGTTATCGTATTGCCGGATATGTCATAAGCGTATCCGAACACATAACTCATCCAACTTGCAAATTTGGTGAAGGATGTATATATTTTGGCTCCCGGAATCTTACGAGCTGATTCAGCCGCCAAGAGCATACAATTATCAAGCCTTCCGTCACCCATGCTTTCTATTACCCCCGTCAATCCGTCTTTTCCCCCGTTAATGCTTTTGAGTAGTCTGTTGAGCAACGTGCCGGGATTTACAACATCCATCTCAACAGGATTTATTCTGTTTTTCCATGATATCGTAACACGACTTTTTGAATCCACGGGATAAAGGGCAGCAAGGTTAGGACCAGACTGTTCCCTCCCTGACTGCACTTTGCAAAGGAGCACAAGCTTCTCTCCTTTAGCTAAGAATATATCATGATGTGCTGAATATTCTTTTTCTATAAGACCGGTGGAATACGTTTCATAGAATACCTCACTGATTGTTTCCAATGTCTTTTTATCCGTGCCAATTTTAGCTAGTCGGAAACGTACCCCGTTAGTCCAGCCCCATGGCGATATGATATTATAGCTTATCCAAAATTTAAAATCAATATCAACAGACAAATTGATGCTTTTTACGGCATATATCAGAGTGCCATCATCTTTACGTTCATCCAACACCTCCGTCCCATTATCATTTAGATAATACTCCGTAATACTTATATATGACTGATCCGATATCTCCGTGGCATTGCCTATATTAATGTCGGTTGCCTCTGTATATAATGACATGGGAAGCCACCTTTCAGCAAAATCCATTGACACAAAATTATCTTGATCCGGAATCTCCCCTACTTCTCCATTGTATATGTCACCTGTAGGAATCCATTTTGCCGATTCTGAAAGTTCAAGCCCGTCATAAACAAGAGGGATGGGACTTTTCACCTCTTCAACAGGATATTCATATTGGGTTCCCCTTTTAGCCTTTATCATGGACGCCACGCTATCATCCACGGCATTTATCTGTAAGATACTACCATTATCCTGCAATGTAGAGAAATTGAGAGCGCAACTAAACCGTTCATTATACAACCAACTGTTATTTCTTGTACTTATTATTATTGAAGCGGAAGCATTCAGATAATCTTCATCATATTGTTTTAACAGCAATATTCTAGCATCCCCAGCAAAAGAAAATTTGTTAGAAAAAGTACGGATAACACCGTCATAGTCATTTCTCTTGAAACTAGCCTTCACCTCGTCCCAATTCTCAAGATCATCAGTAACCCTGTACCTCAGACCATTTATAAGTAACTCACATCGATAATACATAATTATTTCTTTTTACGATTCAATTCATCGATTTCATCGCATGTCTGCCTAACAAGACAGGCGTAAGATCCGGCGGTCCATTCTTTCAGATTGATATGCATCTTATTATATTTTCCAATAGCGACAACTTCATTTATAAACCCTCGTTTTGTAGGCTTCTCCTTCGGTTCCTCATTCTTTTCCTTACTTATCTTGTCCAAATCATATTGTGCACGGGATTTTAACGCGGATATTCTAGCATTCATGACCATTACATCACCTTTCTTGCACGAATAACCTATCTTCATCAGAATATCACGCACCTCATCATACATTTTCAACTTCATCATGTTCTCACATGCCTTCATGCACTCCACGGTCATTGCGAGATTCATACGTTCATTACAATTCAATATCTCAGAGGATAACTGTTTGCTCCCGACAATTTCTATATAGTCATTGATAATTTTTGCCGATGCAGCCCCTTTGTCCTCATCGTCAAATTCAATAGTATTGCTATCATTGGTATAAATCTCTATAAAAACGGACAAGGGAAGTTCATATATGTCACTTGTATACCTCATAATCAGATACTTTTTGAAAATTGCTGATAATTGTTTTCTCTTATCGCCTTGGCTAATTTTGCAAATCCTATCTGCTGTGATTTTTCCAGATGCCCTATCTTTTTCTCCAGTTCACTATAATCATTAACTATTGATACAGGAGGAAGATCGTTTTCGCTTCTATATGCCATAAGACCATCAAAATCATTTGCATGAGCCTTTATCCTGTCCATATCCACTGCATAAGGTATAACCTTCGCACCTTTAGGGATGTCAACCAAAGTAGGGACAGACGGAGTAATATACGCTCCTTTTTCAGTAACGATTGTTTCAGGGACACCACCATCACCCACTACAGCCAATCCGCCTTTATGCGAATCAGTACCCTTGGCATACTTCGGAATAGGAGTCGCTATAATAGTAGCAAGCTGTATCGCTCCCATAGCACCTAGAGCAGCTATCATAGGTATTGCAGCAGGGAAGCCCAATTGTTTTATCGTCTGCAAAATACCACCTGCTATCTGTATAGCCGCCTCAGCTATACTGGTAGCTTTCTCAAACTTTGCCTGTTTTGTTCTTAATGCCGCTTTTTTCTTCTCCAATTCGGCATTCTTTTGTGCCGTTTTATCTTCCGCCGCACGTTTACGCGCTTCGGCTTCTTCAGTTGTTATAGCACCTCTTTCTTCTAAAGCCTCTATACGGGAAATTTCCTCTTCACCTGCTTTCTCATTCGCTTCCTGTTCAGCCTCAATAGCTTCAATCTGGCGATCATAAATGGATGATATCATTTCACCAATTCCACTAACCATAGAAGCCCACATCTCGGTAGTTCTTTCCATCTTCTCACCGTCTGTAAGTTCTTTCCAAACACCCGATATCTTATCAGACATAATACTGAATCCCTTATCCATCCCATCAAATATACCGGCAAACGGGCTATCGATATCCGATGCAAGATCTTTCAATGCAGAAGAATAACCTTTCAACACTTCAAAATTCCTTCGTGTGATATCCTGTTGCTCTTCCGCTTTTTTCAACTGATCATCCGCATTTATAGAACCTATCTCTGCTTCCATAGCCTTTATGGATTCTCTCAGCATTTCAATTTGTTGCTTGCTTACCACGCCCGATGCTTCCGCTATCTCAATCATTTTTTCAGCAGCATCTATCTGTATCTGTAATTGCTCGTTTGCGGCTTTCCGCTCCAGTTCACGCATGGCTTCATCGTATTCTTTTCGCGATAGCAGCCCTTTTGAATAATTTTCTGTTATAATGTTTTCAAGTTCCTTATATCCAGTACTTGTAGCTGCTATACGGAGAGATGATTGTTCCTCTTCCAGTCTGAGCATCTCATCAGTATACTTTTTCTTTTCCTCGATCCTTTTTTTCTCAGCCTCTGCCAACTTCTTAGCATATTCCTCATTCTCTTTCGCTATCTTCTGCATTCTCTCTTGGCCCAACATTTCCCGAAGTTTGTTCTCTTCCTCAGAATATCCCTTTACAGCTGCTATCTGGTCTTTATATTCTTTCTCTATGGCAGCAAGACTACGTTCATGCTCATCTTTAATGAGAGAAACGGACAAGTCAGCCATTTTATTCCTAAGATTCTCCATGTATTGCGCTAAATCATCCGATGCTTTATCGGCAGAATGAGGATTAAATGTAACATCTCCAATGTTAATAGAATTTGCCATATCTCTACTAGCCTTATCTACTTGATATAGCTGATTTAATAAAGAACCTATTTCTTTATCCAAGTCTTCAACCTGCTTGTTTAACTTCCCATACATGTCTCTAGCTGTATCCATAGCTGCCCCTTGACTGGATTCATATTGTGCTTTCATCTGATCTCTAGCAGATTCAAGTTTCGCACGTTTTTCTTCTTTTTCTGCCAACTGATCTTCCAAGTCTAATTTTTGTTTAGCCTGTTCTACAAGCCGATCTTGCACAGCTCTAGCTTTAGCCGAAGCTAATATGGCATTAGATAACCTTTGATAACTATCAGCCGCTTTACCTGCAAGAATGTTTTCATCACTTATATTTTTAAAGTATGAAGGATATTGCTTCTTCAGTTCCTCAACGGCTTTTTTCCGCTCTCCCATAGGTTTATTCAAATTGACAGCAGCCCTATATAATATATCCAATTTAACAGCTTCATCTTGGGCATTTTTCACACCTTCTTTTTGAGCTTTATTCAAATCCTCCTGAAGCTGTTTTAGATAATCAATTTCTTTTCTCGCATCAAACAGGCTACCCACCCATTTGGTTATCTCACCTCCATAACTCGATAAAAGAGTTATCCCAACAACTAAAGCCGTCTGCCAACTAAGAAGGGAACTCAATACCTGTTTAAATACAGGTGTAGCAGTCTGCCCCGATTTCTTAAGAAGTTCATATTCCCCCCTTGCTTTCTTTAACTCATCAATAAATGTAGGAAGGTTATTGGATATGGCAAGAAAGAAAGTATTGGCACTAACAGACAAAGCCGGAAGTTCTCTCGCAATCTGTTGTATGGAAACATTAAGACCATTCCAACCCGAAGCATAATTACCCACATTACGTTGGTAATTGCCCATCTGTGCATCTATATCCTTTAATTGTTGATTCAACTTGCCGATATTGTTCAAGATATCCATACCTTTTGCTCCCTCGCGTGCAGCTTGTGAAAGGTTATAATATTCCTTTTCCAACTGAAGCATTGAAGCCTTCATCTCGTTATAGCTTCCTGCTGTGGCAATCGCTACCTGCGTATGATTTCTCAATATCGCCGAATACTGTTTATTCTGCTCTGTCAGCATGCGTAACTGGGATACCGTAGCATCTCTTTTGGACTTGTATTCCTCTTCGCTGATAGCACCTTTCTTATACTCCTTTGATAATTCCCTCAGAGATGTTCTTAAGGCTGAAATTGTTTCTTTGTTATCACTTAACCTACTGTTCAATTCGGAGGCTTGTGTATCAAAAGCCTTTACCGTCTGACGGATTGAATCAAAATCAGCAGCAGTCATGGATATTTTCTTAGATGCTTCTTGAAATGAAACAGAAGCATTTTCCGCATCTTGTGACACGTTTTTCAGATCTTCGGAAGCACCTCTCAAATTTACTTTTACTTCCGTTATTTTGTCTGCTAATGTATTCAATGGCTTGGTAAGAAGCTCTATCTTACGGGAAATATCGGTCAATAACTTTAATTGACTAGCCTGTAATTCAGACAACCTATTTTGAGAAGCATATAATTTGGTAATTGTAGCATTATAACTGTCAACTTTAGACTGGTATTCTCTTAGATTACCCGGCTTAAAATTTATACCATCACTTAATTGTTTTGTGAAATTCGCATATTCGGAAGATGTGGTTTGAATATTAATCCTTATCTCATTTAACTTCTTAACGATGTTAGGATCAATCGCATCAGTAATTTTAAATTCTGCTCCTGCCATGGTCTTTTCGTAAGTTTTGGGTAGTGCATGACTTCATGCACTTTCTAAGAGCAAAGATAGTGATTTTATTGATATTATGAAGGTGAGGAAATAAAAAAGGGAGAAGCAAAAACTTCTCCCCGTGAAAAATAATTTATTTAAATTACCAATCATCATTTTCATTGCCCACAAGACCATTCTTCACAGCTTCTTCTATTTTATCCATAATAACATTGGAATATGCATGAGCCATAATCAATGCTTTAGACGATGTTTTCTTTGCCTTATGCTGATCTTTGGGGCTGAAAGGATAACATGTTTCTATACCCCATTTTTCTGTTTTCTTTGTCGTGTCCGCAGGCTGTCCTGTTGTACCAGCAGAAAAAGCCCCCATCCATCCGCCTCCGATGTTCTGCTCAACCTCATAATATTGAAGCGTATATGTAACACGAATTTTTTTATCTTTAATATCAACTTTTATAACAGGGTGGATGTTAACATTATAAGCTGTCATTCCTCCAATATGTTGAGCGATTCCTCCTACAAATCCTTTAGCAATAATTACTCCCGCATCCTTATCATTCAATTTAATTACTGAGTTCGCATCGTTAAAAGATTCCGCAAACCAATGGTTTAAAGTAATATATAACTGCTCTTTAGTCTGTTCCCCACAATTAATTATCTGCTCATAGGTCAAACTCTGATTCTTATCCAATACCAATGAAGAACCTAAATTTTCAGCCGCATCCACCCACTTATCACCATAATTTTCCTTTGCATATTTTTCTAATTCTTCCGCTCTCATTACTTGAGCACTCAGATTCATACTGAATAATGAAACAATCATTAAAAATAATACTTTTTTCATATAGTTATAATAATTTGGTTATTTTCAGCAAAGTAATATACTTTTAAAATCAAATCAAAACATTACGACATATTTGTTTGCAATTTAGAATGTTGTATAAATAAATTAGATACATAGCATTTCAATCTTCATGTTTAAATTTCACCTTCTCACTTCTTTTCCCAGTGCATACAATCAGTTTGAGATGCTTGCCGTTATCTGTTCAAGTCTATTATTTTGTTCTTCCATTTTTTGAAGTATAATTTCAAGTTTATCTATTGTTTTCATAGTCTTTTTATTTGTGTTGCGAATCGCAACTGTTATGGATGTAAAGAGTCTGCCCACCTCGTAAAATAAGGTGGGAAAGACTTGATTAATATGTAAGATTTAAATTAGGCTATTTTCATCAATTTTCCGTCAGAACGTTTGCCACCAAACAGGTAATTGATGTATGCAAGCCCTTTCTGTGTGCATAGCACAACCATCACGACAAAGCCCGGATGATTATCTCTTGGGATAGGCTTTTCTTTCATCTCAAAGTAGCCTGCATCAATATATTTCTGTTTTGGCTCATTCCTGTTAGCAAAGAATACTCCTGCTTCACGAAGCTTCTTGAACAAGGTATTTCGTCCGAATGGTAAGCCGAGTATCTTGGCAGCCTGTCCTATATCACATTTGCCTTCCATCGCAAAGGCTTTGTCGGCAAAGTCAGCTTTGGGCTGGAGCTTCTCTATCTTAGCATCTTTCTGTTCGATTTGCTTTTTCTGTTGCTCCGATTCAATACGCATCCGTTCTTTCTCCTTTTCAGAAGCTACCAAAGCCTCCAATGCTTCAATGTAGGTGCTAGGAGTTTGAAAATTCCCGTTTTGTTTGTCCCTTTCCAATTCTTCCCAACGATCTATAATCTTTTCCCTGAGTTTTGCATCGTATCCGCTGGCAAGGATTAGGCAACCTTTCTTTGTAAGTTCATAACAAGGTCTTTTCTCACCCTTTTTATCGGTGTATTCAACCTCCACAAAATTGTGGGCGTTTACTCCTTGATTAAGTAAGTTTCTGATGTCACGTAAGATAGCATCATGTCGCTTTCCAGTGAGTTCAGCTATTTCAAGTGAACTCATCGTTTCTTTGTATAAAATTAAATCTGTCATAACTTGTAGCATTTAAAAGTTATTTATGAAGGCAATAGGCAAACAAAAAGCGGTTACCATATACGCTGCTACAAGTTGATAGTCTACCCCGAAGAGCACACAATAACTTACGTATAGGCAACCGCCAATATCCTAAAGTATGAGCATAAAAAATACCCATATAAAATATGAGCAACTTAACCGCTTGCTCTGCGAGATAGATAATTCTATCAACTTGTAGCACTGCAAAGGTACAACATTTTTTCAAACAAACAAATAATGAAAATATATTTTTCATTGTTATTTTCACACACATAATATCCATCTTTCTAATGACTTTCAACACGCCACAATATGCCTTACCTGTAATTTCTGCAATTTGCAGTGAACTTATTGTTCTTTTTTCGCCATTTTCCCCATCAATAGGTACTAACTTATTAAAATCTTCCATATCTTTGCGATATAAGATTAATATTGTTCCCCGTTGGCGGCTCAGTCACTTCCGCCTTCGGGGATTTATTTTGACTGATTGTAGCAGGTGGGGAATCGAACCTCATTGTGCCATTATTCACTCCTGCTTTCCTCCCTTATACTATCCACGCTTGGAATCGTATAAAAAGAAAGTTCCGTAATAGGTGCAAGCTACTACGGAACAGTCATATATAAACTCCAATAGGAGAATATTTAATCAACATCAAGTAACGCTTTGCACTTGTTACAGATACAAAGGTAAATGATGTTTTTATCTTATACAATGGTATGAATATTAAACAAAAGACAATATCAATTAATAGTAATACTAAGTAACGCATAGTAATATATAGTAACGCAATTATTAAATATCACATTCACAATTTAGACAAAATCTAAATTATAACATAATTGATAGTTTTGTTTTTCAATTAAAAAATAAATGTCTTTTTTTGCACAAAACATTTGTAACAAACGAACTGTTTTTAGATATAAGCATCATTAATCATGGGAATATAATATGGCTGAAAAAAAACAAAGTTACACAGAGGAAGAATTGAATGAAATGATTGCATGGTTTAATGATCATGCTAACCAACTTCCCAAAACAATGCAAATTAACAAATCTGCGTTCACTCCAGATTTAGTCCTCACTATCGAAAGCTGCATCATGCAGGCGAAACAAAATTTAGGAAATTACAAGATGGAAGGATCATTCTTGCTTCTAAGGCAAATAAGAGCCAATATTGAAAAAGGAGAAAACGATCTTTTGTAGATCCGTCCTTTACATAGATAGCGGTAATCCTTCCGGATGTCCGCTATCATTTCACGGAAATATGAATTCAATAAACTCGCCTGACCAGTTTTCACCTTCACGACAGAATTTATACACATCTCCAACCTTGTATAATATATAAACACATTCATCCATAACAGCAGCCTTCTCTGCGATTGAACGCATATGTTCCATCTCCCTCATTGACTTATTTCCTTGGCACAAACAGTTTTTCATAGTTCGCACCTCCTTATAAATTTCTCAATAGAGGGCATAAGCCTGTACGTAACATAATGCCTCCTTGCTTTGGAGCTTACCTTGAAAATTTTATAGCCATATTTCTTCTCAATATCAGAACCAAAAGAAACGCCATAGCTGGCAATCCTTATACCATTTGATATTGGTATTGCCGTGATGGAACTATAAAAATCTCCACGTATGATAAGGTTTGGAGTATTGTTCCCTCTTGCAGAAAAACCCAGATATGAAGGTTTCGGTTTCTGTATCTTTGTCTTCCAATTTTTATAGCGTTCGGCGTTTTTCTTCCAATGCTCTCCATAAGTTTTTTTAAAGTATGGGTCCTCAGTATATCCAGGGATCAAAGGATTTTCATCTCCATCAACACCACTATATAGCTGTTCTCGTACATATTCCTCAAACTGAGGAGCATCCTTTTCCATCTTATCCCTTATCATTGGCTGAATGCCATCAGCCAATTTCTTCCAACATCTCGCGTATTCCTCCAATGTCATAGCAAAAACGGGGGATCAATCTCCCCCGCCTCCTAAATTACTGTTATTGATAATTCTATTATATACGGAAACCAGCCTTGATTTCCGCCTTTCTCTAGAAATGTCCTTCCAGAATACATCTATATTCTGAGCGACAAACTCATCCAATGAAAGTTTGACCACCTCGGACTCTATAAATGTGACTCCATTAATTCTCATTGTACCCATTGTTCAATCCCAATGACCCCATTATCCTGTAAAATAGAAGGAGATTTAAGCACCGGTACACCTCCTGTCGCTGTAAGCACACCGTTACTGTATTCCAGTGCTGACGCACCAGAAACGACTGTTGAAGCCTTCTCAGACAATACAGCGCCATAATATGCAGTAAGGTCTGTGCGGTCATAGTGATCCACGAGTTTATATGTATTCTCAGGAGATGTCATTTTCACAAATTCAACATAATTCAATCCCTTGAGAACATTTTCCAAATTTACACCCGATTGTTTTACAGACATGTTTTTCATCATCTTCTCCGTATCGGAATACATTGCATTAAACGCAAGATAAGCCTTTTGTCCGCTTGAGTCATAAGTCTGCCCTGTAGGGTAAACCCCTGACAAATCGAATCCTGCAAGCTCGTCTGTTCCGTCATCCTCTCCGTAGATAACATTATTCTTGTCAAAAACATACATATCAAACAATGTATCCTTGTTGGCTACAAGATTAGCTTGTAAAGCTAGATTAAACTTACGCAACGTGAATGTATCCGTCCTTGCCGAATAGCCCGTTATTTCCGAACCGGCATAACCATTTTCCGATGTATTGGGTTCACCACCGCTTACCGCATATTCCGAAAATCCTGTAATAGGATAAATTCTGTCCGGATAATCAGCATGACAAGCCTCTTCCAAAGCATCAGCAGTCAGTTCCTTTGGCAGTTTTTTGCCATGAATGACCAATATAACACCTGCTACCTTGTCCGGTTGCAGGGGGCAGTAATTCATTCCAGTATTAAATCCGGACGTGCTGCCGCACTCTCTAATATCTGTTCGCATAACAATTCTGATTTTTAACTGTTAAATCCAAATTCTTTATTTCAATAGCATCTATCTTTTCGCCAACTTCCTTACCGTCAACATCAACAGCACCACGTCTTCCAAAACTATAATTTTCTGAATATGTATGGCTTACAATACCGGAGTAACTGAAATCAAATTTATCACATTTTTTTAACTCTTCTATGAATCCGTAATACAAAGGTCGAAGAATACCTTCAAAAGATATCTCACGACGTTGTTCATTTGTATACTTTTCCAATGTATTGGTAGCGATTATTATGTTTACAGATGCCTTACAAAAATAATCCTCACTATCCCTTTCCTCGTCTAAGGGAACATACAGCCCTATCATTGGGAATTTTCCCAATGCTGTCACCCTGCTTTTCCCAAGAAGAAGAAGTGTTTCCCTTATATAAGAACTGTCACCATATATGTAATTTATCTGTTGATCCATTCTTTCTGACAAGGAAGCACATACATCTGATATTATATCGATTATCATATTCCAAGAGAATTAATTGTTTCCAACAATTCGAAATCGGTGGCGATATCCGGATAGTCCGCTTTATTTGATTTAAGCCACCTCACAAGTCTGATATTCATTCTTACCATGTCATTCCATGCGAATATCATTTTCCTTTCTGGACTTACAAGACGGCCGTCATCTTCGTCAGCCTTCACACCTGTAATAGTTGCCTGTGCATGATTATGTCTCAAATAATGAAAATATATATAGTTGGCAATAGGGGATTTGGAAACCTCACTATCACCATCACTATATCTCACGACAAGACGCGCTATAAGATCATCCCATCTTTTTTCCTTCGTTTTCCTTTCGTTGGCAATATATGATGAGAATTCCTCATACAACTTCTCTCCAAGGAGTTTTCCCAGATATTCCGACTCATATTGCATTACAAAGCCTTGAAGGCTGGCAACTATCGCCTTATTAGTCTCAGAGGGAGTATGTATATTCAATACAGCACCCTCAATATCAAGAATACCTCCTTGAAAAAAAGTATAATCCACTAACATTACACAATATCTTTGAGGTTCTTCTTTTTATTGAACAAGTCTTCAGCACCGATTTTCTTAGCGTCCTCTATCAATTCCGTAGGAACGGTGGCAACACGCCCATCTTGGAAGAACTTAGCTGCAAGTAACATATTAACACTTACCTTATCACCTTTTTTATAAGAAGCTCCGTCCTTTGCGAACTCAACCTCATAAGTTTTAGTCAAATTTACCTTCATAGCATATATAAATTTATCCGCCGACAGTGACGGGGGTTATAGCTTCAATAACGGTTGCAATCTTATCCTTGACAAAAGCTGTTTTATATTGTTTTTTGATATAAACCATCAATCGTTTCTCACCAAGGATAGTCACCATATTTTTAGTGAAATCATCATTTTCCCACCCAAGTGTAATGGTAAGGACCCATACATCACGGATGTTAAGATAGTTAAAATCTCCAACCCAAATATCACCTTGTTTGATCGCAGTGCTGGTTTCCACTCTCAGACCTTGAATCAGTTCATCACCAATACGGAAAGGACGAAGATATTGCCCATTAACATCCTTAGTCAACTGCATTTGTGCATAGTCAAGAGGATGCATGAGCACAAGGTTTGGGCGATAAGCCATATTGGACATTGACACAATCTGTGTATACATACCAACAATAACATCATAAGTGTTGGGCTTATCTACTTTCAGAGTTGTCAAGGAGAATGTAGGTATATCACTCCCAATCCCTTTAATCTGACCACCAGAACCAGTACCAGACAGAATACCTTCTTCTTCTTTCAAACCAATACGATTGATAATCTCAGCCCTAACCTCCGCAACCAACTGAGGCAAATCAGATAATGTTTCTTCGGTTACTTTTGTGCCAAGAGCCACTTTGCCAGCATTGATAGTAACTTCTGACAATGTACCGCTCATCATAGGCTTAAGACCGCCTTCTGGAACCCATTCGGCTTCTTCTTCACCCGGATTGAACTCCGCATAAGTTAATGATCGTGTAGATATTGCTGCCACATTGGCAAATTTACGGATTACAGTCTGAGAACGCGGATCAACAGATAACTGACTATCAATTGTCATGTTATAATGTGGTGCCACACCTGTACTCTTCAAGGGCTCAACATCCTTTTTGCTCATAACAAGTGTAAGGCTTTTCTTGAATCCAGGAGACTGCTTACAAGCTGTTTTCAAGTCCACGGATTTCTCTCCATGTTTGCCTACAGTAATGAAATCCTTCAATTGCTCTTCAATCTGCTGGTCTACAGATTTGAAAACCGTTTCCCCATCTTCATTCTTATGCATTGCACCCTTCATGCGAACAATTATCTCTTTCATCTCACCAAGTTCCTTACGCACTGTTTCCAATTCCTTTTCGGAGTCTATCTTTTGAGTAACCTCATTTAATTTATCCTCAAAAGTTTTTTTGTCGATAGTATCGTTCATGAAATCACCTACAGTAGCGTTTATTGCGTCCTGCAACGCCTGTAATGACTTCACGGAAACCTCATCCATTCCCGACAAATCAATTTTGCTTAAAAAGTCAAATTTCATACTTCTTTAAGTTTTAAAGGTTTTGTAAATATTTTTATTTTTTTATCGGCTCCCTCTTCATCAAGTGGCTTGCCTGCCGGCTTGTATCGAGCGAGTGACATCGCTTTTCTTATTAACGTTTGAACTTCCTCTCTCTTCCTTATTGGAAGTCCTTTACATACATCACTTATTTCAACCGGAAGTGATTCCAACGCACTTTCATATTCTTCTGCCGATTTCAGACCAAGATATTCAGTTTCCCCGTTACATCCTATGGACACTACGGATATCTCATATAGAATGACTTCCTTTACAACCAAACAGTCACGTTCCCTATCATATTCACATTTTTCCCATACATAACTATAACCTATAGAGAACTGGTTCAAAGTTCCACTTTCAAGCTGTTTCAACGCTTGATTCCCTCTTTCCACATCATCAATAGACGCTTCAAAGTAAAGCCCTTTCTCATCTTCTTGCAGAAGCGTAATGCGTCCTATAGGTTCATGCATGTCATGCATCCACAACATGATAATCTTATCATTAGCAGAACTTTCCGGACCTCTCTCCTGTATACTTTTTGAGAAACATCCTTTCAAGAGCATATCACCGAACTTATCAATGTTATTGAAAATTGCGGCATAACCACTGATAGTTCTGCTGCCAGAATCATATTGTATCTCCTTTGCATAAAAAGATAAGGATTTATACTGCTTCCCCAGCCTGTCCTTGTATTTGCTTGTCTCCATCATTATTTATTTCTATTTTAAATTCCCCTTTTGGGTTATCCGGATCAATATCTGTAAAATTAGACATCTCAGTTCTTGCCTCCTCAAAAGTAATCAGCCGGTTGTTATACAATGAAGCTATAGCATTAGAGGCTGTAGACAAGGCATCCGCCAACTCTTTCATGTCCTTTTGAAGACAAGCGACATGAGTAAAGTCCATTTTGATTATTGCTCTGTCCTTACATATAGCATTAGTCAAAGCCTCTGTTATACATTCACTGTCAGGAATAATAAGATCCTGATATGCCGCTTTCTTTGCCTGAGAAGAGTTATCATAAGTACTTCCTTGTATAATCAGATTGGCGTCAAAACCTATGGTCTGAGCTATCGCCTCCAAACACGCCTTATCTTCCTCATGAAGCTTCAATTGTTCCGTATTTGATCCTAATGTAATCCATCCCAGTTTCTTAGGAGTCACCATGATTTCATACAACTTATGCACTATGCCATATTTCCTTTTAAAATCATTCTGCAATTTTTGGGATTCAGACGGAGTAATGGCGGCATTCCCTACATCAGTCGTATCATTCCCGTACAATATCCCTTTTGGACCTCCATTAACTATAAGATTTCCTCTCCCTATCAGTTGAGCCATATAGTTTCGCGTATGCGAAGATAATGCGTCTACAGGGGAATGGAAGGCAATTTTCCCTCCATTATTGCTTGGAATATCCATTATTGAATCGTATATGACAAAATATTCCTCATCCCCAAGCTCTATATTTACATCTCCCCAACGTATATATACCCTTTTAGCAATTGAAGAAAGTTCTGTCTGAGTAAATGGGTCTTTACCGAATGATTCCATATAAAATAATTCGGGAGGTATTACCATCATGGATTTAGGCAGGTCGGATTTTAAAGCTCTCAATGTATAAATAGGGCAAAATCCGAAACATTTTAAGGATATCTCAACCTGTTTTATAAAGGAACGCCCACTCTGTATTATATTTGGACGATTTAAGAGAGTCACAATATCTTTAAAACTCCTCTTTTCATTCCCGTTCATATCTGTCACGTAATATCTTCCGTTCTGAATCATTCTTCCGCAATGATCTAGAACCATTGCAAACGGCCAACATTCATGCAAGGCTCTTGCTTTCCCCTCAACAGTAGACATATCGTAATCTATATTTCCTTTATTGCCAGGAAACAGGCTCTCTACCCATTTAGGTACATAAATAAAATTACCCCCATCATCCTTACCATGATAGGTGGCTTCATCATACATATCCTTATTTGACTTCTTTAAAGAAGGTATCTTAAACCAGTGTCTCATATACAACAATAAAGGCAACCGCCGTTATAATACAGCAATTGCCTCCACAGTGATCACGTTCTAAAAGTGGGTATGGTGCAACTTCACACCATGAAGGCAATTGCCTGTTACAAAGGAACAAATTAATTTGTTAATTAACAAGTAATTCAAATATTATTTTCGTTTAATATAAATTAAAATAATAAACTTCCAATTTATATACCCTAAAAATACCCATATTAAAAAAAGACCAACATTTTTTGTACAACATCCGATATTTTTTTGCCAAAGTTTTGATATATCTTAAAAATATACCAATTATATATTATATTTTTTCGATACGTAATAAGACAGTGCTGCTACAGAATAAATTGCAGCGCAATCATCTGAACCATTATAGTCCAATACTCCATCCATAAACTCATTGTATTGCGGTATCTTGTCATAGTCTGAACGGAACATCACATTATTTTTGATAAAATCCAAAAAAGCAGATATCCTAGCGTCTGCTCCCATATTTTTATGTATGATTCTGACATCATATCTATCCCTTAAGCCCCGTGCTATAGGAAAATAATTTTTTTCACTTTCAAACAAGATCTCCGCAGGAGATATCCCTTCTAAAAATGACAGAAGAACATTTTCATCAAATGAACTTATATATGTCACATTATCGATATATATTCGCTCATTTACATAACATGAAACCATAATAAACTTTCCGGCATATTCGGGAAGAACATATACAAGTCTTGTCCCCTGAATATTTTTAGATATATCATAATATCTCATATCTTTATTTTCCTGCTTAATTTTACTTCGTTTTCTTTTTAAGGAGAAACGAGTATATTCATCCTTAAACACCCATACGGTAATATAACGTAAGCAGTCGCAAATGTGCCCGTACTTCTCATAAGACTGCCCCGTAACCTTATCCTTAACTCTCGTCTTCAACATTCCACCGTTAACATCCTTCTTGGCATTATTATAATCAACAACTGAATTCTTACATCCGTCATCTACTGAAAAACACATTCCGGAACCACCATCAAGCATGTAATTGACAAACTCACCAGACATGGGCACGGACGGATTAGAATATGGTATCCTTTCTTCGACATGGTAAGTACCTTCCAGCCCTTCTACGAACTTGTCAAGGAATGACCTCTTTTCATCATCTATAGTATTCCCATTCCTTGTTGAAGCGTCACCATATAAATACAGCATATCATTGTATCTGATTGACCGCAGATAATCAACAGCCATCCGAGATGCATGCGTTACTGTGTTAAATGGATCACCGGCACATATCTCATTAAACTGCCTTATATGACTTCCGTCCACTTGATAAAAACAAATCGAAATATAGGGAAGAACATTGTTATCAATAGAAATATGCACAGGAAGTCCCTTGATATATCGTGTTGTTTTAATATGCCTATTAGAATCGAAAGCATATAGAAACTCACCCCCCGTCTTAATACTACCCCATTCACCCAGCGCATATACCCGGTAATAGTTGTAATCATGTTCCTTGTACCATTGATAATTGGATATTGTCTGCCTGTCATAATATCCATATTTACCGTCCGGAGAACCAACCACCCAAAAATTATTTTTATAAGACGAATGCAGTTCTATTGTATCCGATGGGTACTTTTCCAGCTTTCCTGTACGTTCATTGGCGATCATTCTAGGTTTGCAACCCCGTTTCCCTAATATTGTGCTGTATGCCTTTGGCAAAGAACTTTTAGTAAGAGGATTTTTCACTTCGCCATATAGTTCATTTGGAAGATCGTCCCATTCATAAGTATCAAGAATTTTCGTTTTAATCCATGAATCCTCAGATACAGGATTAAAATTGCATATTATCTGCAACCCTTCCTTACCTCTAAGACGGAAACGTATCTGAGTAAAATCTTCATATTCGAACTCGGTTGCTTCTTCCATCACTATCCAACGATATCCAGTGATAGACTTTATTTTTTCAGGATCATCAAGCCCTGTAAAGTCAATTTTACAACCATTTACACAAGTTATATTATTTTCCTTAGGCACAAAGAACTGACTCAGTTGAAGAGCCTTTAGTTGGGTCTTAAACTCTTCATACACTGTATTCCTCAGACTAGCTCCCACTTTTCTTACAACAAGAGCCGAACCTTCGCAAGAAAACACAGACAATAGCACCGATTGTGTCGTTGATACAGATTTTCCCGATGAAGAACCACCTCTGTTTATAATGTACCTGATATTCTTGTCATGCATAGCCTTACGGATATGCCAAAACAGAGGATTGAACAGCTTATATGAGAATACCATCTCTATCATCACTCGTCCCCAATTATCATGCGCACATTGGTACTGACATCACTTTTTACTGGAGCATCCCATCCAAGCATCTTGCTTATCTGTGTAATGGCGGCTATTTTGCTGTATAGCCGTATCTCCACTCCATATTGAGTGTTCTTAATTGACTGTATGCATAGACGGACGGATTTCGGAATATCCTCAACAGACTTTACCATATATGTATCTTTACCAGAGGACAGCAGATCTATCGGATCAACATTCACCACGCTTGCAAGAAAGCGAAGCACATCATCCTTCTTCATATCAAACCTCTCGCAAGCCTCAACCTGAAGCTCATTCAACCGGGAGGCCACATCTGAATCTTTGAGAAGGTCAAACGCACGTTTGCGCACAGTTCCGTCCTTCCAATTCACACTGCATGGATAAGCTTTCCGATACGCCTCTGATGCGTTACCCGTTTCTATATAATAGTGGCAAAATTTTTCTCTATTTATTACAAGTTTCTTTTTCATAAAAGTCTTTTCGTCCGAAGAACGTACCGCGCTCCTTTACACGGGATCATTACAATTCAAAGTTACGGAAAATATGAATAAAACAAAAAACATACCATTTAATTCATGTACCCTAAAAGTACCCTAAATTCATTTCTTTTTAAGTATTTCAATACATTCCTTTATCCCATCATCGAAACCTTGTTTATAGCCTCTAGTATATTCCCCTATATTATATACCGTCATTGACAGAAAAAATAGAAGGATACCTAAAGCCTTATGCCAACCAGGCAACGAGATGGAAAACGGCTTAAATGTAATTGTGAGATCGCCAACCCATAATAGGGCGATAATACATATAGATATAAATAAAATTGTTTTCATCGCTTATTTTCTTTCAATAATTCCGGATTATCATATATGTTACCTATCACTTCAAGATGATTACCTTTGCACAATAAAAATCCACGTTGATTATTTAACAAACGAAACCCACCATCAATATAATCTACTGAAAAATTGTCGTAACCAGCAACATTGGAACAAAAAACTCCATTAGGAATATCAATCCCATATTCTTTTGTTTTGACTATATCCCCCTCGTAAATCTCTTTGCCGTTCTTGTCACATAATCCGGTGAACTGTCCTACTGTTTCAGGAAGAACTACACAAGTTGTCTTTTTTGGAATAGGTTCAGCATCTTCAACGAGTGTAATAGTTGGGTAGTATCTTGGATATGTTGTCAAAGATCCTTCTATCCACTGTCTTGTTTCAAATTCTTTTCCTCTGAATTTTATTTCACGTTTCATAATCAATATCTTTTTCCGTTCAACATAGGTCTTAATTCGTTATATTTTTGTTTTTGCTCGATATGCCAAAGCAAATCTATGTCAAGATGTTTGGCAAGTCCAAAAATTGACAGTATCATATCATTCACAGTAATAGAAAAATCAAATATTCCGTCATATCTAACAGGAAGTGTAGAGATGGAATAGATTGATTCGGTAAAAGTTTCGTCTTTACAGGCTTCTGCCAGATCTTCAATACAGTCATCAATATCTCCGTTGGCAAGTTCAAGGCTTATCCCTCGAAGTCCTGCAAGGTCAAGCAGGCGTATAACTGCATCGCTTAGTTCGTCTGAAATCGTATCTTTGATATATTTTTCAAAACAATACTTGAAATTGACATCATCGTGCGGTTCTTCATCCTCATAAGAAGATTTGAAAGATTCCCTGTCGGCATGTTTCCCTTTTCTATCCGCTTCCACAGCTTCCATAAGCTCGGAAATGACAAGACAAAGAAGATGTTCATTACTCAGCTCCTTATCATGGAAACCGTGCTCGCAAGCGGTCTTATAAGCACGGTCGCGTAGTTCGTTCAAGTTAATATTCTTCATTCCCTTAGTCCTAATTTAATTTCTTCATCCTTAATTATTTTTCCAATCTTGTCAGCTTCCTCATACCGTTCTTCTTTTATCAACAGTCTTTGTAGTTCCGAGAGTTGGTTAATGTAAACAATATCGTTACGGTCTGACACATGACGGACATATCTTTCTATCTCATCCAGCTTATTCTCCATGCGTATATGCCACTTGCTTACCAAAATTAAAGTAAATAAACATTTAATGAGGCAAGGATGAATTTAAATATTAATTCTGCTATTCCCATAATCATATAAGTTTTAATGCTTCCTGTAATCCGGCTTCCAGTGCGTCTTCGTAGACATCCCATTTACCACCATCATTAGGTCCTTCATAAACAGAACTAGTTATATGAGTTCCATTATCAGCTTTAGATATTTCGTATCCATAGCCACAAGCACAGTTATATACACATATATGAATATTTTTGGTTTCACGTAACCACTTTTGGGCGACGGATTGCGGAGGAACAGATAGGTATTTATAACAATGATTCAAAGTGGAAACATCTATGAGATATTTTCTTTCATTGAACCCTTTCTCTTTAAGCAGTTTAGCAGTTTCTAATGTTACAAGTTCTTCAGTCATGGTTATTCTCCTTTCTTTTGTTACTTATTACATTCTTCACAATGTAATTTATAAGCATGGGCAAACATCTTTAACGTAACAGGATCAAAGTGAAAATCTGCCTGTTTCCCTTCTATGACAACTGAAACACATAATTGACCGTCGCAAAAGTCAATATATACCTCGCCACCTCCATCCCCTCTAATGGAAAAGGTTTGTGTCTGTACACTATCCATGATTCTCCTCCTTTAGTCTTTTAATTAGGGCATCAGCGCAATTAAGCGAATATTTAGCTACTGCCTCAGAATTAATACCATTATCGTTTGCTATAACAACTTTAATAATGTCTTTTGCCAATTCGTATCTACGCTGTTCCCAGTCAATAGCTGAATTTCCAAGATTTAAAAAGTCAAGTTCACACTCTCTGAATACCATATTATCACATACATATATGTTATCTCCACTATGTAACGCATTGGTATTTGTTTTCGGAATTACATCTACCAAAACCCCTGTTGATTTTACTCTTGCTTTCATATTTAATATTCTGATTTAATAATAGTACCAAATGAACGATACCTACGCCAAACCATATTTCCACGTTGAATACTAGTAATCCAATCACAAGCCTTAAAAACTTGTCCTACATTATATAGGAATGGTCTTTTTTGAATTTTTCTTTTTATTCTTGCTTTCATATTTAATCGAAATACATTACTTTCTTACCTATACATACTTTGAACCTTGAAAAAACTTCACTATGTTGTGTAATATTATTGGGATTATATTTGTTAACAAAACATCCAGTACGTTTATGGTATCTGATACAAGCATTTTCAGGAGATTTAGCCAATACCTCTTTTTCATCTATAAAATCAGAAAACAAATCATCTCTGTATGATACCTTATACCACTTAACTTGGCTTCTTATCTTTTTAAAATACTTTGCTTTCATCATTCCTCCTTTGTTTTAAAATGTTCAATCAGTTCGTATACGGTGGCCTTGCGCCATTTAGGAGATACTGATATACTGTCATTGTTTTTATTATAAGCCCAAATTCCTTCGGGTGAAATAAACCACTGAAACTTATCTGTATCATCCCTCAATGCTGCTAAAGCAAGGAAAAGCTCTTCATTGGTTCCACAATCAATCCTACCAGCACAATTCCAAGTTATATGCGGATCTTTTGAATCAAACATCTCATTCGTAATATTGGTGTACTTGGCATACTCCTTATTTGCTGCTGTTGCTAAACATAACTTCTTATTGTCAAATATCACTATTGATGGTTTATACCCTAATTCCTCCAGTTTTTTCCGAAGTTCCTGTGTGTCTTTACGTATAAAGCACGGTGTTGTAAATCCCATAATTATTCGTTTTTTAATAATCCTGATTTCTTCAATTTCTTTCTAAAATTCTTTTCATTTAAGGCTTGTTCATAGTAGCAATTAGGTTCTATGACCGTTTCAGCCCTAGTTATAGGAAGCCCATTCATACCAATAGAAACATTATGTATAATAGAAGCTCTCTTTATCTCCCCTGTCTTAACGTTAAAAGAGAATAATATATGCCCTGGATTCCTCTTAACTTTTTTAATCAATTTATATTCTGTTTGTTGTTTTTGTAGATACTCTATCTGTTCTTTAGAAAGATCATCTTTTGTTACAATAGGTACTATATCCATTTACTTTTCCTCCTTTCCGATTTTAACATATCCGTTTTCAATGCACCAACACAGCATATCATAGGCTGCATCAATAGGCTCTTTACTTTCTGTAATATTTATCATAGACCTAGTATAAGGTTCCATATACAAGCATGTATAGCTATCTACAAGTTTCTGGATGGTAAGCACTTGATTGCCAATAAAACAAGGTAATTTATTGATAATATCCTGCAAGGTGTAAGTTCCATGATAATAGTCGTAATTCGTATCAGCATCCATAGAGGTTACAACCATGTTGTCTGAATCTGATTCATTCCACTCGAAAGCCATGCTCCCATCGCTTGTATTCAGCCCAAGCTCCTTCAAATGCTTTATCTGCTCGATTGATAATGCCTGTTTCATTTCTTTTCCTCCTTTGTTTTGAATTTGTTTATGGTCATTCTTTTATTAAAAATAGCCATAACAATTAGCGCAAAAGCAACTTTTAATAATTGCCTTTTCCCAACTATTATAATATTACTACGAATAAGTCCATCATCGGTCATGATACTGTACCAATTTTTATAAGGTGGCATTACCTTATAAATATATATCTTACAAATTATCTTTTTCATTTTGTTTAATTTCACGATTTTCTTTTAATTCTTCTTCACTTATATGTGTATTGTGGTTGCCAAGATTAGAAATAGTATTTGTACTATTAGGTCCACAATATAAACACATTTGGGTAAAAGGGGAATATACCCTCCCACACTTGGGGCAAATCCATCCTTGCTGTCCGAATAATCCACTATTAAAATTTACTTCATTCATTTTAATATCTGCTCAATAAATTGTAAAACATTCGTTTCTTCTCAACGTATTTTAGTCTATTCCTGCGAAGTTTCCTTTTGTTATTGGATACAATCATTTGACAACCTATAACGCCAACATATATGAAACACGAATGATGTCTATTAGCTTGTTTGAAAGCCCACCGAATCACATCACGACAATATCTGTAACTATCATTTTGAACACCCTCATATCCTCTACTCAAAATGAAGTGACCTATTTCGTTAGCTTCTTCTTCTGAATAGCAAATGGTAAATATATTATTCATATTTATCTTGTTTTGTTCCTTATTGATCAATTACTTTTTTCAATTTATTAAAAGCCTTCTCTTTATCAAATCTAATCCCATCTTTGAACTCCAATATCAACTCCCAAAGCTGGCTTTTGTAAACATCACCTGCTTTATAGTCAGTCTTATAATGGTATTTCTGTGTAGTGGTTATTTCCTTAAATATATTCGTTGCATTAAGATATGCGGCTCCCCATTCTGTAAGCTCTACATCTAACGGTATCATTCAAATCTATTTCTATCATAAATATTCCTTTCAAATTATTGTTATTAATCGGTTTTTACTATTTTCCCATTATCCAATATCAAATATAACCGGCATTTATAGCTGACTGTATCCGCCCATTGGTGAGCATATTTCAAATACTGATGTAGCTTATACCTTCCGGGATTATTCATCATTTTATTTCTTATTCTTTTTTTCATCGTTTTGAATTATTTTTTTATAACTACCGCCATTGTACTAATAGAAGTGCCACTCTCTTTAAACTCGCCTGCGCTGATTTCAAACACTTCTCCATGTACTTCTTCCAACCATTCCCGGAACTCAACACATTTCTTTTCAGACGCGAATTTCCAATGCTGACTAGTTATAGCTGCAAGAATTCCACCTTCTTCCAAGCGTTCATACATAAGTCTTACATGGTCTATGTCTTGATTGCCGGAGAATGGAGGATTAGCAATAATCTTAGTGTAATGCCCTACACTGTCTTTCGTAAAATCTTCATCAAGCAATATTACGTTATCAAGTGTATGAAGGAACTCCCTGTTTTCTGGCATCAGTTCATAACATTCAACTGTTACTGACGGGCACGACCGATGAATCGCTTTTATCAGAGCACCACGTCCGGCACTTGGTTCAAGTACGGTATCTGTTTCATGAATTCCACCGGCAAGCATTACCAGCCAGTCTGCAATATCAGCAGGTGTTTCAAAGAACTGAAAATCTTTTTGCAAATCGCATCGCTTACCTTCTTTCAAGATGGAGAACACACGTTCCGGATTAAAAGGAAATGTGAAACCCTGTACCTTCCCACCTTGCCATGAGCCGCCGGCTTCTTCTATCCACTTTTTTGCTTCGGCATAAGATTTTTTATTGAATTGAACTTGAGGAAGTTTGAGGATATTGTTCTCAAGAGTACAATGTTTCAATATCTCTTCCACGCTCCATTTCTTACCTTCATCAGCCTGTTTTTTCTTTTCGTCCGTTGAAGCGTCCGGCGCTAAAAGTGAAGATATTTTTTGAACAACTATTTTGCTTGCGTCCATGAAGGCACTGACGCAAGATATCGCTTCTATCAAAAAATCAGTGTCAACACACCCGGTATCGTCATAGATGTCTATCCCTTCGGTCATGGATGACAGTTCATTGAGCTGCGCTACACTACCATGTAACGTTTCGATTAAAATCTTTTTTTTGTTCGTCATAACTTTTCTGTAAATAAATTCTTGTTGTGTCCACACTCCCGTGACCTAGAAGGTCAGCCAGTTGAATAACATCTTTGTTTTTTTTCAGGAACATTTTAGCAAAGAAATGCCGGAAGGCGTGCGCGTGCATTTTCCTTGGATCAATGCCGCAATGTTTTCCCCATGCTTTCAAGTGCTGGGAAAAGCCACGCTGTGTGATCGGGCCGAATCTCCCTACCGCAAAAATCCCGGTTTTACCATATTCTTTAGCGTAAACCTTCGCTTCCTGCTGAATTGTTTTTTGGAAGAAAAAACGTCTGTACTTGTTACCCTTTCCTTTTAATACTACTTCCCCGGATATGATGTCTTCCCACGTAAACTGTTGGAATTCCGACAGACGGGCGCCCGTTGTTCCCAAAACCTTAATAAAGAAATAGTAATCCTTATTGTTTTTTGCCTTGAGATATTCCAACAGCCGGTTATATTCCTCCTCGGTCGGCACATTGTTCACATCAAGCTTGCGCTTTATTTTGGGACGCTTCAGTTCTATAGGCTTCTTCAGCCATTTGGAAAATCTTTCTATTGCTGTAATCCGCAAACGGATGGTAGCGGGAGATAATTTTTCTTCTTCAAGACTTTTTATAAACCTCCTGCAATTATCCATGTTTACCTCATTGGCGTATTCGAAATACTTCTTCATGGATGTGTAATATATATAAACTGTATGAGAAGAGTAATCATTGTTGTCAGTCAGCCATATAATGAAATCATTAAGTTGTTTCTTGTTCTTATCCGAAATGACATCAAGTTTTTCCAAAGGTTTCACCGCCTTTTCTCTTTTTCCATATCCGATGTTGAGATAGGATAATAGATCGCATATAGCTGAACACATTAGCGAATGACGCACCATGACATCTGCATTTTCACGCTTATAAACCAGATAGCCACGACGATTAACATCTTCAGTACGTTCAAGAAAATCCGTTACATATTTGATATATTTCCCGACAGTATCATAAGTCCTGCCTGTTGTGTATAAGTAGGAAATATAATCAGTTAATATCTTCTGCCTGTCATTATTCATAATCTTGTTTAATTAAATTATACCAATCATTGCTATCTTCGAAAAAACATCTGTATCCATTAGCCGTATGTTTGCCTCTCACTTTCCGACATATAGCACTGATCAAAGAAGGAGCCACGCCAATCATCTTACCAGCCGTTTGTATCGAAGGGAATACTCCACATAATTTCTCATCCTTTATCAAAACAACGCTCTTTTTATTCATGCCTGCACCAGTCTTATGCCAAGCCCCACGTCCTTTAGACAGATTTTTTATACTTCTGGCCTTGGAACGTTTTGAATGATAAACCATTTTACGACCCTTGTTGCGAGAAACACAACCTTTTAAAAATCGTCCGGTAATTAAGTCTCTCTCAAATCGCTCAGGCGGTATATATAATTCACTCATTTCTATATCTTATTGAAGTCATTAATATAACTACGCCCAGCATCAGTTGGACGATAAACAACATCACCAAATGGTCCAGCCGATTTCGTCAACAAACCGTTTTTTACCATTTCTTCTAAATCGTCGGAAGGCTCACTATATCCACCCCATCCTTTTTTGCAGATATTGCCTAAATGAATAAGCTGCATCTTACTTAATTCTATATTCATTTGGTTCATATTTATTCGGTTTTTAACCATTTCCCTGATGTCTGGTAAATGGTAATTATTGGCAATTAAATTCTAATTGTATTATCAGTTAACTGTTAATCAACTTCCACTAACTCACCGTTTTCCAGTCTATACCATGTATCAGCCTTGACAACCTCACCATCGACTAATACAGCCTTCCAATCGACAATATCATGTGTATCCTCCTTTTCTTCGGCTATAACCAAAATTGAACCAATTCCGCCCTTTACCCGAACATTGTTGCCTCTTGCCACTGACAGACCATTTGATCCGGTTGAAGCCTTTCCTCTTGCCGTGGCAGCACCATAATTACCAGCCGTAGCAGCCCCACTATCACCAGCCGTGGCAGCACCATAATTACCAGCCGTGGCAGCACCATAATTACCAGCCGTGGCAGCACCTCTATCACCAGCCGTAGCAGCACCTCTATCACCAGCCGTGGCAGCACCACTATAACCAGCCGTGGCAGCACCACTATAACCAGCCGTGGCAGCACCACTATAACCAGCCGTGGCAGCACCTCTATCACCAGCCGTGGCAGCACCATAATTACCAGCCGTAGCAGCACCTCTATCACCAGCCGTGGCAGCACCTCTATCACCAGCCGTGGCAGGTTTTCCCGGTTCCGCATTACACTCGTTAGTACACCGTTCCTTGACAAAAGATACAGCTGCTTTCACAAGCCCCCTTATATCAAGCTCAGCGCCTATTCTAATTTTTGAAGAACAAACCTTGTCACTTTCTGAACCGTCTATTTTACCGCTCTGTTCAACCTCACAAAACCTTGACCCGGCTGGCGCATAGTAACCAAAAACATCCAGAGGGTAAGGACATGCATGAAAACCTTTCTCACATGCCTTTATGTCGCCTGTTTCTTCATACTCCTTACCTACCTCATACTTAAACCCTCTACAAGATAAATCTTTGTCAAACGCTTTATAAGTCTTTAATTTCTGTTCCATGATATTGTTTATTTGTTGTTATTTTGATATTTTGATTATTTTTTATTCAAAGATCGGGCATTTTCTTCTGCCCAACAGATGTATTCCATGAAGCCTGTAGCATGGCTTTTCGGGAATCGAATCGTATTTACGATATATGGCACAACGGCGGCAGATGCGATGTATACTGTATTTCCCTTTTGCGCCGTAACATACCACAGGATAACCGTCAGCAGTTTTCATGATTTTCTAAACAAATGACTGAACGCATTATCCAAATCCAGGTCCAAATTCAGTTTGGACGGGAAAGATTTAATGTATTCGTACATCTTATAAGCGAGGTTGTCATCATCACCGCATCTGTCAATCAGTGTGAGTAACATAGCATTCACCATGTCAGAATCATTGCCGAAGTTTTCCTGAGTGGATTCACTGCAATGATTCACATCACTTTTCAATCTCTTTATCGCGGCTATGGCTGTGTTGAAGTTTCTTTTTGAATCGTGTCTGAGTTCAAAGCCTTCCTTCTTGTATTGCTGCTGCATTTCAAGAAGGTTGGTTTCTAAAACGTCCGTGAGGACAAATACGATGTTGGTTATCGTATTCAGTTTGTCTGTTCCTTGCATGATCGTGTATTTTTTATCAATTATTTTATTTGATACAACCTATTTTAAAGCCGTACAATGAATTTTCCTACATAAAAGCATCAACTACAGGCTTTCTTGTTGAAAATCTTGTCACGGGGCTGGAAATACCGTCTATCGTCTTCTTTCTTCGCTCTGTCAATCCATCTTTGGAATTTGGCGGCTACAAGAGGACAGTGGATGCGTAGGTTCCTGTCGCGTTCCGCTTCCCATTCACGTATCTTTGTCTGCATCTCGGTATTCATAAATTTCTCCTTTTTTCGTTATGATTCTTTCTTTTGAAAACTGTTACAAATTTGCCCGTATCTGTCACAGGCGCACACTCTATGCCCTTTGGCTCTGCAATACGCAGAATTGTCCCCGAAGTCTGAGGCATTCTTGCAGTTCCGGCATTTTACATATACGGGTTCCGGCTTGACTTTCTTTGCCATACTGTCAGTATTTTCATGGCTTCCTCGTCCCCGGATTCCGCCCGACGTTTCAACTCGTTGTACCAAGTCAGGGAAGAATAACCTTCGGGAGGAATGAATCTTCTGCCCTCTATCTCATCCTGCACCCTTTTCCGGTTTATCGCGTCCAGCTCATGATCCCTTTCGGGATTGAACTCCTTGAAGAAGGCATTGCCTATTCTTCTGGCATCAAAGGATGCGAATGAATTATCATACTTCCCGGCCTTGTAGCGTGCGAAAAACAGCATCAGTTCGGAAAGCTTGTAAGCCTTGACCTGTGAGGCAAATGACTGACAAAAGATTCTTATCCCATCGGCAACGCCCTTTTCTTTGCTGTTGGAAGCCCCGAATATGCCGGACACCTGTATGTCAATCCAATATTCGGAAGAGCCACAGCCGTAAAGCGCATCATACTGCATCAGCGATGGACAGTCTGCCATATAAGCTTTTTCCGGGTTCTGAAGGACATACCCCCACTGGACCGGTGAAAATACTCTTTCAACCTCAGAACGGTCTTTCCATCTGGTCAGCCAAGCCTTCTTCGAGGTCTCGCTTATGTTGTTGTAGCAAGCTAAGAGCGTAGGCGTTAGCTTCCTGCTTGCTTGTATAACAGCTCCTATTGTTCCCATTGTTTCGTTGTTTTTCAAGTTCAATTTTCAGCCATCGGGCAAAATGCGATTTTGCATCTTGGGGTGATTTAACAGTTTCTCCCTCGTTTTGGAGCTTCATAAAGAACTTCTCCAAATAATCATAAAAATCAGGAGGCGCGAAATCCTTATACCCACATAAACGAGTATTCATGCAGACAGCTTCCATCCATGAACTATTCGACTTCAATTCTTCATAGCACTCATCCAGCCCCCTTTCAAAAATCCCAGTCGGAATTTCTTCATACGCGCGCGGGGGAGAGAGATAATTATCTTTGTCTTTATCTTTGTCTAATGCGCGTACATTATATTGTAAGGGCTTAGGTTCTACTTTAGGTTCATGGTTAGGTATAAGGTTAGGTTCTACTTTAGGTTCAACTTTAGGTGTCAAATTTTGATAGCTAATCTGATACCTTGTTTTGTCCCGTTGTCCTTTTCCGCCTGATTTGAATGTGATAAGACCCGCCTGAACTAATCTGTTACGTGCTGATTTCATTGAGTTGACCGACACTCCCACGTCAGATGATACCTTTGTATCACTACGCGTCCAGCTATCCACCCAGCCTAAACGATTCGCTGTTTTTAGCAAGTAAAAATAAAGCCTCGTTTCACAGCAGGTAAATTCCCAGTCTTCGTCAAGAGACCAAAACTTATTTATCAGTTCTATATAAGTCATATATCTTTCAAATAATTATCCACCACTTTAATAAACTCGTCTAATGAACGAACAACAACGTACTTGTTACCATTCGCCTCACATTCCTTTTGCCAGTCTTTTTGTACTGGTCTTTGGTATTCTCCCGGCTTTTTCATTTCTATACACAAAGCTCCATAGAAACGGTTACTTTTAAGAAGTATCAAATCTGCAACTCCGGGAAGCATACCTTCATCTTTCATATAAGCACCGTTTCTTGCAGAACGTCTTGCCGCATTAGGAACAGCAAACAGCATATTTCTGAGATGGGGATATTTTAAACGGAAATATCTAACACAAGAACATTGTATTTTATGCTCTTCATTTTTGGGCTTACTACGGCTGCTTGCCACACAAGCCTTGGATTTCATCTCTTCGTATGTCATAGTTTTATTTCTTTATGTAGTATGGCATTGTTTCAACAATTTATTTATCTCTCTTATTTCTATCTTCTTCCGACGAATAGAGACGGTTAAATCATGAACTTTTTTATCGTTGCTTACTATAGCAAGTCTTTCTCTATAAACCTCTATTTTATCAAATATAGAATCTCTTAGATTTTGCAATTCTTCTTTTGACAGACCTATTATTTTATCTTTAAAAGTATCTGCGTATGTCTTCATAATTTTCCTAATTAAAAGACCCGAAGCGTATTCTCCGGGGCACAACCATTATTTATTAACCCATGCCATTGATGTGTGGCTCACATTTATGTGTCAGCAGCAGGACTTGCACCTGCATGATAGGAGTTTTTCTTGGACTTTCACCAAGTAGTTTTGCTTTTTCACGTTGCGGTGACATTCAGCATTACCTGTTATTAGCTCAGTGGTTTGAATTTCTTTTTACAGCTAACCGTAACATATTGACTTGCCAACCTATCTATAAGAGCTTCACTTTAGTGTATCTCATTGTTCCACCATACTGACTGACCATTACTTAATCAAAATTGAAATTATCTTCACCGTCTGGATCTTCGTCCGGCATATCATTACCGAAGTCCATCGGGATGAACCAGTCTGAAATAAACTCTTCCATATTACTCCTCCGTATCTTCACTATAACACGGCATAAGCAATCCGACACTGCTTACACCCTCCATCATACTATCAAAAACAATAACTTTATTAGTACCCTTAAATGTAGCAACGCACTTGTCGCTTTCAAAAAGAGATTTATTCAACCGTTGTATAATCTTCATGTCAAACCTTACTTGTGGAAGTGGAGTAGTCTGCGTATTCAAGGCCTCCTGCAAGACTTTTTCCGCATCAGGGTATTTATCAAATGTGGAAAAGTAAAAAAATACTTTATCATTATCCTTGCTGCATTCTATGCCATCTTCGGCAATCATAATATTATCGTATTTCAACATATCTTTGTAGAAGTCAGCGTGAAGAAATTTTCCGTCAAGTGCGGTTATCTCATGATCCTCCAATCCCGATATTTCGGAAATTCTGTTTTTTGCCAAAATATGTCCGTCACTTGCGTATGCAAATCCGTTTCTGAAATAGATACAACACATTTCAGGTCTGGTAGGGCTATATCCAGAACAAGCAAGATGCATCTGAACTTTCTTGTTAAAGTTGTTTCCTTTTTTTGACATAAATCATTCCTCCTCTGTCTTATTACGTTCCTTAATCATCGCATCAGCTATCTGATAAGCTGATTTAGCCTGTCCTTCATAGTAGTAGTTTGTAACACTAGCTTCTTTGGACGGGAAAAACAATGTTACAACTCTATTCCATAAAGTTCTTCTGCGTTTTGCTGTCATCATCATACACTTCATCGCTTCAAGCGCAATATGATCGCGCGAAATATTAGATTCCATAATTTTATTGCTTTAATTGATTAATAACTTGTCTTTTGATTTTCTTGTACAGCTTCCCGACAAAACGTCCATGCTTCTCTGTCACGTCATCGGGCAAGTCGTTTTTATAAATATGAAGAAGTAACTGGATGAGAAGCACTTCTTGTTTTGTCAAAGTAAGTTTCATTTTTTAAAGATATTTACTCATTCTATCAACCTCTATTTGGGCTAATTGTAACAGGGCTTCTTCATTAGGGGCAGGAAGATATACAGGGAATACATCATTCATAACCGACCAGTTTCTCCATTTCTCAACAGATAAGGACATTTCTTTTGTATCGAGTTCGTATGTGTGCCTGACATATATTGTCTTTATACCAGCTATTTCTTTCTCTACAAAATAAATGTCCTTGTTTACTTCCTTGTATATGAACTCTGCTTCGTCCTTTGTATATCCAGTTTGTGTAGCCCAATATCCAATAAGAAGCCATAAGTATTTGTTCTGATTTAAAGATCTTTGCGGTTTCTTTTCCGTCAGTTCAAATACCTTCTGTTCCTTTATCAACTTATCCAGCTTCGCTCTTGCCTGCTGGACGTGGAGAGGATTGGAACCATCGTATTTCATCAGCTAAAATGGCAAATCTAGATCATCATCCGACACGCTTGGCGCATTATTTATATCCTCTGGGCTAGGTGATGTATTCTGAGGTACAAACTCTTTGAGGTCCCCAAAAATATATTGCCTTCCTTCTACCCGTTCTTCCTTTTTAGGAGAACAAGTGATGAAATGCGTATGTCCGAACTGGGATTTCTCTTTGCGCTCGATAACAGCCACATTCACATAGATTCTTTCAACTCCGTCTTTACACTTAATTTTCTTCATCTGCTCACGAGGTATATCAGAGAGACAGATAGAACCACTTAAAATTGCCATAATTAATTTTCTATTTTTTCTTTTAATAAATACCTGGTTAAATCTCTGTATTCTGCCCACTCTAAAAAAGAGTGTAGCAGATTCATATTATCTTGCTCCATACCATCATAACGATAACATGTGATAGAAGGCTCATATCGTTTCAGTGGAAGTCCTCTGACATCATATCCATGCTTATCTTTGTCGTATCCTTCAAAGATGAACAAGTCAAAGTGAAACACGTCTAAATTGAATAGCTGGAGATAAAATCGCCATTGGCAAGAATTGATGTAATCGGCATCGGCAGGATAAGAATATTTAGTCTTAATGTCCCTGATCTCCACACCATTCACCATATCGGCACATCCTGTTATAATAGCATCTCCAAAATCCTTATACAGTCTTATCTCATGAAAAGCATTCGGGTATTCGTTACGATAGGAAAGCGCGGTTTTGCATTGTGCAATATCCATAATCACTTTATCACCTTCAATGTCAAAGGATCTACCACAAGGAACAGGTTCTTTTTGTTCTTTATTATAATGGAGGAAGGTACGTTCTCCTGCATCTACTTTATCACATTTCGGTGTACCTTCTTCCACTATTTTATGAAATGCCTGTCCAATTTTTGTATACACATTACCCGTGAACTTGCCTGTTATACTGTCAATAACGGATTGCTCCGTTATCTCATAGTTGGCATAATCGCTTTGCTCTATGTACTTTCGGAATGCTTCTAAAATTGTTACGCGAATTAGCGGTATCATACTTTCACGAATAACTTTTTATCTTGATCGAAAGTGAATCCTTTTGCTGCAAGACTCTTCTGCATCTCAGAAAAGAAGGGTACTCGCATAATTTTAGGTAATAGCTTTGTAGCCTCCATCAAGGCAAGAATATCTTCATCGGTCATTGCGGCGGCAAGCTGTTCACGTATTGCCGCAAGCTGTTCGTTAGCTTTTGCTTGCGCTTCTCCTTTTCCTTGAATCGATATCTTCACTTTCGATATAATGTCAGACATACATGTATCAAACTCGGTTGTTCCATAATCAGGTATTACCACAGTTCCAAGTCCTGCTACATTTTTGCCTACAAAATTATCCAACGGTGCAAATGAAATAGAACGTTTCCCATTTTGTATGAATACATATCCAACTTGGTCAGCTATCCTAACAAGCAGGTCTTTTGATTGCCCTGTACAATCCGGAGAGTGCTTTATCACATCACCGTCTGCCGTTTCCTTGTCATGGCATATAAAAACAATGTCAGAACCATTTGAGCGAAGAAAGTTGACGAACTCTTTAAAGTCCTCGCCCATCTGCCCGAACCGTTTTAAAGTATTTGTTTTCAATTTATAATTATTGTCAATAGCATATTGACTCAGATAATCGTCTATCATTGATTTGGCTGTATCGACAACTATTGTTTTGTAATCTTTCATAGATTCACGTTCTGAATCAATATCTTTCCAACATTTAGCCATTATGGTATCACAACGTTGTACTGCGCGGTCTGCCCCCCTGTCGCAATCTATCAATAAAGGATTATCCGCTGTTGTAGCTACTGAGGTTTTCCCACTTCCGGGTACTCCATATAATACAATAATTACAGGACGCTCCGGCAAAACATCATTTTTCTTAACTATAGGCATAATATTTAAATTTTAAAATGTTCGCTTTTACCAACACAAAAAAGGCAGGTCCGCAGTCCTTACAAAGTTCCGCTTCCTGCCATGATATCTTTCCACTTCTTCAAGCTCGTTTTCAAGAGAATCGATTTCTTCATTAAGCAAGGATATATATTTACCTTTACAGTCAGCGTTGAAGATGAGCCTTACCGATTCCTCACTCATTGACTGGACTATATCAAGCTCTGAATATAGTTTATCCAGTTCATCGCTTATCTGTCTTATAGTTCTCATAGTTATAATTTCTATACCTTTTCAAGAAATTGGACCGGCAACGAGCATACACCCTTCATATTAGGATATTTGACATCAGCATACCCGTTAGCGATATAAACAATCGTACCTGTCAGCGTATCACCTATTTCACGTACTTTATCACCTTTCTTCATAACCATTTTATTTTAAGTTCAACTTTAACCGGAGGATTCTCCATCTTGGAAAATCCGTCAAGAATTTGCTCTTTAAGAAGTTTGGGAGGTCTGTCAGTAATCTTACTATCCAAGACAGACAGTTCCTCACGTTCTCCGTCATAAAACACAAGCGTTACGCCTTGAACTATATATGGGTTCATGGCAGTTCGGTATAAGTAAGATTTACACCAATGCAGTCATGTGTCGCACGGATACTGTTACGGTATTTCTCCAAATCATCCACCATAACAGGCATGAACAATTTTACTGTATCCCTGCCACCACTGGCATACACAAGCTGGTAACTTGTTATTTGATATTTCTTTTCCATGATATTTATATTATTGTGGCAATGGTTTCCAAAAATCAATGTCCCATGCCCGGTTAGTATTTCCACATATCCAAATGTTTTTCCGATGCTCACTATCGAATACCAACATCCCGGTATTCACAAATTTCCCGGAACTCTTCACAAGCACTCTTGTGTCCAATGGTGGAGGATCTTTTTCTGCATTCCTCCATTTCATGGATTCCAAAACAAATTGAGCACCTTTCTCAAAATCCACCGATGCTGTTCTTTTGTGCGTAATCCCATGTATACCATTTGCATACTCTCTGGCTTTCTCCTTTATTATATTTATATCTATAATTTAACTTGTTTCTAATTAAAAAGCTCCTGTTATCTTCACAGACTACAGGAGCAAAACCTAAACGACTTTATTATGATAACCTACAGCCACCGTCAGCGGAATCGGACCGCCGTACTATCCGTTAAATAAAAGTAGAAATTAGAACAGATAATTATTTATGCTTATTTCCTTAGACAGTACCAGCCATGGACGGTGAAATTCCGCACCTATATTCACATACAGGCACGGACAAATTATGCAATTAACATTATAAACACAAAAAACTAGATGAAAAAATCATTCATAAAATTTGTTCAAGGAAACCCACAAATCTTTAGTTTGTGGGAGGAATTGAACCACTATTCCTTCTTTCTGTTAATATACTTTTTCTTTTGTCTATCAATCGCAAATGCTTGCAACTAATAGAACCTTTGTTCACTTTAGTTCCATCAAGTTTCCTAATATCAAAGAATCCACTATCCCTTCTTCCAAATATGTAATACAAATCCTTTTGGTATTCAACTAAGTCAAACAACCTAAAACCTTTTACCAAGAATGGCGCTTGATTGAGTTTCTTTCTGCCACCCTTTAAGAAATTAACCTTGTGTATCTGCCTATTTTGGCATCTTACTTTCTTCTGATAGAAATAATAACCTAAAGGTTTAGCCACAGGATTACCACTTATACACCTTGCATCAACATAATGCTCTTTAGGAAGATTGTTAGTGATACGGGTATTTTTCGTGATATAACCAAAAGTCATACTTACATTAGGATAGATATGCTTTAGTCTATCATATAAATTCCATCGCATAATTCCCATAAAGGCGGCATCTCTAAAAGACTTTCCACGTTTTACATTTAACTCAAACTCACCTCTATGATATGCCTTGTGGCAAGTTTCACAAAGGGTAATCAAGTTATTTGGGCTATCCCCTCCCGTCTTTCTGCTCTCTATGTGATGCACATTCAAGACCTTGTCTTTACTTTTACCTTTGCAATGTTGGCAAGTATGACCATCACGGAACAAAATATACTCACGCACATTGAAGAAATCAAGTTGTTCTCCTTGTTGGTATTCCTCGTTTGATATACTTGGATTCTTAATCTTCTGTATATCAAAGGAAGCCGTTTCAACTACGATATTAGTTATCGGTAGGAACTTATGTATCTTCTCTACAACAGTCAAATGAGTTTGGATTTTGTTTTCAACAGATGGTGCTAGCCAACCTTTGCGTTTAGATGAAATCCTATTATTGAAACGAGCCTTGCGATAACGTAATCTGCTCCTACGAGTTCTTCTTTGTTCCCTACGAGTAGATAACTTATCCACAATATCGTTTCTCAATTCCACATCTGCTGCATACAATTCCTTCTCACTTGTTGTTGCCGATATGCCGATATGCTTGCTACCAGCATCTACACCCAAACTTATGGGCTGCGTATAATCTGTTGTGTCATAATCCAATTGAATTGTGAACGGAATACGGCACACAACATGGGCTAGACCATTCTTTAATAGCCTTCTCACCTTACCAAACCTTTCGGTTGGCATAAGTGCTTGTCCTTGTTTGTTAATTACGTAAACCATTTTACTATAAGTCGGATTTCTCCGTTAAATGCTCATCGTCAATGTTATGGAGAGGTTTTAACCTTAGAGCAAGGGGCTTGAACAAACACCCCTTGGTAACTATATATTCTCTCCAAACGTAGCACCCAAAGTGCTTAGACTAATCAACACCCACAGGTCTTTAGCCTAGTGGGTAGTTAATATTCCTTTAACTCCTTATATGTCATTGCCACCAATCTCACACACACTAACGAGATGATGGAAAATATAATCACCGATACGGATTTTATAGGACTTTCCGTAACTATCGCACCATAAATCATTCCTAAGGAACATAGGGTGGCAAATATAGACAGGATAAAATTAGCTGTTTTCATAATACAAATTTTTATATTGTTCCCCTCAACGGCTTAAACCGGTTGTTACCACGAATCTTACGGGAGGGGATATATTAGACCTTTCGGCGGTACTTGTGCCCAACCAAGTTTACTTAATGCACTAAGGACAAATCGGTGCACCGAAAGTATGTTCAATCAATTATTATTATAGACCCTCAATACGTCACGGCATCCCTGCTGGTATTGACTCCTATAATCAATCCGTTTGTCTGCATCATACGGCTTATGAGTTACACCATATGAGCATTTACAATGATGTGAAAGAACTTTAAGCAGCTCCCCTCAACGGCTTAAACCGGTTGTTACCACGAATCTTACGGGAGGGAAGAAATTTATTTATCTGTTGAGATACAAGCCAGCTGTTTCTTTAGATGACTTATACGATCACATTCGATATCACATATTTGGCTACCTTGTTTTTGGTTGTGGGGATAATGCTTGCATTTCCCATTTTGATAACAAGGACATAACTGTCGGTACACTTTCACAGCTCGTTCCTCTATTTCCTTGGATGCGATATTAACAGCCTCCAATGCGTCAGCTTTAAAAATCAACGGCTCTATCGGATTGCCAAGCTGGTAGCATTTATTATTTATAAAATCGGTTGCTTTGCTCATTTTATTAATTCTTCTTTGAATAATAGTTGTTGAATAGCTTCCTTGCCATCACCGGATCAGTCAAGATTCTACGACCATCCTGATATACCGCTTTTTTCAATATTCCATCCTTTAACTTTGCTGCAGTATTTTTAGAGCAACCGAACAACTGGCATATACCCTTAAGCCCGTACACGTAATCCTGTTCCTTGTCCTTGACATCACATCCCGACATCGTATCACGGATTATATTACTTAACACGCTCTTAAGTTCGCCTATTGTGAGGTCTATCAATCTGGTTTCATCTTTTATGGGTATCATGACAGTTTGTTTTAAATTGTTATACTCTTATTTTTATAATGGATTCTGCGCCAGCATAATTCTTTATCGCCTCTTCCCTTATTCTTACTGCGAGTTCAGTGTTAATAATGTACTTTAATGCTTTGCGTACTGTTTCACCGCTAACCCCGAAATGAGATGCGATGCGTTTTTGTGCACCTTGCGGAACGATTACCCGTGGGATTTCTTTGGTTCTTTCTTTTTTATTCATATATTTGTATATTAATTATTGTCGTTGCGAAACGGAACTAAATTAATTCGTTTTTCACGCTGCAAATATAAGAGCTTTTGAACTTAAAACAATATTTTAAAAGAAAAAACTTAGCTCAATAGCTCTATTTATTATAATTCTAAATAACAAAATATGGAAGAAGGTGTTTTACAAAGGGTTATTAGCATTTGCAGACAAAAATCTGTTTCAGAGAGTCAGTTTGCAAAAATGATTGGTTCAAACCAAAAAACAATAAATCAACAATTGCGAGGAGAACGTTCTATTAGTCTTGATACAATATCAAAAATACTAAGCTCATTTGAAGATATTTCATCGGAATGGCTACTCCGTGGTGAAGGAGATATGCTTAAGCCTCAACCCACATCACCCTACTTAGAATCAAAAACGAATAAAACATCCGCACCACATCAAATTGAAACAAAAAATATCAACATAGATTTACAGGGAGAACAAATAGATAGTAAAAAGACTATTGAAGTCCTTATCAAAGTAATAGAAACATACCAAACACGTATGGATGATTTGCTAAATGTTGTCGAAGTGCTTAAAGATGAAAACGCAAATTTGAAAGTTCAGTTAGAAAAACAAAATGTAAGCTAAACAAATAAACATCTTATCATGTTTTTTTTAAGGACATTAAAACCTTAATTATGAGCAATGATATAATACACGAACTAGAGAAAGTTGTCCATAAGATGAATGAACAACATGATAGGCTGGAAAAGCTTGTTTCCGGAATTAAGCTAGATCTTATAGTATGCAATAAGATAGAGACGGAACAAAATGATACTTCTAAAATAATTAATCTGAATAAACAAACATATAACAACATAACACTATGATTATCAAAAGAAACTGCCTTTTCCTTTTAGATAAAGAAAAAGACAAAACAGACGCTAAACTCAGGTACAGAATTAAATGGGAAGGTAACACCGTAGCATTCAATGTAGGATACCGGGTAGAAGTATCAAAATGGATATCCGAAGCACAAAGATGCAAATCAAACACCTACCATGGAAAGAAGAAAGTATCAGCAGCAATAATTAACAGGCAGATATCGCATTATGAGGAACTGGCCGATGAGGTCTTTTACACATTTGAGCAAAATGGGACTTCCCCTACCGCGGAGGAATTCAGAAATGCGTTTAATTTAAAGTTGGGTAAAATAGAAGAAAAAGGGAAAAGCCTATATGAGTATTATGACGAATTTATCATCAAAGAAAGAAAGGAGAAGAGTTGGACCGATTCTACCTACAGAAAACATCGCACTGTAAAAAAACATATTCAGAACTTCGCCCCGAATCTTGAATTTTCAGACCTTACAGAAGATGGACTAAACAAACTGACTGATTATATGCTTAGCATAACCGATGACACAGGAAATCCGTCACTAAAGAATACAACAATAAAGAAAGATATTAATATATTTAAATGGTTTCTCCGTTGGGCTACCAAAATGGGATACAACAAAGAGCTTGCCTATGAGACATACAAACCCAAACTAAAGACCATTCCCCGAAAGGTAATATATCTTACTTGGGACGAGCTTATGGCAATAAAGGACACATCTATACCCGAAGAAATGGGATACTTGGCAAAGATAAAAGACATGCTCTTATTCTGCTGCTTCACATCATTACGTTTCTCTGACATGCAGAATTTAAAATGGTCTTATGTATTTGATAATCACATCGAAGTAACAACCATAAAAACAAATGATCCTTTGCGTATAGAATTAAATAAATATTCAAAAGAGGTTCTGACAAGATACATAAGAACAAAAGGATACGTGTTCCCGAGAATATCAAACCAGAAGATGAATGACTATTTAAAAACTCTAGGGAAACTATGTAATATTGACGCTCCTACCACCATTACATACTATAAAGGCAATGAAAGGATCGAAGAAATATTACCGAAGTATGAACTTCTATCCAGTCATATAGGAAGACGCACATTTATATGCAATGCGCTTATGCTTGGCATCGCACCTAATATTGTAATGAAATGGACTGGGCATTCAGACTACGCTGCAATGAAGCCATATATTGAAATTGCTGACAAAGCAAAAGAAACAGCAATGAGTTTGTTTAATAAGATATAAATCCCTGTTTTAGTCCCTTATTTTTATAAATAGCTTAAAATCAGAATATAATGTGGAGCATGCGAGACTCGAACTCGCCACCTTTAGACTGCCAGTCTAACGCTCTAGCCAGATGAGCTAATACCCCGCGAAATAATAACGATGCAAAGATACATAGAAAATCAATACTACAAAGCTTTTGAGAAAGTTTTTTTCATGTGAACAAAAAATTTTATTTATCACTTTTGCATCAAAGAGTTACTGTTGCGTAAAATTGTTAACCAATAGTTGACCAAGTTTAATAGCACATAATAAGCAAATAGCCCCGACTTATCACAAGTCAGGGCTACCTAAATTTATAAATTTAAAGTTTTTATGAAAAATCATTGTTGTATCAATGCCTGTACACCATCGGCACAACAATAATCACAATAGTTATATAAACACACGTTCTAACTTAATTGTTCAAACAACATAAATTCTTTTTCCTTTTATGTTTTCCATATTACACAAAGGACAAAGGGAAAAACATTCAATGGATCTGCTACTCAAGCACCGGAAACAGAGAAGAACCAAAGGAATCTAACAAGACTTCAATGGCAAATATATTATAGACAAAAAATCACTATAAATTTATGTAACTAACCTCTGTTTATACAGAAGACTTCATTGGTGAGTTTACGATGTATTCAGCTAATGAATAACAACTATATGTCAAAAATGTACAGAATGGAAAGAAAAATTATACTGAAGCATCTTATAAAAAAGAATCATCGCTCAATCGGATGAAACCTGACATTATCCATATCAGCCCGGCAAAAAGCATGAAGGGAGAAATATACCGGAAATTCCTAGAAGAGAAAGAAATATTTATGTCCGCCAATAACGAACTCACCATAAATATAATCAAGGGTTGTATTTGACAACTCTGTGATTGACTAGGCAAAAAGAGGTGTAAAAGTTGTCTTAAACCTCCTCTATCGGCTTGGACCAAACTTCCTCTTTCGTTTCTTTACACATTACGGAAATAGTTCCTCCAACAAAATCCTTCACGTATCCTTTGCGTTCAGCCAACATATCTTCAGCCATTCTAATAGCCTTAGCCTTATCCTTCAATGAAAATCCTTTATTAGCAAAATCAGTACCTTCTTTAAAATATATATCATAAGTTTCCATGGTATCATCTTTTTTAAATTCGAGTGGCAAAGATAAAATCTACAATTATTATGTACAAGAGATTTCTTAATTATTTTTCGAATATCGTCAAGAAACAATTTAACTAAAAAAAATCCCGACTTATCACAAGCCGGGAATTCATGTAAAAGCACTATTATAAATATACTAACTATTTCAAAATTTTACCATCTTCACCTAAGAACAATGTCTGTTCATGAGCATCACTTGTTAACACATTAATTTTATAAATACGGCTTCCATCAATGCCATAGGTCATAAAAGCCTGCTTTATCATAGCACCTTCCAGTGCAAGCCTGTCCATCACAGCTTCCGGCAAATCATTCATATAGATTTCTGAAAAAACCAATTTCTTAGATTGTTGAGGCTTTTCCACTACCGGAACCTCTACCGGAGCCGCTTGAGCAAAAGAAACAGACACGCCTAAAGTCATTACTAATACCAATGTTACTAATACCTTTTTCATAATTACTTTGTTTTTTATTCATTTTTACCGATAGCAATAAAACAAGAAACGTGCCATAAATCTGCGTTTCTCAATACTTCATTAAAAATCAAGCATATACATATTTACATATCCATTTTTAGAAGTGTAGATACCTGTTGACAACACTACAAAAGTGTGGAAAAAGTCCACAAAATCAGATTTTATACCGGCGAACAAAAAGTATAACCAAGCTGTTTTATCAACCTCATCAAAACATTTAAATGACCATGAAGAAAAGATACTATTCTATATGTGTGATATTATGGGTACTGATCACCACCTTGTCTGCTACCTCTCCCACTACATTTCATATAGCACTGAAAAAGATATATCCGCATGCCATGAACGTAAGTTGGAGCCAACAAGGGAATTATTATGTAGCCTCTTTTACTCAAAATGGTTTTGAAAAAAAAGTATGGATGAACGGTAATGCCCAATGGGTGATGACTAATACCAATTTACAAACTACAGATCAACTGGCACCTAATGTATATAATGATTTTACATTGAGTCCATACGCCATGTGGACTGCCACCAATGTAAATCTCATAGAATTTCCTAAACGAACCACTCTGTACGTAATTACTGTTAACCTAAACAATTCGTCGGCCACCAAACAATTATTCTACACTCTGAATGGCAGGCTAGTGCAAACACGAGACGTAAGTTATATCAATCCTACATTATCCCCCGGAATTTTTAATTTCTAATAGCCATGACACTAAACATTTCACCCCAGTTATTTGTTATTATATACATAAAATAACAAATACCATTATGACTGAACAGATAACCAACATTCCCGACAAAGGAAATAAAAAAAGAATAGTCATTGTCGGAGGAGGATTTGGCGGGTTAAAGATTGCACGCAAACTGAAAAGACAACACTACCAAGTTGTGTTATTGGATAAAAACAACTACCATCTTTTCCAGCCGTTACTTTACCAAGTAGCCACATCAGGCATCGAGCCCAGTGCTATTTCATTCCCATTCCGCAAGATATTCAAAGGATACAAAGACTTTCATATCCGCATATGTGAAGTACAACAAGTACATCCTGAAGAACAACAAGTCACCACTTCCATCGGCAGTCTAAGCTACGACTATCTGATTATATCTACCGGATGCTATACCAATTATTTCGGCAACAACGAAATAGCTAAACGCACCATGTCCCTCAAGACCACAGCAGAAGCCTTGCATAATCGTAACCAAGTACTTGAAAGCTTTGAAAAAGCATTGAACACTAATGACTCCAAAAAGCGGGAGCAACTGATGACCTTCATTATAGTCGGCGCAGGAGCAACTGGTATTGAACTGGCAGGGGCACTAGCCGAAATGCGTAAATTCATCCTTCCGCACGATTATCCCGATCTAGACACCAGTACGATGAGAATCATATTAATAGATGGTGGTCCACGCTTGCTTTCCGCCTTCTCCCCCCAATCTTCCGAAGAAGTAAAAAAATACCTCACTCATTTGGGAGTAGAAATATTATTGAACCAACAAGTAAAAAATTACGAGAATAATATGTTAGTACTGGATGACGGGAATTTTATAGAATCAGCCAACGTTTACTGGGTAGCAGGCGTAAAAGCAAACAGTCTAGCAGGCCTTCCTGCCGAATGCTATGGTCCAGGCAACCGTTTGAGAGTGAATGAACACAATCAGATACAAGACTTTAAAAATATATTTGCTATAGGTGACACCGCACTAATGATTTCAGAAGAGTATCCTAAAGGACATCCGCAAGTTGTACAGCCTGCCATACAGCAAGCCATGAACTTAATAAAGAATCTGAGAAATATCGAAAAGGGCCAGCCGCTCATCCCTTTTAAATATTATAATAAAGGGTCTATGGCAACCATCGGGAGAAATAATGCAGTGGTAGAATTGCAAAAGATACGTTTCAGTGGATTTCCCGCATGGGCAGTATGGCTATTTATACACTTGATGAGCATAGTGGGGGTAAAAAACCGTTTATTTATTTTTATAGATTGGATGTGGAGTTATTTCACCTACGACCCATCCCTGCGACTTATCATCAAACCACAGCCTTCTAAAGAAGAGACAGAAAATAAAAGCAACGATAAATAAAGCTTCTTTATCGAGAAATCCCATAATTATAGAAACAATTTTCGAACTTGCCCGACTATCATTGAGACAAAGAGTATATCATGGTATCGGGCAAGGTTAACTCTTATTCTGGCAATTATAGCAACTATACTCCTTCATAGGACACGTCAACAATTGGCAAACGATTATAAACTAGCATTTTAAAGTAAAGGGATGAAAGGATCTACATTTTCAGGACGTTAAATTAATGTAAAAAACTGTTTCATTTCCCATCCCCCTTACCTCATTTTACTACTTTTGCGCACACTCAGCCTATAAATGTGCAAAAGTTATCATGGAACTAGAACAGAGTTTTATTGCTCTTATCGAGCAAAGTATAAAAACAAATTGGTATTTAAACGCTCTTACAGACTATAAAGGCATCACATTGCAATACAGAGATGTGGCCCGTAAAATAGAGAAAATACATATCTTGCTGGAAAATGCCGGCATTGAAAAGGGAGATAAAATAGCCATTTGCGGGCGTAATAGCGCTCATTGGACAGTAACTTACCTTGCCGTCATCACCTATGGTGCCGTAGTTGTACCTATTCTACATGAATTCAAAGCCGACCAGGTACACAATATTGTAAACCACTCTGAATCCCGCCTGTTGTTCGTAGGCGATCAGATATGGGAGAACTTGAATGAAGCAGCTATGCCTCATTTGGAAGGTATCATAGAATTGAAAGATTTTGGCGTACCCGTATCCCGTTCGGAAAAACTAGCTTATGCCCGCGACCATCTGAATGAGATATTCGGACACAAATTCCCCTGCCGATTCCGTCCTGATGATATTTCTTATGAAAAAGAAAAATCAGAAGACCTAGCCATCATTAATTACACTTCAGGTACTACCGGATATTCCAAAGGCGTGATGCTGCCCTATCGCAGCATACTCTCCAACGTACTCTACTGTAAAGAAAAAATAGGTCTGAAAGCAGGTGACAGCGTCGTATCCATGTTACCTTTGGGGCACGTATTCGGCATGACTTTCGATTTTCTTTACGGTTTCACAGCAGGCGCCCATCTATGGTTTCTTACCCGTATGCCATCACCCAAAATCATAGCCGAATCATTTGCGGAAATCCGCCCGCGCGTTATAGCCTGCGTACCACTGATTGTGGAAAAAATATTCAAGAAAAATATTCTTCCCAAAGTAGACAACAAATTAGGTAAACTGCTATTACATGTTCCCATCATCAGTGATAAGATAAAAGAACTTATCAAGCAGAAGGCGATGGAGGTTTTCGGCGGAAATTTCATCGAAATCATCATCGGAGGTGCTCCTTTCAATGCCGAAGTAGAAGCCTTTCTAAAAATGATAGATTTCCCATACACCATTGCATACGGAATGACTGAATGTGGTCCCATCATTTGCCATAGTCATTGGACAGAACTGAAATTGGCATCTTGCGGAAAAGTTGCCGCACGTATGGAAGCCAAAGTACTGTCTCCCAACCCATCAGCCATTGCGGGTGAACTGGTATGCCGTGGAGCCAACCTGATGTTGGGCTATTATAAGAACGAGGAAGCGACACGGCAAGTCATTGACACTGAAGGATGGTTGCATACAGGTGATATGGCGACAATAGATGAAAACGGAAATGTTTTCATCAAAGGACGTTGCAAAAACCTGTTACTCACTTCTTCCGGACAAAACATTTATCCGGAAGAAATAGAGTCCAAGCTAAACAATATGCCATACGTATCAGAGTCACTGATTATTCTGCAACAAGATAAACTGGTGGGCCTAATCTATCCGGATTCCGATGATGCTTTTGCTCACGGCTTGAACCAATCAGACCTTGTACGAGTAATGGAAGAAAATCGCCTTGAACTGAACAAACAATTACCGGCATTTTCCCAAATAGCTCGCTTCAAGCTATATCCTGAGGAATTTGAAAAAACAGCCAAGAAAAGTATCAAGCGCTTCTTGTACCAAGATATAAAAGAATAAATCAAGGATGTATCAAAAGTAAAATGGCGTATCATTTTGCTAGTAGGAGCTAGGTTCGCTCACCCTAAAATGGTTTGCTTATGCATTTGGGCAGACAAACCCTGCCCCTACAGCTGACGACATGATAGCACGATCGGACTTTTGATACACTCACACCCCGTATGTATAAGGGTACACATACGGTATTATTTACATATCCTATTTACAAAAGTTCAGATAATTCGTTCTGCACACGTCCTGCCACTTCTTCCATAGGCACTTCACACCCCAATTCTTTCTGTAATGAAGTAACCCCTTTATCCATGAATCCACAAGGATGGATATAACTGAAATAACGCAAATCCGTATTTACATTCAGCGCCAATCCATGCATTGTCACAAAATGACTGCTTCTCACTCCTATTGCACAGATTTTCCGTTCCTGCGGAGTTCCCGTTGCCAGCCATACTCCGGTTGCTCCCTTCACTCGCCCAGCCTCGATGCCATAAGATGCGCAGACCCTGATCACCGCTTCTTCCAACACATGAATATATTCCTTCAACCCCAAATGATAATCCTCCAAATTCAAGATAGGATAACAAACCAATTGTCCGGGACCATGATAAGTAATATCCCCTCCTCGATCAATATGATAAAGGGTGGCACCAATCATTTTCAATTGCGCCTCCCCCAACAACATATTCGTCTCCTTTCCACTCTTGCCTAATGTATAGACATGCGAATGTTCTACAAAGATAATTCTATTTTCATACGTTTTTCCCACTTGTTTAGCTTCCACCACGGCATTAAATAATTCCGTCTGCCGCTCCCAAGCCTCAGAGTAGGGAACTAATCCCCAATTTTCAATTTTCATGATACCTCCCAGTTTTAAATGTAAAATAGGATAGGGTTCGCCCGATGCGTCTTTTGCATCCCTGCCAATAACCCGAAATCCAAAATGGCTATAAAAGCCGGACGCTTTCTTATTCTGTTCGTTTACATCGACATAACGTACATGGCAATGTTCCAAAGCATAACGTATCAATTGTTTTCCTATTCCCGTACCTATGGCACGCGGGTGAACAAAGAGCATTTCAAGCATAGTTCCATTAATGCCCATGAATCCTTCTATACCAGCATTGTCACGAATCATGTAAAGCGGCATACTATGAAGATAAACACTCCATACCAGTGGTTTTAACTTCTGAATATATGCTTCAGGTATGAAATGATGAGTAGCACGCACCGAAGCTTCCCATAAACAGGTCAATTCATCAAAGTCATCGGGTGTAGGTTGAATAATTTGATACATATTACTTTTTTCTGCAAAGGTGGGATAATTATTGTATATTTGCAACCCCAATCAAAAGAAAGAATATGTTGTCGTACATCAATGATTTTCCAATGGAGTTCCGCGACTATATCGCAAGTGAAATTATCCCACAATACGCTGATTTTGACAAAGCACATCGTGTAGATCATGTATTGAAAGTTATAGCAGAAAGCCTCAAATTGTCTCAATATTATGACGTAAACCGCATGATGGTGTATGTTATTGCCTCCTACCATGATCTGGGACTCTGTGAGGGACGAGAGTTCCATCATCTCATTTCAGGGAAAATACTATGGGCGGACAAGAAATTAAGGAAATGGTTCCCTGAAGAGCATATTTTGATTATGAAAGAGGCAGTAGAAGATCACCGTGCATCCAACAAGCATGTCCCTCGTAGCATTTATGGCAAAATTGTAGCGGAGGCCGACCGTATTATTGATCCGGACATTACCTTGAGACGGACGGTACAATATGGTCTTTCCAACTATCCCGAGCTAGACAAAGAAAAACAATACATACGTTTTCTGGCACATCTGAAAGAAAAGTATGCTGAAGGTGGTTATTTAAGATTATGGATACCTCAATCAGCCAATGCTGTACATCTGCAAGAATTACGACAACTGATAGCCGAGGAGGAAGAACTTCATAAAGTATTTGAAAAGATCTATTCACAGGAAACAGAAACGATACAGAATTTAGAAAATATCCCTATATTTGTCCGGAACAAAAAAAATAACAGTATATGAAAAAGCTGGTTCTATCCATTTCTATGTTTCTGATTGCCGCTACTACCTTTGCGCAGTCCGAAGTGGTAACAGATAGTATTCCGCCCATTTCATTGGATGGTTACAAGAATTTTAACGGATTTATGCTGGATATGGGTTCCATGATTGTGGCCCCTCCCCCTCTGATAGCCCCGCAACTTTATTATCAGCCTTACAACAATAATACAATTGCGAATTACAATGAAATATTCCGTCCCAATATGAATATCATTTATGACAGAGGGTCTTACAACCATGTATTTACCCCCATGTATCCGGGAATGGGAATCTATGGATTCGGAACAATGTCAATGCCTCCTACCTTACAAAGTGCAACCTTTAAATTGAAAAACGGATTACACATAACCACATACGGTGAATATGACGCTGACGGGAACAAAGTACGAAATCCAAGCGCATTGCCTTGGGAAAGAAATAATTTCAATGGAGCTTTCGAAATGAAATCAGAAAATGGGAACTTCGGAATACGAATAGAAGTACAAAGAGGGAGAAACAATCCTTTTTAAATTATAAACTAAAAAATGGAAAAATGAAAAGCAACCATGCAAAACAAAATCTCCGCACGGCTGCTTTTTTATTTATTTTTAATTCAATCACAACTTTCTCCAATTCAGACTCAAGCTGTTCAACACTACACTGACAGAACTACATGCCATGGCAGCACTGGCAATCATCGGGTTAAGCAAAATACCATATAGTGGGAACAGAATACCTGCCGCCACTGGAATGCCTATCAAATTATAGATAAATGCCCAAAAAAGATTCTGATGGATCAACCGTACAGTTTTATAGGAAAGCTTAAAAGCTTTGGGTAACAACAACAAATCCGAAGTCATTAACGTAACCATCGCTACATCCATGGCAATATCTGTACCTTTACCCATCGCAATACTTACATTGGCACGGGCCAACGCCTGCGAGTCATTAATGCCATCGCCTACCATAGCTACGACTCTTCCTTCAGCCTGTAACTCTTTAATAACATTCTCCTTATCGGCCGGCAAAGCATCCGAAATAAAACGATTCGCATCAATTTCTCCGGCCACATTCTGTGCAGTAAGATGACCGTCACCGGTCAACAATACAATATACTTTCCACTCTCCTTCAATTGTTTGACCGCTTGTCTGGAAGTATCTTTTATTTTATCACTAATAGCGATAACCGCCAGCAATGTATTTCCCTCGCCAAAATAGACCAAACTCTTGCCACTCTTCTCATAATCCTCCACCATCCCTTTCAACAAGTCGGAAATTCCCGCTCCAAAATCTTTCAGTAACCGATGGCTTCCTGCCCAAAAAGTTTTATTTCCACGGGTCACCACAATCCCCCGTCCTGTCCGGCTCTCAAAAGAATCAATGATTGCCGGCTTCTCACCTTCCTTTTTCAAAGCCTCGACAATAGCCAAAGCCAACGGATGTTCCGATTTCAATTCAGCAGCATACAGAATTCCCTTATGCTCGTTCTGCCATCCGGCATCATGCAACCAGCCGGTCACCACAGGGCGCCCTTCAGTTACAGTACCCGTTTTATCAAGTACCACTGTATCCACTTTCCGCATCTGCTCCAAAGCTACTGCATCCTTTATTAAAATATGTGATTCGGCCCCTTTACCAATTCCTACCATCAATGCAGTTGGAGTAGCAAGTCCCAAGGCACACGGACAGGCAATAACCAAAACAGACACTGCTGAAAGCATAGCGTAGGAAAAGTCATCCGCTCCACCTGCCACTATCCAAATAAAGAAAGTAAAAACAGCCACAGCAAGAACAACAGGAACAAAAACCGCTGTCACTTTATCCACAATACGCTGGACCGGAGCTTTAGACCCCTGTGCTTCCTGCACCATGCGGATAATCTGTGCCAACACCGTATTTTTCCCCACCTTTTGAGCAGTCATAATAAATGCACCATTCTGATTGATAGTGCCAGCCAGCACCTTATCACCCTGCTTTTTCTCTACAGGAATAGGTTCACCGCTTATCATGCTCTCATCTATAAAGGTATTTCCTCCGACAATGACTCCATCCACCGGAATTTGCTCGCCGGGACGGACGCTCACCTTATCGCCGACCTGGAGGTCGGCGATCAAGATATCCTCTTCCCTGCCGTCTTTCACCACACGGGCCGTCCGAGGTTGTAATCCCATCAGTTTACGAATAGCTGTGGAAGTTTTTCCTTTTGCTTTCTCTTCCATCAGTTTGCCAACCAATACGAAAGCTATTATAACAGTGGCAGCTTCATAATATACATGAGGTTCCAATCCGCGGCTGTACCAAAATTCGGGATAGAACGTATTAAACAAACTGAACAAAAATGCGATGGAGGTGCTAAGTGCCACCAACGTATCCATATTACTGGTACGCTGAAGCGTCTGTTTCCAGGCATTCATATAGAAAGAACGCCCCGAATATAAAATAACAGGAAGTGAAAGCAACAGCATCCACCAGTTTACTCCCGGAACATTCATCAGAAACATCCCCAAAACAGCTACCGGTAAAGCAAAAATCCAAGCAACGATAGTCTTCCGCTTCAACAGTCCGTAATAAGATTGCTCCGCTTCCTCTTGCTCCTGTACAGAGTTATCCTCATCTATTATCAAATCAAAACCTATTTTCATCACAGCCTCTTTCAGTTGTTGCGGAGACACAATATCCGGATTATAAGTCACCGTCAAAGTAGCCGTCGCCAAATTAACCGATGCATTTTCCACGCCTTCTTGCTTCCTTACAATTTTCTCCACGTTGCCGGCACATGCCGCACAATGCATTCCCGTAACGGGATATAGTTTTTTTGTCATATCGTTCATATTCATTTCTTTACTTATTTATTATAGCTTATCAACGGACAAATTTAGCAAAAAGTTCATGCAATCTTGTTGCAAACAGATAAATATATTTTCGCTTTTTAGATGGACATTTCACGAAGTTATTCTATATTTGTGGAGAAAGTTAGGATAAGTAATCCATGCAAATAAACAAAAAGTTATGAAAAAAAGAAATCTCGTATTGTCTGTTATGGCAACTTGCCTTGTATCCTGCTTTTTATTATCGGGATGTAATGGACAAAAACAAATTGATAGTGAAACAGTGAAAACTGTAAAGGTGGAAGAACAAGCCCATTTACAAGATGACACAGTCTCTCCCACCTGTCAGATTACTATTGATTATAGTTATTTAGCAAAATCTGATGCTGCGGATAGCATAGTACAACGCATCAACCGCACCATACAAGCCCACATTTTGGGAAAAGAATATACCCGGATGAATCCGGAAGTCGCTGTAGATTCTTTTAAAAATACCTACATTAACAACTACCGCAAAGATGTGAACGAGTTCTATCAGGAAGATATAAAAAATGGAACTCCCAAAGACGAACTTCCCACATGGTACAATTATGAATACGGACTGACCACCTATTTCAGCGAAGGCAAAGAAGGCATTCTGAATTTCATTGCAGAAACTTTTGAATATACAGGCGGAGCACATCCCAACTCATGGAACAAATGGATGAACTTCGAAAAAAATACCGGCAAACTACTTGCTTTGAAAGATGTATTTATGGCAGGGTCGGAAAAACCGATAAGTGACATGCTGCTGGAAGAACTGATAACAGAAATGGCTACCCGTTTGGAAGACAGCTCCATTACCTCACTGGAAGGACTTCAGAATGCAGGCATCTTGAATTCTACCAATATGTATGTACCCGACAATTTCTTGTTAGAAAAGGAAAAAGTATCTTTCCTGTATAACAAATATGATATCGCTCCCTATGCTGTAGGAATCATCACCCTTTCTTTACCCTACACATCGGTAGAAAAATATATGATACATTAAATAACGATTTTAAGTATAGAATGGAATTAATACTGAAATATTTCCCTAACCTCAGCGAACAGCAGAAAACACAGTTTGCCGCATTGTATGATTTATACACGGATTGGAATAGCAAAATCAATGTAATCTCACGCAAGGATATCGCTAATCTGTACGAGCATCATGTATTGCACTCGCTAGGCATAGCCAAAGTGATAAACTTCACCCCTGATACCCAAATTATGGACTTGGGCACAGGGGGCGGTTTCCCAGGTATCCCTTTGGCCATCTTATTCCCTGAAGTCCAATTTCATCTGGTGGACAGTATCGGAAAGAAAGTGAAAGTAGCTACAGAAGTAGCCAATGCTATCGGACTGAAGAATGTCACTTTCCGTCATTGCCGCGCCGAAGAAGAAAAAAGAAAATTCGACTTCGTAGTAAGTCGTGCTGTCATGCCTTTGGGCGATTTAATAAAAATTATCCGTAAAAACATCAGACAAGAACAGCATAATGTCCTACCCAACGGGCTGATTTGCCTGAAAGGCGGAGAGTTGGAACAAGAAACAATGCCCGTGAAGCACAAAACAATGCTTTATGATCTGAAAGATGAATTCACAGAAGATTTTTTTAAAACTAAGAAAGTGGTTTATGTAACCATCAACGGTTAATAACTATAGATAAAAGAACAATGAAAATAAAGAAATTTGAATTCAATATGTTTCCGGTAAACTGCTATGTGTTATCGGACGAAATGAAGGAAGCCGTCATTATTGATGCCGGTTGCTTTTATGAAGAAGAAAAGCAAGCCTTAAAAAGATATATTGACAGCAATAACCTGACAGTGAAACATTTATTGAATACGCACCTCCATCTGGACCATATTTTCGGCAACCCATTCCTGTTACAAGAATACGGACTAAAAGCCGAAGCAAATCAAGCGGATGAATTTTGGCTGGAACAAGCCCCGGCACAATCACGTATGTTTGGCTTCCAATTGCCCGAAGCACCCGTGCCATTAGGAAAATATATCTTTGATGGAGATATCATTACTTTCGGCAATACCCAACTGGAAGCTATCCATGTGCCGGGTCATTCGCCGGGAAGTATTGTTTATTACTGCAAAGAAGACCACTGTATCTTCAGCGGTGATGTATTGTTCCAAGGAAGTATAGGACGTGCAGACCTTACAGGAGGTAATTTCGACGAACTTCGCGAACATATATGCAGTCGTTTGTTTGTACTTCCCCCCGACACGGTAGTCTATCCTGGTCATGGAGACCCGACCACTGTGGGAGCAGAAAAAGCGAACAACCCTTTTTTCCGATAAGATAAAACTTAAAATTTAACTTATATACTACTACCATGAAAACAGATTTATTAGCAGACCGACATATCGGTATACAGGAAGAAGACCTTCCCGTTATGTTGGAAAAGATTGGCGTAAAGAGTCTTGATGAACTGATTAACAAAACAATTCCGTCCAAAATCCGTTTGAAAGAACCTCTGCCACTGGCTGCTCCCATGACGGAACGGGAGTTTGCAGAGCACATTACCGAACTAGCTTCACAAAACAAGATTTATACCTCCTATATAGGTATGGGTTGGTATGATAGTATTACTCCGGCGGTCATTCAACGCAATGTATTCGAGAATCCTGTGTGGTACACCTCGTACACTCCTTATCAAACCGAAGTTTCACAAGGACGTTTGGAAGCATTGATGAACTTCCAGACTGTCATATCCGACCTCACAGCCATGCCATTGGCAAACTGCTCATTGCTGGATGAATCTACCGCCGCTGCCGAAGCCGCCACCATGATGCATGGACTTCGCACCCGCGACCAACAAAAAAGCGGAGCCAATGTATTGTTTGTGGATGAAGAGATTTTCCCACAGAATCTGGCAGTCATCCAAACCCGCGCCCTTCCGCAAGGCATGAAGATCCAAGTAGGAAATTACAAGGAATTGGTATTTACTCCGGAAATTTTTGCCTGCATCCTGCAATACCCCAATGCCAGCGGTAGCGTAGAAGACTATCGTGAGTTTGTGGAAAAGGCACATGCTGCCCATTGTAAAGTAGCCGTGGATGCTGATATCATGAGTTTGGCATTATTAGTTCCTCCCGGCGAATGGGGAGCAGATATCGTATTCGGAAGTACCCAGCGCCTGGGTATCCCCTTGTTCTACGGAGGTCCGTCCGCAGCCTACTTCGCTACACGTGACGAATATAAACGCAATATGCCGGGACGTATCATCGGCTGGTCTAAAGACAAATATGGCAAACTGGCCTACCGTATGGCTTTACAGACCCGTGAGCAACATATTAAACGCGAAAAAGCAACTTCCAACATCTGCACCGCACAGGCATTACTGGCTACAATGGCCGGCTTCTATGCCGTTTATCATGGGCAGGAAGGTATCAAAAATATAGCAAAACGCATTCATAGCATTACCACCTGGTTGAACAAAGCCCTAACCCGCTTGGGATATGTACAGCATAATGAATTATTCTTTGACACCCTGCGTTTCAGTCTGCCCGACCATGTTTCGGCTCAGAAGCTGCGTACCATCGCATTGAGTAAAGAAGTAAACCTCCGTTACTATGATAATGGCGATGTAGGTTTCAGCATTGATGAAACCACCGACCCGAAAGATGTAAACCTGTTACTTTCCATCTTCTCCATTGCTGCCGAAGAAACCGTTCAAGAAGTGACAGACATTCCCGAAGCATCCTCACTGAACCGTGAACTACGCCGCCGTACTTCCTTCCTCACCCATGAGGTATTCAACAAGTATCATACTGAAACCGAAATGATGCGTTATATCAAACGTTTGGAACGTAAAGATATCTCATTAGCACATTCCATGATTTCATTGGGTTCTTGTACCATGAAACTGAATGCCGCTTCGGAAATGCTCCCACTCAGCAACTTAGGCTGGATGGCTATACACCCGTTAGCACCTGAGGATCAAACAAAAGGCTATCAGACACTACTTAATAACCTAAGCGAGCAGTTGAAGGTTATTACCGGATTTGCAGGAATCACTTTGCAACCTAATTCAGGTGCAGCAGGAGAGTATACAGGACTTCGCATCATCCGCGCTTATCTGGAAAGTATCGGACAGGGACACCGCAACAAGATATTAATTCCGGCATCAGCCCACGGTACGAATCCGGCTTCAGCCATTCAATGCGGATATACCACGGTGACTTGCGCCTGTGACGATAAAGGTAATGTAGACGTAGAAGATTTACGTGCAAAAGCAGAAGCCAACAAGGATGATCTGGCTGCATTAATGATTACCTATCCGTCCACTCATGGTATCTTTGAACCGGAAATTGCAGAAATTTGTAAAATTATTCATAAATGCGGAGCACAGGTTTACATGGATGGTGCAAATATGAATGCACAGGTAGGTCTGACCAATCCGGGTACCATCGGTGCTGATGTATGCCATTTGAATCTGCATAAGACTTTTGCCAGCCCTCACGGTGGTGGCGGTCCCGGTGTAGGTCCCGTTTGTGTAGCCGAACATCTGGTCCCGTTCCTTCCAGGACATCAAGTTTGGGGTAACAGTGCCAATCAGGTTTCTTCAGCTCCATACGGTAGCGCAGGAATCCTGCCTATTACTTACGGTTATATTTGCATGATGGGCGCCGAAGGTCTGACCAATGCCACCAAGACTGCCATTCTGAGCGCCAATTATCTGGCAGCCTGCTTCAAGGATACCTACGGTATTGTATATACCGGTGCTACGGGCTTTGTGGGCCATGAAATGATTTTAGATTGCCGCTATCTGCATGACGAAACCGGTATCAGCGAAAATGACATCGCCAAGCGTCTGATGGACTATGGCTATCATGCGCCCACCCTTTCTTTCCCGGTTCATGGAACATTGATGATTGAACCGACTGAAAGTGAAAGTTTATGGGAACTGGATAATTTCGTCACTGTGATGCAAACCATCTGGCAGGAAATTCAAGAAGTGAAGAATGGCAGTGCCGATAAAGAAGATAATGTATTGGTCAACGCCCCGCATCCTGAATATGAAGTGGTGGCCAATGAATGGAATCACAGCTACAGCCGCGAGAAAGCCGCTTATCCTATCGAATCGGTACGTGATAACAAATTCTGGATCAATGTAGCCCGGGTAGATAATACATTAGGTGACCGCAAACTGTTGCCTACCCGTTATGGTAAGTTTGAATAAAAAAGCATTGTACTAAAAAGAAGAAGAGAGGATCAAAACTCAGTTTTTGAAAATATGAATTTATAATTTGAAATTTGAGCATCCTAAAAAACTAAAGAAAGGGCCGTATCATTAGTCAATACAGAGCTTGATACGACCCTTTTAAGTTTATAATTACTATCTGTAACTTTTCGGAGCTGTCATTTTAGTTTTGACACACCTCCTCCCTCTTTTCAGGAACTATCCTTTTACTTTATCCACAGTAGGAGCAGCTTGAATTCTATAGTCGTCCGAACACATAATATCAGTATCCTAATTCATAAGGCTGTTCTACAGCCGGAACCCCGTCAGACATCCATTCAGGCATTGCTTCTTTTTTCAGATAATGATTAAAGAACTGGAACATACGTTTTTGAAAATCTATTTTGTTGGCAATCTTTGTCGGCCAATGCGGTTCGCCTGTATAGTTCAGCATCCAACAAGGCTTTCCAAGACGTTTCATTGCCACAAAATATTCTATTCCCTGATACCAGGGCACATGTCCGTCAGCATCATTATGCATAATTAAAACAGGTGTTTGTACCTTGTCCATCGTGAACAGAGCAGAGTTTTCCAAATAACGCAACGGAGTACTCCAAGGCGTACCGGCCAGACGGCTCTGAGTATGTTCATACTGGAACGAGCGCGCCAGCCCCGATCCCCAACGGATACCTCCGTAGGCACTGAACATATTGACCACCGGAGCACCTGACTCAATAGCCGCAAACAAATCAGTACGTGTAGCCAGATAAGCCACTTGATAACCGCCCCAACTATGTCCCTGCGCACCTATGGCTTTCTCGTCAATATAACCTTTGCCTATCAGCATGGCAACCCCCGGCATCAGACAGTTATAGCAACTCTCACCCGGATAACCGTCTACATAACGTATGTCCGGATTGAACACAATATACCCGTTACTGTTATAAAAATGATAATCAATGGTAGACCGATGCGGTTCCGGCATCCGGTAATTAAACAGAGTTTCTGAATTTCGCTCATAGAAACTCACAATCATCGGGTATTTCTTGGCCGGATCAAAATTAGCAGGCTTGTACACCACCCCTTCCAACTTACGACCATCTAAAGATATCCACGAAACCAATTCAGCAGTTCCCCACAAATAGTCTTTCTGTTGGTCAATGCCATGAGTCAACCGAATAGATTTCTTGAAATCGAGTGTAGCATAATGAAGGTCAGGATATTGTTCAAAACTTTCCATCGTATAGATTACATGGTCTGTATTTTTCGCCTTATAAATACTGCGTAACATATAGTTACCCGCTATCAATTCTTTGGGAGAAGCAGCGGTGGAAAAACGAGCCTTGTAATACCCGTTCCCTTTGGTCACTTCGTTAAAGCCTTTCAACAACTGTGGCTTGTTCAGGTCAACCACACGCTCCTCCTTATCCAGTTTTACCAAACGATATGAAATCCGGTTCTTACGTCCATTCATCGTCAGATTGACAGGTTCCTTCATGGCATCCGGATCGAATTTCCAAATATCATAACGGTCATAAATTAAAAGGGACTCATCCCGTTCCGTCCATCCGGCAGTTCCATGTGCGTTCGGATAGTCAGGTACATCATTCTCTTCATCCCATGCGAGGAAAGAAACAGGGGTAGTCAACTGAACCTTTTTCCCATCTGCCATAGAAAGAGTATACCAACAACTGTCTGTTTCAGCATACCAATACGCATACTTGCCTTGTGGTGAAAGACGGTATCTGCCATAATCCGCCGATGCCAGTAATTTACGGCTGCCATCTTCCAAAGACACAGTGTAATAATCACTGCGTGTCCGCCCTTCCCACATGGAGGACAATGAATAAGGACGCGAAGTGGAAAGCAATGCCAACGGGGCATCTCCTTCATCTCCCAACAAAATCTGAGATAACTCCTCATCTGCCAGCTGACAAATACGACCACTATTTATATGATAAACCGCTTGATAGCTTCTTTTCAGCTCTTTCTCCTTATTATAATTCTGTACAGTATATTGCACCGGCTCGTCCCAACTCCACACCTGCACATTGGGACGGTTCTCCGCCAATTGCAACGTATCCTTTTGTCTAGGCTCAGGCGATGTGCCAAAAAACAACCGGGAAGCACTCTTCGAAAATTGTAATTTCCCATGCTCACTAATCACCCATCCTTTCGGAAGAGCCTGATTGCCACGTGCCACAACTTCTGTTGCCGGTGCTCCCTGCTGTGACAGCCACAAGCTCATGGCTTTATAACAAGAATTTTTCTGTGCACAATATAAGAAAGCCAAGTTTGCTCCATCTTCATCAAAAGTTACCTGTTTAAACACCCCGTCACCTTCTTTTATCAGCGTCTTCACACCTGTTTCCGTATTCAGAAGATACAATCCCGGCTTTTCCTCTGCTTTATCACCTGCGGTTATATAATAAAGCATTCCGCTTTTCTCCGCAAAGTTGAAAGCTTTCACAGCAGGAGCCTCATACCGAGTACTGAGGTTTGCATTCAACGGTTGAACATACAAAGTCGAGTCTTTCCTTCCCTTCTGAAAAGCAACCCAGTCCACCTTCTCTGCCAGTTTGAATGTTTTCAGTGAATCAATCACTTCCCTGTCGCCCAAAAGCGAATAAATAACCAATGCATCCATCGGCAACTTATCTTTCTTTGTTTTCTTTATTTTCAGAGAATCCACTATCATCTTGCCGGGTTTCTGCGACACAACCAAATAGTCGGAAGAGGCCGAGAAAAGAAAACGGTCTGCCCGCGGGAAAGTGGCAAGTTCCTTCCCTTGTGCATCATACAAATTCACCACAGCATCCCCTTCCCAAGGTTCCATCTTGCATGCCACCCACTTTCCATTATCAGAAATAGATTGCCCGCTGATACGCTGCCAAGCAACTAAATTGTCTACTGTGAGACTTTTCGAGGCTGTCTGCGCCATAACAGGCGACAGATTCCCTATGCATAGGACAAGAGCCAGATACTTTACATGTTTCATATCCATTTTGTCGTTACTGATTAGTTCAATTTTTATAAAGGCTTATCTTTCTCATATTCCGTTTTATCTTCGGCCGCAACCAAATTTAATTCTCTACCGCTCTCTCCATACGAAACTGCATGACGTACTGCGAAATATTCCAAGAACAAATGGTTCAGCGTAAACAATAACCTATTCAGGTTCTCATTTCTGACAGAAGGTTTTGTATTCCTACTACGAATCCGAGACATGCATTTACGGCGTTGTTCGGGAGTCAAGACATCTGCCATCTATCCACTTTTTAGATAATGCAAATATATAAAAAACGGATAAAAGTCTGATTCTAAACAATAATTTTGTACTTTTACTGCCATATATAATCCATATACATTCAACACCAAACAATAAAAGCCATGACAGCAAGAAACAAAGTTCTAACCATCATGGGTATTATTATACTCATGGGGGTTATCTCAATAGGATTCTTTGTATTTCCAATCGGAATTTCCATGTGCGCCATTACAGGCTTATGCTATGGCTGCAAATATAAAGACAAGTTGTTTATCAGATGGTCATCTGTAGGATTGGTAATAGGCATCGGACTTTCCATTTACACTTGGTGTTTAATCTCGTCAATGTAACACAGTATAAGTTCAGTAAAAAAAGAGGGGTTACGACAACCCCTCTATTTCACCATTCACGATATCAATATGCAATGCTTGCGGTTCCTTCGGCAATCCCGGCATACGCATTATTTCTCCGGCAATGACTACCAGCATCTCAGCTCCGGCATTCATCACAATATCTTGTACATGGAATTCAAAGTTATCTACCGCACCGTAAATTTTGGGGTCGGTAGAGAATGAATACTGCGTCTTGGCAATACAGATAGGGAAATCTCCATATCCCAATTCTACAATATGTTTCAGTTTCTTACGGGCGGCGGCACTATAGGTAATGATACTGGCCCCATACAAGTTACAAGCCACCTTCGATATTTTAGTTTCTACACTATCCTCATCATCATAGGCATATTGCAAAGGCTCGGAAGGTTGTTCCTCAATGGTTTTCACAACCAGTTCCGCCAATTCTACTGCCCCTTCGCCACCATCAGTAAAGGCATTGTTTACGGCAAATCCCACTCCTTTCTTCTCGCAATGGGTACGGATATAATCCACTTCTTCCTCCGAATCATCTCCATAACGGTTGAACGCAACCACAACCGTCTGACCGAAATATTTCAGATTACGCAGATGTTTGTCCATATTGGCTATACCTTGTTTCAAAGCTTCCAGATTGGGTTCCTTTATCTTATCCTGTGATACGCCGCCATGCATTTTCAACGCACGGGCAGTAACCACCAGTACGGTCAATTTAGGTGTAATACCCGCCTTACGGCACTTGATATCATAAAACTTCTCCGCTCCCAAGTCAGCCCCGAATCCGGCTTCGGTAATGGTATAATCACTGAAAGTCATTGCCATCTTGGTTGCCAGAATAGAGTTACAACCATGAGCAATATTGGCAAACGGACCACCGTGCACAAAAGCGGCGGTATGCTCCGTAGTCTGTACCAGATTAGGAGAAAGAGCATCCTTCAAAAGAACCGTGATGGCTCCGGCAACTCCCAAATCTTTTACTGTAAAAGGCTTATTATCGTATGTAAAGCCCAACAATATATTCTCAATTCGGCGACGCAAGTCCTTTTCATCCTTAGCCAAACACAAAATAGCCATAATTTCGGAGGCCGGAGTTATGTCAAAACCTGATTCCTGAGTGATTCCGTTGGTCTTCGGCCCCAGCCCTGTGACAATATAACGCAATGAACGGTCATTCACATCAAGCACACGACGCCACAACACTTCCTTCAATCCGAAACCATTATCACGATTCTGATAAAGGTAATTGTCCAACAAGGCCGAAATCATATTGTGAGCAGAAGTGATGGCATGAAAATCACCTGTAAAATGAAGATTAATCTTATCCATTGGCAAAACCTGGGCGTATCCTCCTCCGGCAGCTCCCCCTTTCATTCCGAAACAGGGACCCAATGACGGTTCGCGCAAGGCAACAATTGTTTTCTTTCCTATTTTATTCAGTCCCAAAGCCAATCCGATAGAAACAGTGGTCTTACCAATACCGGCTTTGGTAGGAGTGATAGCAGTAACTAGAATAAGGTTACTCTGCTGCACCTTTTCTTCATCTATCTGACTTTCATCTACCTTGGCAATATAGCGCCCGTAGTTACTGATGTGCTCTACAGGAATACCGGTTTCCCGAGCCACCTGTTTAATTTTGACCAGCTCAATGCTGCGTGCTATTTCAATGTCCGTTTTCATCTTTTTACTAAATTTAGGCGGCAAAGGTAATATATTTCCTTAACTTTGCTTTGGTTTCATATAACAAAATAATATAAGGAATAAGCAAATGAACAATTTTGTATTTTATAGCCCTACCAAGTTTGTGTTTGGTAAGGATACAGAAGGACAAACCGGAACTCTTGCTAAAAAGTATAACGCCCGAAAGGTGATGATTGTTTACGGCGGAGGCTCTATTATTCGTAGCGGATTACTGCAACGCATAGAAGAGTCATTGCAACAGGCCGGAGTGGAATATGTAAAACTAGGAGGTATACAGCCTAATCCTACTGACCCGAAAGTGTACGAAGGCATCGAACTGGCCCGCAAAGAAGGCGTGGACTTTATGCTTCCCGTGGGGGGAGGTTCCGTTATTGACACCGCAAAAGCCATTGCGGCAGGAGTGCCCTACGAAGGTGATTTTTGGGATTTCTATATAGGAAAAGCCAAAGTGAAGAAGGCCTTAAAAGTGGGTGTGGTACTTACTATTCCCGCTGCCGGTAGCGAAGGTTCGGGCAATACGGTGATTACCAAACTGGAAGGTCTGCAGAAACTAAGTTTGCGTGTACCGGAATTACTACGGCCCGTTTTTGCTGTGATGAATCCGGAATTGACCTATACCCTTCCCCCTTATCAGACAGCTTGTGGCATTGCCGATATGATGGTACACATTATGGAACGTTATTTTACCAACACTCCCGATGTAGAAATCAGTGACCGGCTGTGTGAAGGGACTTTGATGACTATCATCAAAGAAGCATATAAAGTGAAGCAGGACCCGAACGATTACGAAGCACGCGCCAATATCATGTGGTGTGGAACAATTGCTCATAACGGTACTTGCGGAGTAGGTTGTGAGGAAGACTGGGCGTCACATTTTCTGGAACATGAAATCAGTGCTGTATATAATGTGACGCATGGGGCAGGACTGGCAGTTATCGTACCTGCATGGATGACATTCATGGCAGAACATAATCCGAAGAAGATTGCCCAGTTTGCAAACCGCGTTTTCGGAGTTCCCGAAAATGAGGATTTGGAAGAGATGGCACTTGCCGGTGTATCACGATTGAAACATTTTTTCAGATACATAGGCTTACCGGTCAATTTCAAAGAACTAGGTATAGAACATCCTGACATTGAACTGCTGGTAAAAAAACTACATGAAAACAAGGGAGAATGGGTAGGCAATTATGTGAAGCTGAACAAAGAATATAGTAAAGAGATATTCGAACTAGCCTGCAAATAACCCACACAACTAAACAGTTCTAAAACATAGGCACCCGGTTTATCAGTCTTTACCGTAAAGTTCCTAAAGTATTCTATTTTCCAGATGCGATGGCACGGATATCTTTATTCTAACTACGTTATTCGTGTCAACCGCATCTGAAAAATATAGCATCATACAAGCGACAGAAACTCCATACAACGACCTCCTTCTTACTAATTTACGCCTCAGCATTTTCCACCTTTTACTTCACTATTTATATGCTTTTTAGCATAAAACGCTAGGTTTTTCCAACCTTTTGGAGTAACTTCGCCGGACTTTTTTGAAAAAAACAATGTATATATTCCGGTCAATTCACGAAATTATAAATACGATTTTTGTAGCTAAAGGGCTGTTGGTAGAGATGTTTGAGAAGAGAAAAGTACACAGTTTTCGATACTCGGATGCACTCACCCTATTGAAAGAAGACGAAAACCGTTTAAAAATACTCATCGAAAAGGAAATCATACACCAAAACGGAAACTTTGTGGAACTGGATACCCGATTCCTTGATTTCTTCGAACTGCTGCTGGAAGCAAACGAGGAAATCAACACTGCTACCGTAGAGGAAAACATAGAGTATCTGCACGAACTGATGGACTACTACCTGAAGGAAAAGATCCAGTCGCGCAAGGAAAGTTATGTACGCAATATCAAGATTACCTTTCAGAAACTGGCACGTGTAACGATACGGAACATTATCAATCTTCAACACAATATTGATAATGCTTTCAAACACGAACCTACGTACCAGATAAAAATAGCCAAACTGCAAAATCTGGACAAAAAGCGAATCAACATCCAGCGGTTGATAGACTCTACCGAACATCTGATTCTGCACGAAGAACGAGATTTCTTCCGCCAGGCCACTGATGAGGAGCTGACTCGCATTTTGCTCGAACTGCGACAGGAACTGCAACTATCAGCCCACAGTCTGATTCGTGCCCAACAGGATATCATCAATTATCTGAACCAGATAAAGAACCAGGTGATACTGGTAGAAAAGATACGAAAAGTAAAATATCTGCAAGACCAGTTCGAGCTGCGCGCCCGAAGCAACCTGTCCGAAATCATGGAACGGGAGCGTTCCCTCCTGCTGGAAGGCAGTCCGCAAGCATCGTTCAAACTGTCGCCTGCCTATCTGGCCAGTGACGAAGCACGTCCCATCATTCTGAAAGTTATCAGCAATCAGAAGTACCGTGAAATTGTGCGGAAAAATGAAGCCGGGGCTTTCAGTGAAGAAGACTTGAGAGCACAGGCCATGTATGAAGAAGTGATTAATCTGGACGAAGTAGTGACCGCCTTTGTGCAGTCGGGAGCAGAAGCCCGTTGGAAAGGAGAACCGGTCAACGACCTTTTCTCTTTTCTGTTGCAGTATCACTTCCATCGCGAAGTGGACGAAAAGGAACGCACCACGTTCTTCTGTCAGATTGTCTCACTTTACGAAAACCAACTGGAAATCCGGAACGAGTTCGGACTCCACAATCAATATGAATACGCTAAAATATATCCACTCTGAGAATTATGGATTTAAATATACAAATACCCGATAATACCGCGTCCATCTTTGAATACCTGCAGAAAGGACTGTTCATCAGTTCCAACAGCACCAGTGAAGAAGTACGCGATATGTATAATGAAATAGATGAGAATTACGAGCCCCTCTATCAGTATTTTTCACAGATAAACTATACGCTGGAACGTGGAAACGAATATTTCTTCTTCTCGCGTATAGAACCTAAAGCCACACTGGAACAAAAAATCATGCGTGCCTATTACTGGATAGATGTGCTCGACTTTTTCAAAACTTACGATGAAACTTTCGGTCCCGGATTCCGCTTCCAGCCCGAACAGATATTGGTGGAAACCAACATTAACATGCTGCTCCAGAACAAACTGGACGGTATGCGGAAACACTTCTCGGACAAGGACATCCGCAAGGAAGTACTGGAAAACATGATACGCCAGCTCACCAAAGACTCGTTTCTGGAACAAGAAAACGAGAAAACGAATACGTATAAGGTGATGAGTGCCTGGCATTATCTGGAAAGACTGATTGAAAGTATCAACATTTACGACGAAACCGAAGATGAGAAACCTGAGTAGAATAATCTTTATCAATAGTGCGAATATCCCTTATTCGGACGATATTTATCTGGACGGAAACGTTCACTTCATCGGCACGCAGGGAGTAGGGAAAAGTACCATTCTGCGTGCTATCCTTTTCTTTTATAATGCCGACACGCAACGGCTGGGCATTTCGGTGGAAAAACAGAATTACACGGATTACTATTTCCCCTACTCCAACTCGTACATTGTCTACGAAGTGGCAACAGAGAACGGTGCGTTCTGTATTCTGAATTTCAAATCGATGAACCGTGTATGTTACCGCTTCATCCACTCTCCTTACCGCAAAGAATTCTTTATAGACGAGAACCGGGTGGCCTATAGCGAGAGCGACCGCGTGCGTGCCGTGCTGGACCAATATGGCATAGAATATTCACGCATCATCTATACCTACGACGAGTATCGGAACATTCTGTATGGAAACAGTACAAGTCCTGAGTTCAGCCGGTACTCGCTGATGGAGAGCAAGCAATACCAGAATATTCCGCGCACTATACAGAACGTGTTGCTGAATTCGAAACTGGATGCTGAATTTATCAAGAGAACAATCATTTCTTCTCTGAACGAAGATGAAACGGCCATCGACCTGAACAGTTACAAGGAGCATCTGAAAAACTTTGAGACTCGTCTGAAGGACATCGAAGAATTTCAGAAACGGGAAACCAGGAAACAGGCTCAGGAAATCACACTGTTATCCCAACAAACGTCCAAACTGCAAGGCGGACTGGTACAGAATTGCCGCGAACTGGTCACCGCTTTTCGCAAAGCCGAAAGTATCCTTCCCCAATGGAAAGAGAAACAAGACCGCACGGATGCCGACAAAGGAAAACTGATACGCCGGAAACAGGAGCTTCAGGATGAATCGCGCAAGCGCAGCGACAAATTACAGGAAGCGCTGGCAGTGCTGAACAACGAACTGCAAAAAGCATTAGGCAAAGAAAAGGACTATCAGAACAAGAACATAGAAGAGATTATAGAACGCTCTTCCAAGAAAGAGGAATGGAAGAATCGGCAGGTGGGATTGCTGGAAGAGCAACGCATCCTCACCTCACAATATATGGAAATCTCCACCAAGTATAAATCACTGATTCAGACCCTGGACGAGCAATGGAACAAGATTCATGAAGCGAAAATCAAGCAACTGGACACGTTAAACAATACGTACAACGAGCGTCTGGAAGAGGCTCGCAAGGAATACCAGCAGTTCACCGATTCCCTTTATCAGGAATTTGAAACCCTGTCACAGCAGCTCCATCCGCTGAAAACCGAGAAACTGAGCGAACTGAACGCCATGGATTATCAGATAAAACTATGCAGAAAGGAAATTTTCTTTGAGGAAGAGCAGCAGGAATTGAAAGCGCGCATCCAGAACTATGCCAACTTTCACACGGAACGGAAAAACCGTATCGCCCAAGCGCAGCTCACCATCAAGGAACTGACCATGACTTGGGAAGAGGAACAGCAAAAACAGTTGAAAGAAAAAGACTTGACCTTGCAGAAACTGCAACAGGAAATGCTGCAACTGCGTCCTCGCATAGACGAATTACAAGCTTTTCTGGACAACAGCAAAGACACCTTGCAAGGCTGGCTGAAAGAAAACAAAAAAGGATGGGAAGAGACCATCGGTAAACTGTGTGATGAAAGTATTTTATGGCAACGGGGACTTTTCCCGCAAATTACCATTGAGGGGGGGAACTCATTCTATGGCATTTCCATAAATTTAGACAGCATCCATCGTCCTATCAAGTCTATAGACGACTACATAGCCGAGAAAGAAAACGGTGAAAAGCGTCTGGAAGAAATCACTGCCGCCATGCAACGCCTGCAAACTGAAAAAGAAGAAGTGCAGGAGCAGTTGAAACGCAAATACCAACCGCAGATAAAGGAGCAAAAAAATCTCATCAGTCAAATAGAGTATGAACTGGAACAATTGGAACGCCAATACCAGCAGGATATGCTCGACTTGGAAGAATGGAAGAAGAAAGCCAATGAGGAACGGAATGCCAAAATAAACCAATTGGAAAACGAAAAGCGCAAACGGGCTGCCGAACTGGAAGGAATAAACAACAAACTAAAAAACCTGAACAAGGAGAAAACAGAAAAACTGGATAATCTGAAACAGGCATGGAACCAGCAGCAACAAACGCTTGCCACCGAAAAAAAGACACAGGCGGAAATTATCGGAAAGGAAGAAAAAGAAGAACAACGAAGAATCTCCTCCATCAAAGCTGAATATGAAGCAGATATGCAAAAAGAGCTTCACTCGCAGGGGGCGGATACCGAACGTCTGCAAGATATTGCCAACCAACTGGCTCAACTGGATAAAGAACTTTCTTTCATTAAGGAAAACGCGACACTGGTCATCGAATATCAGAAAGATAAACGGGACTTGATAGACCGTATCCCCGGATGGCAACGGGAACACGACGAACAGAAACGTCTGCTCCAGCAGGAACGGGAAACGCTGAGAGCGGAAACATCTTCCCTGCAAGAAAAAATAGACCTTCTGAACAAAGAACTGGAAGAAGCGGAAGAAAATGTAAGGGAATTGCAAAAGAACTTGGAAGCCTACAGTAAGATTTCGGCATACGACTGGTACAAACCGCATCAGGATATATTCCGTTCTGAAACCGCACAGACCATACAGACCACCAAGACTTGTATGGAGCTGATTGACGAACTGACCCGCCAGGCCAACCAATTCACACAGGTACAAAGCAAGCTCCGCAAGGAAGTGAACCTTTTCACCGGACATTTTGATGAGGACAACACTTTCAAGTTCCGCGTAAAGTTCAACGAGGACTGGGAATATGTACGCTTTGCCGACGAGCTGCACGACTTTGTGGAAGAGAACCGCATAGACGAGTACATCCGTCGCATTAACAATGAACATTGGGATACCTTCAAACGTATCAGTATGGATACCTCCATGCTGACTTCATCAGAAGATGATATTCAAGATGTGATCCGTGAAATCAATAAAGGTTTCGCTACCTGCAACTTTGTAGGAGTTATCCAGCGCATTGAAATGAAAGTGGAAGAGAGCAGCAACCGCGTAGTGAATATTCTACGTGAGATACAGAAATATTACCATGATTACGGCTATGACCTCTCACCGGAAACCAACCTGTTTTCCTCTGCCAAGAAGCAATTGGTAAAAGAAGAAGCGATCACTTTGCTGCGTACCTTTATCAAGGAAATACATGCCTACCGCTACGACAGCATCCGCCTGTATGATTCCTTCGAATTGCGTTTCCGCATTGTGGAGAACGGCAATGATACCGGATTTATCGAGAAGATAGCCAATGTGGGGTCGGAAGGAACCGACATTCTGGTAAAAGCGATGATAAACATCATGTTGCTGAATGTGTTCAAGGAAGGGGCGTCACGCAAATTCAAAGATTTCAAATTGCACTGTATGATGGATGAAATAGGCAAACTGCATCCCAACAACATCAGCGGCATCCTGAAATTTGCCAATGACCGGAACATTATCCTTATCAACGGTTCGCCTACCGAACTGAACCGTGATGCGTATAAGCACGTTTACCTGCTTACCAAAGGAACACAGAACAAGACCCGCATTGCACGATTAATCTCAGATAAACAGCTATAAAAGCCAGTAACAACGATCTGTATATATCTATATTATAACGCACAATCTTTTTTTTGAGAGATTGTGCATTATTCTTTTTCCGTGAACATTCTTCTTCTTTGATAATTAAAGGTTATAGGCTATAAGAATTTTAATTCGGTGTATCCCAATCTAAAGTTGTTATTTTGTACGACACTTTTAAACACCATAAAAAAATAAATTATGATAAGCGAAAAAAGAAGCAGTATGCTCCATGGGGTACTCTTGATCACCCTGTTCTCATGTGCGGCCTTTTATATAGGCGAAATGAACTTTGTAAAAGAGTTATCATTCAGTCCCATGATTGTCGGTATTATTTTAGGTATGTTATATGCTAACAGCCTCCGGAATAATTTGCCTGAGACATGGGTCCCCGGTATCCAGTTTTGTTCTAAACGAATCTTGCGTATCGGAATCATTCTTTACGGTTTCAGATTAACTTTTCAAGATGTGCTTGCAGTGGGCTTGCCCGCTATTTTTATTGACACAATTATAGTAACAACAACTATTCTAGGGGGTATCCTGATAGGACGAATGTTGAAAATGGACCGGGGCATCGCACTGCTCACTTCCATCGGCAGTGGTATTTGCGGTGCGGCAGCTATACTAGGCGCTGAATCGACCATTCAAACCAAACCCTATAAAACAGCCGTGGCTGTTTCCACTGTTGTTATTTTTGGAACTATATCCATGTTCATTTATCCTATATTATATCATAATGGCACATTCGTACTTTCTGCCAATGAAATGGGTATATTCACCGGAGCGACCTTGCATGAGGTAGCGCACACAGTAGGTGCCGGCAACGCAATGGGCAAAGAAATTTCCGATGTCGCCATTATCGTAAAAATGATTCGTGTAATGATGCTGGTTCCCGTTCTGCTCATTACCAGCTTCATGGTATCCCAACCGGCAATTAAAGCCGGAGAACAAAATGGAAGTATGAAAAAAGTCTCCATTCCTTGGTTTGCTATCGGTTTCCTGGCTGTCATCGGTTTCAATTCTTTCGATTTGCTGCCGCAAAGCCTGACTGCCTTTATCAACAATGTAGATACTTTCCTGCTGACAATGGCCATGACTGCCTTGGGTGCGGAAACCAGTATCGACAAATTCCGGAAGGCCGGAGCAAAGCCCTTTGTCCTTGCCTCGATTCTCTATATATGGCTGATAGCCGGCGGATACTTTCTGGTGAAATATATGGCGCCTATATTTATGTAAAAACAATCTGTAATAACCTATAAGCAGAAAATAATAAATCATTTCATTTCAGGTATATTTTACATGTACCTGCTACGGTTGGGGTGGGGAACTTGTGAAAGTCTTCCACCTTTTTTCCACAAAGAAAAGACCAGCTTTCATTCCTGCAATATTCATATTGGAGTTATCCAAACAACCGGACAAAGAACAAATTTACATCCACATTTCTCCATACAAAGAGAATAACATTAAGCATATTTGTGTAATTTCGCCCAGCAATAAAACGACAAACAAATACGCGCTATGATATTTAACCAGACTGAAAAGGAAGAGAAAGCCTATCTCATGGATATTATTGCTTTACTAGCTGCCAATATCGAACAGATGGATAAGGCCATTGAAGATAAATCCAAAGACGTAATGGAGCACAAACTCTACTTGTGGGAAAATCTGTCCGAACTGGACCGCGCCGAGAAAAGTGCGGTCCGGCAGATAGTCACCCAACAAGTAGCAGCCAGTGAGTCCTTGGCCGAGAAAAAGAAACGTTATCGCAAAATGATGGCCATTCCCTATTTCGGGCGCATCGACTTTCAAGAAAAAGGGCAACCCGAAGTCCTGCCATTATATATAGGTATCCACTCATTTTTCAATCCTCCCACCAATGAAAATCTGATACACGACTGGCGTGCCCCCATCTCCAGCATGTTCTATGATTATGAATTAGGAGAAGCACATTTCGACGCCCCCTCGGGAGAAGTGAAAGGTAACATCCGTCTGAAACGCCAGTATCGCATCCGTGACGGAAAAATGGAATTCATGCTGGAAAGTTCACTGAATATTCAAGATGACATCCTTCAGAAAGAATTGAGTGGAAACTCCGATGACCGGATGAAGAATATAGTCGCCACCATCCAACGGGAACAGAATAAAATTATCCGTAATGATACATCGAACACCCTGATTATTCAAGGAGTAGCCGGTTCAGGAAAAACATCCATCGCCTTGCACCGTGTAGCCTATCTGCTATATCGGCACAAAGGGGAAATCACGTCCAATGATATCCTGATCATTTCCCCCAATAAAGTATTTGCCGATTACATCTCGAACGTACTTCCCGAATTGGGAGAAGAAAAAATTGAAGAATGCGGCTTTGAGGAATTAATGCTCAAAATACTGGATAACAAGTATAAAATACAAACCTTCTTTGACCAGGTGGCCGAAATACTGGACAAAGAGGAAGAAAATTTTATAGAACGTATCCGATTCAAATCCACCACCGAGTTTATCCAGCAGATGGATAAATACATTCTATATTTAGAACAAAACGCATTTCGGCCAACCGACCTGAAAGCAGGACGTATCCCTATCCCTGCCGAGTACCTGAAAAAACGTTTCGCGGCATGGCACCGCCTGCCCATGCGCAGCCGTTTCCAACCAATGGCAGAAGAAATTGCCCGCGAACTGACTTTCACCTATCACCAAGAGCCGATGGGAAAAATACAGATACGGCAGTTGGGTAATGAACTGAAAAAGATGTTCAACAATAAAGACCTTGACTTGTACAAGGGATTTTATGACTGGCTGGGAAAACCGGAAATGTTCAAACAGGGTAAAAACCGGAAATTGGAATATGCGGATGTAGCCCCATTACTTTATTTGAAACTGGCCCTGGAAGATAATAAAACCATGTATGGCATCAAGCATCTGCTGGTAGACGAAATGCAGGACTATACTCCGATACAATACAAAGTTCTGGCTAAATTATTCCCTTGCCGGAAAACAATATTGGGAGATGCAAAGCAATCAGTAAATCCATACAGTTCCACCACCTGCGAACAGATCCAACGTGTATTAGTCGGCTCGGAAGTGATGAAGCTTTGTAAAAGTTATCGCTCCACGTATGAAATCACAGAGTTTGCCCAACGCATTGCCAAGAACGAGGAACTGGAAGCTATAGAGCGTCATGGAGAGGAACCGGCAGTCGCCTTGCTTCCCACAGAAAAGAAAGAGATAGAATGGATAGAAAACCTCATCACCTCTTTCCTGGAAGGAGCTGATGTATCCATGGGTATAATATGCAAAACCGTAAAACAAGCGGACAAGTTGTATGCAGCCATCAATCATTTGTCTGATAAGATCTGTTTGCTGACAGAAGAAAGTGTAGCTTTTGTCAATGGGGTGGTCATTACTACAGCCCACATGGCAAAGGGACTGGAATTTGACGAAGTGATTGTTCCATTTGTAACTGATAAAGACTATAGAACAGAAATAGACCGCAGCATGTTATATGTAGCCTGTACTCGTGCTATGCATAAACTTTATATTTCCGCATCGGGTAATATAAGTACATTTCTATCATAAGCATTGTCAAAACATCATCCATTGCAGGAATGGAATGAAATCCATCCCTACAGTGGACGAGCAAGTCTGCAAAAGGGTATTCCTCCATAAGGAACGCGTAGCTTTGTAATCTGATTCATCCTTAAAAGATCTTATCCATATCTCTAAACCTTTCCTGCCGTATGGTTAAAGGTTTTCTTCCTGTTTGTTTTATCTCCGCAAGTCTTTGGAGTTAACTCCATAGCCTTGGGAGTTAACTCCAAAGCTTATGGAGATAACTCCAAAGACTATGGAGATAGAATACATCCGTATAAAAAGACTTAATCAGGGGAGAGAAAAGGTTTATGCAGCAGGACTGGATGCAATATGTTGTTATTACAAGCCGCTTCCAATGTACGAATCATAAAGACAAAATCTTTTTTTCCCTTTCCAAATCATTTTCATTCAATTGGGGAGACGGAACCATGCAGGTACGGATACAATCTCCCTCCTGACAAGTATAGTCATAATACTTCTTTTGTAATTCTGTCAACTTATCAAGTGGAACCAGCTCCCCTTTCAGTTCCAAGAATTCCTCCATGTCTGTACTATCCCCTTGCTTTACAAACAAGATACGACGCGCTATCGGATTCCTGTTGTAATCCAGACTAAGATACAAACCTTTAAGGAACGGCGGAAAATCATACATCGGCAATTGCAGATAAATACTGAACAAAGCCATTTGCGGTGACTCACGCTCATTAAAGAAAATATACCCGTTCTGATGATTATTGAATAACCCCACTCCCCGATGAGTTGTATTATAGGCACTCATGTGAGTCACCTTCACATACGTATTATCTTCGGAAGCCTCTATCAGATAGGGTTCCACTTTAAGGCATTGGCACGAAGAAGAAAGACTATAGCTCAGATAACTTCCGCTATAATTATAAACTTCCTGCACGGAACGTTGCATCTCGGCAGTCATCATCTCCATAAAAGGATGGGTCTTTGCCTCACCATTGGCAGGTTCCAAACTGAAAAGCAACTCTTTGGTACTTGCCAAATTGCCCAACAGACGTTTTTTTGACACATTATTGACCTGCGCCAAAGCCAAATCTAATGAATCTTCTTCAGAGTGTCCTTGTTTCAATGAGGTTACATAAGTGGGCAGAACGCTGGAATAAAGAGCAGACAAGACACTGGGAGCCATATCTACATAATCTGCTATCTCCTTCATTTTCAAACCATTGTTACGGAGATATTCTATTCTTCGGTATATTTCTATCAAATCATTCATTGTTCTCTTCTTCTTTATTGAATTTGCAAAATACAAGTTTTTATATGAACATACAATGACATATACATTACATTAATGTTACATCATACAACAGGTGGAATATGAAAAATATTAATCATAAAGATTCATTTTTTCTCTCTCGAAAGGCTCCTACTTTTGCTTCCGGAAACAGCAATCCAAGGATACGAGGAATGAGGTTTCTACAAAGAAAAGAAGCAAAACAATTAGTCAATATCAATTATTATAATGGAAGCAAAAAGCGAAACAAACAAACAGATATCCAGTTTCCTGTTTATTCTGTGGGCAGGAGGGGCGGCACTACTGTCATACTCACTGGTGTATGCCCTGCGCAAACCTTTTACAGCTGCCACCTTTGACGGAATGGATTTCTTCGGGATGGATTATAAAGTAGCCACTACCATCATGCAGATTTTCGGCTACCTTATTTCAAAGTTCTTTGCCATCAAGATTGTTTCAGAATTGAAACGCGAAAACCGGTTGAAATTCATGATATTCTCCGTGGCCCTTGCAGAACTCGCTTTAGTCTTCTTCGGATTACTCCCCCAACCCTTTAATGTGTTTGCCCTATTCTTCAACGGACTGGCATTAGGATGCATGTGGGGAGTCATCTTCAGTTTCATAGAAGGACGCAAAGTTACCGATATATTGGCCAGCTTGCTGGGGGTAAGTATGGCGGTGAGCTCAGGAATGGCTAAATCTATGGGATTGTTTGTAGTCAATACATTTGGTGTCACAGAATTCTGGATGCCCGCCCTGATAGGTGGTTTAGCCTTCCCGCTCCTTATCCTCATGGGGTGGTCGCTCAACAAGTTGCCACAACCCACAGATGAAGACCGCGCTCTCCGTTCGGAACGCGTCACTTTGAACGGAGAGCAACGCAGACAACTGTTCAAAAGTTATATGCCCTTGCTGATCATGCTGTTCTTCGCCAATCTGTTTATCACTATTTTACGTGATATAAAAGAAGATTTTCTGGTCAATATCATTGATGTCAGCACTATTTCTTCTTGGTTGTTCGCACAAGTGGACGGTATGGTGACGCTGATTATTTTGGGAATCTTTGCCATGATGTCGTTAATAAACAGCAACTACAGAGTATTGCAGGTGCTTCTGGCTATGGTTATTGGTGGAGCGGGCACTATCAGCTATCTGGCTTTTAATTATGATGCATTGCAACTGCCTACCCTTTACTGGCTGTTCCTCCAAAGTCTGAGCCTGTACATCGTTTATCTTAGTTTCCAAACTCTGTTCTTCGAGCGCTTCATTGCCTGCTTCAAGATTAAAGGAAATGTGGGATTCTTCATTGCCACCATCGACTTTATCGGATATACAGGAACTGTCTGTGTACTGCTGTTCAAGGAATTTTGCAGCCCGGATATCAATTGGATGGAGTTTTATAATCAGTTCTCAGGATGGGTAGGCATTGTGTGCAGCATTGCATTCATCGGTTCAGCCATCTATCTGATGCAACGGTATAAATTGGAAAAACAGCTGAGAAAAGAAGAAAAAAATAAAAAGATCATCGTTTCACCGATGGCGTTAACCAACTTAAAGGAAACAGCAGAAAACATCTGTAACCCATAACATAAAAATAAAAGTATAACTAAATAAACAACAAACAAGAAGATGAAGAAAATTGAGTGTATTATTATGGACTGGGCCGGAACGGCTGTAGACTATGGATGCTTCGCTCCGGTAGCCGCTTTCCTGAAAGCTTTTGCCGAGAAAGGACTGACAGTGACAATGGAAGAAGCACGAGGTCCCATGGGTATGACCAAAATAGACCATATCCGTGAATTATTCAAGTTACCAAGTGTGACGGAGCAATTCAAACAAAACTATAACCGCAACTGGACTGAGGAAGATGTGGTATCCATATACAAAGAATTCGAGAAACACTTGTTCGCCTCCCTGGAAGAATATACGACTCCTATTCCCGGTGTAATCGAAGTAATCGAGAAACTGAAAAGGGACGGTATCAAGATAGGTTCCACCACCGGATATACTACTGCCATGATGGACATTGTGCTGCCCGGTGCCGCCGCCCATGGCTATACCACAGACAACTGTGTGACTTCCAACAACCTTCCGGCAGGACGCCCGCAACCCTACATGATTTACCAGAACATGATTGATCTGGCCATACCTTCCGTTCAAAGCGTAATAAAATATGGTGATACGATAGCCGATATCAAAGAAGGTGTGAATGCCGGTGTATGGACTGTCGGTGTGATTCTGGGCAGCAACGAAATGGGACTCACCCAAGAGGAAACCAGAAAACTGCCTGCAGAAGAATTGAACAGACGCATGGCAGCAGTCAGAAAACGTATGTATATGGCAGGTGCGCATTATGTAGTAAACACCATTGCCGAACTTCCCGAAATTATTGAAATTATTAACCATAAAATGAATTAAATGATTATGAGACCATACTTACTTTTAACCCCCGGCCCTTTAACCACTTCTGAAAGCGTAAAAACAGCCATGATGACCGACTGGTGCACATGGGATGAAGACTACAATGTTCACATCGTAGAGGAAATACGTAAAGGATTAGTACAACTGGCTACACGAAAAACAGATGACTACACCAGCATCCTGATGCAGGGAAGCGGTACTTATTGTGTAGAGGCGACCTTAGGAAGTGTGATTACGCCCAAACACAAATTATTGATTCTGAGCAACGGTGCATACGGAGACCGCATGGGAAACATTGCAGAATATCATGGAATGAACTATGATATGCTAGCCTTTGACGAAACAGAACAAGTATCTGTGGAGTATGTGGATGATTATCTGGCACACAATGCAGAAATCACTCATGTGGCAGTGGTACATTGCGAAACTACAACCGGTATCCTGAACCCGTTAAAGGAAATAGCCCACATGGTAAAGATGCATGGTAAAAAGCTGATAGTGGATGCAATGAGCAGCTTTGGCGGCGTACCATTGGATGTAGAGGAATTAGGTATCGACTTTATGATCAGTAGTGCCAACAAATGTATTCAGGGAGTTCCCGGCTTTGGTTTCATCATTGCACGTAAATCCGAATTACAATATTGTAAAGGAGTATCAAAGAGTCTTTCTTTGGACATCTACGACCAATGGGATGCGATGGAGAAAGGACATGGAAAATGGCGCTTCACCTCTCCTACACATGTAGTGCGTGCCTTTAAACAAGCCATGGACGAACTGGCAGCCGAAGGCGGTGTGGAAGCCCGGCATGCACGCTACTGCCGTAATCATGATGTGCTGGTAGAAGGTATGCGATCATTGGGATTCAAGACCTTACTGAAAGATGAAGTCCAATCCCCTATCATCACTTCCTTCCTTTATCCTGACAAGGAGTTCGATTTCAAGGAATTCTATCATCAATTGAAAGAAAAAGGATTCGTTATCTATCCGGGAAAGATTTCTCAAGCAGATACTTTCCGCATCGGAAACATCGGTGATGTGTTCCCCGAAGATTTCAGCAGATTGATTGAAGCTATCAAGACCGTCGCAAAATAAAAAATAAATATAGCTTTATGACTCGGGCGCAATGATTGCGCCCGAATTTGTTTTTACCCTTCTTCCATTACAAGATCATTTGGAACCGGAGCTGCAAGACACTGAAATTCTTATCACTAATCTCCTTTATATGCTTTCCCGGCATCACCCAGCTATAAGCCAGCTTCATCCCTATATGCTTATTCATGTAATAATTCATGCCCAATGAAAAATCCTTTTGAGCCCCTCCCCATACACCGGCTTCCTCATTATTCATATCAAGCATATTAAACCTTCCACACAGCTCCAATGCCCGCCCCACAGGTCTGCCCGGACAAGCCAATGCTTCATCATACCCATATTGCCTGCCTGTCAACAACCAGGAGCATTGCACATATCCGCCATGTCCTGTATAATTTGTGAAATTCTGTTCACGCTTCACCATAGTTCGTATATACTCCCCTTGCAAAAAGAACCTCTGATGAGCGATCATTAATTCCAACCCTTGTTTCAACTGGTACTTTGCATGATCTACCTTGGCGTAAATAAGATTCCGGTTATCAATAGTGCTCACCCCCGGAGATTTATAAATAAACGTATTCTCGTCTTCATCTCCCGGCAACGCGCTATCCGGAGTACGATACACCACCGCTGCACCTATGTGTAACAATTTTCCCTCTTCGTTTACAGGGCGATATACCAAACGACCGTCTATGGCATACCCTTGTGAAACATTTTTCACATTACCCAGGTCACTGTCTGTAAAGAAACCGCCGGAAGCATAATAATGTTTTCCATTGTAGGTATAGGAGGTTCCCATCCTCCTGCTATTGGTCAAAGCCAGCACGATTCCCGGCGACTGATGAAAACGAAGGTCGTACGTACTACATAACATATCCAATGTAAAAGGTTCATAGAATTGTCCCACCTGAATAATATGCTTGCCCGAAGTATAAGCAGCAAAGGCATCCTTTATGGAAACTTTATTCCCTACATAACCTACCTCCATCTTCATACTCCAGTTCTGATAGGTCGCTTTCACCCCCAACCGCAAGTCATTAAACTCCGTACCGTTACCAAACAGGTTGTCATTCTTTAAATAAACGCCACCATCCATAAGCATACGTCCGGTCAGTTTACATTTCAAATCCCCGGCAACCGGGTGTTGCGCACGGGTAACTAAAGCAGCAGAGGGGAATAACAGGCACATCAATGCTTTAACATAAGTCATTCTTTTCATTTTCTTCTTCTATTTTTACTTTATAGCAAAAATAAAAGGAATGACCTATACTAAAAATGAATAACCATTAATTTGATTATGAAGTTATTAGGTCCACACAAGCAGCAATATTCATTTCATATTTATGTAACAGGAATGTAACTTACATTTCCCAATAACGTTCACAAAGATTCAAATATTCCATTTCAGGCTTGTTGCCAAACACCAATCCGAAGAAAGAAGTCTTCCTCCGCTTAATCACTTTTACCTGTTCCATTAAATCACGGGATAAAGGCGGCATCTCGAAATCTGAGATCAATACGATATCCGATTCACGGAAGTCATTTCCGTTGATGATATGCGCAGCTTCCCGAAGAGCCGGCTCTATATCCGTTCCACCGTCAAAACGTTTATTCAGAAACTCCGCCAACTTGGGCATATCCCGCCCCAAATCTTCAATCAATAACGACACAGCCTCATCCGAGAAATTGATGACATAACATTTCCGATGGGTTTTCTCCGTCAGTTGCGCTATAGCCAGAATAGCCGATTTGGACAAGATCTCTCTGTCTCCCTGCATGGAGCCGGAAGTATCTACACAGATGATATAAGGTCCTTGTCCCGAAACCTTATGCTTGTCATCCTTTACCTGTTCCGTTACCTTGGACTGGTAATCGAACAGTTGCAATCTCTTTTCGGCATATCGTTCCATAAATACGGCACGCAGCGCATCATCAGCCAGATAACAATACTCGATGGGCAACAAACTATTCAGGTCATTTCCCAAAGTCACCCCTGTGATATCACTATGCGGAGAGTGTCTGATCAGCCTCTTTTTATCTACCCCCGACAAAGAATCGTATTTTTGTTGGTCCCGATGCTTCTTGCCCAGCAAACGCGCCAATTGTTGGATAGCCGGATTGCGCTTCATCACTGTTTCATACGGAAGTATCCTCCGGTACAAATCAGGATAATTATGAAGCAGCCACTCCATGCGCGAGCCCAACAGTTTGTTACCCGATTCCTTTCCTTGTTTCCGGATCAACAAATCAAAACCTTCACATAAACTGTTTATATGCATGTACTGATAGTCATACTCTTTGCGGGTAAGCAACTGATGCCATTTATCCAAAAAAAACTCCTTGGTCCGGGTTCCCTCTCCTTTCCATAAAGAAGCATTCTCCAACAGGCTGATATAATAGTCAATATTCAGTTCCGCCAGTTCATACCTCTTTTTGAAAGCACCGCGCATCTGCTTCAAATATTGCAAAAATGCCATATCCGGCAGATGTTCCGAAGAGTAGAAAGCCTCCCACTCCGGAGTGTAGCGGGAATAATATTCCTGCAAAGAAGGTGTGGTACGCCGATAGTACATCAACACTTTCTCTTCCAGTTCGCGTTGACGCACCACCCCGTTGCTTACATCCTCCTCGTATGCTTTGAATGTCCTATCTTTCAGTTCCTGAGAATAGATTATCTTCAGATCTCTCAACCTTATATTCCTGGTTCTCTTTTCGGTACGCATCTGCCATTTCGTTCAAATCATTCTTATATCGGTCTATGGTATTCTTCTGGTGGCGAAGCATCCTCCGCATGGAAGCCCGCTGCTTTTCGCTGAGAAATAAATGCTTCTCATAATATTCCGTTTCCGCATCCAGCAGCCCGGACCAATCCTTCTCCACTCTGTCCAACGCTTCGGCCACCGATTTATATTTGGTTCCGAAATCCTCCTGCTCGGGTTCGGGTGGCGGTGGAGGACAATCCTCATAGCACATCAAGTGATATTCATAATTATTGATATAAATGGAACGAAGCCCTTTTTTCAGCGTATATATCTTATTACGCGGAACTTTGGCATGGAGTATGGAATCATATTTCTTCAGAATACAGCAGTTGGCCTTATATTTATCCTTATGCAAATAAAATAATTTACCGGTCTGATCCAGATGTTGATAGTCGGCTGCAAAAATAAGGAGGCGCTCTTTCATCCGGACGCCCTCTACCTGGTAATAGTAAGTATCAATGACCTGTATGCCCGGATCGTTCACTTCACGCAAACTGTGTTCGGACGATTGTCGGTCTTTCAGTTCTTCAATGTCCTGTTCCAGCCCTTTTATATTCAGCAGATAGCCTTCGGCACTTTTCTGAATGGCAGCGTTCACCATCTCCTCTGCCGCCTCCATCTGATCCATCTCACTCCAAAGGCAATAGGACAGCAATGTACAGTCCGAAAGGCGGATAGTGTCCGATCCATTCAGGAAAGCGGAAGCTTTCAGCAGCTTCACCATTTTCTTCCACCGACGGTCCGACACATACAGAGGAGACGACACCCCCCCCTCATTTTGTATCTGGAGGTTATATTGCTCTATCCGGTCCTTCAAGGCATGAATCACTTCGAAAATAGAGTAATGGATTTTAATGGCAGCCATCTCCTTTTCCCACCGGATGTATTCCTCATCGGTGATCTGCAGTTGCTCGTCCACCACCGGTTCCGTTTCATCCGTAGAGGAAATCATCCGGTCAAATTCTCCCATATCCTCAATGCCTCCCACCAGACAGCGAATCAGGAAACGATCCCACAAGGCCTCCAGTCCTTGTCCTTGGGCGGGCAGTTCATTGGAAGCGGCAATCAGTCCCTTCAGTGGAACATGAATGGAGAACTGTCCGTTACGGTATATTTTTTCATTGATAATGGTGAGCAATGCATTCTGAATGGCCGGTCCAGCTTTCCATATCTCGTCCAGGAAAGCAATGGTGGCAGAAGGCAGATAGCCATCGACAATACGCTCATACGTATCTTCGTCTTTCAGTTTGGAAATGGAGACAGGGCCGAATATTTCGTCCGGCGTACTGAATCGCGACATCAGATATTCAAATGCGGAAGCGTTGCGGAATGCCAGTTTCAGCCGGCGTCCTACCATACTTTTTGCTACTCCCGGAGGGCCTAAAAGGAAAATACTTTCTCCTGCCACAGCCGAAAGCAGAGCAAGAGCGACAATATGTTCTTTCTCAAAAACCCTTTCATTCAGTTGTTGTAACAGAGATGCTATACGAGGTTTCAATGTATTCATAAAAATTATCGACTAATGATGATCAACTAGTGGCGTATTAACCACCAATCACTCCTTGTTTCTTATGCAAAGATCTGAAAAAAGGATGTATTTCTTATTAGAATGTATTTTTTCTTTTGCTGAATTACTGTTTTTTTCATGATAGATTGGATAAGTTACAGTGACAAGGTTTATATCTTACACAAACATTTAGTATTTTCTCCACTAAATTGCCTACCTTTGCAACTTCAACAACAAACAATGATTCCAAATGAAAACAAACTTGCTTTCACCCGATAAAGACCCGATGGGAGCTGCCATCGCCGATTATTTCAACCACCGCAAAGCAGATAAGTTACGTGTATTTTCCTCACAGTTCGAGGAAGACGAAATACCCATGAATCAATTATTCCGCCCTTATGACGAAATGCCGGAACTGGAACAGATTGCCTTACAAATAGCCGAAGGAAATATTCTGGACGTAGGAGCCGGAAGCGGCTGCCATGCACTGGCCTTGCAAGAGATGGGAAAAGAGGTATGCGCTATCGATATTTCCCCGCTTTCAGTAGAGGTGATGGAAAAAAGAGGGGTAAAGAATGTCCGTCAGATAAATCTTTTCGATACACATTTTCTAGAAACATTCGATACAATCCTCATGCTGATGAACGGATCGGGCATTATCGGGAAGTTGGAAAATATGGCAGCTTTCTTTCAAAAGATGAAACAACTGCTTCGCCCCGGGGGATGTATCTTGATGGATTCCAGTGATCTCCGTTATCTTTTTGAAGATGAGGACGGGAGTTTCCTGATTGATCTGGCAGGAGATTATTATGGTGAAATAGATTTCCGGATGCAATACAAAAATATAAAAGGAGATTCTTTCGACTGGCTTTATGTCGATTTTCAGACACTCAGCCTGTATGCTGCCGGGAATGGATTCGAGGCGGAGCTTATTAAAGAGGGGGAGCACTATGATTATTTAACCCGCCTTCGATGGAAGAGATGACACTTATAGAAGGATTCCGATAAACTTGTCGTATGATTTTCAAATTCTTGGGGCAAGATGCTGCGTATCTTGCCCCAAGAAAAAAATTAGGCCATTGAACCGCCTACTATATCCAACAGTTCATTGGTAATAGCCTGCTGACGACTCTTGTTGTACATCACCGTCAGATCCTGCAACAAATCATTCGCATTGTCTGTAGCAATCTGCATAGCCATGGTGCGGGCGGCATGTTCGGAAGCATTCGAATCCAGTAATACCGTGAACATCTTCATACAGAACATCTTCGGGAGCAATTCCTCCATCACCACATCTACAGACGGTTCCACAATATAATCGGGTATCCTGCCTTTGTCCTTCTCTTTCTTCTCTTGTGTCAAGTCTATCGGAAGATAAGTTTCACGCGTCAGGACCTGTACTGCTGTAGAACGAAAATGGTTGTACAGCAACTCCACCTTGTCTATGTCACGATGCAGAAAGCGCCTCATCAAGTCCTCTGCCAAGGCGGAAGCTTCCTGATAAGAAGGTTTATCCGCCATATGCTGGAAATCGCCTTCGGCCTTGAATCCCAATTTCTTCACACCTTCCGCTACCTTTCTGCCTACCGGATACAAAAGCACATTCTCCATACCCAGGGACTTGTATTCATCCAGAATAACCGTCAGATGCCTGATGATATTTGCATTGAACCCGCCACACAGACTGGTATTGGAGGCAAACACGACGATAGCCACACGCTTCACTTCACGTTTCACAATGAAAGGAGACTCCACCTCACTACCCGCACTCAGAAAATTGGTCAGGATGTGATTCAGCCTTCGTTCGTAAGGAAGCATGTTTTCTATGGCAGCCTGCGCCTTATGCAACTTGGCAGAGGCTACCATCTTCATAGCCGAAGTAATTTTCCGCGTATTATTTACTGAGGCTATTCTTCCTTTTACTTCTTTCAGTGATGCCATGACTATTCGTTCACTTTAAATGGTTGAGCCGTATCAGCTGCTACTTTCTCTATAATTGCAGTTACATCATCATTTATCACACCGCTTGACAATACATCAAGTACATCTTTCTGATGGTCGGCACGCATCATTTCTAGGAATGATTTCTGGAAATCCTGCACCTTATGCAAGGGTACATCACGCAGCAAACTATGTGTACCACAATAAAGAATGGCTATTTGTTCTCCGACAGGCATCGGACTGTACTGCGGTTGTATCAGCAACTGGTTGTTCTTACGTCCCCGGTCGATAGCCATTGCCGTTACAGGATCCATATCACTGCTGAACTTGGAAAAAGCCTCCAGTTCGCGATATTGTGCCTGATCTATCTTCAATGTACCTGCCACCTTCTTCATGCTCTTGATCTGGGCACTACCTCCCACACGGGATACGGAAATACCCACATTGATAGCCGGACGGAAACCCTGGTTGAACAAATCGGTTTCAAGGAATATTTGACCGTCTGTAATGGAAATGACATTGGTTGGAATATACGCGGAAACATCACCTGCCTGTGTTTCAATAATAGGCAATGCGGTCAGTGAACCACCTGCCTTTACCTTGCCTTTCAAGCTGGGTGGAAGGTCATTCATTTGTTCGGCCACTTCCTGCTGGTTGATAATCTTTGCCGCACGCTCCAACAATCGTGAATGCAGATAGAAGATATCACCCGGATATGCCTCACGACCGGAGGGACGACGCAGAATCAAGGATACTTCACGATAGGCTACGGCTTGCTTTGACAAGTCATCATACACAACCAAGGCATCCCGGCCTGTGTCACGGAAATACTCTCCGATAGCCGCTCCGGCAAACGGAGCAAAATACTGCAATGCAGCCGGATCGGCAGCAGTGGCAGCTACCACTATGGTATAATCCATCGCACCGCGTTCACGCAGCGTATTCACCAGACTTGCTACAGTGGAACCCTTCTGACCAATGGCTACATAAATACAATATACAGGTTTTCCCGCTTCATAGTTGGATTTCTGATTCAAAATCGTATCTATAGCGATAGAGGTTTTTCCGGTCTGACGGTCCCCGATAATCAACTCACGTTGTCCACGCCCGATAGGAATCATAGCATCCACAGACTTCAGCCCTGTCTGCAAAGGCTGGTTCACAGGCTGACGGAAGATCACTCCGGGAGCTTTACGTTCCAAAGGCATTTCGCACAGTTCCCCGCCAATTTGTCCACGGCCATCCAATGGTACGCCTAACGGATCGATAACACGCCCTAACATACCTTCGCCCACATTAATAGAAGCAATGCGTTTGGTACGTTTCACCACCATTCCTTCCTTAATCTGATCAGTAGGACCTAGCAATACCGCACCTACATTGTCCTCCTCCAGATTCATCACGATAGCCATGATACCGTTTTCAAACTCCAGCAACTCATTAGCTTCCGCGTTGCGCAGACCGTAAATACGTGCCACACCATCGCTCACCTGCAGCACATTCCCTACCTCATCAAATTGCAGGTGGGTGTTGATGCCTTTCAGTTGCTGAAGTAAAACTTCGGATACTTCGCTGGGTTTTATATTTTCAGACATAATCTTTTTACATTAAAAATTGAAAATTAAAAATTAAAGCCCGACCAGGTATTAACCTTAAGTTAAAAACTAAAAGAAACAAACTGATATTACTTTTATTTTCTAACTTATAATTTTTAATTTTATACTATTCTTCTATTTTTAGCTATAAACTGTTGCTTTACCCGTTTTATCTGGTTAGCTACGCTCGCATCCAATCTGTAAGTTCCGATTTCAAAGATAAAACCACCTTCCAGTTTCGGATCTATTTTGGTTTTGAACTCTACAGTTCCATGAGTTTTCTCTACGACCAATGCCCGTATGCGGTTGACTACCTCTTCCGCCACCGGACAAACAGTCGTGATTTTACCGACGCTGATATTCTTCTGTTTCCGATAAAGGTCAATGTATGACATAATCATAAACTGCAAGAATTTCTCTCTTCGTTCCTCCAGTACCAATTCCACAAAGCGTTTCAATTCTTCGCTCACCTTACCTCCTCCGGCAGCTTCGCAAATCAGTTTCAACTTTGTTTCAGCAGGCAATACAGGATTATCCAATGCCTGTCGGAGTTCGGGGATTCTCGAGAAACTATCTGCCAATATTCCGGCTTCCTCATAAACAGTATCCTCTGTCCCCTTTTCGTCGGCATAGGCCAGCAAAGCCTTAGCATAACGCATTGAAATGACTCCTATATACATAACAATCAGTCTTTAGAAACAGTTAATTCATCCAGCAAACGGTCAATCATTTCCATTTGTTCTTTCTCATCATCGAGGTTCTTGCGCAAAACCTTCTCAGCAATGTCGACAGACAGCACAGCTACTTGGCGGCGAATGTCGCTGATAGCGCTGTCTTTTTCTGCCTGAATCTGCTTTTTCGCTTCATCCAGCAGTTTCTGTCCTTCAACCTGAGCCTGTGTTTTGGCTTCCTTCAGAATACGTTCGCGGGTTGCGACCGCTTCATTCAGGATGCGCGCCTGCTCCTCGTGAGCCTTAGCCAATATCATTTCACTGTCTGCTTTAATATTAGCCAATTGCTCATTGGCTTCACGTGCAGCAAGCAGTGACTTGTCTATATATTGTTTTCGCTCATCCACCATTCTGGTGATCACCGGAAAACCGTATTTTGCAAGAATGACAAAAACGATACCGAAAACGATGACCATCCAGAATAACAGACCGCTATCAGGTGTTAATAATGACATGCTACATTAATTATAAGAACAAAGTTAATAAACAAACAATAATGGCGATCAGCGCCACACCTTCTACCAGCGCGGCGATAATAATCATATTCATACGGATATCTCCTGCCGCCTCCGGCTGACGGGCAATTGCCTCCATGGCAGAACCACCGATTTTACCGATACCGATACCTGCACCGATTACTGCAATAGCTGCTCCAAGTGCAGCACCTAATTTCCCTAAACCTGCCGCAGCAGCGGACTGTAATAAAACTGCTAGTAACATAATAGTTTGTTTTTTGAATTAATTATTTAATTTATTTTATTTCTTTTTCTTCACGCATCTCTTCTGTACGGGACAACCCGATAAAGACCGCGGACAACATGGTAAATACGTATGCTTGAATAAATGCGACCAATAATTCCAGCGCAGTCATAAAGATTCCGAATGCCACCGCAACAAATCCCATGGAACCATTAATCAGAGGTCCCATATTCGCCGTAATAAAAATGATGGATATCAAACTGAGAATAGCAGCATGACCGGCCATCATATTGGCAAACAAACGAATCATCAATGCAAATGGCTTCGTAAAGATTCCGAAAATCTCAATAATCGGCATCATCGGGAACGGAGCCTTTAACCACCAAGGAACATCAGGCCATAGAATCTCTTTCCAATATTCCTTGTTCCCCCATAGATTCACAGCCAGGAACGTACAGATAGCCAGCACAAAGGTAACGGCAATATTACCTGTAATATTCGCACCGCCGGGGAAGAAAGGAATCAATCCCATCAGATTATTGATCAGGATAAAGAAGAAAGCCGTCAGCAGATAAGGTGCATAACGCTTATAATCCTTACCGATACAACCCTTTATCACATCATCATTGATTGCCAGGATACAAGCTTCCATCATGCCCACCATTCCTTTAGGAGCTTCCTTTTCTACTGGATGTTTTTTGTACCAACGGGCACAACTCAACACTAGAATCACCAGAATGGCACTATTGACAAACAACCCGGTAACATTCTTTGTAATAGAGATATCCAAAGGTTTTACTTCGTTACCGCTAGCATCCTTTTCCACTATCTTACCTTTATATTCACCGTCTTTAGCAATGTACAGTCCTTCATACTCTCCGTTTCCTTCCTCAAACTTAGAAGAAAGAAAAGCGTGCCATCCTGTACTGCTTTTTACGATTACCGGCAGTGGTATAGCTATAGGTGTATCTCCTATGTCAGTGATATGCCATTCATACGAATCACCTATATGTCCGAAAACGATTTCATTTACGTCTACCTGCTGCTCTTTATAGTCAGTATCCGACTCTTCCCGGGCATTGGCTCCTTGCAGAAAAGCGATCAGCAACATTAAAACCGTTCCTATATATCGTAAACTTCTCATATTACTTATACTTGTACCTATTACTTTTATGTTTTATCTCAAAATGAAAAAAGAAGCGGGTTTCAAAAATCAGAAAGATAATATAGAATACCATGTAAGTTCCTATAAATGACAGAACTTGATGTGCCACCGCCACTGCATAGACGGACATAATCAAGATGCTCAACATCATCTTCGTCACTTTCGCCACCAAGTAAACCGCCACCATTTTTTGCGGACTTACCCGATAACAGTACCCGAACATAAATATGTAAAAAAGGCCGAAAAGATAAAAAAATATCGGTATGGAGGGATACCAGGCAAAATAATACCTAGGCAACAAGGTGTGAAATACCAAGGCTCCTCCCCAACTCAACACAACCATTAATATGGTCAACGATATGATAAATTTTCTCTTTACGGCTAACAAAGACATAATTATGTATTAGATTTCCACACAGGCCGAAACTATATTGTCCCTTACCTCAACGAACCCACTCGATATTCCAATTGATTTCTCTAATCCATCCTCTGTATATTTTATCTCCCCCTTTATCAATGACGATATCAACGGAGCATGGTCATGCAGGACAGAGAAAGAGCCTGATTCTCCCGGTAATATCACAATGTCCACTTTACCGTCAAACAATGTACTTTCCGGAGAAACCACTATCAAATGAAGATCTTCATGATGTTCCATACTTACTCTTATTTCTTATGGCTGGCAGCATCCAGCAACTTCTTTCCTTTTTCTATTGCTTCCTCTATCGTTCCCACATTCAGAAATGCCTGCTCGGGCAGGTAATCCACCTCACCGTCCAGAATCATCTTGAATCCCTTAATGGTATCTTCAATAGAAACCATGACACCTGGAACACCTGTAAACTGTTCGGCCACAGCAAAAGGTTGTGACAGGAAACGCTGCACCCGACGCGCACGGTTTACAGTCTGACGATCTTCATCGCTCAATTCGTCCATACCCAGAATAGAAATGATATCTTGCAACTCCTTGTTACGCTGCAAAATCTGCTTTACACGCTGAGCCACATCATAGTGCTCCTGCCCTACAATCAGCGGGTCAAGAATACGTGAGGTTGATTCCAACGGATCTACAGCCGGATAAATACCCAGTTCGGTAATTTTACGGCTCAATACGGTTGTTGCATCCAAGTGAGTAAATGTAGTAGCAGGCGCAGGGTCTGTCAAGTCATCAGCAGGTACATACACAGCCTGTACCGAGGTGATAGAACCATTCTTGGTAGAAGTGATACGTTCCTGCATCTGTCCCATTTCTGTTGCCAGTGTTGGTTGGTACCCCACGGCTGACGGCATACGACCCAATAAAGCCGAAACCTCGGAACCTGCCTGAGTGAAACGGAATATATTGTCGATAAAGAACAAAATATCACGTGGTCCGTTGCTGTCACCGTTTTTGCGGTCACGGAAAGATTCGGCAACGGTCAACCCCGAAAGAGCAATGGAAGAACGTGCGCCGGGAGGCTCGTTCATCTGTCCGTACACCAATGTAGCCTGTGACTTTTCAACTTCATTATAGTCTACTTTGGAAAGGTCCCAATGGCCTTCTTCCATACTTTTCTTAAATTCTTCTCCGTAGCGGATTACACCAGATTCAATCATTTCACGCAACAGGTCGTTACCTTCACGTGTACGTTCACCGACTCCGGCAAAAACGGAAAAGCCGTTATGTTTCTTGGCAATGTTATTAATCAGCTCCATAATAAGCACGGTCTTGCCTACACCGGCTCCCCCAAACAATCCGATTTTACCACCCTTTGAATAAGGTTCCAGCAAATCAATAACCTTAATACCTGTGAAGAGTACTTCCTGCACAGTAGACAGCTCATCAAACTTAGGGGGTTCACGGTGAATGGGAAACGCCCCTTCCTTACTCAGCGGGCGCATACCGTCCACAGCCTCACCTACTACGTTCATCAACCGGCCTTTAATCTGATTACCAACCGGCATAGTAATAGGATGTCCCGTCGGAATTACTTCCATACCACGTTGCAAACCGTCCGTACTATCCATAGCTACAGTACGCACTGTGTCTTCACCAATGTGTTGTTGAACTTCCACGACTAAAATTCTGCCGTCATTGCGTTTGATAGTCAATGCATCATGAATGCTTGGAAGAAGCAGATCGGTGTCGATGCCTTTGCCCTCAAAATACACATCGACTACCGGTCCGATAACTTGTGAAATATGTCCAATAATCTGTGACATAAGCTTCTATTTACTTTTATTTGATAATTTACCTTTTCTATATTAACAAATATCGCAGGTTTTTTGTTTACCTACATTTTGCTTTATATGCGCAGCAAAGGTAAAGATTATCTCAGTAGATTGAACTTAAGCTAACATTTTTTACACATCAAAACGACATAATTCCACTAAAAGAAGAAAAAAAGAACATTTGCGCTACTTTTTGTGCATTCCTTCACGAGATAACTGTTTACTTAAATTAGCAATTCCCAAGGCGACCACCGCTGTTACCGTAGCTGCATGCTCTTGGTATTCTGGTATATTCTTCGTATAAAGATCACGTTCCGTATGCCATATTTCCCCATAAGAGAAATTATATCCTTTTATGTCTTGTGTATTGAAACCAAAAGTAGGCACTCCTTCCACTGCAAAAACACTGGCATCCGTACCACCGCTTTGAGTAGGACGTTTAAAAGGTTTCGCTACCTTTACTTCAAACGGATAATCCGCACGGATTTCTTTCACAGGCTTGCACACTTCCACAAAATCATCATACATAGCCTGAGGAACGGAGATTCCCACCGGAGGAGTCGGTCCTCCGTCCCGATTGAATAGATTAGCAATCTTTCCTAACTCTTTAGCGTGAGTCTTGACATAAGATTTTGCGCCCAACAAACCAAATTCCTCTCCAGCAAAAGCCACAAACAATATAGTACGTTTAGGTTTTGCACCGGAAAGTGCAATCATACGGGCAGCCTCCATCATAGGACCAATACCTGTACCGCAGTCTATACCACCGGTTGCCACATCATAAGAATCAAGATGTCCGCTTATAATAACATATTCATCCGGATATTTAGTACCTTTAATGGATGCTACGACATTATGATATTTCACAGGACCTAGTTTGAAATGATTACGAATATCAAATTCCAGCCAGAAGTTCCGGCGTTCTTTCACCATCTGCTTGATGATTTTGTATTGATGTTCATCCAATTTGATGTCACAGACTTCGGGCAAATTATCAAACGTAGTATGGGGATCATTTAATAAAGCACGATCATACAAAGCACGTAAAGGTACAGGTGCCGACTGAATAAAGCCAAGTGCTCCTGCCTCACACATTTCTTTATAAAATAGTCCCGGCATTTCACGCAAAGGCTTCATGGCATGTTTGGTTCCTTTGCTCCAATTCTCTTCCATCAAGGCAGCATTCTGCTTTTCTATTTCTATATTTTCAGCTTTGATAGCAGCTCTCAACGAATCTCCTTTAGCAGAACGGTCAACAGGCCAACCTACATTTTCACCTGAAATCAACACCCAAGCGCCTTTCAACTGATGTTTCATGCGGTCTAGTTCTTCTTGAGTACGGGGCTCTATCAAAACATGCCCGCGTTGCAGACCTTTAGTACCTGAAGTGTAGGATGGAGTGACAAAATGCAAATCCATCGCCTGATCTCCCCCGATTAAACGTCCGAACCATGGACCACGGTTAAAACCTACCGGCAGTTCCCCAGCTTCTTCCAAGCGTACGTCAATACCCCACCGTTTATATTCACGCATCATCCACTCGGCTGCATTCTCATATGCATCCGAGCCAATAACTCTTCCCCCAAAACGATTGGTGAGAATATCCAACTGATGCATTACCCGGTTATCAGTTTGGCCCGTTTCAATGATTTTCTTTACGGCGGCAGGTTGGGCAAAAGTAGTCCCTGCATACAAAGAAGCAGCTATTATAGCTGCCATGCACATTTTGTTCATCATGGTATTTCTGTTTGTTAGTTGTTAACGATTACAAATATATAGCAAATTTTGGAACTTCAACTATTAATTTCCAACAATTTATCAGAGAAAAGCGAATATTTTTGAAGCCGTACAACACAAACAGTATTAAAATGAAAGCTTATTCAGCTTTCATTTCTTTCTCAAGGCTTTTGGCATACAGATTGTCAATGATACCATCAGACAGTCCAATGACCGGAACATAAATATATTCTGCATGCACTACTTCTGCAATTTTCAGAAAAATTTCCGCAGCAGGCACAATTACATCGGCACGGTCTTGCTTTAGACTGAATGCCTCTACCCTTTCCTCCGGAGTCAGCGGTTTCAACACATCATAGACTGTTTGCAACGAACTGACCGGCAAACGTTGCAACTTCTTATCCTTCTTATCTGCCAGGCGGAACAACTTATTAATATTCCCACCCGATCCGATGATATTGATCGCGGCAACACCTTCCGTCACTTTCATAAGCTCTTCTTCCATTTGCTGCCAAGTTCCTTCTTTAACAGCATTACTTAGCATACGCACCGTACCGATGTTGTAAGACACCGACCATACCAACTCACCGTTAGTCAACAGATTAATCTCTGTACTGCCACCACCTACATCCACATACATATAATTACCCAGACGGTCTTCCATACACTCTATATGATTATTATAAATCATTCGAGCCTCTTCCTGACCATCAATTATCTCAATGCGGATACCTGTATCCTTTTCGATTTTCTTGATTATCGTCCTCCCGTTACGCGCGTCCCGCATAGCCGAAGTAGCACATGCCCTGTAATCATCCACATCATAAATTTTCATCAACTGACGGAAAGCCTTCATCAAACGTCTCAGCTTATCCGCTTTCTTCTCGGACAATTCACCTATGGAGAAAACATCGAACCCTAGTCGTAGGGGTACGCGAAGCATCATCACTTTTTTAATTTTTTTCTCCTGCACAGCCTCCCTGTCAATGCTTTTTATCAAAAGGCGCACAGCGTTAGAACCAATATCAATAGCAGCATAATTCACTTTTCCCATCTTAATCCTTTATTCTGTTTTCATTTAAATAATATTTGTATAATTCCTCCTGCGAACGGAAAGCTGTCTTATCTTCCGATATCCAAGGACGATTCTCTCCTGTTCCGTCCACCACCCGTCCTTGCAGAGTATCTTTCAAACCATATTCCACTACCCGCTTCAAGTCTGCCTTTATTTCCGGATCGTAAACGGGAGCAATCACTTCCACCCTGTTATCCAAATTGCGCGGCATCCAGTCAGCCGAACCAATGAACATTTTCTCATCACCACCATTGGCAAAAATAAAAATACGCGAATGTTCCAGATAACGGTCTATGATGCCATTGATACGAATTGTATCACTCACTCCCGGCACTCCCGTAATCAGTGAACAATTACCACGAACCAGCAAGTCTATCCGAACACCATGCGAAGATGCTTCATACAGTTTCTTCACCATTACCGGATCAGTAATATGATTAATCTTTATCAAAATGTAAGCAGGTTTTCCGGCCTGCTTGTTCTTAATTTCTTCATTAATAAGACGGCTAAATTTTTGCTTCATCTCATTAGGAGATACCAACAGTTCTTTGAAGCGAACGGGAGAATAAGGGCGTTCTATAAAATCAAAGACCAAACTCACGTCACGCGTCACATTCTTAGCAGCCGTCATCAACATATAATCAGTGTACATACGGGCGTTACCTTCATGAAAGTTTCCTGTACTGATACAAGCTATATCCGCACCTGTTTTCATGGATATATAGGTAATCTTAGAGTGTACCTTCAGTCCCTCCACCCCAAATATCACACGGATACCGGCATCCTGCATTTTCTTTGACCAATCTATATTGGAAGCCTCGTCAAAACGTGCCAGCAATTCAATAACTACTGTTACTTTCTTTCCATTGCGTGCCGCATTAATCAATGCTTTTACCACTTTCGAATCTTTAGCCAAACGATAGAGGGTTGTCTTGATACTTTTTACTTCTTTATTAATCGCCGCTTCCTGCAATATACGGATATAAGAATCGAAACTATGATAAGGCACATGAATAAAACGATCTTTCCTACGAATCAGCTCCAACATACCAACGTTACCCGAAAGCTCATTTTTCAAAACAGGAGTCCATTCAGGGTATTTCAAATCTTTCCGGCCACAGTCTGGAAAACGCATCAGGTCCTTATGGTTATGATATTTTCCACCGCCCAATACTGTATCCAACTTATCCAGATTCAACTTGTTCATGACACGTTTTAAAAGATCTTTAGGCATACTGGCATCATAAATAACCCGTAAAGGCTCACCTCGTTTGCGACTCTTTACTCCTTTAGAAATTTTCTGCATCATTCCGTTACGCAGATCATTGTCTATCTCCATCTCCGCATCTTTGGTAAACTTGAAAGCATACGCTTCAAAATGTTTATAGTTCATACCATGAAATATCAATGGTAAACAATAGCGTACCACATCATCCAAATACATCAGGTAATTTTTACCATCCTTATCCGGCAGACGGATAAAACGCCCTGCCTGTGCTACAGGCAGCTCTATAATTGCATATTCTCCAACTTTATGTCCTTCTTTCCTCATCTTTACAGCCAAAAAGATATTTTCATCCGCTTCGTTACCCAGTTGTTTTACTGATTTCAGCCAAACAGGACTAATAAACCCATTCAGCCGTTGTTGATAAAAAGAATCGACAAATAACTGTTGTTCCTCATCCAGTTGTACATGATTGACTAAACAAATATTCTCTTTCTCCAATTCTGCCGTTACCTGCTTGATCGCACCTTCATATTCTTTAGAGTACCTGTTGTTCAGTTTATTTATCTGTCTAATCAGTTTCAATGCTTCTTCCCGTTCAGAATGCGCCGCTTTATCTTCGCACTCGGCCACCCGGCTTTGAGTAGCTACACGTACTCTGAAAAATTCATCCAAATTATTAGAGTAAATTCCTAAAAAGCTCAACCGTTCCAGTATAGGAACACGTTCTTTCATGGCTTCCTGCAAAATGCGACGATTAAAATACATCCAACTGATATCTCTCGGCAGATAATATTTATCTTCCTTTTTCTTCTTCTCCATACGGTTTTAATATTTTTAGCAAAAATACGTCATACACATTACAATAACATGTCAATATAACTACAAATCAATAACAATAAAAAAGTCACAGCCGACGCATACAGCCATGACTTAAAGAGAGTTTTTATAAGAAAATCAAATAAACTCTTCAACCAAATACATCTCATTAAATAAAATTTGTTGATAATTGGAAGAATCACTCTCTAACAAATTCAACAAAGTATATTCAGCTCCACGTACCCAATACACAAAATCACGATTGGGGTGGTAATCTTTCGCAAATTCCAGCAACTGTTGCAAATTAAAATCTGAGGAAATGATACCCGCACCGCTTTTTTCGGCATCATATGCATTACAGTCCTGTTCTATATGAGCAGGAACCATCAGAATAGGTTTGCCTAAATACATGGCCTCGCACACCGATTCAAATCCGGCAGTACTGGCATAAGCCTTACATCCCGCCATCTGCCTCAAAAATTCCACATCATCCAGTTGATAAAAGCTCAATGTATTGTCCACTCTCTTCACCGGTTCCTCCTCCCACTTGTCCCAAAAGAAACGAAGCGGTATCCCGGGATGTTGCCTGTGCCATTTCATTACATTTTCACTGAAACCCGCATTAACCATATAGCCATGTATATAGTCACCGGAATAAGGTTCATGTAAAGTCACTTCCCTACGCAACAAGGGAGGAATCACACGGATATGATTCTGAGGATCATCGTTCATGTGACGAAAAGAAAGAGCCAAACGTTCCTTCGCCCCCAAGCTGGTCAATACGGTAAAAAACTTCAAAAGAGCCAAGCTTACTTTATCAGCCTTTGGAAATTCAAAACTTTTATGCAAGAACAGATATTGATGCCCTATACAGATTTGCGGAACAGAGGGACGGAACAGGAAATAAGTCAGTCCGGTCAGCAATTCATAGAAATTGATAACCCTATCCGCACCACTGTCCTCGATACGCTGACGAATGTAGTTAATGCTATTGATATACACAGGAAGTTTCACTAGATTATACGCCACGCTCCGCATCAAACTCACCCGTTTGTTAGCTGGTGTAGGCAGAAAATTAGGACTGACAAAACGTTTTACCGGAGCATGGATATTACGATTGAAAAATCCCGGCAAGCGGCGCGAACTACTTTTACCTACCAGTACTTCCACTACTTCGTGACCGTTCCGGCGCAATATTTCCTCCAACGTAATGGCTTGAGTAAGATGTCCTCTCCCCTCACCCTGTACTATAAATAAAAATTTCATGAGGCTGTATATATTAGGGTAAACTCTTTATTTTCTTCATTCTCATCAGCTAGTACATGATGGTATTCCATGATATTCCAATTCCCGTCCGCATCCTCAGTCAGTGCCGAAAGGCTTTCTACCCAATCGCCCGAATTCAGATAATGAATACCATCATAATAGGTATTAGCCGGATGATGGATATGACCACAAATCACTCCGTCACATTTACGTACACGTGCAAACTCCACCAATACTTTCTCAAAGTCCGATATATAGGAAACAGCCGACTTTACTTTTTGTTTGACGGCCTGTGACAGAGAATAATACGGTTTCCCCCGCTTAGTACGATATTGGTTATAAAAGCGGTTCACCCATAAGAGGAATGTATAACCTGCATCGCCCAACCGGGCTAACCATTTCATCTGCGTAGTAACCCGGTCGAATATATCGCCATGTGTCACATAATAACGCTTTCCATGTGTTTCAAGGATGTATTCTTTGACGATTTTTACGTTATAGAATGTCATAGGGACCAAGCTGTCCAGAAAATCATCGTGGTTGCCACACACATAAATTACTTCAGTACCGAAGTTCTCCATCATCTTCATGATAACCTTAAAGAAATCAGTATGTTTTGCTTGCCACCTCTTAGTACCTGCCTTACGCAAATGCCAACCATCTATAATGTCTCCGTTCAATATCAGACGGTCACAATTGACAGATTTCAGAAAGTTACTGACTTCAATTGTTTTGGAATGAGAGGTTCCCAGATGGATATCCGATAAAACCACTGTAGGATAATACGTTCTTAGATGCATATCTTTATTATTAAAACTATGCAAATATCCATGTTATCTATTACAAGATCGTGTCGGCAGAATTACTATGCTATTAAAATCAATAAAAAAGACAGGCCGTTTCTTCATGGAACAAGAAACGGCCTGCAAAGCTTCAGTTTATTCACATAAACCACACTTCAGATCTATAACTAATAATTAATTGTCAATATCAATCACATTGAACTGCATATCAAACTTTATCTCCCAACCATTAGAAAGTTTCACTTCATAATCATACTTGTCCCTCTCGATCTTGAGCATCTTGGCATCGGGATAATTCGTAGTGACGTACTTCTTTATCGCGTCAGGAACCACAGCGACAGGTACAGCGCTGTATTTGCAATTCACTTCTGTCCAAACCCCTTTCTTATCGAATTCCAATTTGTCTCCATTGGTAAAAATCACATCATAGCTTTTATCAAACCAGTCTGTTTCCATTTTAGCCATCGCCACCTTGTTATTGGGGAAATGAGTTTTGATAAAAGTTTGTGCAGTCTGAGGCAATTGGTTTACTTGAATAGGTTTGTCATCATCCGCCCATACCACTGTTTGCAACGTAAATAAGCACACTAACAATAATAATACCTTTTTCATAATCGTCATTTTTTTTATTTGGTTCTACATTCTGTTTTCTGATGCAAATATGAAGGGAGATTCTGAAAAGAATTTGAAATTCTGAAAAAAACACGATTTTTTTTCATTGATTATGAGTGGATGTATAAAGTATAAAACAATGCTCCCCACTCTTATATTCATAGCAAAGCCTGAGAGCCTGCATTTTACATATCGTATCTGCTATTGCCAAGCCTAGACCGGTTGAGCCTTCTTTTTTCTTTCCTTGATAAAAACGCTCAAAAATACGCTGGGCATCCAGTGGTTGTGCCGCCCCTGTATTGCAAAACATCACACTGTGGGGAGTAATGACAATCCGGATGTGTCCACCGTCTATATTGTGTACAAAAGCATTCTTCAACAAATTGGTAAGCAACACCACTGCCAGTGTCTCATTTATCGTAAGATAGAAAATACCTTCTTCCTCTACACTTGTTATGATCTCACGATATTGATACACTTCTTTATAGTCCTCCAAATATTGCCTCAATAATTTATTCACTTCTACTTGGGTAGTATCCATAAATTGACCGTTCTCTATCTTCGAAAGCAATAACAAAGACTTGTTCAGCTTCGTTATATGCTCCAAAGTCTGATGGGTTTTCATCAACTCCTCCAATTGGCTTTCTGAAAGATTTTCATCCTCCATCAGCATCTCCAACCGATTACGACAAATAGCTAGTGGTGTCTGCATCTCATGAGATGCATTACCAATAAATTGTTTTTGCTGTTCGAACATCTGCTCACTGCGCTCTGCATAACGAACAGCCGCCTCATTCAATTTTCTGAATTCTGAAACCCGGGTATTATTTTGTAAAGGCTCGTTTCCTTTACCGATACGATATTTATCCAACCAATGAAGCAATACATAAAGAGGACGCATATTTCGATAAAACACCCACACATTAATAACAATTATAGTCAGTAATAAAGCTATATAAAGAAAAATCATCCAACCTGCCATAGCATCTTTCAAATCATCTTTTTCTATAGAAGGGGTCGCTACCGTCAATTCAAAAAACTTTTCGCCATCATCCTTAAAAATGGTAGTAAGGATTCGTGCAGGTTCAGTTTCATCTTTTTCGGGAATATAAACCATAGAATCCTTATAAAGGATATCATCACGAGATCCTGCATATTCCTTTGTCACTTCACGCAGGAAATACTGATTGTTGGAAGCTGTATTTTTAGAAGGAAGCTCCTCTCCCGCCAATGCACGTATGATGATAATTTCAGAATAATCTTCCAATGAGTCATCCACTTCATCATTCACCTCATCCATTACAGTAAAATAGAAAAGGATGGCCCAGCCAGTCAATAAAACCGACAACACTAACGATATACGGATAATGACATAATAAATCAATTTCATTTATTCCACTACCATTTTATATCCAAAACCATAAACAGCCTTCAGTTCAGGAGTAGCTCCTGCCTCTTTCAACCTCTTTCGTAAATTCTTTATTTGGGCATAGATAAAATCAAAATTATCGACTTGATCTATATGGTCGCCCCATACGGATTCGGCAAGTGTGTTTTTATTAACCAATCTGCCGGGACGGTTCATAAAATAAACCAGAATATCATATTCCTTACGGTTCAGTTCAATCTTTTTTCCAGCTACGGTCACCCCATATTTATCGGGAAAAATTTCTATATTTCCGTATTTGATACTATTTTCCCCACCTTGCTGATGACGGCGTATCACACTTTTGATACGTGCATTCAGTTCCACCAAATGAAAAGGTTTAGGCAGATAATCATCAGCTCCGAGATCCAATCCTAGCACTTTGTCTTCTATAGAATCTTTGGCTGAAAGAATGATAACATTTTCCCGTTTATGCATTTTTTTTAACTTTTCCAACAAATCCAAGCCACTCCCATCCGGCAACATAATATCCAGCAAAATACAGTCATAATCATAATCCTCTATCTTTTGTAATGCAGTACGGTAATCGGCAGCAATTTCCACCACATAACGCTCCTTTTCCAATGAACGCTGAGTCACTTCACGCAAATTAGCATCGTCTTCTACTAATAGTATTTTCATAAGTCCAACTTTTGGTTCTTAAAGACAAAGAAACAAGATAATTCTGAAAAAACACTGAAATAAGAAAAAAAACGAAGTAACCATACAATTTTTTCCATCAACCAACCAATAAACAACAAATATCAAACTGAAAAACGTTATCAACAATACAATCAGCCCCCTGCATCTACCACAACAAGATGCAAGGGGCCACACACAACTCTCTCTAATCAAACCCTAATTATTTGATTTCCATTTGAGAAAAATCCATTTGGCTCAAACCTACTGGTGACGGTGTTTCTTTTAAATCAAAAGTGACTTCCTTCTCACCATTTTTAGCCGAGTTTATTTTTACCTTTATACCCTTTGTTTCCGATGTTATTTCCAAAGAATTCAAATTAAAGGATACCGCACCGTTTCTCCAATAACCAGTAGTATCAGCATACGTATTGTAACGATATTCTAAATGAATATAGCCATCCTGGTCGGGCGTAATTGTAGTGTTCTTTACCAAACTAACCAAATGTTTCATTTTAGAAGGCATATTCTGATTAAAAATAATATTTAAATAACCACCACTAATCCACATATTACCTTCAAATATATCTACAGGATCATTGCCAAACGTTTCTTCATTCTCTGCTGTTAACTCCTCTATAGGTTTAGTTAGAATTTCCTTTATATTCAACACTTTGACTGAACAATCATATCCTTCCGGATAATTATCATACAGAGGATTGAAATAAAGAATAACTCGTTGTCCATCTATCGGGGAATACCAAAAATAATCAGTAGTTGCAGGCCAAATTTGTCCCCATCTGTCACCGGTAAAGTCATATACATGGGCACCTTTCACATTTACAGTAGCCCAATCCACTGCCACATCACCAAGAGAGTAGCCATCACCATCATCACATGATTGGAAAGTGACTCCCATAACTACTAGGAATGCTAATAATAAAAGGTTCAACTTTTTCATAACCATAATGTATTAATCTATTTTCTACTCTTAAAAGTAAAAAAGAGATCAAATACTGCATTTCATCCATTAATATTAACTTATTTTCAGTAAAAGACTTGTAGAAAAACTAGATTCATTAAGAAAAAAATAGAAGCTTCCCGATTCGTCACGAACCGGGAAGCTTAAAACTGAGTTATATACAGATTTTCCCATTCAGGGGGAACATGGCTTTTCTATCAGCTTTTCACCCTTGTTTTGTTAAGGTAAATGGTTATATATTTAAAAGTTTAGTTTTTAGCGTATTATGTTAATTCACATAACAAAAAATATACCACGGGGCATAGTACCATTCAATACACTAAAAATCAACAGAATAATCATTTTTTTATTTTCCACATTATGTGGAAATACCACAATTTCATTCCACAATTTTGTAGAATTAATCCCCGTTTTTAAAATATATCTTTATCTTTGTAGAATTGATTACTCACTAAACAATATAATTACTATGAAAAAAAGACATTACGGAATGCTCTCATTGGCATTTACTTCATGCTTGGCTGTTCATGCGGAAAATAAAAATCAAAACACAGACAAGCCCAATGTCATCTTCATTTATGCTGATGATTTAGGATATGGTGACTTGGAGTGTTATGGAGCAAAAAACGTACAAACTCCAAATGTCAACCGTCTGGCATCCGAAGGGATACGATTTATCAACGCACACGCCACTGCCGCTACCAGTACCCCATCCAGATATTCCATGCTGACCGGAGAATATGCATGGCGTAAACCCGGAACAGATGTAGCTGCAGGCAATGCAGGAATGATTATACGCCCCGAGCAGTATACTATGGCAGATATGTTTAAAAGCTCCGGATATGCCACAGGAGCATTTGGCAAATGGCATTTAGGATTAGGTGATAAAACTGCACAACAAGACTGGAATGCCCCTCTCTCCGCTTCTCTAGGTGATTTGGGGTTTGACTATTCCTATATCATGGCAGCCACAGCCGACCGGGTTCCCTGTGTATTTATCGAGAATGGTCAAGTAGCCAATTATGATCCTTCAGCTCCGATAGAAGTAAGCTATATAAAAAATTTCCCCGGTGAACCTACCGGAAAAGACAATCCTGAACTTTTATATAATCTGAAGCCGAGCCACGGTCATGATATGTCTATCGTGAACGGCATCAGCCGAATCGGTTATATGAAAGGAGGTGGCAAAGCATTATGGAAAGATGAAAATATAGCCGATTCCATTACCGCACATGCAGTTGATTTTATCAAACAACATAAAGACGAGCCTTTCTTTATGTATTTCGCCACTAATGATGTGCATGTTCCCCGTTTTCCACACAATCGCTTCCGTGGTAAAAACAAGATGGGACTGCGCGGTGATGCTATCGCACAATTTGACTGGAGTGTAGGTCAGTTACTCGAGGCCCTCGATAAAATGGGATTGACCCAGAACACATTAATTATTCTTTCCAGCGACAATGGACCGGTAGTAGACGACGGATACGATGACAAGGCAGAAGAGCTACTGAACGGGCACGAACCTGCCGGTAACCTGAGAGGTGGAAAATACAGTGCATTTGAAGGGGGTACCCGTGTTCCTGTAATTGTACACTGGCCTAAAGCTATCAACAAGCCGGAAGTCAGCGATGTGCTTATTTCACAAATAGACTGGTTGGCATCACTGGCTTCTTTGGTAGATGCCCGTATTCCGAAAGGAAGTGCTCCCGACAGCTACAATCGGTTAGCAAATTTATTAGGACAAGACAAAACAGACCGCCCATGGGTTATTGAACAGGCATCCAATCACACCCTATCCGTGCGTACTAAAGATTGGAAATTTATTGAAGGCAGCGATGGTCCTAAAATGATTCCTTGGGGGCCAAAAATTGAAACTGGTTATTTAGGTATTCCCCAGTTATATGATATGAAACAAGCAGGGGAAAAAGTGAATTTAGCGACTGAACATCCCGAAAAAGTATTCGAATTACAACAAATATTAAGAAAAGTACGAGATAAAAGTATTCAGATGAAGTAACATGTTGAATACACACCAACCAAATATTTCCCAAAGGGTGAATCAAGACAAAAGAATCACATAAAGGGTCTTGAATTCACCCTCTTTTTTAATCAAAAGAATTTCAAAATAGTCCTCATTTCAAAAGAACCAATCCTTATAGACAAGGATCCTTTTCTTTCTTTAAAGTCAAAGTTTTTATAGAAAAACAACTTGAACACTTTCACAAGAATGGGTTACACATAAAAACTCTCAAAGATACAAGACACGTTTTCCACTTAAAAAAAGAAATCTCAAATTATTTCTTTATTTTCCCTTCATTCACCAGTTCAGACAGCGCCCTAGCCAATGACGGACGAGTAACTCCCAGCTTCTGCGCCACCTCCTGCTGATTATGAATAGCAGAATGTGTTTCTAGATATTTCAACAAACGAGTCTTTAAATTCAACAAAGCAAACTCATTCAATTTCCTGCTTAAAAAGACACTCCTGTCCGAAATATCCTTCAAAAAATTCTGCATCATCAATGGATGCAAACGCATAAATTCTAAAAATCGTTCTTTACCTATTATAAAAACCTCACAAAGTCCTATTGCTTCTACATTAACGGGAAAACGATTTTCAGTGGCAAAAATAAAAGCCGAGGCCAGCAAGTTAGGAGCTCCAATTTCTTCTACCGTCAGTTCTTTCCCTTCATCATTTATCATTCCCGCCCGTACCCTTCCCGATGCAAGAATGTACAGCCCTTTACATAAGTCACCTTGCCGGGCAATGATATCACCCGGTTCAAAGTGTTTCAAACTATTCGGAAGTCCGAATAGTAAAGCAACCAATTCTTCTTCTTTCATTCCCTGAAAAGGAGCTATCTGCAATAATCCTGTCAGTTCCATCCTACTTTCTTTTAACTGTTATTTGTATCCGCTGTAACATATGGTACAACTTAAAAGACGAAAACCATGTACTTTTGCACAAAAGTAATAGAAATCATTAAAATGAGAAAAGATATGGAGAATAACATGTTTTGTTTCCAATGTCAGGAAACAGCCAAAGGTTTCGGTTGCACCTTAAAAGGTGTTTGTGGAAAAAATGCAACTACAGCACGTACTATGGATTTATTGCTTTTTGTAGTACGAGGAATTTCTGTTGTGGCAGATCAATTGCGCCAACATTCCCTCCCCGTTAAAAAAGATGTGGACAATTTTATTGTAGACGCCTTATTCTGTACCATTACCAATGCCAATTTCGACGACGAAAGCATTATGAAACGCATTGACAAAGGATTAGTAATACGTAATGACCTTAAACATCAAGCTTTTGCCAAGGATATTCCTCTGCCGGAAGCCGATGAGTTAAATTGGAAAGGCAGTCACGATGAATATGATGCAAAAGCCGCAACAGTCGGAGTTTTGCGTGAAAAAAACGAGGACCTACGCTCTTTAAAAGAACTGATTATGTATGGTCTAAAGGGAATGGCTGCTTATCTGGAACATGCCATGAGGTTAGGACATAATGACGAAAGTATTCATCGTTTCATGCAGAACACCATCGCACAAATTACAACAAAATCTTTATCGGCAGATGAACTGACTGTATTAGCACTGAGAACAGGTGAAATAGGCGTTCGAACAATGGCTTTGCTCGACAAAGCAAATACTTCCAGTTATGGCAATCCAGAAATTACCCGTGTAAATATCGGAACTGGTACCCGACCCGGTATTCTGATAAGCGGACATGACCTGCATGATCTGGAAGAATTGTTGGAACAAACCAAGGATAGCGGCGTGGACGTATATACTCACGGTGAAATGCTTCCTGCACATTACTATCCGGCATTTAAAAAATATACACATTTTGTAGGAAACTATGGAAATGCCTGGTGGAAACAACGGGAGGAGTTTACCTCGTTCAATGGTCCTATCCTGTTCACAACCAACTGCATCGTTCCTCCTCTGCCCAATGCCACTTATAAAGAACGCATGTTTACCACTAATTCTACCGGATATCCCGGTTGCAAGCATATTACAGCAGATGAGAAAGGACATAAGGACTATACTGAAATAATAGAAACAGCCAAACAATGTGCCGCACCGACAGAAATAGAACATGGAGAAATCATGGGTGGTTTTGCCCATAATCAGGTATTTCAACTAGCAGACAAGGTAGTAGAAGCGGTAAAGAGCGGAGCTATCCGTAAGTTCATCGTCATGGCAGGTTGTGACGGGCGTATGCGCAGTCGTGATTACTACACCACTTTTGCCGAGATGCTCCCCAAAGACACAGTCATTTTGACTGCGGGATGTGCTAAATATCGTTATAACAAACTAGGGTTAGGTGACATTAATGGCATTCCGCGTGTTTTAGATGCAGGACAATGTAACGATAGCTATTCATTGGCAGTCATCGCCCTCAAACTGAAGGAAGTATTCGGGCTACATGACATCAATGAACTGCCCATTGTTTACAATATCGCCTGGTATGAACAGAAAGCGGTAATCGTATTGCTGGCATTACTCAGTTTGGGAATAAAAGAGATTCATCTCGGTCCCACCTTACCCGCATTCCTCTCGCCCAACGTGACGAAAGTACTAGTCGAGAACTTTGGAGTAAGCGGTATCGGTACAGTAGAAAGTGATATGAAAAAATTAGGATTAATGAACGAATAAACGGAATAATTATGAAACAGAAAAATTACAATTCATGTACAGTCGGACAAATTGTAGCCGGCAACTTTGATACAACCAAAGTATTCTCCCGTTACCATATTGATTTTTGCTGCCATGGCAATACTCCGTTTGCAGAAGCCTGCCGGAACCGCGGTATTGATCCCGAAGCAGTAGCACGTGAATTAAATGAATTACAAGAGAATACGGTTAGTAATGCTCCTGACTTTGCCGGATGGCCCATCGATTTATTAATAGACTACGTATTGAAAATACACCATCGGGGAATCCGTGCCAAAGGTCCGCAAATAGAAGCATTATTAGCCAAAGTAACCGAAGCGCATTCAAAGAATCATCCAGAGTTATTGCAAGTCCAAGCACTGTTCCGCGACTCGCTTCTTGATTTGGAAAATCATTTATCAAAAGAAGAGAATGTATTATTTCCTTATGTTTATGAAATGTTCCAAGCCAAAGAGGAAGGTTTGAAAGTAGCTAAATTCCATTGCGGCACCATTCTATATCCCATCGAAGTGATGGAAGATGAACATAATCACGAAGGAGAACGTTTTGAAAAAATCTCTTCATTAACCAATGGATTCACCGCCCCTGAAGATGCTTGTGCCAGCTTCCGCTTGGTTTTACAACAATTGAAACAATTTGAAGAGGCATTACATGAACATATCCACCTGGAAAACAATATCATTTTTCCCAGAGCATTAGAATTGGAAAAGGAGGAAGCCATCTGATAACTACACAATGACACTTCCATTTACAAAAGTGCCCAAAGTGAAATAATACAAAAATCACTTTGGGCATCTTCATGTATTATAACCCACGCTCCACTATATAATCTTGTCCCTGTTCTGTCATCAAGTCATATTCATACACCTTATACAAAGCAGGGTATTGCGGGTTTATCTCCTTGGAAATCAAAGGCTCTTTGATCTCTGCCTGCATATAATATTCATTCGGGTTCTTACCTTTTGCCTCTTTTAATCCAACCCCACGCAAAGGAACATACGAACGTAAACGTAAATTACCTCCCAAACGGGAATGAATCTTCGCTTTATCCAGCTGCACGCCATTCCAGTTCATATCCACCACAAATCCTCCACGGGCAACCAATCCTTGCACACTTCCTGTGGCCCAGGCATCCGGAAGAGCCGGAAGCAAATGTACAGCTCCGTCATGGCTCTGCAACAACATTTCAGCCACACCGGCAGTATAGCCAAAGTTGCCGTCAATCTGGAAAGGCGGATGAGCATCAAACAGATTAGGATAAGTCCGTCCTTGCGGATAAGCTTCTTTCACTTCATCTCCAGGCAGCAGCTTCAACATATTATTAATAATCCGGAACGCATGATTACCGTCCAGCAAACGGGCCCACAGATTAACTTTCCAGCCAATGGACCAACCGGTAGCTTCGTCACCACGCTGTAACAACGTATTTTTAGCTGCCTGGAAAAGTAAAGGATGAGTGTAAGGAGATATCTGATTACTAGGGAACAATCCATATACATGAGAAATATGGCGATGCTTGTCATTCGGATTATCTAAATCTTCCAGCCATTCTTGTAACTGATTGTATTTCCCGATCTGCATCGGGGCCAGACGATTTAACATAGACCGCAAAGAATCTTGATAAGAAGCGGACATTTTCAGAATTCTTGATGCATGCAATGCATTGCTAAGCACATCGAAAATTATCTGATTATCCATAGTACAACCTGCTACAATCGTTGAAGCTTTTTTAGTATCCTCTCCCGAAGGTCCATGTTCCGGAGACATGGACGGAGCAGTCACCATCCAACCGTATTCAGGATGTTCAATTAAATAATCAAGATAAAAATCAGCAGCTCCTTTTAATGCCGGATAGGCTTCGGAAAGAAACAGCTTGTCCCCACTATATAAATAATGCTGCCACAAGTGGGTAGTCAACCAAGCACCTCCCATGGGCCATGTACCATAAAACGCTTTATCCACCGGACCGGTGGCACGCCATATATCTGTATTGTGATGAGCCACCCATCCGTTGCATCCATACATAGTCCGTGCCGTTTCCCTGCCGGTAACTGATAATTCTTTCACCATTTCGAACAAGGGCTGGTGTGTTTCACTCAGATTGGTCACTTCAGCCGGCCAATAATTCATTTCCGTATTAATATTGATGGTATATTTTCCATCCCATGGAGCAGCCAGTTTATTATTCCATATACCTTGCAAATTGGCAGGCTGACCTCCCGGCTGGGAGGAGGAAATAAGCAAATAACGTCCATACTGAAAAAGCAACACCGCCAAAGAAACATCCTTACCCTCATTGAACAGTTCGATGCGTTTGACAGTTTCCAGCTTAGCCCGCTCACTGGTTCCCAAATCCAATCTTACACGGTCAAACTGCTCTTTATAAAGAGCTATATGCTCCTGTAAAACCTGACTATAAGGGCGTCCCAATGCCAGAGAAAGATATCCAGACGCTTTTTTACTCTCATTGCCACTTATATCGTGATAATTAATAAAATTCGTACCCGATGAAACATACAGAGTAACACTGTCCGCTCCTTCCACTGTAATGTTTTGGTCATCAATTTTCACCTTACCCCCATCCACATCAGCCTGCGTCTGTGTTTCCATACGAATCAATCCTTTCACTCCCTCATGATCCCTACCCTTTCCAGTCAGAACCAATTTTTTTCCTTTCCTGCTGACTTTATGTTCCAATGGCGACACATATCCGACCTTAAAATTCAGTTTCCCCGGCCGGTCTGCTGTCAAACGGACCACTATCACCTTATCAGGAAATGATGCAAAAACTTCACGTTGAAAAGTCACGCCATCCACTTTATAGCGAGTAGTAGCCACCGCACGTTCCAAATCCAGATCACGATAATAATCGGTTACCTTTTCATGTCCGGGAGTTTCTATAATCAAACTGCCGATTGTTTGATAGGGCATACCATGTTTCCCGGCATAAAAATTATCTTGAATCAAGTTTTGAGCCTCCATGTTTTTTCCGGCAAAAATCAGTTCACGCACTTGGGGCAGACTTTTCAATGCTTCCGGCCTGTCATTCCGGTAAGGACTGCCTCCCCACATGGTTTCATCGTTTAGTTGAAGTTCTTCACGGGCCGTTCCGCCATATACCATCGCTCCCATCCGGGAATTGCCGACCGGAAGCGCTTCCACCCACGTTCCGGCAGGTTGCTTATACCACAATTTCAGATCACCCGCCTGAATAGATAACGAAAAAGACAATAAAATGCCTGCTAATAATGAATAAGTTTTCATGGTCAATAGATATTGTATAATGTACAAATATAATTCTATTAACCATACAAACGAAAAGACAGAGGCATTTTATTGTCTAAAAAACAATTATGATAAAGAAAAGACCAAATATTACAACTCCTCCCTATCTGATAATCATATTCCTATTCAGCATCCACCCTGAGAGGTTCTTCTTTTCCATATCTACTTGGACTCACTTTAAAATGTTTCTTGAATACTTCACGGAAATATTTACCATCACAAAAGCCAGTCATTTCTGCCACTTCTGATACGGACTTTCCACCCTCTTTCAACAATTCCGCCGCACGGTTTAAGCGTATCAGCCGGATATAATCTGCCGGCGCCTGTCCTGTCAATGCTTTCAATTTATTATAAAAACTGGAGCGACTCATGTTTTGCAATGAACAAAGCGAATCTACAGTAAAATCAGGATCATCCAAATTATCCTCCACGTTTTTACGCACCCCCGATATAAATTTCCAATCAAGGGCATTTAAACAATTTTTTCCTACCGGCTCTTCCAATATTTCTGCGGCCATATTCAAAGAGCCATATTTTTCGCGCAGCAATGCTCTATTTGCAAGCAGATTAGCAATTCTCGCTCTCAGGATTTTCAAATTAAAAGGTTTGGTAATATAATCGTCCGCCCCTACTTTCAACCCTTCCAGAATATTCCGTTCGTCCCCCAACGCCGTTAACAACAAAATGGGAATATGAGACGTTTCTATATCACCTTTTATAGTCACACACAATTCATCCCCTCCCATTTCGGGCATCATAATATCCGACAAGATAAGTTCCGGCCAAAACTCCTTCACAATGATGCATGCTTCTTTTCCATTACAACAAGCCTGCACATTATATATATCCGAAAGAGAATCTATCAGGTAAGTCCGCAATTCATCATTATCTTCCACTACTAAAATGCGTGGTAAAGCACCATTATCAACAATTTCAGAAGATTTCCCAGAATGATCTGCAACCGCAATCTCATCCATCCTTCCTTTCTTCATTTCCCGTTCAGGCTCAATCTGAATACATTTACGCAAATGTTCCCGCCCCTTTAAAAAAGTTACCTTTATAGTAGTACCCTGATGTTCCACACTTTTTACCTCTATTTCACCACCGTGCAGACGTATCAGTTTTCGTGTCAGCATGAGCCCGATGCCACTCCCTGTGATTTTCGAATTAATAGCGTTTACTCCACGAAAATGCATCTTGAACAATTTATTATGTTCTTTAGATGATATTCCGATACCTGTATCTTTCACTTCCAGTTTCCAAGTATCCTTATTCTCCTGCACCGAAACACGAACCATACCATATTCAGGTGTATATTTCATCGCATTCGAGATCAGATTTTTCAAAATAGAATCCATCTTCTCTTTATCAAACCATACTTCCAGTCCTTCCTCCACATTACAGTCGCAGGTAAAATCCAAATGTTTAAAAGCAGCATAAGAACGGAAAGTATCACAAACATCCTGTAAATAAGATTTCAAGTCATATTGAGCAATAAACAACTCAGAAGAATAAACATCCGTCCGTTCAAAATTTATCAAATTAGTAGTCAGCCGCAACAGTACATCTACATTCCTTAAGGCAATCTTCATCCTTTTCTTTCCACGGTCACTAAAACTTTCTTTCTCAAACAATTCCTCCAAAGGGGCTTTTATCAATGTAAGCGGTGTACGGATATCATGAGCCGTATTGATAAAAAAACGAGTTTTCTCATCTGATATTTTTTTTGCTTCTTTAAATTCAAGACACGATAAATAATAACAAATAGGGATAACGCAAGAATCACATACCCTAATATAGCCCAAAAACTCAACCACAAAGGACGGGCTATCATAATTGTCAGTACACGTTCTTCAAAAACCAATTGTTGTTCCTCTTTGGAAACAGCCCGGATGCGCAGCGTGTATTTACCGGGATCCAAACTTGTATAACGTATGAGATTAGAAGTTCCCGGCTGGCTCCATTCATTGTAAAATCCATCCAATTTCCATGAAAACAACACATTAGAGGGATAATCATAATTAATAGAAGATAATACCAAAGAAAAAGTATTCTGATCATAATTCAGCTTTAAGACCTGCGTTTCATTTATATCTTTTTCCAATGGAGAATCTTCATCTCCAGGATAAACCGGCTGATAAGATATCTGAAAATCGCTTAATATCATTTTTTTGTAAACATAAGTAGGGAATCTCAATTTTTCCGGAAATTCAACAGCACCATCCGTACTCCCCAGAACAAAACCTCCATTCCTGCATAATGTACCGGAAGACGGATTAAAACATGCCGACAAAAGTCCCTGCTCGCTGGTCCGATTGTGAAAAGTTTTATCTTTTATCTGAAAACTAGTAATTCCATCCTCCGTACTCATAATGATACATCCATCCATTTCAGGTAAAATGGTATATATATTATTAGAAACCAATGCACAATTACCTGTATAATAATGTACAAAATTTTTATTACGATGATCATAAGTCAGTACTCCCGAACCATTCGTTCCTATATATAACAACCCATCAGCCGACTGATACAGTGTATTGATATAGCTAGACTCTACAGGCATTGCGATATATTGATAATCGCCGGAATCTCTATCCAGCAGATAAAGCCCTGCAACTGTACCAATCCACATGTGGCGACTATCTTTTTCCGCAATAGCGGTTATCGAGCTTACCCCCGGATACAAACGGACACTATTATCCTTTAGATCAAAGCACTTCAAATTATAGAATCCTCCCGACCATATATATCCCTGCGAATCCTTTATCATACCACGAATATATTTATCCGGCTGCATATTTATAGAAGTAAGCAAAAAAGGAGAGAAATATTCTACAGACAAACTCTCTTTATTAATTTTATACAAACCGGAGGTATATCCCCCCGCCCATATTATTCCAGGAGAAACCTCACATAAAGTAATGAAAATATGATTTTTATCCTTCAAATGATGATCAGTAGAGTTTAAAAACGAGTGCCACTTTTTAGTTTGTCTGTTATAAAGGCTGATTCCGTTACTGGTTCCAAACCACAAATCTCCATCACTATCCTCAATGACAGAATGTACCTGGTCGTTTACCAACGACTGCTGGTTCCCAATAGAATGTTTTATCCAATAATAATTTTTATACCGATTATCCACTATCGTAACTCCTGTCGGATAATTAGCCAGCCAAATACGTTTTTCTTCATCAATATAAACAACATTAATATTGTTTCCGTTCATTGTATTATTGCTTTCATAATCAGCAGTAATATAAGGATGTGTAACACATGTATTCACATCCACTTTATGTATTCCCATCCCTTCCGTAGCAATCAGCAGTTCTTTCTCATTCAAAGGACAGATTCTGGTAATATTTACATCACTCAAATCAATAGAGGAACGGACAATCTGGCGAGTGTTCATATCAAAAGCAAAAATACCTTCCTCAAAGGTTCCGACAAATAATTTTTGAGATGCCGAATGAAAATACAATTCATTCACTTGTGAACTGATATCACACAAAGATTCTATCGGAATAACTCTCAATGCATTATTTTTCAATTCCGTAAAGCGTATTCCCCTTTCAGTCGCAATGAAAAAATGGCTGCTATCTACTTGTTCTACCATTTGTACATTTCCATGCATCACGTTAGCTACCTTACGGATACCAGTATCCTTTATATTATAAAGTACAATAGAGTCCTTGCCGCACAACCATATATTATCACTATGATCCATATACCCACACGTAACCCCTTCTGAGGCATCGGACAATTTATACACTACCTTGAACCGGTCATATAATTCATCATAGTAAAAGACACCTCCTTTCTTGCTAATCACCCATAAACGCCCCTCATCTCCTTTATATAACCACCCAAGATAAATAGAGGAGGTCAAACTTTTACTTTCATCCAGCAACTTATAGTGCCTTATTTCCTTACCATCATAGCGGTCCATGCCCTCATTAGTCAAAAACCACATATACCCTTTAGAATCTTTCTGGATATCAAATATCCTACGGTTACTGAGTCCATCCTCTATCCCTATATATTTATATGTCTGCGCAAAAGAGATTAAAGGAATAAACATCAATACGAAACTAATGTTTTTCATTTCAAAAATGTGCGTGTGTTATCTACAAATATCTACGTTAATGTAATAGACTACAAAATTAATAAAGAATTACATCAAAACAAAAAAAACAGATATTTTTCACAAGCTATTTTTTATATAACTCTCTTATTTCTACTATAAAGGACCATAATTCCTATTTTCTATCCTTAAAAAGAACAAGGGAAATACCTATATGATATTTTACATATTGTAACCGATTTTATTCATAAAACAAGCTATCAACCAACATAATCATTTCGTTTTGCGATTTATCAAAGCTTCACGACATACCAGTTCTTTATGAATCTGATACAGACGAATGTTCAATAACCCTGACATACTTCGCAGAAACGCTATATCCCGCTTCACTTCAAACAAATAAAAAAGCCCTGATTCCGTTAAGAATCAGAGCTTTTCCTAATTTTGCTTTCTTGAGAAGCGGTGCGTACGGGACTCGAACCCGTGACCCCATGCGTGACAGGCATGTATTCTAACCAACTGAACTAACGCACCAAATTTCATTTTTCTTATACTGCATCTCTCTCGATTGCGGTTGCAAAGGTACGCAAAATTTCGATATCCGCAAGCATTTTACGAATATTTTCTTGAACTTTTTCACATCAACTCTGATAATAAGCCATTTAAGATACAAGAAAAATAAAAATACAAAAAAAAGAGAGCACTTCATGTATTTTTTAAATATAATATGTATATTAGTAGTGTAAATAAAAGGAAACGCAACTATGGATATGCATGTTTTTCAAGTAGAATCAAATAAAGTACTTCCACAACAGGGAAGCATCCTTATATCCTCCCCTTTCATGAACGACTACCACTTTACAAGAGCAGTCGTGCTTCTTATCGAGCATAATGACGAGGGAAGTATGGGTATTATCATGAATAAAGATTTCCGTTACCACATTCTGCTCAATGACCTCATCCCCGAATTGGAATTCGCACAGCGGGTCCCGGTGTATAAAGGCGGGCCGGTGAGCCGGGAAACAATTTTTTTCCTGCATACGCTAAAAGATCTGGAAGGCGCACTGCCTCTGGGAAACGGACTTTATCTGAATGGTGATTTCAATGCCGTGCAACAATATATACTGGACGGGAAGCCCATTGAAGGAGTGATCCGTTTCTTTGCCGGTTACGCGGGATGGGATCATGGACAACTTGCCAAAGAAATAAAAGAAAACTCATGGCTCATAGGAAAAGCCGGGAAAGAAACGTTGCTCAACCAGCACTTCCGCGACTTATGGCATACCAGTTTGAACGAAATGGGAGGGAAATACGCCATTTGGGCCCGCTATCCCCAATACCCCTCCCTCAACTGAGATTCAGCTTCTGGACAACCAGCACATCTGTATATCCACCGCCAAACGTATGCGCCCACTCTTTCAATACCGCACTCTCTTTGTACCCGCACGCCGCAAAGAGCCTGCGGGAAGGAAGGTTTTCCACAGCGATATAGGCAAACAACTGATGAATTCCCAGATAACGGAAACAGTGTTCTTCCAGCAAAGCCAGGGCATTACGCCCTATCCCCTGCCTGCGACAAGATTTATCCACCATAATCCCCACCTCGGCCCGGTTGTGCAAAGGGTCAAATGAACATACATCCACCATCCCCACCACCTGCCGGTTCCCGTTTTCTATCATCAGGCGTAACTGGCGGTCGGCAAACAAATCATTCTGGGTCTGCTCTATGTACTGCTTCAACTGAAAACGCGAATACGGGCCTGTGGTATTGCTCATTTCCCACACATCCGTAGCATTCTCAAAACGGAACATGACTTCCAAGTCTTCCGGCTCCGGCGCACGGAGCCTTATCCCGTTCCCTTGAAAATGCCGGTCACTCATCATAAAGCAGGCTCCTCATTCTCCTCTTTTACCAAATCCAGCTCATCCAGCATCCGCTTGCGGGTAGGGACACAGAACAGGGAAGAGATCAGCGCCATCATGGCACACAATACACCCGTGTTGTTCAGAGTCAGATAATAAAATGACAAGTTCACCAATACGGGAACCACCAGCATCCCTGTCCTTATCTCACTCCAGCGGCGATAACTTCTCAAGGCTTCCGGCAATGAACGCTGTTTCACATTCTTCACCAAGGAAAGGCTGAACAGCCGGAGCGATAAAGGAATCAACCCCACCGCCAATAAAATTCCTACCGTCTGCAAGACATAATCCATACGGACATCGCCCGCGTAAGCCCCCTCGGTCATCACCCCTGTTTCATAAAGAGCCACCAGGAGCAAAGGCAACACCCATACCGCCACATATTCTATCTGCAAGTATCGCAGCAATTGTTTTATCTTCTTTTCCATCTCTTTCTGTTTTTCCCAGTTTATGCCGTTCCCGTAAACAAAGTACGATTTATGATGGAACGTCCCAACGTCACTTCATCCGTATATTCCAACTCATCCCCGATAGAGATACCACGCGCTATCACACTCAGCTTCACGTCCATGCCGTCCAGCTTGCGCGAGATATAGAAATTCGTCGTGTCCCCCTCCATCGTCGAGCTCAAGGCAAGGATCACTTCCTTCACCTCACCGCCTTTCACCCGTTCCACCAGACTTTCTATCTGCAGATCGGAAGGGCCTATGCCATCCATGGGCGAGATGACTCCTCCCAGGACATGATACAGCCCCCTGTACTGCTGCGTGGCTTCCACCGCCATCACATCACGGATACTCTCCACCACACAGATCGTGGAAGCGTCCCGCGCCGGATTGGAACAGATACGGCAAGTTTCCGTGTCCGATATATTATGGCACACTTTACAATATTTCACTTCATGTTTCAAGGTAATCATCGCATTACCAAACGCCTCTACCACAGCTGTATCCTGTCTGAGCAGATGCAATACCAGCCGCATGGCGGTCTTGCGTCCCACACCCGGCAACTTGGCAAACTCTCCTACCGCTTTTTCCAGCAGCATGGACGGATATTGTTGGTTCATCAGTTATTTTGTATTATAATGGGTGCAAACTTACGCAATTTCAGCGATTTTGAGTACATTTGCACTCAAAAAAATAAAATGAACGGAATTTATATTCTGCTGACCATACTGCTCTATTTCGGAATGCTGCTGCTTGTAGCCCGCCTTACCGGCCGTCATTCCGATAATGACGCGTTCTTTCGCGGCAACCGCCGTTCTCCCTGGTATATTGTTTCTTTCGGAATGATCGGAGCCTCCCTTTCAGGAGTTACCTTCGTTTCCGTCCCGGGTATGGTACGCGGCATCGACATGACCTATATGCAGACCTGTTTCGGTTTCTTCATAGGCTATCTCATCATCGCCCACGTTCTGCTGCCGCTTTATTACAGGTTGAACCTGACCTCCATCTACACTTATCTGGGAGACCGGATCGGAAAACACGCTTATAAGACGGGAGCCTCTTTTTTCCTTCTGTCCAAAATCATCGGAGCCGCAGCACGCCTCTATCTGGTATGCCTTATCCTCCAGCATTATGTATTCGACGCCTTTCATATTCCTTTCGCCGCCACGGTGATAGGGATTGTCTTACTGATCTGGCTATACACCCGCCGCAGCGGCATACGCACGATTGTGTGGACGGACAGCTTGCAGACACTCTGCCTGCTGCTGGCGCTGGGATTAATACTTTATGAGGTTTCCGGCCAACTGAATCTGGATTTTCCGGGACTGGTACATGCCATCCGGGAAAATGAACACAGCCGTATCTTTGTTTTTGACGACTGGCACAGCAAACAGAACTTCTTCAAGCAGTTTTTCAGCGGCATCTTCATCACGATTGTCATGACAGGGCTGGATCAGGATATGATGCAAAAGAACCTGTCGTGCAAGAACCTGCATGAAGCCCAAAAGAACATGTATTGCTACGGCATCTCATTCGTTCCGGTCAATTTCCTGTTCCTGTCACTCGGAATCCTGCTGTTATTGTTCGCCTCGCAACTGAACATCCCCCTGCCGGCAGCCGGGGATGAGATACTGCCCTTGTTTGCGGCGGAAGGCCATCTGGGATTCGCCGTACTGATATTCTTTACCATCGGCATCATTGCAGCCGCCTTTTCCAGCGCCGATTCGGCATTGACCGCCCTCACCACCAGCTTCTGTATAGACATAGCGGGCATAAGCCATTTGTCCGGCAAAGAAGCGGAAAGACGGAGGAAGCTCGTGCACTTCTGCATATCAGTCCTCTTTATCGGATTCATCCTGCTGTTCAAGGCAGTAAACAACAAGAGTGTCATCGACGCTATCTATACCATCGCCTCGTACACTTACGGCCCGTTATTGGGGCTGTTTGCATTCGGGCTGTTCACCCCAATGCGGCCGCGCGACCGTTTTGTTCCTTACATAGCCATCGCCTCGCCGCTATTATGCTATGCCATAGACCGGCTGGTGTTCACCTCCACCGGCTATCAGTTTGGCTATGAAATGTTAATGTTTAACGGCTTCCTGACTTTTATGGGGCTGACTTGTTTAAGTATAAAAACAAAGAATTATGGAAATACTCAGTGCAGAATTTGTAGTAAGTAACACAAAAGTAGAGAAATGCCCGCAGGACAACCTGCCCGAATATGCATTTATCGGCCGTTCAAATGTAGGTAAATCGAGTCTGATAAATATGTTGACCAAACGTCCCAAACTGGCTATGACTTCCTCCACTCCGGGGAAGACTTTGCTGATCAATCACTTTCTGATCAATAAAGAATGGTATCTGGTAGATTTACCGGGATACGGATATGCCTCCCGGGGCAAGAAACAGGTAGAAAAGATACAGCAGATTATCGAGGATTATATCCTGGAACGCGAGCAAATGACCAATCTGTTTGTATTGATAGACTGCCGTCTGGAACCTCAGAAAATAGACTTGGAATTCATGGAATGGCTGGGAGAAAATGGAGTACCCTTCTCTATCATCTTCACCAAAGCCGACAAGCTGACCAATGGCAAGGTTAAGGATAATGTAAACAAATATCTGAAAAAATTGACAGAACAGTGGGAAGAACTCCCTCCTCATTTCGTATCCTCCTCTGAAAAGAAAACAGGCAGACAGGAGATTCTGGATTATATTGACAGCATTAACCGGTCGCTTAAGGCATAGTGTTAAATTACCGTAAGTATTCGATAAACTCCCTCGTATATTGGGTAACGTATGTTCATAATGTCGT
>OHDS01000059.1_pt1 | contig 81658 bp, 80 predicted proteins | sample 1567031 | NCBI WGS metagenome assembly OHDS01 (sample SAMEA3879503, study PRJEB24766) | human gut metagenome | biome: human-associated habitat; feature: feces | place: USA | collected 1985/1987
AGATCGAAACTAGAGAATGTTATTCTTGTTGCTGATAGAGGATATGAAAACTATAACATTTTTGCACATGCAATTGAAAAAGGGTGGAAATTCGCTATACGTGTCAAAGATAAAAATAGTAATGGAATTGCATCTGGGTTAAATCTTCCTCCAAATGATGAGTTTGATATAGATATCACTCAGATTTTTTCGAGGAAAAATACAAAGACCACAAAAAATGCAGGCTATAAGTGGATGCCTGTAAATCAAGTGTTTGATTATCTTCCACGAAAAAGTGATAAAACATACGAATTATCATTTCGTATTATTAGATTTCCTATAGGGTCTAATTCTTATGAAATAATAATTACAAATCTTGATAGAAATATTTTTGATGTAAAAAAAATAAAGGAAATCTATCATTTGAGATGGGGAATAGAAACTTCATTCAGAGAATTAAAATATGCCATAGGATTAACAAGTTTCCATGCACGAAAACCAGATTTTATTAAACAAGAAATATATGCGCGATTACTTTTGTATAACTATTGTGAATTAATAACAACACATGTAATAAAACAAATGAAAAACAATGATAAAACAAAACAGGTGAACTTTACAATCGCCATTTATATTTGTAGAGAATATCTCCGTAATAAACGCAATCTTAGTCCACCTGATGTGATTAACCTAATAGAAAAGCATGTATTACCAGTAAGACCTGGTCGAAAAGACCCTCGCAAAGTCAAACCCCAGGCATCTGTAAGCTTTCTATATAGAGTGGCTTAATCATAGATAATTATAAGGTTTTTTTGACAGATAAACAATCTGTCTTTTTGTTGTACTGCAAAATAGACAAAAGAAAAAAACACATCATATTTATCAAACAATTGCAAATATAATGTGTTTTATAATTATGTCAAAATTCTTAACTTAATGACATTGCTCCAGAATTTCCTTTTCTGAAGGTCTTGGTTCTCCAATATGCAGTTTTCCAAATTTTTAGTGATTTTATTACAGAAAATATTATGTACCAGACTACTGTCTCTAATCCCGGATATCCATACACCTTTGTTAGGACAAAGAAAATGATACAATTCAACGATGAACCCTTTGAATAGGAAAAGGTGGGTTCAAATGAACCCACCCTTCCAAACATGCATTTATCAACAATTACCGCTACTTTCCATTAAATATGTTTCCAACTCTTCTTCCCTTCCTAGAAAATAGCTTTCTATAAAATCCCATCGTTTTTCATCTCCCATAGGACATGTAAAAAATTGTTTCAAAAGTTCTTGGCTATCTCTATGTTTGCGCTTGATTTCCTTCAACACTTCATTCTGATAGTTTGAATATGCCAGTCTCTTTATCTTTTCCGGATCGTTAACACGAAGAAAAATTTCTGCATTTTCTCCACCTTTAAGATCATATGATGCCAAATCCATAATTTCAAGTAACTTAAGTATTGGCATAATGGAAATTGTATTGTCCTGTGCATAAGGCAAATATGCATGATACTGCATATCTTCACCAGGATAACACTGCGAGAGAAGTCGCATCATGCTCCCTTTGAGTCTTGCATAATTCCCCATGATAATGTATTCTGCCATTTCCGGATTTTTTTGCTGTTTTCTTTTTTGAATTATCTTATATAGACTCTTGTTTTGTTGAAATACAGCATTTTCATTAACTTCAATAGTCATCATATCGAGCAACATACCAATTTGGTTTCGATCTAAAGCATTTACAGACAGCTTTTCATTAAGTTCAGCAACAAATTCTCGCTCTTCAAATGATTTCTTCTCTGCTCTTTTATGCACAACTAACACACTCACAATAGCTTCCAACAAGTCTTCTACTTGTTTTTTCACTTCATCATATGCTTTATGATATGTAACATTAACCTGTATACGAGGTGTGAGGTGTGCACCTTTTTCGTCCTGCATAAATTCAGGTGCAAATACAAGTTGTTTAAACGCGCCAAAGCTAAGATTTGAATATTGGTTTTCCCATAATTCACCAATCCTTACTGAGTAGACTGTTCCCGGTAAAATTACTCTTGTTTCACTTCCATCAGCATTCGGTATGAATCTATCTGGCATTTTACCAATACACTTACTATATTCCCCTATTTTTTCATCAAATTCTCTTTGTAAAGAATCTGGTACACTGACAAAAATTCTAGTTAGCATTACACGAGGTCTAACAATAATTACAGGAAAACCATATTTAACTTTTAAATCCTTAGCAATCATCAGTAATCCATTCTTCACTTTTGCATCCAGTTCTTTTTCTTTAAATAAATGCGAAAATGAGTCGGGTGCAATCAACATATTACGATGCTTTTTAGACTGATATATATCAACAATTTTCTTCAGGATTGATTTTAGTTGGAACTGATTCATTTCCGAAATGCCATGCAATGAACGTACATAGCGCATATCTCCAGCAAAAAAATCCATATGTGCTACGCCTTCCATCGTTTCATCTCTCGCTGCACGTCCTATTTCCTGAACATAATCTGATAAACTCCCCGTAGGGGCAAAATGAACAATGTGCTGTATATCGCTACGATCAACACCCATTCCAAATGCTTTTGTACATATCAAAGCCAAAATCTGCCCATTACGATACTCCTTTTCGGTAATATTCTTTTCTTGCTTTCGCAACTGTCCATAATACCGTCTAATTACTTTTGTTTCATTTGGAGAAAGTTCATTATAAATTGAGTCAACATGTATCCTATATGGACAATATGCTAATATTTTTTCACGTTTATCAACACACTCCCGCACCTTTTTAAGGATAATATTCTTTTTTATAGTTTCTAATTTTTCACCATATTCCCCCTTTTCCCGACAGACAATATCAAATCTTATGTTTTTTCTCTTTACATTCCCAAGATGTAATATTGGGTTATTTAAATCCAATTCAGCAATTGTATCATTTACAACATCATCCACTCCTGTATAAACAGCCGTTGCTGTTAGACACAGAACCGGAAATCTGTATCCATTCTTTTTAACAGATTTAAGAAAATCTCCCAAGAACCAATAATCTGACCTAAAATCCCGCCCCCATGATGTAACTGTATGAGCCTCATCAATTACTAATAAACCGATTTTTCTTTCACCTAGCAATGTCTGAAGACCTGTTGCTAATAGTAACTCTGGTGCCAAATAAACAACAGATTTCTTTCCGTTTCTTATTTCATCAATTCGTTGTTGCCTTGCCTCGTATGAAATTGAGGAGTTGATACAAGTAGCAATCTTTACGCCCCGTTCGTTTTCCAATTGCGCAACCTGATCATTCATCAACGCTATCAAAGGAGAAATGACAATGGTTACTAAATCATATTTCTCCGAAATATATATTGCAGGAAGTTGAAAAAGCAGAGATTTTCCAGCTCCAGTAGGTGCAGTAATAAAGATATCCCTAAAGTCATCTCCATCTTGAGCAAGTTCACACTGTTCTACAATTTCACTAACAAGCGATCCTTGGGAATAAACTTTTATTTCCTTTGATGTACTGGGGTCGCAATAGAATTCCAACTTCCTGAACTCAGCGTTCGGACCCCAGTATTTTTTCAGATAAGATTGAAACTGACTATCATCATATTCAAATTCCGGTGCTTTTAAATCTACTTCAGTGATAGAATAAGGAATTTTTAAACACTCTAATACTGTTTGTAAAGAATCTGCATCTCCTTTTCCACCCGATTTATCTTTTTTTATATTAGTATACTTTATTTGATCTCTCATGATTGCGAGACGGTATAAATAGTCTTTATCTGTACCTACAAGTATTTCGTCTCCATCATTATATTCTCCTGCATCATAAGAATTTGTTTCAAAGAAATTGATAATTTCCAGATTCAAGTCTCTATGAACATTATTAGGGTAAAGTAATACATTTTCATGATTTAAAACAATAGCATCACTATAATACTGGCCTATCAACTCCATTTCCGCTTGCTCATAGTTCTTATCAGACTGCATATAATCAAAAAATTCAGATGCTTGGTTATAGGAAAGGCAGCTTGGGATTGCATTGCTAAACAAATTATTATTTACAATAACTACTTTCCCGTCAAAAGAGGCAGAAAGATCTTTTACAACGGATAGCAACGCAATTAACTCCTCATAAAATCCAATTACACTTTCTTCTGTAAGCAACAATTTCCTATTCATTTTTTTCTTACTGTTTTCCACTATAGATAAATCAAGAAAACCATCTCTCAATAACTCAGTATCATTGAGAATGCTATTTTGATGACTGATTAAATATTGTATCTGCTCAATGTCAAAACCACGGAACACAAAAAATGTCTGACTTCTGCTATTACTAATAAGTTCTTCAACTCTATTTTCAAAATACTTCTGAAAAGAAATCATTACTGCCTCCTTAGTATATAAATGTTCTTTTATCCATACATATAGATTGCATCTTCTTTATACTTTACTACAATTTATGATTTATTTATCATTTTACTGCGTAATGACTATTTAAGATTTCCCCAAATAGCTTACTTAACAATTATCTTATACTCCCATATTTAAAATTAGAAGTCATAATCATCTGAGTCAAGTCCTGCATCCTCTAAGACATCTCGTCTTTCATCGGCATCCATGAATTCCAATTCTTCTGAATCAAGTCCCGCCATTTCTAGTGTAATGACATGTTGATATTTAGCCAAATAGTTCTGGCTATTATTGCCGTTTTATGGTACAATAAAAGAAACGGCGGTGATTTCCTATGGCAAGACCCAAAAAGTACAAAATCGAACTTACGGATGATGAATTAAAAAGCCTAAAATCTGTCATCCGAAAAAATAAAACATCCAAAACAATTCGATGCAGATGCCAGATCATTATTGACCTGGATGAGTCCCACGGAAAAGTATTGACCCATGAGCAGTCTGCAAAATCAAATGGTGTATGTCTGGCAACAGTAACCAATACCGTGAAAAAGTATTTTGAGGGTGGTATTGATGCAGTAACTGAGTTTAAGCGTAATGTTAATTCTGATAATGCAAGACGTGTACTCGATGGACGTGCTGAAGCACGTATCATCGAACTTGCCTGCGGTCCGGTGCCGGAAGGACATTCAAGATGGACCATCCGGTTGCTGGAAGAGAAATCAAGAATTGTTCTTGATGCTCCGGTCAGCCGTGAGGCAATCCGAAGAGCCTTAAAAAAAACAAACTTCGACCTCACAAAAACGACTACTGGTGCATCCCCTCAAAAGATGATGCCGAATTTATAGCATGTATGGAAGATATCCTTGATGTATATGAACTCCCGTACAATCCCGAAAGACCAGTTGTCTGCATGGATGAAAAGCCTTACCAGTTACTGGACAACGCAAGGGAACCACTGCCCATGCGTCCGGGTGACAATCAGAAAATAGATTCGGAATATGTAAGGAATGGCACCTGCAGTATATTTGCTTTTGTCGAACCGCTTGGAGGCACTCATCATGTTAGCGTGCGAGAACATCGTACTGCCTTTGACTGGGCAGAAGAGATAAAATATCTCGTTGATGTCATGTATCCGGATGTAGAAAAAATAATTCTTGTTATGGATAACCTTAACACCCATAAACCGGCGTCCTTGTATAAAAGGTATCCAGCAGATGAGGCGAGAAGGATTATCAAGCGTTTGGAAATTCACTATACCCCCAGGCATGGAAGCTGGCTTGACATCGCAGAAATAGAACTGAATGTAATGACCAGACAGTGTTTGTCACGAAGGATTGAAAACATTTCATATCTTCGTGAAGAGTTAGCTGCGTGGGAGGTCGAGCGCAATACAGTCGCAGCAAAAGTTAATTGGCAGTTCCGAACCGCCGATGCCAGAGTGAAGTTGAGCTCATTGTATCCTAAGTTTACTACAGCTTCCGAATAGGAAGTTGTAGTAATGCTAAATATCAACATGTCATTACACTAGTTCTGTTTTTGTTCCATCATCCTCCATCATCGAAGCAAACATTACAAAATCTGTTGCTCGCTCAAATCCTTCCAACTTCCCATCATGATTAAAATCAAACATATTACCGAAAAATCCACTCATTTTAATACCTCCATCTCAATTACTTATGCTGATTGAATTATATCACAACAATATGTCCAAAAAAAACGGACTTAATTGTGTTAGCACTCATCCTAGCACTCATCACTCATAATTGTTTTACATTATTTCATTATTTCAGTATTTCATTAACTAGACATTTCAGTATTTATATTATACTAAAACTCATCTGATTTTACCATCAAAAAAAGCACCCAAGCATTTCCGCTCGAGTGCCATCAAATCCTATTTCTATACTCTTACTTCAAATCCGTTCTTGAATATGAATCTTATATCGTCCTTGGACTTCACAATCACTTCCTGCACAAGACTGCTCCAAATCCCGGCATCGAACTCTTCAATTAAGCCGTCCTGCTTTTCCAAAGTGCGAATGAACCCTTTGAACAATTCTCGCTTGGCTTTCTTCTGCTCTATCTGCTCTGCGATGTCATCATACTTAGCTTTTGCCTTTTCATATCTTGCCGTAAGTTCGGCATAGCGTTTTTCATACTCATCTTGGTCTAATGCTATCCTGCAAATCCCTGTCTAGTGAATCCGTCTCACAGACCATTTAAACACAATATCATCCTTTGCCTTTACAATCACTTCTTCAACCAAGCTGCTCTAAATCCCAACATCGAACTCTTCAACTAAGCTACCCTACTTTTCCCAAACCACATATTGGTGCTACAAATAGAAAAGCCTGCGGACATCAGGATTACTCCCAACGCCTGCAGACCACTCTCATTTCCTTATTCACTTACATTCTCTGACAATAATCCAGGCTAATCCATCCAGCACCAGACTTCAATCTACCCCAACCAGCATCAGATCCTTTACCACTCTTTACTTCAAGAATTGTGAATACTCCAACTCCTGTACAAATACCAGTCTTCGCCGTATTCGTTCCGGCACCCTTTCTGATATTCAGATCCGGAATACTTACCTTCACCATAAATGGACAATCTGCATTTGTCATCCCACCTGCAGTGCCTTCTGCCACCTCAGGATAAACCAGCTTTCCATTCCAGTCATACACTTCATATCCCGGATGCTTATCAGCCATAGCCTTCGCATTGGCAAGCACCGTATATACCCCAAGCTGAGAAGCAGCATCCTCCCAACTCTTCCTTACACGGTAATACTTCACCACATCTGAAGCCTCACCAGCCACATCATACTGAGTCAGTTTCCACTTCTCAATAATGCTGCAAAGCTTCTCCACATAGGTCAATGAAGTCGCATACCCACCATCCTTGATTATCTGCACTGCCTTCTTATAATCCGTACATCCCTTAAGCCCATCATACCTTAACTTATTCCCATTTCTAGCTCCAAGCAGATAAGCACTATGGTCTGCAATGGAATCTTCCACACAGCTGTACCTTCTGAAATCAACCGTGATGGTCATATAGCTTCCATCGGCATTCTGCTCCTGTGTCTTCTTGGTATAAACAGAACTGCCATCCCAAGTAGAACCGCCCCAGGTATTACCGGAAAGAGATTTCTTCATACCAAAGCAGTTATTAGCTCCCTGCACAAGTTCGCTCTTACCATAACCGCTCTCCAAAATGAACTGAGCCATAGACACGGATGCCAGAATCCCGCTCTTCTTCTGATCAGCAGTAAACAATGCACCAACCTTTGCAATCACCTGTGCCTCTGTAAGATTCTGAAACTCTCTCGCCTGCATCCCTGAAGGAATCACTTCTGTTTCTCCACCGCCAAGTCTGTTAGTAACCTTCGCAGCCAAATCCCCCAGTCTTGCATAAAGCCAGTTCCCCGGACAACTCTTATTGGCAAACCAACGATGCACGGTAATGAGCATCTCATCCTCCTTTGGCTGATAGCTTAAAGATTTCTGCTTATTCCCAAACCAAAGCAGCTTCTTCTTGCCATTTCTCTGGCAGATATCCACGCACAAGTCAATCAGCCTGTCATAGACCACCTCATTCATGGCATACGGCTCCACCTTACCGGAAGCGCACTCAATGGTAACCGCTCTCTGGTCATTCTCGTTGCTGGATGTACACCAGGAACGATTCTTCTCTTCCACATACATTCCAATTCTGCCATCCTTATCAATGCCATAATTAGAAGAGGCATGAGTAGATGATTTATAAAACCAATCCCCCAAGCCTTCTGCGCTGCACTGTCCTACAACACAGTGCGGCGATATTCTGTCAATTCTCTTTGTTCTCTGTCCGGAATGATTCGGACTAAGCAGCGTAAACGCCACCAAAGGACTATTTGAATATCCCATACTTACTCCCCCTCCTTATCCTCTTCACTGCGGTCATGCAGCTGCTCCAGCACCTTCTTGAGTTTCTCCGGAATCGGCAACCCCAAATGAGCCGCATTTTCCAAGAGAGAAATTCCCTCATTGCTGAGATAGAAAAAGATCACCGCTGTTCTAAGCACTGACCCTGTTCCGATGACCTGCACATCCAACACATTTGCAATTCCTACCAGCATAAAGATAAGTACCTTTCTGCAAATCCCCTTGAAACCGACTTCCGAAGAAAGCTTCTTATCGGAAATCGCGCACATAATTCCCGTGATGTAATCCGCCACCACAAATAAGAGCAATGCAAGAATCAAACCGTCACACCCTCCCAGGAAATACCCAAGCCAGCCGCCGATTCCCGAAAACACCAACTGCACAATACTCCAAAACTCTTTCATATCCTCTGATCCTCCTTAAAAAATGTATAGAAAAAGCAGCTGCCCGCAAAAGCAACTGCCTCATCCCAAAATATTTATTGTTCCTGTAAGGTGTATGTCACCTTCATGGTCTTGTCCGCCGTCTTCACTACCGGCGAGCTCAGGTTATTAATGGTAGCCAGATAATCCGTTCGAATGGCAAACGTCCCATCACTGCTTCCACTGGTCAGATAATAGGTCAGTGGATACCCAATTACCGGAACATGCTGTCTGTAATTAGAATCATACATATTGTAGGTTTCCGGAATCTTCATGGTGAAATCATCGGTGTTGATGACATAGCAGCAATAACTTCCGGAATATGTTGATGCCAGTTCAAAATACAGCCTTCCATTTCTTGCGATAACAGGATTACTCTTTCTAACATCTGTTTCAATTTTTTGAAGATTTGCCGAATTTCCAAGTTCCTGTCTGTAGATATAATACTTGATGCCATTTCCATAATTCATGAAGTAGATATATCCCCGATAGCAATAGGTATTACTCCGCGAATCGCAAATTCTCATGCTACTGCCAATCTTGTTTGTCATCGTATACTGTTTCACAGTGTTTCCATTTGCCAGATCAATCTCTGTCACATAATAGGTAGCATTATTTGCCACATAATAACTTGATGCAGATACAATATACAGCTTGTCTGTTTCCTCATCATAATTGTAAGAAAAATACTGCGTATTAATAGGCTGGGATACAGAAATCTCTGTTTCCTCTAAAAGCGTTCTTGCAGCACCGGGTCTGTCAAACAGAGATACCGTGTGAATGTTTGCCCTGTATCTCAAAAGCTTTATGGACGTTGTACTTTCCATTGAAAAATAATACACACTATCCTTTGTTGCATCTATCTTGATAATCCACTTTAATCCCGTACCATAGCTGGAATACGAAAGCGTTCTGTCATACGCACTGATTGCACTATTCGATCCTGTATATCTTAGCAGTCCACTTCCAATATTTTTGTAAAACGGGTAAAGGCCTCGCGTAGGTGCCACATCAAGGCCACGGTTCCCATATCCACCCAGGGCATGGGTCAGTGCAACGCATGCAATGGTACCATTTCCCTCAGCAGTATCAAAGTCGTATACATATTTCACTCTCCGGTTTTCAAGATCAACCTCTGACTCCGTGGCATTATAATTCCCACGAAGCGTCTGTCCTGATGTGTTCTGCTTATCATACACAGCACATCCTGTCTGCTCCACATCTGACGGAATTGATAGATTATCTGCCTTTTCCTCCAATGACTTGTTCAAAAGAAGCAGTCCTCCTGTCAGAGTAGTGTAATAATACACATATTCTGTTGTGTACATCGGGTCTGCCGCCTTTACATAACCCATCGGATTAAAAATATGCTGAAGTGCATTGGTAACCATATTTTCCTCTTCGATTACTTCCACTTCTCCCGTATGCACATCCGTAAGTTCAATTCTCGTTTTTCCTTTCAGCATTTCGCCTTCCTCCTTACTCAATCTCTACCGAATCCGATAAACCAATCAGACCCATGGAATTTTCCAACTGTATCAGTGATACCGAATCAGCAAATCCATATATCGTTTCCTGCCATACTCTTGTACCAGCAGAATCCCTTAACTGTTTCAATGTGAGAGCATTCTCTGCCATTGAAATGACATTTACAGCTTCTTCAATCACAAGTTTTCCATCCCACTCGGTAAAACCACTGGCGATACCGCTTCCGGCAACAGCAGCTTTACAGTTTGCTGGAGCTATTGTAATCTCTCCACCCTCAACGGACATATACACTTCCAACTGCTTTGCACTATTTGCACCAAGTCCGCTGATGGGATATAAAAGCGGAAGAATATTCTCTCCATCATGCAGGGTCTGTTTTGGTGAGTAATCCTCAATCCAGGTATCATCTATCTTATATAAAAAGGTGACCACCGGATTAACCTTGCTGGTAATCGGAACAGTCACCTCTTCTTCCAATGTCTCATATTCGATTTCCGGAATCTCTTCCTCTTCCTTTGCCTCTGCCACAGCCTTGGCAATAATGCTCTCTACATTCGGCACCAGATGACTGGCTGTGTACTTGGCACTGACTGTTTCATCCTCTGCCTTCACCACACAGTTCACATTTCCCATAAACAGCACACTGGTCGATTCGATAGAGGCAAAGATCACATCAATGATTCGTATCGGTTCACTGCCCACCTTTAATTCCGAAGCATTTTCAAAAGCACAAACCACATACTTGCTGGTTTCCACTTGATTCAAAAGACCAATGATATTTTTATCCGCTTTGCTCTTTGCAGAAGCCAGAAGTGGATTTTTACCAACACCTTTCAGAGCATGCTTACCATGAATCTTGTAAGTGATACTCGTAATGCAGCTAAGAGCATTCTGATCCGCGTGCCCACCACGGAACTTCACCACATCCATCGGATCAAGTGCGGGATTTCCGATTGTCGTAGAATCAAACGGAACATACTCCACAACCGAAATCGCATTCAGAATATTTGTAATCAAAGCTTCCCTTGTATTCAGCAAACCATACTGAAAAAGAGGATTAATCCCAAGATTCATCGTCAGCCCGTCATCGGGCTCCAGGCAGTAATACTCTGAAATTGCATCCACCTCATTTGTGGAATACACCGCCGTATATCTGGTTACAAAATCGGAATAGGAACTGGAAAACCTGTGTTTCGCTTCCATTGTTACCACCGGTTCATTTCCATAGGAAACCAACTGAAGCTTTCCCTCTCTGTTAATCTGGCACACCTTTCCCAGTACCTGGGCGACATAAAATAACAGGTCACGGTATGTTTCAATATTTCCATCCGGATAAATACCCAGAAGCTCCGTTCCATTTGGCATTTCCTCAATCTCTTCCTGGGTATGCGCAAGCTCTACCTTGCACTTCTCGCATGCCCAACTTAAGAAATCATATGGGCATCCACTGGAACTCTCTGTAGAAGCACTCTTCTCAAATCGGAGCATATAATCATAGGCCTTGATTTCCAGTGTCTTGATATTTCTGTTTGCCTCGCTGATTTCAAAGATTCCCATTGGAATCGTCTCCCAGGAACCATCGGCAATCTTGATGGAATAGAACAATTCCACCGTGGCATCTTCCAAAGAATATCTGTCTGCATCCAGAAATAAAGTGATTCCCATTTCTGCAGCATAAACAGAGCCAAGTTCAATCTCTGCGGATCCACAGCACTGTCTGGTAATATAGCCGCTTCCCTTTACAATATCCTTATCCGTAAACTCATATTTGATTCCCTTTGTCGTTGTAATCCTTCCAGACCACTTCTGCCTTCTTGTGTTCTCCTGCACCGCCTGCAGGAATGCTTCACTCACCGGATACACGAAAACACCCTCTTTCTTATAATTCCTTCAAAGTAAATGAAACAATCCAAAGTCCCTTATAACTCGTATCCTTCTTAAGCTTCGCTTTGAATCCATCCACATACATTTCCGTCTGTCTCACACTTGCAGTCTCCGGATCAAAGAACCCAACCCGAATCTTCTCCTGCTGTTTATACCCGGTAAGCAACCTTAGCCACTTCTGGGTAACAGAAAAAGAAACAGAAATAGTCACCACCCCAGTACGAACCACATCCCTCTGTATGGTTCCAGCTTCCGTCTCTCCACCGCTGTCTGCTTCCTTATCCGTCATATCCACTTCATAACTATCCGGCAGAGGAAGATCCACGCCGTCAAAGTTCAAATACTGAAAAAATGCCATCGCTTATCTCCCTCCGCTTCTAAGATTTGCCCTCTGCTGGGCATTTACAATCACTTCATCCAGCATCGTACCGCCAAGGTACACAGGAATTACAATGTCACCACTGCCACCGCCTACTGAAGAAACCGCATCCTTAATCGCCGATACAAAACTACTCATATCTGCACTTGTCACAGTTCCGCCACCTGCCATTGCCATTTGACCTGCATTCACCTGAGGATTTACCACCATATCTGCCGCCAGACCGCTTACTGCATCCTTTACCATGCCCTTGCTCTTCTCAATACCCTTCGCCAGTCCGAACATAAAGTCCGGCATCCAGCTCTCGTATTCCGTCAGAGGTCCTTCATCTGGCACAGAGAAATGCAGGAATGATTTGATTGTGTCAGCCACACTGCAGACCGCATCCTTCACCTTTCCGATGCAGGACTTGATACCATTCACAATGCCGTTAATGATATCAGCACCCCAGCTGAACGCCGAAGAAGCCAAATTCTTAATGAAATTCACTGCATTAGTAAAACCATTCTTGATGATGTTATAGATACCCGAAATGGTATTCTTAATCCCATTCCACATCGCACTGAAAGCAGTGGACACCGCCGTCTTAATGGCATTCACAACGGTAGTCACCGTATTCTTGATACCGCTCCAAACTGTTGTGATAGTATTCTTGATGCCATTAACCACTGTGGTAACCACATTTTTGATGGCATTCCACACTGTAGAAAATACTGTCTTGATAGCATTCAGCACAGTCGTAATTACTGTCTTAATAGTATTCCATGCAGTAGTAAGGAAGGTACTGATAGCCATAACCACCGTAGTCACCACGGTCTTGATTCCATTCCAGATGGTCGTAAAGAAGGTGGAAATCGCATTCCAGATTGTCTCAGCCACAGACTTAATTGTATTCCACATCGTACTAAGGAAGTTACTGATTACATTTACAACGGTAGTAAAGGTATTCTTGATTCCTTCCCAAAGCCCGGTAAAGAAAGAAGCCAAGCCATTCCAAACCGTTTCCGCTGTAGTCTTGATAAACTCCCACGCCGCCGCAAAGAATTCCTTCAAGGCTTCCCAGACTGCAACCGAAATCTCCTTGATGCTTTCCCACAAATCAATCCAGAACTGCCGGAACTCATCACAGTTATTCCAAAGATAGATAAACGCCGCCACCAATGCCGCAATAGCAGCAATAATCAGAACAATCGGATTGGCAAGCATGGTCGCATTCAGTGCCAGAAATGCAGTCTTCACTGCCTTAATCACACCCACAACCTTTGGCACAATGGTCATAATCGTACCCACTGCCGTAATGATTTTGCCAATAATGATCAGTACCGGGCCCAGCGCCGCCGCAATCAGTGCAACCGTCACAATGGTTTCCTTTACACCGTCCGGCAGACTGTTTAGTATATCAATAAAACCCTGCACCCATCCAACAATCTTTTTCACCGCCGGTAACAGAATCTCGCCAAAAGAAATGGCCAGTTCCTGCAACTGAGATTTCAGTATAGTGAGCTGACCTTCCAGGTTATTATTCATGGTGTCTGCCATACTCTGTGCAGCACCGTTACAGTTATCTATCGCTCCTGAGAGCTTCGCAATGTCCCCTTCTCCTGCATTCATAAGTGCAAGGAACCCTGACATGGCATTCTTTCCAACCAGACTTTCTGCAGCCGCAGCCTTCTCCGATTCTGACAAACCACTAAATGCTGTTCTACAGTCAGCCAGAATATCCGACAAATCCCTCATGGAACCATCTGCATTGGTGGTGGCAACTGTTACCTCACCAATATTTTCCCCACAAATCTTAACCTCTCCGGAAAGATTTGTCATAATAGTTCGAAGGGAAGTACCTGCCTGAGTGGACTTGATTCCCGCATTCGCCATCAGACCAATCGCTTCAGCAGTATCTTCAACTGAAAAACCCAAAGCACCCGCAATCGGCGCACAGTACTTAAAGGTCTCACCCATCATCGATACATTCGTATTTGCATTGGAGCTTGCTGCCGCCAATACATCTGCAAAGTGCCCCGAATCTTGAGCTGACAAGCCAAAGGCGGTCAGTGCATCTGTTACGATATCAGAAGTGGTCGCCAAATCTTCTCCCGAAGCAGCCGCCAGATTCATAACTCCTTCGATACCGGAAAGCATGTCCTCTGTCTTCCAGCCAGCCATTGCCATGTAGTTCATAGCCTCAGCCGCCTCCGATGCAGAGAACTTCGTCTTGCTTCCCATCTCCCTGGCTTTCTTTGTAAGAGCCTCTAAATCACTACCGGTAGCTCCCGATACCGCCGCCACCTTACTCATGGCGGCTTCAAAATCTGCCGCAGTCTTAACCGATGCCGTACCAAGAGCCGTTACTGTCGCAGTAACCGGAAGAAGCTTCTTTCCCGCCCCCTCAATGTTACTGCCTACATCCTTTAACTTCTCACCAGTCGCAGAAATCTTCTGTAATGCCGTAGCTGACTGGTTCGCCTGCTCTTCCAGTCTCTTTAACTCATTCTCAGTTTCAATAATCTCTCTTTGCAGAGCATCATACTGATCCTTGGAAATCGTTCCATCATTTAATGCTTTCTCCGCCTGCTCTGCGGCAGTCTTCAAAGTTTCCAGCTTTTCCTTGGTCTCCTTAACTGCATCCCCAAGCAATCTATGCTTCTGCGCCAAAAGCTCTGTATTACCAGGATCCAGCTTAAGAAGCTTTTCCACATCCTTAAGCTGTGCCTGCGTATTCCTGATTTCGGTATTAACACCCTTTAATGCTGTTTGAAGTTTTGTGGTATCGCCGCCGATTTCAATGGTGATACCTTTAATTCTCGATGCAGCCATACCGAACCTCCCTTCTAAAACCGGTCAAAATCAGCTTGCGTTGCTAATACACTGTAATTCTTGTCCGCATCCTGATCATTTCCGCTTTCCACATACATGTCATTCACCATTCCAATGGTCAGCAAATCCAAATCCCTGATAGAGATTCCCAGCTGAACGCACCTTAAAAGGAACAGCGGTGTTGTCATCGGACGGTCTGTTGCACGAAGTTTTTTTTAGCCTCAGCATCGGTTCTCACATTGAGTCCCCAAAGCTCAATAATCTTTGGAAGCACCTGATAAATAGAAAAAGTATTGAATGCATCCAGCCACTCTTCCGGTGTATCAGGAATATTCGGATCCGCATGCTTCGCCATAACATAGGCAATGTTTTCAAACATTTCCAAAGAGAACAAATCCAGGTTGCTCACCTCTTCGCTGTTACTGTCAATCGCCTTCTCCAAAGAAGCCAGATCCTTATAGATATCTCTCTGAAATTTCATTCTGTATATTCTCGGAATCGCAGCACTTGCCCTGAAAGGCACCTGCTTTCCGTCAATTTCGATATTCTTAATCATGCTCATCGCATTTCCTCCAATCTGTCAAAACACCCTGGGACTTACAAATCCCAGGGCACTATAACCTCTTACTCTTCACCTGTATTTACACCGGTAATGGTCGGCATATAAACTGCCTTGTACCAATCGGCATAAACAGTACTGTCTGTCTCATTACCGGTCTTAGCCTTAACCACACCGGAAGGAAGTGGTGTAGCCTTGATAGTAAGAGTTTCCGTCTGAATCTCTCTGCTCTCTTCGTTAGTCTTACCCTCGATACCGGGCCTACTTGCAGAGCAGTTATAAAGGACATGACGGATATGCTTCACATCTCCATCAAACTCAAACAACAGAGCAAATCTGTTCAACTCCGAGTTCGCATCCTCAATCAGAACCTTGTTATCATCCAGAGTCTCATTCAAAGCAGATACCCTGAAATCCTCCGGAATCATCGCAAGCTCCAGATCACCGTCATAACCCATGTTGTTATTTATTACATAGTATGCTGTACCATCAGCATAGAAATTCTCCGGTTCCCCATTGGCATCCAGAGAAATCGAAACCGCACCAGGCAATGCAACAGGAGTGCCGAAGGAAACTACACCTTCCTCACTTGTCTGAAGCATCGCATAATGCGCATTCTTAAGATTGTATTTGACCTTATTATTAGCCATTATTCAAACCCTCCATTTCAAAACTGTACATGACCTCATAAAGCTTCTCGCTCTGGATCCATGTTTCCGACTTGTTATAAAAAATCTCGTGTCTGTCTAAGACATCCTCTACTCTCGATTCCAAAGAAGGATCCTTGAAATCTGTGTACATCTCAATCCTGACCTCATTCAATTTGAAATACACCCTGCCATCAGCAGCAAAGTTATCACTGCTCGGAATCAGATAACAAATGAATGGCGGATCAGGACTTTCTCCCTCTGCAAAGTGATCATAGGCAAAGGGAATCTTCATTTCCTGAATAATCTGAACCAGTTCTTCCATCAACATCACCTCTGCAAGTCACTTCAAAGCTTTCTCTACTTCCTCTTCCAAAAGTTCAGCTGCAGCTGCTTCTGCCGGAGCGATATGCGGAAAGGCTCTCGTTCTGCCACCACCACGCTTAGCATGTCCAAATTCAAGCAGATGTGCCAGCTGATAACGATTCCTGGAATGCACCGTGACTTCCATCGCGTTTGCATTCTCCTTCGTCGTTTTTACAGCCCAGCTCTTTTTATACTTACCCGTCTTAACCGGAGCTCCTGCCTGTACATCACTTTTGGCTTTATTACCTGCTTTCTTCACAGCGGCCTTCATATCCTCTGTCGCAAGGTCAGCGTATTCCTGCAAACCTTCCATAATGACGTGTGCCATCTGGTCAATCCTGCATCTGTCCGTTGCCATGCTTACCGCCTCACTTTCCTACAGCTGAATTTCAGACTTTTCTTCTTGAAATTCATATGATCCACGTTCGTGATATCATAGATCTCATCCTTAAAAATAATCCTATGAGTAGTAGAACCAATCTCCGATGCTTTTTTACAGTAACGAATCGTTACCGTCATCCCCACATCTTCCACAATTGTTCCGGCTTCTTCCTTTTCCTTGGAGCTTGCCATACCCTCGCCACCAATCGTAGCGTGACAGGTATAGAAATCTTCCCACACATTCTTATGATTGCCGATGACATCCGCCACCACCACATTCTTCTGGAAAGTCACTTTTTCATTCATCAAAGACACATTCAAAGCAATCCCTCCCATCAAAATCCCGGTGTCCGGATTCCAAACAGCAATGACCGAAGTCCTACCGTAAGTGCCTTATGGTCTGCGTCCTCACGATGCTCATAAAGATAAGCCACCGCATACATCACCGCAATCTTACTCACAGGCTGCTTTTCAAACTCTTCAAGGTCTGTAAACCTTGCCACATCCATACAAATCTGCTGACTCTGAACAATGATGCCCTCAAGCAATGCATCATCGTCATCGAAATCCACCCGCAGATAATTCTTCATTTCTTCCAATGAAACTACTGCCATCAAGCATCACCTCACACAAAAGGGAGCCGCATTTCACGACTCCCCACAATCACCAGTTACTTAGGATGAAGAACCACTCTTCTGCTGAAGAACCTTGATAGCCTCAGGAAGAATAAGCTTACCATCGACTCTCTGAGTTCCCATGAATCCCACCTGACCATTCGCAGCATAAAGCTCGGACAGCTTCTTGAAGGTTCTGCCCTGACGGTCTGCAATCCAGTAATACTTGAAATCACCGAAGGCGATTGTCTTTGCACCGGCTGCCGCAGTAGGCATGAATGCAGAAGTCTTCACAGGTCTGCCAAGGATCGTGTCAGGTGTACCGGCAACCAGGGAAGGCTGCCATAAATACTGACCGGTAGAATCCTTAAGCTTGCGGATCTGCTTCACAGTTGCATCATTCAGTACCCAAACCGCATTCTTACGGTAAGGCGCCTTCAGGCTGTAGAAGAGATCAATCACTTCATCTGCAGTAATGGCAGTTGCAGAAGCTGCAGTCACACCAACCTCAGCACCACCGGCTGCTGCAAGAATACCAAGCGGCTTGCCCTTGCCATCGCCATTGAAGAAGGACTCTTCCTCTCTTGCACCGATACGTCTTGCAAACTCCTTAGAGATATATGCCTCAAGGTCAAAGACACTGTCAGCAAGAAGCTCCTCAGAAACCTTGATCATGGTACCCAGCTTGTAGGCACCGATAGATACCTGGCTGAATGCATCATCAGATTCCTGATAAGCACCCTCTTCATCTACCCAGCTTGCAGAACCCTTGGATGCCACAACCGGAATCTTACGGTCACCGCTGGAAGTACGAATCACATGGGCAAGCGTACGGAATACGTTCTCTTCCTCAAGTGCTTCCACCAGAGTTCTCTCAAACTCATCAGGTACAAGATAGCCGCCCTCAGAGTCAGTACCTTCCTGAAGTGCATTCAGTACAGAAGGCATCGGAGCCTTCACTCTCATGGCATTCCAGAAGGAACACTTGTACTCATCGGAAGCACGGCCGGTCTTTTCCTTCTCATCCTTACCCATCTTGGCACCGGGCTTGCCGGTAAGCGGAGTGCTTGTAGCCTTAGAAAGCTCTGCATCAATCGCAGCCTGTCTCTCCAGTCTCTCAATCTCCTTACCAAGATTCATAACATCCTGCTCCATCTTGTCGTAGGTCGCAGTATCTTCCTCGGAGAGCATACCGTCTGCGCCTCTCTTGGCATCCAGAAACTGCTTTGCAGTATCCCATGCCTTTGCTCTTTTCTCTCTCAGTTCTAAAATCTTACTCATTGTTCGTTTCCTCCCTTAATGTGATAACAATCTAAGTCTCTTCTCCAGCTGCTCTACCGGAGTACGCTTCTCTACTGGTTTCTTAGGTGGAATCAGTTTGGAAAGCATGGAATTCATAACCGCCTGTCTTGAAAACATCACAGGAGCACTCATCTCATCACTAACAGCCATTCCCTCACCAGCATCATTAGTTACATCACCCTGTCCATCGCTGAACAGGATCTTATCTGCAAAGCCAAGCTCAACTGCTTTTTTCGCATTGAACCAGCTCTCAGCATCCATAAGCTTTGAAATCTTGTCTCTTGCAAGACCTGTCTTGATCTCATAAGCATTCATAATGGATTCCTTCACTTCATCCAGCATCTTCACCGCTTTCTTCATTTCCTCAGAATCTCCGATTGCGATAGTCGCAGGATTGTGAATCATCATCATTGCAACAGGACTCATTTCCACCGTAGTTCCAGCCATAGCAATCACAGATGCTGCGGAAGCAGCAAGCCCGTCAATCTTAACTGTCACATCGTATGGATAATCCATCAGCATGTTGTAAATCTGAGCCGCAGCAAATACATCACCGCCGGGCGAATTGATCCAGACTGAAATCGGACCTTTACCCATGTTCAGCTCATCCTTGAAAATCTTTGGAGTAACTTCATCCCCATACCAGGTTTCATCTGAAATCTCCCCATTCAAAAAGAGCGTTCTCATTTCAGAGCCGCTCTCATCCTGGTTCTGTATCCAGTTCCAAAATTTCCTCTTCATTAACTACCATCCTTTCCAAAGCCTTCGGCACTCAAATTTTCAAGCACCTTTTCAGCTTTGCTTTTGTTTCTCGTTCTGCCAGGCTGTCCTCTACTCTTCTGAGTCTCTTCTGGCTCAGTAGTAGATTCAAATGCACCTGCAGCAAATATTCCTGCATCCTCCAGCTTTGTCATATTTCCATTGATGAGATACAAATCACCACCGGCCTCAGCGGGAATGCGGTCAAGGTTTTCAAGCTCACGGATATCATTTGCAGACATCCAGCCATTCTGTCTTGCTGTCGCATAACCATTCATTCGGCTCTGGTAATCTCCCCTGAGCAAACCATCCACATTGAACTTAAAGAAGTATGTTTTCTTCTCTTCCTGAGTAAGAAGGGCTCTGACCATAGCCTGCTCCCATCTTGCCACCCAGGGATCCAAAGTATATTTCACAAATTCAAGTGACTGCTGTTCAATATTAGAAAAGCTCGATTTCTCCAAGTCACCGACCATATGAGGCGGTACCCTAAAGATTCGAGCTATCTCATCAATCTGAAATTTTCTTGTTTCCAAAAACTGTGCTTCATTCGGGCTTATCGAAATCGGCGTATACTTCATACCTTCTTCCAATACCGCCACCTTGTTAGCATTAGCAGAACCACCAAAGGTTGCCTGCCAACTCTCACGAACCCTTGAAGGATCCTTGATAGTTCCCGGATGCTCTAATACACCAGACGGAGCTGCGCCATTTGCGAAAAACTTTGCTCCATACTCTTCACAGGCAATCGCCATACCAATCGCATTTTTTGCCATTGCAATCGGACTGTAGCCTACAAGACCATCGAACCCTAACCCCGGAATATGCAATACATCGTGCGGCTGTAATCTTACTGTTGTACCCTTCATGGTATGAGCATCATCAGTATTCATGTAATACTCATAATAAAGCTGACCATTTTCATCACGATTAACCGTCATGCGATCTGGCATCAGCGGATACAAAGCAATGATTTCACCTCTTGCATTCCTGATTATCTGACTGTAAGCATTACCCCATAGAAGCAAATGCGTCATCAAAGTCTCACGGAATACAAAGCTTGTCATTTCCGGATTTGGTTCATCATGGAGCAAAAAATAAAGCGGATGATCCACCGCCTTCTCTTTACCGCCATCTGCTGTATATCTGTAAAACTGTAATGGAAGTCCAGCCACCGCCTCTGACAATATCCTCACGCAAGAGTACACCGCTGTCATCTGCATCGCCGTTCTTTCATTTACTCTTTTTCCAGAAGTACTTCCACCCATAAAAAATGAATATGCACTACCAGAAGTTCTATCTGTGGGAGCATCCCTTCCACGAAATAAGCTGCTGAAAAATCCCATAAAGCCTCCTTATCTGAAAATATCGCTCCATGCTCTAACTACCTGGATAAATCCAAGCGTAGCAACACCTATGAGCACCGCTATTATGATTAGAACACTTGCGATAATTCCCTTCATCTTAAAACACCAATAATCCTCTCTCATCGTAAACACTGCCACCCTGTCCTTCCTGACGAATACATCTCTCAAGAGCCATGATTGCAGCAACAATACCATCAATCTTCTCTTTGGACTTAGCCTTGGTTACTTTGATATTGCCAGCAGGATCTGTATCAATTACAACATTACCTGCCATCCATCTAAGCACCGGATGTCCACCATGAATAATCTGTCCTTCCATCAATAAACGGTAGAACTCTTTAGTCGGAGCCGACATTGAAGAAAATCCCTGACCAAAAGGAACGATGGTAAAGCCCTCGCCCTCTAAGTTCTGAATCATCTGTGTCGCATTCCATCTATCCACTGCTATTTCCAGAATGTGATATTTCTCAGCCAGGTCATAAATGAACTTTTCAATAAAGTCATAATGAATGACATTACCCTCAGTTGCTAAAATATGCCCCTGCTTTTCCCACACATCGTATGGAACTGAATTCGCCTTAACTCTTCTCGGTATCGTATCTTCCGGTACCCAAAAGAATGGAAGCACGATGTACTTTTCATCCATATCCCTTGGTGGGAACATAAGCACCAGGGCTGTAATATCTCCTGTACTTGAAAGGTCAAGTCCTGCATAACAATCCCTTCCTTCCAAGGCATCCATATCAATCGGCTCATTGCCTCTCATATAAATTGCATCGGGGATCCAGGCTGTTGTGCTGGACACCCACATATTCATACGAAGCCACTTGAATGTTATCTCATCAGCTGGATTCTGCTTTGCTTCACGATAAGCATCACGAAGTCTTTCAATATCAACCGTATATCCTAAAGAAGGATTGACCTTGTACCAATTTGCTTCATCTTCCCAATCCTCATCATCCTTAAGTCCGTAAACCACAGGATAAAATGTCGGATCCACACGCCTGCCTTCCAAGATATCAACCGCCTTGGTATGTAGCTCAAAGGCTATTGAATGTCTGTCATTACCTGCAGTCGTGATAATAAAGTGAAGCGGATTCTGTCTCGCATCCGATGAACCCTTAGTAAGAACATCGTATAACTGCCTGTTTGGCTGGGTATGAATTTCATCAAACACCAGTCCTGAGACTGAGAATCCATGCTTTCCACCAACCTCTGCTGACAGCACCTGGTAATATCCGGCATTGCCATAATTGACAATTCTCTTGGTTGCTGCCATCAATTTTGAACGCTTCATCAGAGCAGGTGACATTTCAACCATCTGCTTTGCAACATCGAAAACAATGGATGCCTGCTGCCTATCTGCAGCTGCACCGTAAACCTCAGCGCTTGGCTCATTGTCTGCATATAAAAGATAAAGAGCGACAGCCGCTGCTAATTCACTCTTTCCTACTTTTTTACATATCTCCACAAATGCTGTACGGAACTGTCTGTTCCCATCAGGTTTTACAATTCCAAAAATATCTCTGATCAACTGCTCCTGCCAAGGTAATAACCAGAATGGTGTTCCAGCCCACTTACCTTTTGTGTGGCAAAGGTTCTCTATAAAAGTTACCGCTCTGTCTGCTTTCTTCTTATCATAGTGAGAAGTAGGAAGCATAAACTGAGAAGGCTTATAATTCTTAAGCTTTGGATAACCCTTCGGTCTTGGTTCCTTTGCCATTAAGCATCACCCCCAAGTAAAGCCTCCATCTCATCAACATCATTTTTATTTGCAGAAGATGCTGCCATGATTCTTGACCTTGCAGATGGTGTAAGACCAAACTCAGATGCAGCTGACATCATAAGTCTCTGCTCTGTATTGCAGATAGCCACATAAGGATTAGGTCTCTGCATACCGTTTTCTGTCTCATAGGTTGCACCCTCTGAATTGATATGCTCCTGGGCTTCCTTCCATCTTGCATAAGACTGACAGTAAGCAGCAAATGCAGCTCTGTCTACATCAGTAAGAACACCCATCTGATTCAGTTTTTCACAGAGTCTGTTCCATTCTTCTTTAGCTTCAGGTAAAAGCCACTTCGGACAGTCGGGCATTCCCTTACCTGGCACTGGCTCTTTCGTATTCAGTTTTCTTTTTCCCGGATTGCCTTCAAGCTTTTTCACAGCTGTTGGCTTAGGTTTTCTACCTGCCATCGGAATCCCTCCTTTCCCCAGATTTCATTTTTCATTTCGCGATTTTGCACAGAAGAGGGGGCGCCGGTCTTGGAGCCTATAGCCCCCAGAGATTGCGATAGCCCCTACCCCTCATCAGAATCGGTACTCCACATCCCTATCTTCTGTCATTGTCTTAACATTATGATGATGCTCGCACAAAGGCTGCCAGTTGCTCTTATCCCAGAATAATTTCATATCTCCACGATGCGGAATGATATGATCCACGACTGTAGCCTCAGTAATCTTTCCCTCAGCGTAACACCTCACACATATGGGATGAGCCTGCAGAAACTTCTTTCGTACCTGCTGCCATTTGTATCCATATCCACGGTCACAGGAATAATCCCGATCTCTTTTATGCATCGGCTTATGTTTCTCACAATAGCTCTGTCCGTATGGAATCAAAGCAGCACATCCCGGATGCTTACACGGGATATCCGGTCTTCTTGGCATAATCATCATCTCCAATACAAAAGCCCGGCAAGGATTGCTCCCTCCGGGCTTCGTTCATTTTACACTTTCGTCAGTATAACAATATCATATGTCCAGTGCGAAATTCAGCGAAAAAGTGCGCAAACTTATTTTTTATCCAAAATCTCCTGCACGGCTTCAAGAGCTTTCCCGTGCATAAGCTGTGCGCTTCTCACCGATCTGTTAATGTCACACGCAATATCCTCCCAAGTCAGCATTTCAAAGTATCTCTCCTGAAGGATAAGCTGATACTCAGGATCCGGAACCTTCATAACAACGCCCATCATTTCCTTACGCAAATCCTTAAGCTTGTCCGTCTGCTTCCTGATCTCATCTGTCAGGTCACAGATATCCACAACTCTGTTTTCAAGCTTAGATGTCTCTCCGCTCGGATTGCGTGGCATATCGCTTAAGAGCTGTGTTATGTTTGTAGCCTGATCCCAAAGGTTGTTCACCTGCCTCACAAGTGAATTAATCCTCTTATCAAGGAAGAAGGCCTGCTGCATATATTCCTTTGCTTTCATCGTCTCACCTCCCGAAGATTAGCCTTTACGGCAGCAATCAGATTTTCCTGAGTAGTACTCTTTCTCTTAAGCGCTTCCACCACATCCAGGTCTACGGTGTCCTTGCAGATAATATGATGGATGGTCACTGTATTTGCTGCAGCTCCCTGCCTCCATAAACGGGCAACTGTCTGTGAGTAGTAGTCATATGACCACGGCAGCGTTACCCATATTTCTATGTGACCGCCCTTCTGAAGATTCAACCCGTGTCCTGCTGACATAGGACTTATCATTCCGATCTGTATCTTTCCGGCGTTCCAGTCATCAATATCAGCATCCGTCTTGATATCCCTTGGTTCATAACCCTGTTCCTTCATATATTCACAGATCCTGTCATGGTCAAAACGGAAATGATATATAACCAGTACGTTCTGTCCATTAGCCTGCTCGATAAGATCTGATAACATTTCCAGCTTCCTGTTATGAATGTTTGCAACACCACATCCTCTGTATAGAGGCATCCTGAAGCCATCTGCATCAACTTGTTCGACAAAACCGCCGCATTCTGCGAAGTGACTGTCTCCCCATCAAGTTCCACAACCAGCTCCTTCTTCATCTCTTCATAAAGTTCCCGTTCACCGGCATCCATCTCAACCTCGTGATCGACATATACGCATTCCGGCATATCAAGGTAATCCACACTTTTCATGCTGACCGCCATATCAGATATTTTGTCGTATATCTTCTCTTCTGCATCTGGCAGAGGGATATAGTTGAATACCACTCCGGTATATGGATTGAAAGCACCTCTTCGGAAATATGTATCCCTGAACCTTCCGATAAACCGTCCGAATCTCTGGAAGCTGTCTATGATACCGACTTCAGCGAATAGATCTTCCAATCCCTGAGGCGTTGGTGTTCCTGTAAGTCCGATCATCCTCTTAATATATGGTCTTACTTTACGAATCGCCTTGAATCTCTGACTCTTATAATTTTTGAAAGACGAAAGTTCATCCAATATCACAAGATCAAACGGCCATGCCATCTTATTATCCTCGTAATACTTCACCAGCCATGCCAGATTCTCTCTGTTTATCACATAAACATCAGCCTTCTGCTTCAGTGCCGCTTTACGCTCCGCTGCTGTACCTGTCACCCTTGACAGTTTCAGATTTTTTGTGTGAGACCAGGCAGCTGCTTCATCCATCCATACCTTCGTGACCCTCAGTGGTGCCACCACAAGGCATTTATCAACCTCAAACCGGTCATACATCAAAATCATGATTGCCGTCAGTGTGATAATCGTCTTGCCTAACCCCATTTCCAGTATCAGAAGTGCCTCCGGATGTTCCAAAATGAACTTCACACAGAATTCCTGATATCTATGCAGATCCTCTCTTTTCAACATTTAGCTTTTCCTCCACTTCGCTTTTTAGCTTTCTGACAAGGAACTCACCGTCCACAGATGTCAGAGAGCTGTAATATTCACTTGTAAAGAACCTGACCAACGATGCCACCTCTGCCGCCGCACTCTTGCTCTTAGGATTCTTAAGCAGTTTCTTATATTCCGTTCTGAAATCCTTTACCGCTGACAGCACAATGGCATTTGCCAGGTTTTCCCAGTTTGCTCTTGTAGCATCTTCGTGAACCATCTCACTACTCCTTTGTTTTTATCTCTTCAATAATCATTGGGATATAATTCGGATCGTCCAGAACAAATACCTTAAAGCCCATCTTCCTAAGCTGCCTATGCCTGACCTGTTGGATCTTCCTCACCTTGCCGCCGGGTGCCTTCACCTCGACAAAAGCGATACGACCTACACAGTTATCCCCGAATAAAACTATCCTGTCGGGGGCTCCGTCCCACCCAGGCGACACCCATTTAAGGCAAAGACCGCCTGCATCCTTCACTGCCTTAATAAGCGCACCTTCTATCTTCTTTTCCGACATATCCACCTCCAAAAGTGAAAGCAGGTGAAAGCCAATTCCTATTCTTTTCTATATAGAAATTCTAAAAAATTATCTATAATGCGATTTAATGGGTATTAGCTTTCACTCGCTTTCACTTTTTTGCTCTAAGCCCTTATTTTTCAAGGCTTCACAGCCACTCCGTCGAAAGCGCCATCTACACCGAAAATGTGATCATAATTAAGCACTTTCTCGAAAGTTTCGTAATCCAGACTGCATCTGCCTTCACTTTTGACATAATCCATATAGGCTTCATAAAGTTTTCTGCCGTCTGTCCTGAGTGCCGGACCTCTGTCACAGCACTCATACAAAAACAGCATTACTCCACCGGCCTCATCCCCTGTACATATAGCCATTTATCATCCCTCCACAAAAGCAGGCTTCACCCTGATTCCGCTGAAAACCATGCCTTTATTCGTCTTACGCTTCTCAAAGCCAAGGTTCTCCAAGGTATTGGAAAATTCAGCGTTACTTCTGGTAAACTCACCAACTCTATCACAGTAGGATCGATATTCCTGATAAAGATCCCTGGACATCTCCTTGTATGCAGGATCAACCTCACAGCAGTCGCTCATAAATGCTGACATCCAGTCGTTCTCTTCCCTGTAAGCATCAATGGCATCCTGAACGACCTTTGGACGCTTGATGTGGAAATTGCAGGCGATAACCTTCTCTGCTCCCTCGATAATCCAGGACAGAACCGCCGGACCCGCTTCCTCCACAAGGACATCCGCATAATTCTTCTGATCACCTGAATCCTGAAATACCGCATTAAACGGTATTACTACCAGCCTTCTCCATGTGCCGTGATCCATTGCTCCCACCTTAGGCAGATGGTTCGTGAATAAAATCGTCGTATGTGACGGTGTAAAAGGACTCGGATCCTTAAACTTCTTCTCACCCTGAATATCATCTGTGGATGTAATCTGCTTCAGCATGGAAGTCGAAAGTCTGGTACCCTCTTCAAGCTCAGCCGCAATAACAAAACGTCTGCCTTTAAGCTCTGTAATCTCCCACTTAACATTCCTTCTGCATCCGACAACAAGCGCATCGGCTGATAATGACCAGCTGTATGATCCCAAAACCCTTGCTACTGTATTAAAGAAGGTCGATTTACCATTCCTGCCTTCTCCGTATGCGATGATCAGAGCCTCAATGAAGACTTTCCCGATAGCGGCTAGACCGCATACCATCTGTACATACTCTTCAAGCTCAGCATCATTACAGAAGGTCTTATGCAGGGAATCTTCCCAGAGATCCTTACCCTTATCGCCGGGCTCACAGAGAGTAACCTTCGTGCAAAGGTCATCACTCCTATGCTGCATCTTCCCCATGAGACCCAATCTCAGGTCATAAGTCGATTCCTGTGTGTTGAGCAGGAAGCAGTCCTTATCCAGATCACCGTACTTAACGTGAAGCATGGGCTTAGCCGCTTCCATAGCGGAATTTACATATTTCATATCCCTACGCTTCATAACAAAAGCCTGGAATCCTAGTGCTTCAAGATACGCATTGAACAGTTTTATCTGTACCGGCGTAGCTCCGTTCGGAGGCTTTTTCCCCGAAAGATCCGACTCGTTCAACCCTGAATTGAGAAGAGCCTGCTTTGCCGAAAAGACCATCCTCTGAGCAGAGGCAAGCTGAAGATCAAGAAATCTCTCCACGGCTCCTAATGCCGCAGGCATGGATTCTTCCCAATGAACACCGTTGTAATACAGATATCCCGTAGCCTGGTTATGTCTCAGCTCATCTTTTTCTTCTGCTGACAAAACCTTTGCCTGACCGATATCTGAGTAATCTGAAGGCTTTAACGATCCGGAATCCGTAACCTGTGTACCGTTATAAGTAGAAGGCGGAACATAACCCTGTGCCTGAGAGACTACCTTTCCGAACTTACAGGCACTCCCCCAGATCTTATCCATCTCATCATCAGAGAGCGGCGGATCACACTTTTCGTTCTCAGCCATAAAAATCTGCTTAGCATCCTCGCCTGTTCCGAACCTCTTGACCACTCTGCCTGCAAAATGGCTCATGGTAGCATTACGTCTGCCCTGCGGTATCGTGTAATGAGTACCCGTCATTGCATCCAGCTTCTTAATGTAGTCATCGATATCCATACCGCCGTCATGCCAGATGATGTCCTCAGGCTTTACATTGCTTCCGTAAAGGAAGCGGGCACCGTCAAGACAATTACCATCAAAGAAAGGAAATGCTGCATACACTGCCTTTTTAAGATCCTCCACCGCCGAAAGATCCGTCATCTTCTTATGAGGAAAGAACACATGGAACTTCGGTCTTGCCGCCTTACCGTCCTTCTCCTTCATATGATTACGGCTGAAGACAATGATGAAATCGACACCGTCAAACTCTTCCGTGAATCTCTCAGGCGTAATCCATTCATCCGGATTCTCTGAATGCTCATTGTCGATATCCAGAGCCTCCACATCGGCCCCAAGGAAATTAGCCTTGCTACGCTTGTAACCTTTGAACTCTCCGCAGGTATGGTCTTTAGCGACCACACCTGCCAGATCATCTGCATTCTTAACAACTACCGGATGCGGATATAGCGTGTTCTTCGCTTGTCCACAGCAATCTGCCTGATATAAGGTGAACTCTGTCATCATTCTTCCTCCTCTGAAATGCTATCCAACAGCGTTGCCGATACAGCAGCAAACGCATACGCAAGTGACATAAGCTCCGCATCTCCCGATGCTGCAATCTCAAAGCCTGACCCGTTGCCGTCTTTTCCGGTTTTCAAGGTCACGATCATGTCTGTCGCCCCCTCATTCTCTATGGAGACATAAGTACGACCGCCTTTTTTACGATTACCACCGCAGAATCCTGTAGATCCTGCATATACACCAAGGCTCACATTTGCGTTCTCGATCAACTCTTTTTCTGTATTTACAGGAACGCCGTTAATCTGAACGACCCTCTTTACCTCTTTCATATGAAATCTTCCTCCCTTAAATATCTGATCTTCATTTTTCGCTTCTCAGCCTTTTCTATTTCTGCTGCCATCCCGTCGGATATCGTGTCACCGCACACCCACAGTTCTTTACATTTGAAAAGCAGTACCATTCCTATGAACAGCGCCAGATCTCTCTCCGTTTCTTCAGATACAAACTGTGGAAGCAACAGATGCGGCGCTATCGGGATGTATCCCTGATCAACCGCATACCGGCTGTACCGTCTCGCCTTCTTCGTATTGCCTTCTGTATCCCCTCTATATGGAGAACAGATATACACAACCGGCATAAATCTGAAGGCTGTGGGATCATCCTGTCCGCTACAGATACTCTTTATTGCTGTCTCTGATGTCGGGTCTGGATAACCCTCTGGGTGTTTACCATCTACACTCATATCTTCATCACCTCGATTCTGCTGACTGACGAACAGGCCTGTTCCTGTTCTATAAGTCTTGGGATATTTTTTTCAGCAGAACCGTCTAAATCGGATCCCTTCCTTTTTATATAGAAAAAATCAACCCACCTCTTTTGCCGATATCAGGCACCTATGTCGTAAACCTCATCCACCGCCCTCCCTGTGATCACAAAAAATATCCCAAGACTACTGAAGGCGATAAAGATAACTGCTCCTGAGCAGCGGATAGAAAAATATCCCAAGACTTATGAAGGCGATAAGAAACCACTTCAGAGCAGCGGATCAAAAAAATATCCCAAGACTTATGAAGCAGGAAAACATCCACTTCATCGGGATCAGAAAAAATATCCCAAGACTTACGAAGGCAAAGAAAGTACATGGAGGACAAAGACATGAGGAACAAGATAGACCAACAACGAATAATCAAGCGTCAGATCTCCTGGTCGAGTGCAAAGCCAAGAGATCAAAACAAAGAACATCGCAGCCAGCAGAACTATTTAAGAAGGGAGAACCGTAATGAAAAAGAAAGATACTACGGCACTGGCTGAAGCTTTCAGGAAACTCAGCTCAGCAGCAGCCGAAATAGCAGATGCTTTAGACCGTACAGATAAGAAGAACGAAACAGTTGAGGCACCTGCAAAGGAAACATCTGCAGAGACCACAGCCAAGCCTGCTGCAGAACCTGTAAAGGAAGAAACGGTTGCACCGGCAAGCAATGTCAGCTTTGAGGATGTAAGAACCATTCTTGCAGCAAAAGCAGGCGATGGTTTCAGAGCAGAAGTAAAAGGGATTCTCACGAAATACAAGGCATCCTGCCTGTCAGACCTTGAATCTCAGCCTGAGAATTTCCCTGCAATATTAAAGGAAGCAGAGGAGATAGGAAAATGAGTAAACATTCACCTTGCTCTCCATCATCGAGCTTTCGCTGGACGAAATGTACCAGATCAGCACGAATCAACGCGGAAGCCGATGACAGGGGAAGCCCTTACGCACAGCAGGGCACAGATGCACACAGCCTGTGCGAGCACCTTGTCAAAAAGGCTCTTGGACGGAGATCCAGAGATCCCACTGAAAACCTCACCTGGTACGATCAGGAAATGCAGGAAAGCGCAGAAGGATACCGTGACTTCGTGGTAGGTGCCATTGAAGAGATAAAGAAAAGCTGCCCGAACCCCTACATAGGAGTCGAACAGCGTCTGGATTTCTCAGATTGGGTACCTGAAGGTTACGGAACCGGAGACTGCATCATCGTAGCAGACGAAATCGCTCATATCATAGATTTCAAATATGGTATCGGGCTCCCCGTCAAGGCTACAGAGAATACACAGCTTATGTGTTACGGTCTCGGGATCCTTGAAACCTTCGGAAACCTGTACAGCATCAAGCGCATAAGGCTCAGTATTTACCAGCCCCGCCGTGAAAATGTTGATACATGGGAGATTTCCACAGAAAACCTTCTGAAATGGGCATATGAAGTATTAAAACCCGCTGCCAAACTGGCATACGCCGGGGAAGGTGAATTCAAGGCAGGCGAACACTGCATTTTCTGTAGAATCAAAGACACCTGCAGAGAAAGGGCTGACTACTACATGGATCTCATGAAGCATGAATTGGAAGACCCGGCAGAACTTACAGACGATGAAATCGCTCTGATTCTTCCCAAGGTTGAAGGTCTTGTGGGATGGGCGACAGATCTTAAGGAATATGTCTTTCAGCAGGCACTTAACGGCAGAAAGTATAAAGGCTTCAAAGTAGTCGAAGGCCGTGCGACAAGGAAATATACAGATGAAGCCGTGGTGGCAGATGTCGTGGAGAAAGCCGGATATGATCCTTACGAAAAGAAGGTTCTCGGCATCACGGCAATGACCAAAGAACTTGGTAAGAAAAAGTTCGAGGAATTACTCGGAGGGCTGGTCTACAAGCCCAAAGGAAAACCTGTACTTGTATCAGATGATGACAAGAGACCAGAGTACAGCAACGTTACAATTGATGATCTTAATGACAAATAGGAGGATAAGATTATGTTAAGAGCAACAGAAGTAGTTACCGGTAAGAATACGCGTTTCAGCTATCTGAACGCCAATGAGCCTAAGCCTACACAGGACGGCACAAGACTGAAGTACAGCAGTTCCCTCATCATTCCTAAGAGTGATGTTATCACCAAGGAGAAGATCGAGGCTGCTATCAGAGCCGCATATGAGGAAGGCCAGAGCAAGCTTAAGGGCAATGGCAAGACCGTTCCCCCTCTTGATTCTCTGAAGACACCTCTTCGTGATGGTGATGTTGATCGTCCGGACGATCCTGTATATGCTAACAGCTGGTTCATGAATGCGAACAGCGACAAGAAGCCTAAAGCATGGGATGCAAACGGCAATGAGATCATTGACTCATCCGAACTCTACAGCGGAATCTATGGCAAGGCAGTCGTAAACTTTTATGCTTATAATACCCACGGTTCCAAGGGTATCGCTTGCGGATTCGAGGGGCTTCAGAAGCTTCGTGACGGTGAGCATCTTGGAGGTGCCAACATCTCAGCCGATATCTTCGCTGAAGGTAACGATGACGACGATGATGACAGCTTCCTGCAGTAACTAATAACTTACTATAGGCGGGGCGGCAGGTAGACATGCCGCTCCCCTATTTATATTCAGAAAGGACATAGATATGACAGATATTGTGACTCTTGAACTGGATATCGAAACCTTCAGTGACAGAGATATAAAAAATGGAGTCTACCGTTACGCTGAATCACCTGTCTTTGAGATCCTTCTTATGACGGTGTTTGTAAACGGAGAACCGTATGCAGTTTATGATATAGCATCCGGCGACATAGTTCCTGATGAGATCATCCAGGCTATCGTATCGGAGGATGTAATAAAATGGGCGCATAACGCCTCTTTCGAGAGAATATGTCTCTCAATTTGGATCCGTGACAATTACCCTCAGTACTTCCGCTCCTACGGGGAACCCGATGATACTGTTGGCAATTTCCTTAATCCCGTATCATGGAAATGCTCCATGACACTTGCAGCTTATAATGGTCTTCCGCTCTCACTTGAATCCGTCGGTCAGGTACTCGGATTTGAGCAGCAGAAGCTTAAATCCGGCAAAGAAGGTATCCGCCTTTTCTGTAAGCCGGTAAAGCCCACAAAGTCAAACGGGATGCGCACAAGGAACCTTCCCACGGATTATCCCGAAAAATGGGAAGAGTTTAAGAAATATAACTATATTGATGTGGATGTAGAAATGTCCATCATCAAAAGACTGAAGAAATATCCCGTACCAGATTTTGTCTGGGAAGAATATCACATGAGTGAAAAGATCAATGACAGAGGCATCCTTGTGGATCCGACAGTTGTAGCCAATGCCATCGAGCTGGATCAGATCTCTCATGATGCACTGGCTCAGGAAATGATTGATAAGACCGGTCTTGAAAATCCCAATAGTCCGGCTCAACTGAAGACCTGGCTTAAGAATAACGGTGTTGATGTTGATAGTCTCGGCAAAAAAGATGTAAAGGCACTTATTGAAGAAGTACCTGAGGATATAGCAGATGTTCTCAGGCTCAGACAGCAAATCGCAAAGTCCAGCGTCAAGAAATATCAGGCCATGCAGAACTCCATGTGTGAAGATGGCAGGTGCCGTGGGCTCTTCCAGTTTTACGGTGCCACAAGGACAGGCCGCTACGCTGGACGCAACATACAGCTGCAGAACCTTCCTCAGAATCACCTTCCTGACCTTAAAGAAGCCAGAAATCTGGTCAAGAATGGTGATTATGAAATGCTTCACCAGCTCTATGGCAATGTTCCCAATGTGCTTTCGGAACTGATCCGTACAGCACTGATCCCTAAGCCCGGATATACATACACGGTATCGGACTTTAGCGCCATCGAAGCCAGAATCCTCTCATATCTTGCAGGGGAAGAGTGGCGTATCAAGGTTTTTGCTGACAACGGCGATATCTATTGTGCATCTGCCTCTCAGATGTTCCATGTACCGGTCGAAAAGCACGGTCAAAACTCTCATTTGAGGCAGAAGGGTAAGGTCGCTGAACTTGCACTTGGTTACGGCGGAGGTGTAGGTGCCATGAAAGCTATGGGCGCTTTGGATCAGGGACTGACAGAGGATGAGCTTCAGCCTATCGTTGATAAATGGCGTGAATCTAACCCTAAGATTACAAAATACTGGTGGGATGTGGATGCTGCTGTAAAGAAGGCGGTTAAACTTCACCTGAAATCATCCGTCGGCTGTGTTACCTTTGAATGGGTATCCGGTATGCTGTTTATATGGCTTCCGTCCGGTCGCAGGCTCTCTTATGTGAAGCCTCAGATGTGTATCAACCAGTTCGGTAGTGAATCAGTCAGTTATATGGGTACCGACAGTCAGAAGCACTGGTGCCGGATTGAGAGCTACGGTCCGAAATTTGTCGAGAATATAGTCCAGGCTATTGCCCGCGATCTTCTCTGCTACGCTATCAGGAATCTCAACGACCGGTATATCGTTGCTCATGTGCATGATGAAATCGTAATCGAATGTCCTCCTGATGTAAATCATCAGGAAATCTGCGATATCATGGGACTGGCTCCCCCATGGCTCCCCGGGATCAATTTGAGAGCTGATGGTTACAGTACAGAATTTTATCGTAAGGATTAAAAAAACACCGCCGAGGATACTTTCCTCGGCGGCTTCAGTTTAATTCATTTCATCTTCGACTATATTAACAAACTTAGCGGCTCCTATTCCAAAGTATTTTTCAAAGAACGTCTTAAGCTTATCGATTATGGTTTGCTTCTTTTCCGATCTATTACTGTTTCCAAATCGGCTGACCGGTGGCATCATTTTATCAATATCCGTTCCTGTTGTTTTAACCTCGCCTTCCTTAAAAGCATTTTCAAGGAATTTTCTGGTCTCATCCTCTTTAAGATTTTCTTCCTGAATAAGCTGTAGCAATTCCTTTTCACGTTGTTCCGCTACAAAGGCATACCACTCATTCATCACATCTTCAACATCGTTGATACCTGCAATAAACGCTTCGATAAGTGCTTTCTTACTTCTGAGTTCAGGACTTGCATCAACTGCTTTTCTTATAGATTCAAGAACCTCAACATCCCTGCAGTTATCATCGTGATACTTCTTTACAAGCATCAGGATATAATCGATATTTATTTCAATCTGATTAAGCAGCTCAATTTCAAACACCACATCATCAGAGATATCCGTGCTGTCGCCTTTTTCGCGTTTGCGTCTCCACTCATCCTTCAAGTCTTGATAAATGCTTAAGTAATCCTGAAGGTCTCTTTCGCTCAGTATATCTTCAGTAGCAAAATCATCAAACGAAAGAAGAATATTACGCTTTCTCAAAATCTCGCCAAACAGATTGATGAATTCCTTCTGGTTCTGCTCTCCTACAATTACAGGTTGATCGACCGGGAATTTCTCTTTCACTGTTTGAATCAGCTCTTTATATCCTCGTACCTTCTTACCCTCAGGTGTAGTATATCCTTCAAGATATTCCTTAAAGCTGCGAAGAAGCACAACTCCCCCAGCATTCTCATCACCGAACTTGGATATAGCCTTATCAACTCTCTTTTGAAGGTTACGGAAACAAACAATATTTCCGAATGTCTTCACACTGTTAAGAATACGATTCGTTCTACTGAACGCCTGGATAAGTCCATGCATTTTAAGATTCTTATCCACCCACAGCGTATTTAATGTTGTAGCATCGAATCCTGTAAGGAACATATTCACCACGATGAGCATATCCAGTTCTTTATTCTTCATACGCAACGATACATCCTTGTAATAGTTCTGGAACCTATCGCTGTCAGTAGAATAGTTCGTATGGAACATCTCATTATAGTCTTTTATCGCACTATCAAGAAAATCTCTTGCCGTCTGGCTCATAGCAGATGTCTCTTCTGGATTTTCTTCTTCAAGCGGACCATCTGCCTCTTCATCATACGGATCTTCTTCATTTGCTCCGTAACTGTATATAACGGCAATTCTCAGATCTTTTGTAGGATCTGCATCTATCTGTTTCCTGAACTCTTCATAGTACAGTTTTGCCATCTTTACCGATGCTACCGCAAAGATGGAATTAAAGCCACTTATCCTCTGTCTTGCCTTGATTTCCTCAACCTTACCATTCTTTGCGGATGCGACCTCTGCAATATTCATCAAAGAATTATAATAATATGATCTGTCACCGCGATAAGTCTTCTGATCAAAATGTGTAAGGATATACTCAGCCACCATCTTAATCCTACGTGGATCTTCAAGTGCTTTCTTTCTGTCAATATCCCAGACTTCTTCATCGTCAATATCCGGATTCCCTTTTATCGTCGAATAGTAATCCACCCTAAAAGGAAGTACGTTCTTATCTCTGATAGCATCAACGATAGTATATGTGTGAAGCTGCCTTCCAAAAAGCTGCTCCGTACTCAGCATCTGCAAAGAAACTGACGAATTGGGTTCCGGAAAAATCGGTGTCCCAGTAAATCCAAAAATATAATATTTTTTGAAAGCTCCGCTAAGCCGGTTTCCATCCTTGTCGATCCCACCGGCAATGGCCTTATGCATATCACCAAATTGGCTTCTATGGCATTCATCAAAAATTATGACCACTTGCTCATCAAACACCTTGTGCCCCGGGAATTTCTTTATAAATGTTGCAAGCTTCTGAATCGTTGTGATGATAATCTTGCACTGCGGATTTTTCAGCTGCTTTTCAAGGATATTTGTTGATGAATTGCTATTGGCAGCCCCTTTCTCAAATTTGTCATATTCCTTCATCGTCTGGTAATCCAGATCCTTACGGTCTACAACAAACAAAACCTTTGAAATATACGGAAGCTGTGATGCGATACGAGCCGTCTTAAAGGATGTAAGCGTCTTTCCGGATCCTGTTGTATGCCAAATATATCCTCCGGCTTCTACTGTTCCGTAGGTTTTATAATTATGCGCAATATCTATCTGATTCAGGATCTTTTCTGTTGCTGCTATCTGGTAGGGCCTCATAACCATGAGCATACTATCAGAGGTAAAGACACAGTATTTCGTAAGCAAATTAAGTATCGTATGCTTCGCAAAGAATGTCCTTGTGAAATCAATCAGATCAGGGATCAACTTATTCTTTTCATCAGCCCAGTACGATGTAAACTCAAAACTATTACTTGTCTTATTCTTCTTCTTGGATTTTGATTCAGCATCTCTTATAGCATTCCAGCGTGTGCTATTGGAATAATACTTTGTTCTGGTGCCATTTGATATGACAAATATCTGAACATAGTTAAACAAGCCGCTTCCAGCCCAGAATGAATCCCTTTCGTATCGATTGATCTGATTAAAGGCTTCCCTTAGCTTCACTCCTCTTCTCTTAAGCTCAATATGCACAAGCGGCAGACCATTTACAAGGATTGTCACATCATAGCGATTATCATGACGTGCCCCTTCTGACTGGTTGATCACATACTGATTGATAACCTGTAGCCGATTATTATGAATATTCTTCTTGTCTATAAGAGTAATATTCTTTGATAGGCCGTCATCACGCTTTAGAACCTGTACATGATCCTCCTGAATCTTGGATGTCTTTTTTGCAATATCAAGCTTTTCATTTTCGTTGGCGATGCAATCCTGAAAAAAACGCTCCCATTCTGTATTGCTGAACTTATAATTGTTAAGTTCTTCAAGCCTTTCACGAAGGTTGGCAATTAAATCAGCCTCCGTATGTATTTGTAAATAGGTATACCCCTGCTCTGTGAGCATACAGATAAATTCCTTTTCAAGTTCAGCCTCACTCTGATAGGCATCAGAGCGTTGTTTTAACGGCTCATAATTGGTTACGACCGTATTTTCATTTGTTTCTGCAACAACTCTGTATTGTGGCATCAGATCACCTCCGATTCGTCATATGTGATAATAAAATAAGGACTCATACTGTGCTTTGATACTTCTCCCAAGGCGTTCCCTGATGACGCAACTTTACACTTGCTCATTACATCCCTTGCCGCAAGCTCAAATTCTTTTATTTTGAACCATGTCTTAAAGGTCCCCGCAGTGTCCCTATAATACTCTGGAATTTCTGACAGCGGTGGCACTTTATGTTGTATCTCTGAAATTTTTGCCCAATAGCGCTCAGCTTTTCCGCTCCTTATCAATAGTATTTGCGGATGATCTGCTGCTTTAATATCGGCAATAACTTTATCAGATACTGAGGTTCCCATTTTCCCATACCAAACGAACCCCAATTTATCTATTATTTCTTGATGCGCCGCTATCGTACCGCACTCAGGAGAAAAATGTTCCCCGAAGCGTAACGCTATTGTCTTCATTGTCATATCTCCTTAAAATCTAATAATCTATCACGATAATACTCATATTGCTTATTCCTTGCTTCTATCTCTGCGGGTATTCCATCCTCTATATCGTTGCATAACAGCTCAAATCTGTCTAATATGTCAGCTATCCTCTTCTGCTCATCAATAGGTGGAACAGATATCACTGTCTGCTTAATATCATTTGAACTCATATTTGGCACGCTGCTTTTCTTTGGAGCAAATTCCACAGTCGAAACCGCATGAAAAAGATATCTATTATTGACTTCTTCTGCATTTTTGGGAACAAGCACTTTTAACCTGATAATAGGAGTAAACTTTCCTTCATGAAAATAAACCGCCCCGGTATTAGCACCGATTGAAGATATACATACAGCATCATTTTCAACTACATATGTTGATGCATACCCATAAATATCCTTTCCATTTCCCCAAATGGGATATGGATGCTCTTGGTCAGCCTCTTCTCCTTTAATTGCATTATCAGGAACTTCTCCTCCAACAAGCACATTGCACAATTCACCTAGGCTCAAATTAGCATAGCCAAAAACATATTGAATAAGCCTTATTTCAGCCTGTCTGTCTGTCTGTCTGTCTGTCTGTCTGTCTGTCTGTCTGTCTGTCTGTCAGGATGGTCTTTCCAGTCTCAACAAATGTCAAGAGTAAATCACGATAATATTCGTATTGCTTCTGTCGAGCTTCTATCTCAGCAGGCAATCCAATATTCAGATCTGAACATATAGCATCAAAATTATCCAACACGTTCACAATACGCTTCTGAACTTCATATTCAGGAATCGACATTTTAATCTTCTTTAAATCCCCTGCAGTGATTAGTGGCTGTCCACCACCTTTTGCATACTGATTGAGGTTCATATTTATCAATGAGTAATACACATACTTCAGAAGATAATCCTTCTTAACATCAATGATAAGGGTGTTATCTGAAACATCATATTGTCCGCTTGCCAAGTGTACAAATCCAGCATTCGCTCCGACACGAGCAACCAATATCTGCTCCTTATCATATACAGCAGTATTCGTACTCGAAATAACCCCAGTAGAACCATATACCGGAAATTCTCCATTTTCGAGACGTTCTTTGTTCTTTCCAGACGAAATGCTTTCTGCGATTTCTCCCAATGGAACCTTCTCTATTTTTGTATCAAAAGAGAGCATTTCATTCCGATAATACTCATACTGCTTTCTGCGAGCTGAAAGCTCCGCTGAAAGCTCCGCTGAAAGCTCCGAGGTGAGCAGCGTGAACTCGTCCAATACATGGACAATTTCACGCTGCACCTCCTTCGGAGGTACAGGGACTTTGAACTCTTCCGTCACCGGAAGAGATATTTGTGGTAATGATCCCATTCCTGATGCTGCGTCCCTAAAATGCACCGCATTATTTTTCAGCACATAATATAGAAATTTCACAGAAATTCGATCATCGTGTGTATACGCCCACATTTCATTCTTAAAGGTAAATGGTTCTTCATAAAAAATAAAATCTATTACACCTCTTGACTGAACAAGCACTGCTGGAACTCTTGTTATATTAGCGTTTGGAATATCTATCTCCTTTGCGTTTATAACAGTTTTTCCACCTGCAAAAATTCTTATTTCGCCCTCGGGATTATCAATTTCTTTCATTTTGCCTGCAGTAATGGGCGTTCCTTTTAGGCGCTTATATTCATCTTTTATTTTCTTATATTCGACTCCATTAGGGCACAATTGAGCAATCAGCTCATCTATCTTACTCATGAGTCTTGCCCTCCTTCAATATCTGCAATAATTCTATCAATAGAATCACGAAGAACTTGCTCTCTTGCCACAATCTCTTTTATCTCTGCATTCAGCTTCTTAATATCAATCTTCTCCCGGGTATCCTTCGCTTCTACATAACTATTAACTGAAAGATTGAATTTCTGTTCACTAATCTCCTCATAAGAGACTAATTTGCAGAAGTATTGCTTATCCTCCCTCTTTACAAAGGCATCAACAATATTCTTTATGTTATCATCTGTAAGCCTGTTATTATTTGTCTCCTTAACAAACTCATTAGTTGCATCAATGAAGAGAACCCTATTATCCTCTTTACCTTTTTTCAATACCATAATACAGGTTGCAATGGTTGTTCCATAAAACAGGTTAGCTGGTAGCTGAATAATACAATCAACAAAGTTATTGTCTATCAGATATTGACGGATCTTTTGCTCCGCACCGCCACGGTACATAATGCCCGGAAAGCAAACTATGGCTGCTGTTCCGTTCGCTGCCAACCATGAAAGACTATGCATAATAAATGCAAGATCCGCTTTGCTCTTAGGTGCAAGAACACCGGCAGGTGCAAATCTGGGATCGTTTATAAGAAGCGGATTGTCATCGCCTTCCCACTTGATGGAATAAGGAGGATTTGAAACGATAAGCTCAAACGGCTCCTCATCATAATGTTCTTCACTTGGATTGATCAAAGTATCCTCACAGGCGATGCTAAACTTATCATATCCAACATCGTGGAGGAACATATTGATACGGCAAAGGTTATAGGTAGTAATGTTGATTTCCTGTCCAAAAAAGCCGTTTGTAACAGAGTCTTTTCCAAGAATTTGCTCAGCCTTTAAAAGTAAGGATCCCGACCCACAAGCCGGATCATAAACCTTGTTTATTTTCTTCTTTCCTACGGTTCCAAGTCTTGTCAGAAGTTCAGAAACTTCCTGTGGTGTATAAAACTCACCTCCGGATTTTCCGGCATTCGATGCATACATCTTCATCAGATACTCATACGCGTCCCCGAAAGCATCGATATCATGATCCTTAACGGCTCCCAGTTCCATCTTTGCAATCCCTTGAAGGAGCTTTACGAGCCTCTCGTTTCGCTTTGCTACCGTTGAACCAAGCTTATTGCTGTTTACATCAAAGTCATCAAACAGACCGGAAAAACTATCCTCCGATCTGGTTCCTTTGGCTGAATTTTCAATATTATTGAAGATAAGTTCCAAATACTCGTTAAGATTTTCCTGAACGCTCTTTGTCTCACCTTCAGTATCAATAAAGGTTGCCGTTTTGCTACTTGATTGCACAAGTACATTAACAAAAAGCTGACTCGGAGGAATGAAAAAGCCCTTTTCCTGAATCAGATCTTTTTTCGCAGGTTCAGCATCCTTATCATTCATTTTTGCGTAACTGAATTCAGGATTACCCGCTGCGTGCTCTCCCTCATCAATGTATGATGCCAGGTTTTCGGAAATATATCTGTAGAACATAGTACCAAGGACATAGTTCTTAAAATCCCAGCCATCAACCGCACCTCTAAGTTCATCCGCAATAGCCCATATCGCATCATGCAGTGCTTTTCTTTCTTGCTCTCGTTTGTTATCTGCTGCCATTGTTATAACCTCCGAAATTTTATTTGTCTGCATCGGCACTCTGGCCGCTCTCTACCCACGCATCCACTTCTGTAAGCTTAAACTTATATTGTCTGCCTATCTTGTAATATGGGATTGTCCCTTTCTTTATCCAAGCCCGGATAGTATCTTTGTGGACTCCAAGATGTTCAGCTATCTCTTCCAGACCATACCAAGGCTCAGCATCTATAACTGCCTTCACTTTCTTGTTATCGATGGTTTTTACTTTCTTTGTTCCCTTTGTAGCCATTTTACTAAACCTCCTGTCCCCATAATACGGACTTGTCTAATAAACTCTTTCCTGTCGCATTTGCTTACGTAATTGATTGTAATATGCCTTAACGCCCTTAAAATCACTCCAAAATGATTCCTCTTGATCGTCGGCCATCATCGCATTTATAAGACCATCATACATCTGAACATCTTCAGCCAAATCCAATGTGTTTACACGATAAGAACCGCCCAGGGCAATTGGTACCCCCTTGCGATCCGTAACGTAATCATATGTTATACCACCAACCGTCTCACCGGAGAATTGATCCGCAAGCAATTTGCTTAAATATAATCTCTTCTTGCCAGTATCCTCTTCATATCGTCCATACACCTGCGAATAATTAGCGTCCTTTACCTCAGCAGAAGTATCTGTTGTAGTAAATACTACTGTATGCGGCCGGTGTATAATATTGAAAATATAATCCAGCAGAACGGTTCGTGCCTCATTAAGATCTTCAACTCCCAGATCATATCCAGATGAATCCTCTCCTGCCTTTTCTGCCACTTCATCCTCATGAATTACCGTATACAGGATCTCATCATATCCGTATTCCAAATACTTCACAAAAGCCTCTTTATCATCGTTTCCTTGAAAGATATTTTTGAGGTATGGAAATATCACACATACTTCAAATTTCTTCTGAACCTTGCTGTAAAGCATATCAAATGCTTCATAATCATCAAAAGCGTGTCGATCTGTTCGATTCAGTTCTTTACCCATTTCCTTAGTTTCGTCATCTTTAGCATTTATGTAGTAATGAGCAAACAAATACTTCTGGAATCCGGGATCAATGTATAGAATCTTTGGATCCTCCTCATACATCATACATGCTGTCGAACAGGCATCATGCTGAAAATTCTTTCTGTTCATCTTATGGGTATTCTCGAAGCCTTTGTAGGATACTAATTCCTTAAAAAGAGCTTCAAAAGTCTCATCGTCAAATTCATGCTGTCCTCTTTCATATGATCTTGCGCAAAACTCCGAAAATACCTCTGTGAACTGTTCGGCATTATCAACGCTCATGAAAATACGATCATATGGTTTTTTATTATCATCATGCCCGGAAAGTAACGCCTCATATGCGCTCCGATAAAAACCAATGTGGCTATCATCGGTCTTGTTGAATTTATGATAGTTTCGTGCTACGAATGTGAGCATCATGGGATGAGACGCAAAGATCCCATCCTTTTTTATAAATCCATGGTCGATGTATTTTATAATTCCATCTTTATCTTTTTGATTTCCGGACTTTTTAAGAATGTTATCAATCAGAGCAATCGACTGATCATTATCAAACGGCCATACATACATAGACATAAAGCCATTCAGCCCCAGCTTTGCATTACCTTCTCTTGATGCAATGATAATCATCACTTTGGAATACTCAGATGCAAACCCGTCCATCGCTCTATGAAATTTCCCGATATCAGAAGGATCTATTTCGTCAAGGCCATCAAATAACAAATGCAGTTTTGCATCTTTAAGCAAATCTGAAACCTCATCCTCTGTAAATGCCCCACCGCCTGTATTCAAAGTCTCTGTTATAAACTTCAGAATACTGCTCGACTGAATATAATATCTCAATTCAAGAAATACAGGCAGTATTCCCGTATCATTAAATCTGCTCATTGACTCCAATAACAAATGCTGAAGCATTAATGTTTTACCGCTGCCTCCTGATGCAAGCAAAAGAACCTTTCTGTTATCAAACCCCCTTTTTGAATAGAAGTTCCTTATTTTCTCTATCGTTGCATCGTCTATGTATCCAGTTTTAATCTTGGATCTGTCAACACCCACCTTGATTCTTTCCCCAATAGAATTGCATACGAAATAATCATCGAGCAGAACTTCCTCTCCACCGATAAGCTTCATCAGATTATAACGTTCTTCTGCATAGGCTTTATAATTTGCGAATTTCGAGGTTGATGCAGTCCCTTCATAGTACTCTTTTGGCTCTTTCTCTGATTCACCACCATTCTCTGCCATAGATATCATCAACTTTGTGATACACCATGCCAGCCTTGAATGATCAAGAGCTTCACCCGCTCTAAGTCGTATTCCTAATTTCACAGCAACAGCGTCAATATTCTTTTTATCAAATGCTTTTTCCAGCATCGAAGCATAGGTGCTTTCATTTATTTTCGACACTGCTTCCCAGATTTCCGGCTTCGGATTTTCAATAAGACCACTAAACCACTTGGCGTATGCATCTTCAGAAGTCGGCAAGAATTCCTCATACTTAGCCTTATCTATTCCAGAAAGCATGAAGAACTCACCTATATCGTGTTGGCTTGTTTTCCCTTTAAGCCCACTTGATCCTCTTTTTATATAAAACGACTGACACAAATCACAGTATTTCAAAATACTTCACTCCTAATCTGACTATAAGACTATAAGTTCGCTATAAGTCAAAATCCCCGTAAATACGGCATTTCTATAAGTTCCGCTAAATGTAAATGCACCTATTCAGCCTTAAAATTATAGGTGTAAAAGCCAAACAGGAACACCCGAAAAAACGAATCCTGAATTCGCACAATTCTCGAGATATCCGTAGGTACTCATAGTTATTCACAGTTTACCACAAAAGCTGGCTTTTTACCACAGATTTTTGAGAAGGAGGCTATGCAAGCACCGGGATAAAAAAATATCCCAAGACTATTAGAAAGGGAAAACGATCAGCGCCAAGGTCTGCTCCAGTGAAACTTAGGACTTAAAACCGGAAGCTCAGTCTTAAGAGGTAGCTGAACTGAATATCAAACCTGAATTGAGCACTCAGGTCTGAACCAGAAACGGAGCAAGAGCAAAACGCTCTTTCCGATTCAGGCGGACCTTTTGTGCTCTTTTTTCAGGCTCCATAACCGAATCCTCCGTTTCTGCTGCAACAGAGAACTCAGCAAAAAACAGATTTTCCAAGGAGGAACACGGTTATGAAGAACCAACAAATTAACAAGGTACTCGCAAACGCAGCAAACACACAGAATGCCAAGAAGGCAAACATCTACAAAGCACGTAAGGGATACAAGATTGTACAGGTTCCTGTCATTCCTGGTGTAGTAGCCACTATAGATGAAGACAAAGATCAGCATATTCTCGGCAAGGGCTTCTTCTGGACAGAAACTGGTGAACTTAAGCTCTGCTACGCTTTGGAAATCCCTGAAGAGCAGGCAGCTCCATTAAACAGGGATTTTGAGAGGGTAAAGGGCGAATACAGAAGGGCTCACCGTTGCAAAATCTGGAACAAGAAGCACACCAAGAAAATTATGTGTCCTTTCTCCAATTCCTGCAGTAAATGCCCCTATGCTGACCACCCTGAAGAGATTTTTCCTTCAGAGGCAGAAGAACATCAGGAGCTTTCATTCGACGAAGTAAACGAAGACAAGCTTTCTGTTGCCCCTGATACCTTCGGATCAGCAGAGCATATGTATCAGAGTATTGAAATGGAAGAAATGATGGAAAAGCTTAAGAACCTAGAAGACAAAACACTTTACATCATTGGCACTATTCTCAACCAGGAGCATGAGATAAAGGTCATCAAGGACAGGCTTAAGGACATACAGAATCAGCTTAATATTGATGATGAACGTATGAAGGCTTATGCCACTGAGTACATCACATATTATCGCAGCTACAACGACTAAATAAGAAAATGAGCGGTAACATCCACATCGGGTGCTACCGCTCTTATTTATTGTTTCTTTTTGACAGACCTGCGGCCATTAAGCTGAAATTGATCATGTGATTTTATATCCCGTATCGCCCTATTTAGGCTACGGCTTCTTGAATGAGTATGATATGGATCGCTAACATGGTGCTTATGAAATGTAACTATTACATCCCCATCTGGCAACTCAGCTGAATGAAGCTGCCACATATGATGGGTGTTTTTCGATAAAAGCGTAATATCATATTCATTCGCCAGTATTACGCTGAAATATTTTCTGTCAAGATTATCCAATTCTGCCTGAGTGTACATGATATCACGCCCCCTTTCTCATAAAATACTGCTCCAACGCCTCTTCTAATATACCCTGCACATCCTTTGCAGCCACGTTGGAAAAATATTTGCTATAGACCTTTGCTGGAAGCTTCACGCTTACCGGTCTTTTGACCTCTGACACCGGCTTATCTATTCCGAACACTTCCTGCACGGTCTCTTTTGTAATGGATCCTGCTGCCGCCCTGAGCTTATCTGCCGTATCCTTTTTAAGCTTGATACAGTTCTGCTCCATAACACTGAGCACAAGCGTCTGTTCTTCCTCTGATAAAAACGACAGTTCCACCCCGGCTACTATGGTCAAGGCTCCATCATCCAACATATCTTTAAATGAAGGGATCAGATGATTACAACGAACGTACCTTGCTATATTTCGACCGGTCATGCCATATTCCTGCCCTATCAGCTCCCTGGACTTCGCCTGTCGGTGGACATGATGTCCACCGTCTCCATTAAGCAGGTGAAGCTCTTCCATGATCTCTTCTCTTTTCTTGGTGCCGCAAACTCGATCATACCTCGTAGACAGTACGGCAATCCTCTCTGAGACTGACAGATCACTGAAGGATCTCTGGATAACATTGGTCTCTACCACATATACCAATGCTTCTTCCTCAGATAGATTTTCCTTTATAATTGCCGGAACTTCTGTAAGTCCTGCAAGCTTTGCAGCATTCTGTCTGTTGTGCCCTGCCAGCATTTCATATCCCTTAGCAGTCTTCTGGACTATCACAGGCGTAAGTATACCGTGTTCACGGATGCTCTCTACCATATCTTCAAGCCGCTCACCGGTATAAAGCTTAAACGGATGCTCATGAAAAGGCTCTATCGCATCAATCGGAAGCATCTGAACACCGCCCTCGGGCTCACCGCCGGTCAGAAGATCCACGGCATCATTAAAAACCTTTCTCTTAGGCTGATTTGCTTTCATATCCGATCAACTCCTTTCCGAAATCCATGTACGCCTTGCAGGCTTTGGTGTTAGGCGCGTATTCCAACAACGGCTCACTGTAATAAACGCTTTCTCCAACCTTGACGGTACTTGGGATCTTGCTTTCAAATACTCTGATCTGACCTTCAAAGGTCTCCGTCACCTGCTCCGATATCACTTTACAGAGATTTGTCCTGGGCTCACACATAGTAAGCAGGATCCCTTCGACTTCCAACCGCGGATTGATGCGGCTCTTGATTTTCTTTATCGTCTTAAGAAATTCCTGTAATCCGACCATAGCCAGGAGCTGAGGATTGACGGTAATCACAACACCGTCCGCTGCCGCCAGGGCATTTATGGTAAGTGCTCCAAGTGCCGGACAGGTATCCACAATCAGATAATCATATCTGTCTTTTAACGGCTCCAAGATATTTGCCAGCATCTTCTCAGCTCCCATTTCAAGCCTCAGCTTTGCATCCACCGCTGATAAAACCATAGATGACGGGATAAAATCCACTCCATTGCGGCTCTGAACATATTCAGATGTATCCGGCATTTCTTCATCCTCAATCTGAGCCATCATCAGATGCCCGATTGTTACCGGCACCGCCGCCGTATCCTCTATCCCAAAGCAGGTTGAGAGATTTGCCTGGCTATCGAAATCCACTGCCAGCACCCTCTTCCCCATACTTGCAAGAGAATATGCCAGATTATAGGTACTCACACTCTTGCCTACACCGCCTTTTGTCGCTCCAACAATTATCACTTTTCCTTTTCTTCTCATACGCCGTACCCCGCTTTCTGCTCTGCCACATACTGAGCATGAATCTGTTCCTTTTCTGCCTCGAACCTCTTCTGCAAAGCCTTAAGCTCTCTTTCCATAAAGGCAGCCTCTGCTTCCTTCATTTCAGCCTTTTCTGCGTCCGGCGTGATAATGATTTTGCCATCCTCGAAGCTGACGGAAATATAATCCCCGATATGAAAGTTCAGCTGCTCCAACCACTTACCTTTGAGCATGATCGTCGGTACGGACTGATACTTGTAGCCCGACATGCCATAAACCTTTACACTTCTCTTTGTCATAGATTGTCACTCCTTTACTCTGATAATCTCAGGAAATCTGAGGGAAATAGGCAGACTACGCCTAAAGAATAGAATTCACCCCACATTCCCCCTGAGTCGGATGATTTAGACTGGAATCCGACTCTACTCTTGGTTACAATGTAGGTGATGAATTGAACGGGCCCGTGCTTTTCAACACCGTATTTACAAAAATGGACTAAGTCTAAGCGGCTTTCCTCTTCCTGAAAGTCAAATGACTTAGTCCTATTATACGGTTAGCACCACTGACAAAAATGTTGTAGCCCGCCTTCACCAGTGTCTCCAGGAACTGGGCTGCCTCCAGCGAAATGGTTTCCAGACCGATCAGCTTCTGCATGGTGACAGGCTTGTCCGGGAATCTCCGGATCGTGACGATCGGACCATTCAGAGCAATGGGATTCATGACAATATTTACTCTGGAGCCATTATTCAACCGGGCATCTACGATGGGTGACGCTTCATTGACCACGCGATTACACCCCGCCACAATCTGCTGAATGACATCCTGTAATTTTTCCACGGAATCAAAGGCTCGATCCAGTTCCCGAAGTTGTCCATCCTGTTCTACAAAAATGTGATCCATGCCGTTGATCATGATCTCTGTAACAGAGCTGTCCTCCACAAAAATCTGCAGAATATCCAGTCTTCTCAGGGAATCAAACAATTCCTTACGCAGACGTCTCCGCAATTCTACCGGGCATAACTCCAGACTTTCCTGCTCCATCAGTACTTCATCGATCGTATCCTCCACTTCTTCATCCGTATAATCTCTTCCATAATCCAGTCTTTCCTGTACCATCTGACGAAGTTTTCTTCTCTGCTCTAAATAATCCATTTGTCCTTCTCCTATTCTACTCTTCCAATGTCTCTATTTCTTTTCTCACATAATCTGCCAGTTCCCCTCTGGTATACTGTTCCATTTCCACGGGAAGTCGCTGAAAGTATGGCAAATTCAGCTTTCTGGTCTTCCCCTTTACTTCCTCTTTCTCGCATAGTGACAATAGCTGTTCATATTGATCCAGTTTACACTGTGACATCTTGTCCTCTCTGGTCAGCGTAAATACTTTGATACACATCTGCAGAACATCCAACAGCCCCTGTATGCTTTCACTCAGATCCAGAATGACATATTCGTATTTCCCCAGCTCCTCGATCCTTTGGAACAGACTTCTCCATTCTTCCCAGGTGATCCCCAACAGGTTCTGTCCGTTCCGCATGGGTGGAATATAATCCAGATTGCCTTTTCTCTGAATGACCGTCTGCATGCGAAGAGGAAATTTTCCTTCATCTCCTGCTAAAAAATAGAGCAGATCTGCCAGATCCCGGTTCTGTCTCTCCGGAAGCAATTCTATGATCCCCACATAATGTTCGAAATTCAGATACAGCGTGGGATGTTTTTCTGCCATCAGCTGTGCGAAAGTCAATGCGAACGTACTTTGAAGGCATCTGTGAACCGGAGAGTACATTCCGATAAAACGGGTCTTATATTCCGCACATAACAGCGGCATCCGTATCCCCGTCGTCTCTACATACAACGCCAACAGTTCCTTCCACACCTGTCCCGCTTCCTGATATTTGTTAATATTGGGAAACTGATGAAAGCGGAGAGTTCCGCTCTCATTTAAAATTGCCTGACATGTCGGCTGTAATGTGTTCAATGCCTCCTCACAGGAGGATTCCGCCACCACCAGCATTGTTACCTCCCCGCTTTTCTCTCCCGCCAACAGTTCTTCCGCCCTGGTATAAGTATGGATCTGCCAGGGCAATTCCTTTTGCCTCTTCAGGTATTCTGAAAAAAGCCGCGCGTATTCTTCCTCCCGGTCATACAGAACCAGAACCGGTTCCTTTTGTTCCATCAATACATTCCTCCCATATACATCAATGCACTGCAGAACACCGGTCCCGCCATGCAAATCCCTGCTCCGGCACCTTCCCGTTCTCCGGCAAAATAAAGTTTCCATCTTCCACACCGGAATACGTCCCATAAGTACTCTCCCAAATAGTACAAACGGTCTTTCATATTGCGTTCCAGATACATTTTGAAAAGTGCAATTACTGCTGCAATCATGAGCGCGAAAAACAGAAAATAAAGTACTTTATTCCAGGGAAAAAAACCGGCACAGACTCCCAACATCTTAACATCACCGGCTCCTATGGCTCCGATCCAAAAAACAAAATAAAGTAATATCGTTGTCAGTAATGCACTTGCCAGATATTCCAAAACGCCTTTGTACCCGCCGCTGATCAACCGATACCCCAGGCCTGCAAACATGCAGCATACGATCAGCCAATTGGGTATCCTGTGCGTTTTGTAATCAAAACAGCAAGCTATTGCCAAAAGTATACATAATACCCCAAATATCTCATCTCCTTCTCCTGATTTCACATTATTTTCCTGCGTATAGTCCTGTCGTCACCTTCCTCCCAACTATTCAAAATCAGTCTTCTGGTAATGCGGGATGAATCTATCCCAAAATAGAAATTCTAAAAGATCTTATAAGATGCTCTGAACAACCATCGCGATTGGTTGTAAGATGAATTATAAATGCTCACTTTCCGTCTGGCAATACCTTTTTCGTAAAAAGATAAACTTTAGTACATTTTAACAAACAGAATTATTTTTCATATTTTCAGTCATCATGAAATACGCTATTTTACACGCTTTCCGCATGTCAAAACACCTTTTTATAATATTTCATAAATACTTAGCCCGTACAGCATCACAATGCCCGGAATTCCAAGGATTCCCGTTGTCAAAATACTTACTGCATTGATTCCAACCACTGAAGTAAATCCAAGGAAAGTCACACCCATATTAATAAAATAAATGGCAATGGTTCCCATAATGCCCCGCAATGCAAAATTGAGGAGCCACTCTGCCTTTTTCCCCAAAAAGCTTATGAGCAGCAATAATGCCGCCACTGCTATCAGCCATAATAAATTTTCCGGATGTTCCACTGTTGTTCTCGCATTCCCGACAATTCTTTATCCTAATCTATTCCTCTTTCCGTGTAAAAATGTCTTCCGTTTTCCTCCATGTCAGGTATATTTTTCCTTTTTTGTTCCTATACTGTTAGCAGAAAGGACGGTTAATGTTATGAAAATCTTTTTTAGTCAGGCAGATGCCTCCCCGGAAATCATTGAAGAGGATTTCTCTCCCATAGATCTGAAAGAATCCATAAGAAAAACCCGCCAGGCGTTGGAAATCGCCTATGCGGGTTTCGATAATGCTTTGGAAAGTGATCTCATTGACAGTTATATTTATGAAATCAATGCGTTACAAAAAAGGTATCAGCATCTCACAGAGCTGGCCGCTCTGCAGCCGGCGGATCGGGAAAAAAATCTATACCAACATTCCCCGATTCGTGCCCTGGTCAGCCATGTTTTCGGTTAACTGGTTCCTGCCGTAAGTCAGTCCGGCATATACTGTCTGAGAATTGTTCATCACCGGGCCGGAAGTATCCTGATCCTGGATCTGCCTGTACGCATCGCAGAGAGGTGCGATCACTTTGCGAATCTCTTCCAATATTGTGCGGTCTCTGCGGACTTCACATACAGCAAGTCTGCGAAGGCAGAACAGGTACAGTCTGGAAAGCTCTCCTGCCGGGCTGTATTCTCTGTGCAGAGAGTTCAGGAGCTCTTTGATACATCCCCTGGCTCTATGAACAGCTTCCGCCAGTCCGGCATCATCTGCTGCCTGCTCTCCGTCTGCCAGATATTGTAAGGTCATTTCATACAGGATCACGATCAACTGCGTGGAATTCGCCTGTGTGATCCGAAGTGTAAATTGTTGTTTGCATTCTTTTGTCATTCTGCCATGTCCTCTTATTCAGAACTTTCCTACTGTAACAGCTGCAGTACCTGAGACGGTCTCTCGTTGGCCTGTGCCAGCATGGAGGTTCCTGCCTGTGCCAAGATCTGATAAGTCGTATAAGAAGTCATTTCTTCCGCCATATCTACATCCATGATACGGGAATATGCGGAAGTCATATTTTCGCTGGTAATATCCAGACTGTTGATCGTAGATTCCAGACGGTTCTGGAATGCACCCAGTCTGCCTCGAACGGAAGATACATATTTGATGGCGCCGTCTACGCGATCAATGGCATCGTCCGCACCTTCTGCAGTACTGACATCAACATTCTCGATTCCCATATTCTGTAAAGAAACCGCAGGAATATTTACTTCCAGCACCTGATGTTCATTAGCTCCGATCTGTAAGCGCATAGCGCCGATACCTGTGGCATTGATCTTCAGATCCTGAACCGTTGTTCCTGTCTGTGCTCCATTCAAAGTTCCGCTCACATCAAGGCGCATCTCAAATCCGTTTTCTCCGGTGATGGTCAAAAGATCATCCTTCAGTTCAGTCTTCAGTGTCTTCGCATCCGGGAAACCATCTCCGAACGTCACATCTCCGTCCAGCACAATATTGCCGTCCGCATCCTTTGTCAGCGGTATAGACTTTATGGTATATTCTTTTACCGGCACGTCGGTAGAATAGTAGTTCACCTTAACTTCCTGCTTGTTGGTATATCCCTTCAGATCGTACTCCCCATTCAGCAGTTTCTGTCCGTTGAACTCTGTTACGTCAGAAATTCTGGTGATTTCCTCTTTCAGTTGCTTTACTTCATCCTGTACGGTAGCTCGGTCATCATCCGTCATTATACCGTTGGCAGCCTTGACGGAGAGCTCATTGATTCGCTGCAGCATCTCACTGATCTCGGTCATGGCGCCATCTGCAATCTCGATAATGGATACGCCGTCGCTGGCATTCTGGTTTGCCACGGACAGGCCCTCGATCTGGGCATTCATACGTTTGGACATTGCCAGTCCTGCCGGATTATCCTTTGCATGATTGATCTTTAATCCGGAAGAAAGTCTCTCTAATGATTTGGACAGCAGGTCATCATTGGTAGATAAGGCATTGTTGGATAACATTGCCGATACATTGTAATTAATTCTCATGTGTTGTTACTCCTTACTTTCCGCTGCTGTCTGCGACAGCCTGCAGGAATCCTTTTGCCAGGCGGTACAGTTGCGCCGCATCTGCCCGGCTCTCTATTGTTTCTGCATTTTGCGTCTCACCGGCAGCCATCCTTGTCATATCCCGGGAGCTGACAACAGAAAGCTTTTCCGCTTTCCAGTCTGCAGAGGTATCTGTCTGAATCCATTCAAGGAATATATCGGAGGTCTTTTCCAGTTTCGTAACCTCTTCCGGGGTATTTCCTACGAGATAACCTTCGATGTGTTCTCCGTTGACCTGTAAATGCGCTTCCAACTGTTCGTCTCCCGCATCTACCCGGATATCCACAGCCGAGGTCTCTCCGGCTCCCTGCTGTAGGGTAAGATGCACTCCTGCCAGCTGGTCTCCCAGATACATCGGCAGGAAATACTCCTGCCTGTTCTGAAGATTTCCTGCAAGGCGCAGCTGTTTGTGTACCAGTTGTAACTGTTTCACATCCAGATGGCTCTCTGCCTGTTCCAGACTGATCGTCTCTGTCTCCTGTAAAGCATCCTGAAGCATGGTCCGGTAATCATCTGCAAAATTCGGCTGATCCAGCTGTTCCCACAATCCGGAGGCTTCTGTTCCGGCAGGCTCCCCTCCGGTTGCCGCCACAGGTATTTCTTTCTCTTTGTTGTATTTCTTACGATAGCGTTGCAGGTCGCTGAACAGTTCCGCCGGATCCTCCAGCAGAGCCTGAGCTGCCAGCAGGTTAGAAGTACTGGTATTTACCTCTCCCCTTTCCAACATTTGTGCTGCTCCCGGTTCGGTCTCTACCGCTTCCCGCATCTGCTGCAGACATTCCTGATAATATGCGTCTCTGCTCTCAGCGTCTTCTGACACATCTGTCAATATTTCTTTTGCCATCCCTACAGAAATCTGCTCTGAAATATTGTTCTCCGATAAACGTACTTCCTGTGTCAGTCCGGTATCATCCGACACTTTCCAGTCCATATGGGAGGTTCTTCTGCTCCTGGAAGCTGCCAGGAGTGTGGAAAATTGCAATTCTGCGCCGATATTTACCACCGCGCCTACTGCGGCACCATCTTCTCTCTCAATCTGGTGTACCATACGATAGATACCGATATAAGCTTTCCGCTCATTCTCCGTGATATCTTTCTTTTGTTCCAGCTGATACAGGAAACGGCTGTAGTCCTCCGCCTCTTCCTCATAACTCTGAGGATTTTCGGCAAAATAGGACTCCAGTTCCCCAAAAGTCTTCTCCAACGGATTTACGCCGTCCCGGATCATCTGTAATACATTCTTCGGTGTCAGTTTCTCAATCACTGCAGTGACCTGTTTGTCTGCTTCTTTGACTCTCTCGATATTTTCTGCAGTAATCTCCATCCGGTTATACGCGAGGATGCGGACCGCCCGCTGGTTCTCCAGTGTTTTATCCAATGACATATCTGTCAGAATGTCATCTACATTGGAAAATGCCTTGCGGATGCTGTCCCCCAGATCTCTTCTGGGGGCTGTCATCAGTGTCTCATAACGTTCATTTGCTTCTGTATAGGCCGTCTGCAACGCCTTACCTTCGCTGTGAAATTCTGCCACGGTCTCCTGAGAAACTTTCTGTTCCAGGCTATAGGGTCCCAACACGCTGACCGGCAGTCCCGGCAGTTCGTTTGTCACCTGTACGGTCTGTGTATAGGTCTCATATTTTGCCACGGCATCCGCATCGTTGGGGAAATACTTATCCGCAACTTCTGCCTCCGCTCTACGCAGTGCTTCGATCAGCTGCTCCATAGGGGCCGTATCAATGGAAAAATCACTCTGTAAGAGTTTCACATTCACTTCCGCTGTCATGCGCAGCCGGATCTCTTCCAGTTGTTTTCTGGCCGCCAGATTCTCCGCCGTGACATCCCATTTTGCATCCGAGAACCAGTCCTGTACCATTTCTGTGGCTTTCTCGTATATATTTTCCTGCCGTGCCAGATTCGCATGAACAGGGGATTTCCCCTCCGCGAGTGCCGATGCCGCTGCCTGTGCAAAAGCATCCTCACTGACGGGATAGTCAATCGTATCCAGTTCTGCCAGCTGCTGCAGGGTATCCGTTGTCAGTGGCAAACCTGCTCCCACCAGCCACTGCGCTTTCTGGCGATTCTCATCATTGACCGGCAGGCCGGCATCCGTGATCACCTTATCCATCTGGTCCTGCAATTCCTGCGGTACGGTATTCTGCTGTACTTTCGCACCGCTGTTCTCTGCCACATACAAGTTCCAGATCTCCGGCTCCAATCCATTATCTACAAGATACCCGACCTCGCCTTCCTGGGGCTGCTGCAGAGAAGATGCCAGCTCCCAGGCGGTTTTTAATTCATCTACATTTTCAGGAGTCAGAGGTATATCCGTTGCCCGGAACTGTTCTTCAATACTTTGTGCCAGTGTATCGCTGCCCACAGCTGCCGCCAGGGTGTCCAGATCTATGTCGTCCGTGTATCCGGCAATGTTCTGTCCGGAACGCACCAGTTCTGCTTTGATCCTGTCCACGATGGTAACTGCGGTATCCTGATCCAGTTCTCTGGGGTCAAATCCGTCCTCACAAGCCTTCGCATAATCCTCCTGGGACATAGTATGTGACAGTAGTGTCATGTAATCCTGCTGTAATGCCACATTGGTGTTCCCGGCATCCTGCTGCAGTTCAATCAGGGATTTTCCCTTATTATTCTCTTCATTTCCCACAGGCATTGGGATCTGCCCACTCTCGTATACGGCTCCAAAAGTATTTGCATTCACACTTTTTTTATTGCGCTGTATTTTATCTCTGCCCCAGGTATTTTTCTCCGTCTGGATACTTTCTGTTCTATTTTCTGTATCAGTTACCGTCTGATTCTGAAATGTTATCTTCACGCTTGTCGTCCTTCCTGGTAATAACTCTTGAAATAACTATTCAGAGACTCATTCGCAAAATCGCTCTTTCAGAACTTTCCTTTTGCCCATTGAGGCTATATCGCCCTATAAATATCACTAAATCCTCTTACGAATACAAGCATTCAAAGAGGCCTTAGTGATATTTACATGTCTCTGAATAGTTAAGAAAAAAGATGAGTGCACCTTTTGGTCACACTCATCTTTTATTTCGGTCGTTTCTTATAATTTCTTAACCGGACTTAGAACAGAAATACAGCAGCTCCATAAGGGGGCAGATCAAAGCTGATAGAATAATCCTTGTAATGGTAAGGTTTTTTCTCTGCCATGATCTCTGCGGGAATCTCATTGCCCCAGCCGCCAAAACGTTCCTCATCACTGTTGAGCAGCAGCTTATATTTCTTCTTTTTCGGCACGGGTACGGTATAATTCTCCCATTTCATCGGAGTCATATTCAATACAAACAGCAGATTGTTTTTGCCGCTGGAACCTTTTCTCACGAAACAATAGGTGCTGTGTTCTGCATCATCCGCATTCATCCACTCGAAACCGTCCCAGGTATTGTCGATCTCATACATTGCAGGATACTTGCGGTACAGTTCCAACAGTTCCTTTACATAGGTATGTACGCCCTGATTCAGCTTCTCGCCTAACAGATACCAGTCCAGTTCGCGCTCTTCACTCCACTCACGCTCCTGTCCGAAATCCTGTCCCATGAACAGCAGCTTTTTGCCGGAATGTCCGAACATGTAGGTATAGCCCACACGCAGATTTGCGTATTTATCCGCAGTATAACCTGGCATCTTATTTACCATGGAACACTTCAGATGTACCACTTCGTCATGAGACAGGGGCAGAATGTAGTTCTCACTGTCATTGTAGCTCATGGCAAAGGTCATAGCGTAATGATTGCCCTTACGATACAAAGGATCCAGCTTCATGTATTCACAGAAATCATGCATCCAGCCCATATTCCATTTAAAGGAGAAGCCTAATCCCTCGCCTCCGATATCGCTGGTCACATTCGGCCACGCCGTGGATTCCTCGGCAATTGTCACAAATCCGGGATACGTTCCACGGATGACAGAATTCAGATGGTGGAAGAACTCAATGGCCTCCAGATTCTTGTTGCCACCGAATTTATTCGGCAGCCACTCACCTTCTTTTTTACCATAATCCAGATATAGCATGGATGCCACCGCATCTACACGGATGCCGTCCACATGGAACTCTCTGAGCCAGAACAAGGCATTGGCTACCAGGAAGTTCTTTACTTCATTTTTGCCGTAATTGAAGATTTTGGTTCCCCATTCGGGATGCTCTCCCAGACGGGGATCGGGATGTTCAAAAATGCACTGACCGTCAAATTCAGCCAAGCCATGGGCATCAGTTGCAAAATGCGCAGGTACCCAGTCCAGAATCACGCCGACTCCGGCCTTGTGCAGTTCGTTGATCAGGTACATGAAATCTTTCGGCGTTCCGTAACGGGAAGTCGGTGCATAGTAGCCGGTCACCTGATATCCCCAGGAACCGTCAAACGGATGCTCTGCAATACCCATCAGTTCTACATGGGTATACTTCATCTCCTTCAGATATTCTATGATCCGGTCCGCAAACTCCCGGTAATTGTAGAATCCTTCGGCGGTACCGTTGTTAGGATGCTTCATAAAAGAACCGATATGGCATTCGTAGATCGCCATAGGCTCTTTATTCATATCCTTTTTGTCCCGGGCTTCCATCCACTTGGAATCTCTCCAGTCAAAGCCTGTAATATCGGTAACGATAGATGCCGTGCCCGGCCGGTATTCCGCATAATTGGCAAAAGGATCGGCTTTGTAGAGCTTTCTGCCATCCCTTGCATAGATCAGGAACTTATACATCGTTCCCTCTTCCACGCCGGGAATGAACAGCCCCCAGATACCGCCTTCTCCCAGCTTCTGCATGGGATGGGATTCCTCATTCCATTCATTGAATGTGCCAATGACATTCACCTGTGCTGCATTTGGTGCCCATACTCCGAAATAGACTCCCTGCACGCCGTCTTCCACCGACAGATGTGCACCCAGTTTTTTGTAAATATCATAATGGGTCCCCTGGGCAAAAAGATACTGATCTGCTTCGGAAATAAATACCTTCTCCTTCGTCATGGCCGCGCCTCCCGCTATAAAATTTAACTGTTCAGAATAAGTTATACAAAATCTTTCTCGGTGAGGATGATCATATCCTCATCGTCATATCTCTTGGCGAACAGTACATCGAAGAAATGCTTCAATGTCTTTTTATTTGCATGAGCGATCGCTTCATCCACGATCTGCTTTACATCCACTACCGTAACCACATGATCTATCGTCTGCATATCTTCGATTCTGGTATGTAACGCCAGCTCTCCGAGTTCGTCAATAGAGTATTCCATCTCCCGTGCATACTGTTTGCCGAATGCCACCAGCGTGTTATTGCTGAGGGCTTCCACATCCATTCGTGCGGTAAAGCACTCTCTCAATTTTTCATGTTTCTCGAGGAATTTATCAATATCCCTCTTCGTATCTTCCAGAATAATTACGATTCCCTGACTCTCCTGCTGCAATGCCTTGTGAAGTACATTTGCCGTAGCATCGTTCATTTCGGATGCCTTGCAAATGATCAGCGCGCCGTTTTTCAGCTTGGATAAGGTATCTGCAGTATCCTTTTTATTCAATGCATGTCCAGAGATCTTTGCCACTTTTCCGGAGAAATTGCTGTCGGTTGCCTGAATTTCGCGAACCATGTTCTTCGCCAGAGATAAGGTATCCATACCCTCTTCTCCAGTGATGATCACGTTGCCGGTGTAGGCTGCCAGACTGATATTATCAATGGCCTTGACTAACTGCTCTCTGGCAGATCTGCTCTGGATAAAGGGTGCGTACAATTCTCTCTCTTCTCTGGTAAGCGCACGAACCTTTGCTTTGTCTCGCTCTACTGCGGGGCGCTCCGGCTGTTCCGGTGCTTCCCCGGCCTCCGGCGTTTCCTCAGCCGTCAGTTCTATCTCTTCGCTGGCTGTTTCCTCATCTACCGATTCTACTGCTTCCGCCGTGGGCTCCTCTACAGGCTCGTCATCCATTGCTTCTTCCGGTTCTGCCTGTTCCTCGTCTACGATTTCTTCCTGCTCATAGATTTCTGCTTCCGGTTCCTCAAATTCTTCTGCTTCCGGCTCATATGCAGGTTCTTCCGCGAGTTCTTCTACAGTATCCTCTTCCGGAAGCTCTTCTACAGGCTCTTGTTCCGCTTCCTCTACAGGAGCAGCCTCCGTCAATTCTTCCACGGGTTCCTCTGTGGCAGGCTCTTCCGTGATCTCTTCCAGCTCTTCTACCTCATCGGTATCTGTTGTATCTTCTGCCACGGTATCTGCCGTGTCCGCAGCTTTTTCTTTTTCCAGTTTTTCCAGCAATCCGTCTCTTACCGCCTGCTCAAACTCCGTGAACATGGCTCCGGTCTGCTGTAATACATGTTGGCGAACCTCTTCTTCTCTCTTCTCCAGGTTCTCCTTCTTCTTGCGTTCCCACTCTGCCAGAATATCCTCGATATTCATCTGGCCGGTGATCTGTTTCTCAATGCTCTCTGCCTCCGGCATTACCAGGCTGATCTGACCGTCGGATTCCTGTGCCAGCACATCGGCCAGTTCCTTGGGTGGCTCTACGGGAGCTTCCGGTACTTTCTGTGCTTCCGGTTCCTTCACGATTTCCTGTACTTCCGGTGTCTTCTGTACTTCGGATAGCTCCGGTACTACATCGGTTCTTCTTGCAACAACAGGCTCTTCCGGCAGAATCTCTTCCGTCTCTACCTGGGGCACCTGTGACAGATCGCCGATTTCTCCGGTCTCCCCAAAGAATACTTCCGAGCTCTCCATCTGCTCCGTCTCCGGCTCCAGATCGTCTTCACTGACATCTGCGATCTCCGGATAGTCCAGAGACTCCGTATCGGAATCCCCGGGATCGATCATGGGTGCCACGATAGAACGGGTAATGGAATCCGAAGTCTCCTTCGCATGGTCCTCACTCAGTACCTCCCGCAGGCCTGCTGCCAGTTCTGCCTGTAGATTGATCGTATTATATTGTCCCACATCCATGGTCTTCACATGAATGTCGAAATCATCTTCCGCCGGCTGCGCGGGTGCCTGCTGGGGCTGTACCGGCTGCACCGTTTCATAGACTCTGGTGTCACCGGTCACCTGCTCGTAGGTTTCCTCCTGTACATAACCCTGATTCGGCTCATAGCCTCCGTCCTGTACATAACCCTGATTCGGGTCATAACTTCCATCCTGTGCATAGCCCTGATTCGGGTCATAACTTCCATCCTGTGCATAGCCCTGGTTCGGGTCATAACTTCCGCCCTGTGCATAGCCCTGATTCGGGTCGTAACTTCCGTCTTGCACATAGCCCTGATTCGGATCATAAGTTTCGTTCTGTCCATAACCGGGATCCTGCGCATAATTCTGAGAATACTGCTGCGTACCGGGTGCGTCAAAACGATGATCGTATTTTTCCTGCTGTTCCGGTGTTAGCGGCTGATGGAGCATTTTCAGCTCCATTGCCTTGATAACGTATTTGCCCTCGCCAAACCAAAGGATCAGCTCATCACATTCCTCTACACATCTGGCAGCAAGTCCTACTCTATGATATAGATAAGCCAACTCATATGCCCATTTTTCTCTGTAATCTCTCTTTTTCAGTTCTTCCAGAACAGCAATGCGCTCTTCCAGACTGACATCCTGCGCCTCATATAATTTGTACTGCAAAATATATCTGCCGGGATCCTTGGGCGCTACCTGCACAAACTCTTTGTAATACTCGATAGCCTGTACATACTCTTCCATTTTAATGGAAAGTTCGCACAGAGAATAGCAGATCGTCCTTCCTCCCGGACGGCGTTCATATGCCAGAAGCAGCATATCTCTGGCATCCTCGTATCTTCGATTGATCTTGTAAAGGTCACTAATGGTGCACAGCATCATAACACTTTTGACTCTGCGCCAGTCAATGGTATCCGCAATCTCCGCAGCCTGCGCATACTCCCCACGGCTGATCAGGTCTTTGATTTCTTCCGCTCTTAATTTATATTCACTCTTATCCAAGGTATTTCGCTCCCTTAACCTTTTCTTATCCTAAGCTTCTCATTCCCCCGGGTATACTACCCCACTTTTTTCTTATTCAGTGTACCATAGTACCCATTGATATGTCAAAATCAAACTGGGCAAAATGTATGGAAATCTCCCCTTCGGAATACTACCCACGAAAGTGGGATGACTTCTTGGGCTTTTGACGTTTTTTCGCCTGTCGGATTGCTTCTTTGCGTCGGTTACGAAGGTCCTGATCCACCGAACGATACCGGGATCTGGAACGATTTCTTCTGCGGTTAAATCTCCAGGTCAGGCGGGTACTGCGGTGGGCAAAATGATAATTCTTGAAAAACGTACGTAATAGCAGTGCAAGGAAGATCAATACCGCAATTCCCACGATACAGAAAAATACTTTTACCACATTAATGAAAATAACCGCAGGACCACCGGAAGTGCTGTTTTCCTCCTCCGGGGATGTCTCCTGTGCAACCGTTGGAATTCCACCATTGTTTCCGGTGTTATCTCCTGCTGTTTCGGTTGTCTCTGTATTGTCCGCCTCTGTGGTCGTTGTGCCTGACTGCGTTTCATCGGTTGCACCGCTTTCCTCTGCAGACTCCGCGGTCTCTGCCGTATTTTCCCGGAAGACACTACTGCCCTTTTCCGCTGCCGTAAAGTCCAGGGATGCCGTTCCCAGTACCACATCATTGTAAGTATAAGTGATCACAGCCACCTGTCCTGGTTCTGTATTATCATAGGAAATACTGGACACTGCATCCTGAAAGGTGATGGTGTTCGGCAAAGTGATGCTGTCCGTCTGGTTCAGTTCCAGAATCGGTTTGGAGTTGCCGAAAATATCATTCCCACTGTAAAAAGATCCTGCATTCTCGATATTATACTTGGTCTCTGTCTGAGAAATGTTCACTCTCTGAAAATTGCTGAAACCATAATCAAACAGAGCGATTGTATCTTCATAGTAATTCGGATTTTCGTCTTTCATGACCACACAGATCAGCTTCATGCCGTCTTTTTCCGCACAGGACACCAGTGTACTGCGGGCAACATCGGTGTAACCGGTCTTACAGCCTACCAGATACGGATATGCATATTTACCGCCGGGGATCAGTTCCATCTTGTTGACTTCCATAATATCATCTGGCTGGCGTTCCGACGGCAAAATGTGCAGCATATGTGTCATTGTCATTTTACACAGCGCTTCGTTGGCAAAAAAAGCTCTTCCGATCATCGCCAGGTCATAGGCACTGGTGTAATGATCCTCATTGGGAAGTCCGTTGGGATTGACGAAATTGGAATCAACACACCCCAGTTCCTTGGCTCTTTCATTCATGATCGGTGCAAAGTCCTGCCAGGTCGTTCCGGAAATATGCTCTGCTACCGCGAAAGAAACTTCATTGGCGGAGCGGATCAGAATGGCATTCAGACATTCCTCCATGGTCAGCTGCTCGCCGGGGTCAATAGCGATATGGTTGCTTCCGGGATCAATATCGTGTACCGCATCATAGGAGAAATCCACGATCTCATCCATGCTGCAGCGCTCGGATGCGATCAATGTTGTCAGAATTTTGGTGGTACTGGCAGGGTATTCCTGCTGATGGATATTTTTGGCATAAAGGATCGCTCCGGTATCCGCATCCATCAAAATGGCGGATTCTGCGCTGACTACCGGTCCCGTAGGCCAGTTTGCCACTTCATTGGACTGAATGGCCAGTGCCTGATTGCGGGCGATGTTCTCTTCTTTGATCGTTGCAGCAGAGACACTAAGCCCCTGAGATGCAAAAAGGCAGAGAGCGCTGATTCCCATCACTGCCCTGGTTAAAAAACTTCTATATGAAAAATGCCTGAAAAACTGCATGTATAAATCCTTCCTGATATCTTCAAAATAAAATGGTGTATGATAATGCGTATTCTTTATCATACACCATTTTACCTAAAAACCAAAGTCTTATCTCTATTTTTTAATTCTTTTTAAGACCTTCTGCGAACGCTGTCATTCTCTATACGGAATACCGTAAATGTTCCTGTCCGTCGAAGTCTTTCCACACAAAATTTTTGCCTTCCCAGATCATGTATCCGTGCCAGCTTTCTTCCTTGGGAATCGACACGGACCCCGGATTCATGCAGATATACTGCTCTGTCTCATGAACAACGCATTTCGGCACATGAGTATGACCGTGCAGTAAAATATCTCCGGAATGCAATGGCGGCAGTTTCTGCTCATTATAGATATGTCCATGGGTGGCATAGATTGCCTGCGTCCCTTCCGCAAGTACACAATAATCACTCAGCACCGGAAATTCCAGCACCATCTGATCCACCTCCGTATCGCAATTACCGCGTACACAGTAGATATCATTTTTCCGCTCGTTCAATAAAGCGATCACTTCCTTGGGCGCATAATCTCTGGGCAGATCATTTCTGGGGCCGTGGTATAAAATATCCCCCAGTAAAAGCAGCCTGTCGGCCCCTTCCTCCGTATATGCTTCCAACAGTTTTCGACAGTAATATGCCGATCCGTGAATATCCGATGCAATCATCCATTTCATAAATTTTCTCCTCCTACTGCCAGTATAATCCCCCGGCCTGTGACTTGACAAGCTTTCTCAGATAAAGTACATTGACAATACAGATTACTATAAGAAAGGCTGAGATTACCATGAGGTTACGAAATATTACCGGTTCCCGGGAAGTTATTGCGGAAAGTCCCTATGTCGTACCGGAAGATACCCTGGAAGCATGCCCCGGAACCTGGCATGAGATTTTCGGAAACGATCATCCGATCCATATTGAGATTGGTATGGGAAAGGGACGTTTCCTGCATACCCTTGCAAAGCAGAATCCGCAGATCAATTATGTGGGAATCGAAAAATATTCCAGCGTATTGCTCCGCGCAATCCAGAAAATGGAAGAGGACGAGCTTCCCAACCTGAAATTCATCCGTATGGATGCAGAAGACATCGATAAGGTGTTCGGAAAAGGTGAAGTGGACCGCATTTATCTGAATTTCTCCGATCCCTGGCCCAAGGACCGTCATGCGAAGAGAAGACTTCCTTCGAGACAGTTTCTGGCCCGCTATGATGTGATCCTGAAAAAAGAGGGTACGCTGGAATTCAAGACAGACAACCGCCCGTTGTTTGATTTTGCAGTAGAGGAACTGGAGCCCGCCGGATGGAAAGCGCAGATGATCACCTACGATCTGCATAACGATGCCGCGCTGATGGAGGGGAACGTCATGACCGAATACGAGGAAAAGTTTTCCTCCGTTGGCAATCCCATCTGCAAATATATTATTTACAGATAAGGCCCCGAATATAGAATCTTATTTTTGAGATACTATCAACAACAGATAACAGAAAGGAAGGATACTTATGGAATATACGTTTACCGTTGCTAATTTTGAGGAAGAAGTTCTGAACTCCCCTCTGCCCGTTCTGGTAGATTTCTACGCAGACTGGTGCAATCCCTGCAAGATGATGGCTCCTACCGTGGCAAAGCTGGCAGAAGCTTACGAGGGAAAAGTAAAGGTCGGCAAGATCAATGTGGATGAGAACATGACCATCGCCCAGAAGTACCGCGTGGCAAGCATTCCGAATTTTGTGATCTTCAGAGACGGACAACCCGTGGTCAACTTCGTCGGCGCCATGTCCGAAGCAGACTTCCGTGAGAAGCTGGAGCAGGTGATTCTGTAAAAATCAGTTTTTTAAACCCGGGTACGGCGAGCGGATGCCTCTGCCGTATCCGGGTTTTTGATTTTTTACAGATATTTTCCCGTAATGCTGTCGGCATCTGCCTTGATCTGCTCCAGAGTTCCCACAGCAACGACCCTGCCGCCGTCTGCTACGCAGCTAATTTTGCTCATTTATGAGGTGGTGACTCAAATAATTAAAACAGATCCAGCATATTGTCCAGATAGATTTCTTCTCTGACCTGCAGCTGGTACTCCGGTTTCGTCATATAATACAGTAAAAATTCCAGAACCAGTGCACTGCCCAGTCCTCGGCCCTCGATCTTATAATTGAAAAATCCCATAGGCAGATAGATCTTCTGAATATCTCCCACACTGATAAATCCGGGATTTTTCATAACTTTGGAGAAACGATAGCCCTCCTCCGCCCCCGGTGAGGTACAACTAAAATCCGGCTCCTCTCCCAGATTCCTGCGGCTGACGGCTTCGTAGCATTCCTTCCTGTCCTTGCAGCCAAAATAGCAGCACTCATTGCACAAAAACTCCACTTTGTCTTTCTGTGATTCTGTCAGCGTATTTAATTTTTCATAAGCCTTGTTCAGGCGGAAATCCGGTACGACGTAGCGAAAATCTTCTCTGTCTGTTTCCTTTTTTAACGCTTCAAAATCCGTCAGTACTTTTGTGGTGGAGGATATCAGATAAAGTTGCGGATAATGACTTTTCAAATACTGTAACAGCAGTTCCGAATGGACGATCACGCCGTTTTTCGGCTCTGTATTTTCCGCAAACAGGGCACAGAGTTCATTGCATTTTCTGTCGGAAAGATGTTCTTCGATAAGCTTTGAATTGCTGAAGGTCAGACGGGCTGAGATCCCGTATTCCTGTAACAGTGCCAGCACTTCTCCTGCGTCGTGATCCTCCAGTGAGACCCGACCGCCTCCCCAGATGCAGTCCGGCGGGGCCCCGTAGATGGAACCGATGTCGCACCAGTCGTAAAAATATTCTCGATGCTCCCGAAACAACGGCAGGAACATTCTGTATAATTCATAGAATTCAAACAGACCGGGAAGATGGTAATGGGCTGTTTGTTTATTCATGTTTCTGCTTCCTCCGTATTATTTTTCATATTCAAAATATTTCAAAAATCCCCATTTAGAAAATGTTAAACAGGGATAACCATAGGTATATTATAGCCTATCCAGAAAAATGAGACAATTGAATATAATTAAAATTCCGGCGACCACCTCTCTGGTAATCGCCGGAACCACGTTTATTTATTTTCCCCAGACTTCCTCCGCCACCTCTTTCACAAGTCGGAGTTTTGCCCACTGTTCTTCCTCGGTCAGCTTGTTGCCGATCTCGCAGGAAGCAAATCCGCACTGGGGGCTTAAGTATAATCTTTCCAGTGGAATGTATTTTGCCGCATCATGGATTCTGTCAATGACAAGCTGTTTGTCCTCCAGTACGGGAGACTTGGTAGTAATCAGTCCCAGAACGACCTTTTTCTCCCCGGATACCTTGGCCAAAGGTGCGAAACCGCCGGATCTCTCATCATCAAACTCCAGGAAATAGGCATTCACATTCTCTTCGCCGAACAGGATATCCGCTACGGAATCATAGGCACCCTCGCTTGCGTAGGTGGAATGGAAATTACCGCGGCATACATGGGTGTTGATGATCATATCCTTCGGTGCATTGGCGATCACCTTATTGTTAATATCCTTGTGGGCTTTCTGGAACTCCACAATTCCCTCTCTGGTGGTTCCGTACAGGGTATGACCGATCTTGTCTGCGAACATGCCCCAGGTGCAGTCATCCAGCTGTAAGTTCCGGCATCCTGCCGCATAGAGATCATCGATCACTTTTCCGTAGGCCGCCACAATGTCGTTTACCAGTTCCTGCTCATTCGGATAATGCTTCTCTGTGCAGCCTCGGTTAAAGGGCATGGTAAACTGTGCCAGAAACTGGGCGGGAGAAGGTATGGTCTGCTTTGCTACGGTATTTTCATCCTCTAATGCTTTTACAAACCGGAAATGATCTACAAAAGGATGCTCCCCGGTCAGTCCGATCTTGCCTACAATATAGGTATCATCCACCATGGCCGCCTCGCCGTGGAACGGAAGTCCCGTCTTGGTAGGGGTATGGCCGATGCCGTCGAATCCCCACATGAAATCCAGATGCCAGGTGGCTCTGCGGAATTCACCGTCTGTGATCACATGATAGCCCAGCTCTTTGATCTTGCTCACAAGCTCTGTGATGGCTTCATCTTCCACTTTCTTCAGTGCCGCAGCATCGATCTTTCCTTCATTGAACTGTCTTCTTGCTTTCTTCAGCTTCTCCGGTCTTAAAAAACTTCCTACGAAATCATAGCGAAAAGGTGTCTGTAAATTGCTCATTGTCATTCTCTCCATTTCTTTGTTGTTTTGTCGTTTTTTGAATTGTCCTCATTATAAGAGAAATGATGAAATCCGCAAAATACGTAAAAATAAGGGTTGTCCATAGTTTAAAGCTATGGACAACCCATTCATCCTAAATACTTCTGCAGTGCTTCCAGGTAGGTAGTACCCAGTCTGCTGAGCATTCCTTTTCTGTGTGTGATATAACCGATCCGCATGTCACTCTCATCTGCCAGTGGCACGGCGATAATATCTTTTCCGTTTAATTTTTTATCGATCACGCCGCTGCACACGGTGTAACCGTTCAGGCCAATCAGCAGATTGAACAGTGTCGCTCTGTCCCGCACACGGATATTTTTCCTGCGTTCAAAATCAGAGAAGATTTCCTCTGAAAAATAAAAGGAATTGTGCTCTCCCTGTTCAAAAGACAGGTACGGGTATTCTTCCAGTTCTTCGTTCGTAATTATGCTGTTACCCGCCAGCGGATGTTTTCTGCTGATAAATACATGGGGACTGGCAACAAACAACTGGTGGAATTCCAGATCATGGGATTTCAACAGCTTGCTGAGTACCGCTTCATTGAAATCATTCAAAAACAGGATTCCGATCTCGCTGCGCAGACGCGCCACATCTTCTATGATCTCATAGGTCTGTGTCTCCCGCAGGCTGAAATCGTATTCTTCCTGCCCGTACTGTTTAATCAGGTCCACGAATGCGTTGACGGCAAAGGAATAATGCTGGGTGGATACGCAGAACTGTTTTTTGCCCCCGGGATTTCCCTTGTATTTATCCTCAAGGATCGCCGCCTGCTCCAGCACCTGTCTCGCATATCCCAAAAAGGCATCTCCCTCTTTGGAAAGCGTGATCCCCTTGTTGGTCCGGTTGAAAATAACAATATTCATTTCCTTTTCCAACTCGTGGATCGCGTTGGTCAAACTGGGCTGTGAAACATACAGCCTGTTGGCTGCTTCCGTGATGGTGCCGGTCTCTGCTACCGTTATTACATACTTTAATTGCTGAAGTGTCATTCTTTTCCCTATTTTTTATCCTTTTTACTTTCACCGTAAATGGCGACAGCAACGCACAGGATCGCTGCTGCAATCGCCAGCCAGAATGCCAGATCCATATATTGTCACTCCCAAAGTTTTCAAAATCTCTTCCTAAGGTTAGCACTCGCTAACCTCCGTGTCAATCATTCTTCCTTTGGGAAACAGGATTTATTCTCAGACAATATCTTTCAGTTCTTCCTCTTCCTGGCGTTTCATTTTCTCGATTTCTTTTTTATTGATTTTCTCTGCTATAACAGAAATTACCGCCGTTCCGATGATAAGTATCGCAGCCTCTAATCCGGTATTTTCATAATCCACAAATAAGGATACTACAAACATGATAAGTGAGGTAACGATCAGACCAGCCTCTATGTATTTTAATTTTTCCCGCCAGCGCTGCATCATAAGATCAGTCCCTCCCTTGCATCCACACCAGTCTCCCTGCGGTTCAGGTAATCAAACGAAATCATCTTATGTTTCACATAGAGCCGCTCGAGTGTCATAATGGGAATCTTGTAAGAATCTCCCCGTTCTTCCCAATATCCCACGCCGTCTTCTCTCTCCTGCTCGATCAGCATGTGAATGTACGGATCTTTGTCAGTGTAGCAGATGTAGAACTTTTTCAGGCTTCCCATAGTAGGCGTGACTGCGATCTCCACATGGCCCGTCCGGTATTTCGCCAGCCACTTGATGGCATATTCGATCTGGGAAAAATCCGTGACGGTCTCCACCTTATCCCCGTAAGTTAAGGTGAATGTGTAGGTCAGAGATTTGTCGATCTTATACTTGGTGTATTTCGTTTTCTCCTTGTGGTATTTGACAGAAAAGTGAACACTAATCACGAAGATCACCAGACCCAGCAGAAACATGATAAGCGGCGGCAGGATCTGCTTCTCCTTTGTCGCACCGCAGAAATAAATAACCGGGAACACCATAAATACCAGTCCCACCATAACGAGACCGGAATAAAAGGATTCCCAACTCCTTTTTGTAAACATATTCTCCCCACTCCTTTGTATTATTTTCCACCATAGTAACACAAGAGTGGGGCTATCGTCATCTTTTTTAGAAAAGAATGTCCTCCGGCCGGATCTTATCTTTCTCCGTAATGGGACGGATCACCCGGCAGGGAACGCCTGCTGCAATCACTCCCGCCGGAATATCATGGGTAACCACACTTCCGGCGCCGATCACAGAATCCGCGCCGATGGTTACACCACCGCAGACCGTGGCATTTGCTCCGATCCATACATTTTCTTCCAGCGTGATGGGTGCAGAAGTACCGATTCCCTGACTGCGCTGTCCCGGGTCAACCGCATGTCCGGAGCAGGCCAGACAGACACCGGGCGCGATAAATGCACCCGCACCGATATTGACGGGTGAGGTATCGAGAATGACACAGTTATAATTGATGACTGTAAGTCCGTGGGTATGAATATTAAATCCATAATCACAGTGAAAATCCGGTTCAATGCCCGTCATCGGATGACAGGTTCCCAGAAGCTCCTGCAAGATCTCGCGCCGCTTCTGCTGTTCACTCGGAGCCGTTCTATTATATTCCCAGCAAAGCTGTTTTGCCCGGTTCTGTTCCTCTCCCGGGATATTTTCATAGCCACTGGCATAGGCCGCAGGGCGCTTCATAATGTCTATAACGTTCATGTTTTACGCTTCCTCGCTTTTTCTTTTCCCGAAAACCTCACAATTTACAGTAATGTCACCATTCTCCTGAATGGTAATATTCTGCCAATGAAATATATTTTCATTTCTTTCCACAAATCGCCATTTTCGATTGGGATTTTCCAGAACAGTTCCCGTCAATATTCCATTTTCCATGGTAAAACACAAATTTGTAAATTTACTCTTGCATGCATATACCATATCATAACAATGGGTCTTTGAATTATATATTCTGAGTCCAACACCATACTCACCATCCGGCTGTGGAGAAGTCTCCCTCGTTGCTCTGGAAGGACATATGAACATATCTTCAATGCCTATCCCGTTCAATACCCGCCTAAAGATCCACTCTCCCTTTAATTGACGCTGTGGCCTGTTATGATCACCATCTATAAACTTATCTTTATAATCAAACTCCCAATCACCCAACAGCGGAGCAAACCAATCATACTCCTCCGGAATAGTTCCTTCCGGTTGTCCATACAATGCTTCTATAAAGTTGTCCATATCTTTATACCTTCCCTATATCTGCGTCATATTAATCCTGCAATAATCGCCCTCACATCTTTTATCCCCGGAAGCAGTCTTCGACCTGCTTCACGATGGTATCATCCAGCCAGCCCTTATTCGCCATATCCCGCAGGATCTCACAAGCTTTTTCGTGAGGCATGCCCTGTTTATAGGGACGGCTTTCCGTCAGTGCCTGATAGATGTCTATACAGGCCATCATGCGCTCCTGCGTGTTCAGTTCTGCGGCGGTCTTCCCGAAAGGATATCCGGTTCCGTCCAGCCGCTCATGGTGGAATGCCGCCCAGTCGCGGATCTCGTCAAAATCATCTACGCCGGACAGAATATAATAGGTATATGCCGCATGATGTTTCATCACAGCAAATTCGTCCTCCGTAAGCCTTCCCGGCTTCTCCAGGATCTCATTACCTACCGCCACTTTTCCGATATCATGTAAAGCGCCCGCCAGGTACATTTTCTGCACGGTCTCTTCATCAAAGCCCATATAGCGGCTTAGGCGCTCCGCATCCTCCGCCACACCAATGGAATGGGTGCTGGTAAAGGGTGACTTGTAATCAACGATCTGTGCAAAAAAACGGGCCAGTTCCTTGATCTGTGCAAAACTCAACTCCTGTTTGATGCGGGGGATTTTCTCCCACAGATTTTTCTCAAAGTTATCCTCTCCCAGCGTCAGAAAATGCGGCAGGGGAAACGCCTGTAAGAAAGCATCCACACATTCTTCGTCCACAACGGTCCCTTCATTTTGGTGAAGATATCCACAAGCTTTATTGAAAATATCCTCCGTAAAGCCCTTTGCACCGTATGCCCGGTCCAGCAGATCGCTTAAATGAATGATTCGGGAAAAAATCGGAACCTCTTCCCATGTTTTTCCAAACGGTCCACTCCCATTGGCATTTTCATGGTGATACAGAATTACATTCTTCACATCCGTATGGAAGGGAAGTCTCTGTATATTTTTTTCACCCAGGGTACAGTGAATTCCTACCTGAGAAGCTTGCGGAGCATTTGCAACATCCTTATGTAATTCTTCCTGAATATACTGTGTCAGTGCATTATCATGAAGCAGGGCACATGCTGCCAGATCCTGCAGGCTCTCACCGCTGATCCCCAGCTGCTCTGCCATGCAGACACTCATGTATGCCACACGCTTCGCATGTTTGTCAGACACATGTACCAGTTCTGCCTCCACACAGTCCAAAGCATATGAACAGGCTGACAGTAATCCTAAAACATCTAATACCATTATTTCTTCTCCATTACTCTTTTGTTATATTCCTCTTCCAGTCCCCACCGCTTACAGTTCTCTGCCAACTCCGCCAGCGAATATCTGAGGTAATCCATAGGCTGTTCCTTCGTGATCTCTACTGCAAAACGAAGATTTTTATAAGTGTTCTTCATTCCCCAGATCACATCCTCCCAGGGAGTTCCCTCCGGGATTCCTTTCACGTTTTCATCTGCATAGACCACATTTTTGGCTCCCGCCTGATACAGGAGATCAAAATAGGCTTTCATTTCCACTTCGTTCAGCTTCTCGTGAATAAAAATAAGCCCTTCGCCGTATCCCGCAAAAACAGGCTTGCCCAGATACCGGCACAGCATCTGCTTTAACATTTTTTCCGCACAGGTATAGTCGCTGACTCTTCCCAACACGATCGGAGAAAAGCCAATAGCATTAGCCGGAAGAGTGTACAGCATTGCCTCACACTCTTTTCCGGCTGTTATCATTTTCCCTGTTTTCTCAAAAATCACCAGGGATTTCTCATCATATTTTACTTTTTTCTTATAATCATAGATCTTAATATCCGCACAAAGCTTTGAAGGGCTAAACTTTTCCATCCCGGTACCTCCGTTCGTTTCCGGAAATAAGTATACCTCTTTTGCCCTGTCAGTTCAATCCGATTCTTTTACCGAGAAATCCGAATCTCTTCTACAAAGAAATTCGTGCGATAGAGATAGCACAGTTCCTTCTCTGTGATGTAAAAGCCGTAATCGGCATTAAAATTTTCTTCGTTTTCTTCTTCAATAGAGCCTGCTGCCCGGATCTCGTCCCAGGTCTTCCCCAAAACTTCTTCCGGAGTGACTTCTTCGCCGGTGGCAACGGAGATCGTCACGGGTATGTAATAGGATAATGGATGCGCTGCTCCTGCATAATAAACCGTGTCATTAAAATGTAGGCTGACATACTCGTCATCCGCTAAAGTAATGCCATTGAATACCAGATAATTATCATCATACCGCTGTCCCTCGGAAAGAGTTTCATCCACTAACTCATACGCTCCGGTGTGATTCTCCCCTTCCTCCTCATACTGGGTTCTGTAATTCTCATACATCTGCTGCAGATAATCATTTACCTTTGCATACTTTTCATCAGCAAAATAGAACTCATCTATTTCGAAATAATAGGTCTTTTCTTCATTATCATTGTAGAATTCTTTTACCGTGTTGGAACATTCTCCATAATCTTCCCAGGGAAGCCATGCGTCCTCATCTTCGTAAGAAGGACCTGTCGTGGATGCCGTAGTGTCGGAAACAGTCTCCGTGGATACTGTCGCTTCCATGGATTCACCAGTCTCTGAAGTGCTCTCTTCCGTTACCGCAGCCTCTGCGGATACGATAACCTCTGAACTACTACTCCCTCCCATCGGATCACTCCCCTGTACTCCGCAGGCAGACAACCCCAGTGCCATAACTCCTGTGATAAAAATTAATTTGCTCCTCATTTTGTATCTCTCCTTATGTATTTATTGTAACCGAACGCTTCCCCCGTCCATTACAAGCATAAGCTTAACATATTATAATATCATAGTTGCATCACGTGCAACTCTTCCGATTTATTATTCAATTATCATTTCATAAAAAACGCAGAAATGTATAAACATGAATTACACATCCACGCGTTTTTTCCGGTAATAATTCTCAGGCCTCTTGGGATTTTTCTTTTCCCTCAATAATCGTCTTTACCTCTTCTATTGTTTTATCTGTTGCAGATGCAATCAGTTCTATTGAAAGACCGTTTTTATACATTTTTGTAATGAGTCCTGCCTCACCCTCTGCACGCCCAATTGCGATACCTTCTTCCTTAACTCCCTGGCTCAAATTACACATAGTACTCATATCCTTTCTGAAATTCTCTTCTAATGGAATATCATATTCCTTTCCAATAATATCCAGCTTCTCGTCCACTGTAAGCTCTCTGGACAATAATGCTCCCAACAGACGATGCAGCTCGTAGGTCTCATCATGCTCCGGCAGTTCCTTCGCAAGACCTATCATAATGATATTCAACAGATCCAGATTGCCCTTCCATTCATAAGAGCCGATCAGGTCTTCTTTGGTCAGATGAATATGACCCATGGTGTTTTCCTCCATATTCATACAGATCCAGATGGAATAGACACATTTGATGTCATCGTAGCTCGAATTCTCAAAATCCCGTTCTTTCTGGGAAGAAATCAATCTGCTCACGTAGAAGACTGCCCGGTTCAGGATCTCATATTCGCCGGGTTCATCCTTTTGTGCTTCCACATTAATAATGATCTGCGAAAGGCCATCCTTCATCCGCACATAAAATACAATGTCAAAACGCACCAGGCCTTCGTTCAGTTCCTGATTCTCTGTATTAAAACCAACAAGGCGTTGACCATTCTGAAAATGCACCGCATTCGTCAGTCCCGGCTCCACCGGCACGGCGCTGATATAAGGAAGTCCCTCTATCAGTGCTGCTACCTCGAGCGGATCCATCCCCTTAAATTCCTCCACGGTCTTCACCAGGATCCGCGCCAGGATAATCTTATGTGCTATCAGGCGTTTTGCGCTGTTATCGTATTGGGCGTCTCTGTCTGTTGCCATTACTGCACTCTTTAATTCCGTATTCAATGGTTTCCTCCTTTTGTGTCAGGTAATTATAGATACCGCCGAAAATAAAAGGATTTCGCCATATCTACATTATAACTTACCTGTTTTTCTGATACAACTGATTTTCTTTCTGTGTGGGTTTTCCTCTTCCCTTCTTCCTGGTTCTATGATTTAGGGAATCGGATGGGACATCAGCTTTCGCTGACATAGAAATTTTCATAAGTGAAATGTACTTATACGCAAAGTATAACTTATAATTCCTAATTAGACAATAAATATATTTTAATATCTAAATAGAATTGTCTTTTAAGTGTAATAGTATAATTACCCCTTAAAAGACAATCCTATAAATGATAATTTACCACGGTGATTGCTTATTAAATAATCCGGTTACTTACTTCGATATTATTTCAACAGTCGGCGTTATGCTGTCCAACCCGAGTTCGCTATCTTCCGCAACTCTATAATTAGTAACATCTATTGAATACATATAATCCGAAATATCTGGATTTTCCTCATCAGCCGGAAGTTCAACTTCAAATGTCTTGAACTCGAACACATAAACCGTTCCTTCAACAAGCTTTCCTGTCATATCTTCCTGAAAGCGAAGTAAAAATGGTTTATCCTGAAAGAAGTGAACTACGGCAATCGTTTTTCCCTGAAGCGCAAAGTAATCCGGCAAGAGTTGTTCAACGGAAGCTGTAAAAGATCCCGAAAACTGTGCAAAGTACTTTTTGTTTTCGGCCATTTGCTGCTTCCCATCATTATATCCAACCTCGTAGCCAGCCGTATAACCTTCTTCGTAGTTCGCATCATGCGTATCTGAACTTTGATCATTATTTCCACAACCAGCCAATGAAAAAACCAACACAAGACAAAGAACCATTGCAATAATCTTTTTCATACTGTTTCCTCCCTCAAATTCCGATTTAGTTCAATTCACTTTTATCATATAAAAAAGCCTCCCTTTCAAATATTATTATATCCAAAAGGGAGAGCTTTTTCCATTAATATTCTCCCTTTTCGGAAAAGTGTTCCCGCTGTTCATTTCCCCAATTTTAGTGTATATTCATACATTTCTTAATTTTTCGAGCAATTTGAGCAACTGTATCTTGGATTTTGCCTACTGAATATTGAGAAAATTTAGGCTGAGAATTGAAAAAAGGCTATCCCTTTATTGAGACAGCCTTTTGAATTTAATTTGACTTATCTATCGTTTATTCTCTCATTCAGATTCTTCTCTGTATTCAAAGACGAACCACTTTTCATTCATATAAATTTCTATTGTATCGTCTGCCCCATACTGATAACCAAATCCACTTCCAAAATTAGACTGATTATCTTCTGTTGGTATTTCAGTTCCATCGACAGTTGATGTTATTTCTCCATCCATAGTGCCACAACGTGCATCCATGATGCTTTCTCTCCCTGTATCGTAGTATAATTTACCATCTATTCTTACCATAGGTATTCTATCCCACATGGCATTTGCTTCTGTCTGTTCTATCACGGTAATTTTATAAACCTCTCCTAATTGCGCAGGATATGATTCCATTATTTCTCCGTTATAGCTAATTTCTACGAAATCTCCAATTTGCAATTCAAGGTTCTCTTCGTTTGATATATAAAACTTATCTGCTGAATCAAGTTCCAAAGAACCATCTACCGGTTTTACTATTATTGAATCATGATTCGTTTCAATTACCGATGCCTGAAATGTTACCATTAGCGGTCTATTATCTGCCGAAGCAAGCATTTCAGTTATACAATTACCTAAAGCAGGCGTTGGTTTATAAATTCCTTGATATGGCTGTTCTACATATTCGATTCCTTTATCTACATAGTAAAAAAGAGTAGTTCCTGCCGCCCCATCACAATTTATATTGATCGTAATAGAATCTTTGTTGACCGGTGCATCATTGATTGATTGCTGACTAGTTGTTTCCATATCCATTAGCATAGATAAAAATTCATCAATAAACTCCGTAGCTTCACCTTCTGTGTTAGGTGACATAGCATATTTGTCACCGTCAGAGACACCAATCGATACAATATCCTCTCTGGCAGGCAATCTAATAGGATTCCCCTGTTCTTTTCTTCCACATGCACATAACATAATTGAAACAAAGTAGCAAAGACAAACAATACTGCATAATTTCTTTTTCATGGTCATAATCCTCCCCAAAATATATTTCGTATTATATGTTATCTAAGTGTATATTTCAATGTGTGGGAAATAGCCGGAACGTGTTTTTATGCATTGTGAATGCATGTTTATAGGCTCGTTTTCAGTGGGTACACAATTCCGAAAAGGGAGTTAATATTTTACTATTCTTCCACCTGCGCCGCCGTTTTCCCGGTGTACTGCACAGCAATGCGGTTCTCGGGATGGGCGTCTGTCAGGTACAGCACGCACAGGAAGATCCATTCTAAAGGTTTCATGATAAAATACACCAGATCCGCCGTGTATTTACTGTGGATCAGTCTCGCCACAGGGAACCCGTAAGTGTCATAAAAATGACGCAGCGCCTGGTGGAAGCCGGGAGTCCGTTCTTCCAACACCTGTTCAAAAGCATTGGCGATGCACAACTGACGGTTCACAATGACTTCATGCCCATGCCGCCTCCCCAGGCGGATAGGCTTTACGACCTTTTCATGACCGCCGGCAGCTACCGTGCAGAGATAATGTTCATCATACATGACATTCTGCGGTGCCTGCCTGAGAGACAGGTTCCAGTCGCTGGTCTCCGTGAATGCTTTAATCACAGAATCCGGTGCCTGCCCGAACAGCATGAGGATTGCGATCAGGATCCCCAACAGTGGGAACATCAATACCAGTCCCAGCACCGGCCACCATGCAGCCTTCCGCAATATGCTGTCACACCAACGCAGCATGGGATTCTGATAAATCTTCCCCGTCCCAAAGTGTTCCGCCTCCGCATTCTGCATCAGTGCATTCCACTCCCGTATTTTCTTCAGAAGCAGTCGCACCACTAGCAGCACACAGCACAGTGGAAATAATAGCAAATATCCATCAAGCAAAATCGTAGGCTTGAATATCTGTACTGTGAACAGGATCAGTTCTAACAATCCCAGGTACATTGAGGAAATCGACAGGACTGTCACAAGGGGTGGCAGCTTCCGAAGCGGAATGCTCTGCAGAATCTCATACCCTATAAATGCCAGCAGCAGGAGTACTATAAAAGTAACCATGGAACCACTGTAAATCGGTGTATGTTTATTGGAATTGCTTAACTGCGTCTGCCAGTCAGCGGATGTCACATCCATAATCAACCCCAAATAACAAATTTCATAGAATCCGCCCAGCCAAAATACATGCTGGTCAAACAGCCAGTCTCCCTTCACCGGGTGCCCTCGTTCCTCGCAGATCAGGCAGATTACTTCACTGATCGTCAGCACCACAGGAAATACCAGTACCGCTCCCATTAAAATTGCCCAGGTAAACATTTCTGTAAAAGCCTTAATGATCTCCCATACATAATCTCTTTGCTCATAATGAATAACAGAGGCTATGATCGTAAAAAGCGCATAGCCCAGTCCGATAAATATAGAAATCAGCCATGCAAGCAACACCGGATGCTTTTTATAAAACTTTATTTTTTCCGTATTCATTTCTTTATTTTCCATCGATTCTCGCCTCTATCTGTTTCCGCATCATATATCTGGAAATATTAAATGTCCGCAGAGATGTCTGCTCCAGGCGCTTCTTATTATGGTTCAGATAATAATAGCCGAATCCTTTCGGCTGATAACTCCCCCACCACTGAGCCTGCGTATCTTCGCTCATAATATCCGTAGGGTTCTCCAGTTCATAGGCGCCAAAATCATACCCCAGGCTCTCCATATAAGGAATAATAGCCGGTGCCGCATCCGCACCGAGATCACTCAGATAAGAGTAGTCATTATATTCCACTCCCCGGAAAAACGGTCCGGCGAAAAAATCGTCTCCGTAATCCTGTGCCACAGATTCTTCCCAGCCCGTACCGTCCGCGCCGGGTGCATTGGCAATATTCACTCTGGCTATAATATAGTCAGGATGGCTGAAGGACAATGCCAGATACAGCACGGTCACTATCACGACACCATAGCGGAACAGAGGGAAGCTTTCCCTGTAAATGTTGATCAGTACTCCGATAAACATGACGAATAATACCGCCAGCATCCACAATACGAAGATCCGCAGGAAAGTCAGATAATAATACCGGATGTAAATGATCATACGCATTACGCTGGATGCGATCATGATAAAAGTACATAATGACATAATCGTCATAATTACTTTCAGTACCTTACTTTCCCTAAAAAAGCTGAGGCACACCAGTACCAGGATCAGATTCAGAATGCTGACAGCCAGCAGCTGGAAGAAGCCCTCTCTTGCGTACTGTGCATAGGTATAGCCCTCCGGCAGCTGCATTTTCCCCAAGAACAATCCGAAGATCTGAATACCGGAAAACAGCAGATACAATAGTGACAGCAGTGACATAATCGTAATTGCCAGTACCGGCTCACCCTTTCTGCGATCCTTCACTTCTTCCGGGATGCTTCTCTTACACAGATAAGAAGTCAGTGCATAGGAAGTAAAGAACAGAAATGTTACCCTGATGACTGCGTTGAATATATTGCCCGGGCGGATCCAGTTCATGAAATCCGTTGTCATCTTACGGAATACCGCATCGGCAGAGCTTAACAGTCCGGCAGCGATCAGCACAATCGGCAATGCGATCACTACTCCCAACAGCCCGTACCATACCTTCTTATTTACTTTTCCCTTTTCACGAAAATAGGCTTTGCCATCGGAAAAAGGCTTCCCCAGTTCCCCAAAGCTCATAACCACCAATTGGCAGATACTCCCCACATATTTCCCAAGCTTCCACTTTGTGGTATCAAAATATTGATTCAGCAGCAGACACATTACCAGCAAAAAGACCGCCAGCTTATTCAGGCTGATGATCGCCCATCCGTCCGTGCAGAAGGTGGATATCCCCAGCAGCAGAATGCTGATCATGTAAAAGGTGCTTCCTTTTTTCAAGGTAATCTCCAGTTTTGACAGCGAGAAGACAAAATACAGTAAAGTGCCTGCGAGAAAAAAAGGGAAGGTGATTCCCGATCCGTTATGAAACATGCAAAACGCATAGAACACGGCATAGAGAAACGTCACCGGTCCAAAGAAATTAAAATGTTCCTTCATGCGCTTTGTCTCCGCAGTCTCTGTCTTTTCTACCACCCGGACTACATTCTGCCCGGATATCTGTCCCTGATTTGCTGAAGTTGTTTCCTGTACTACTGTATTTTCCTGCATTGTGATCTCCCCCTTTCAGGATTTAATTGTTTTTCTCTTCTTTTGAATCTTCCACATATTCCAGAATGTCTCCGGGCTGACAATGCAGCACCTCGCAGATGGATTCCAGCGTAGAGAAACGTATGGCTTTTGCTTTATTATTTTTCAGGATGGACAGATTGGCCTGGGTCAGATCCACCTGATTCGCCAGTTCCGTCAGGCTGATCTTCCGCTTTGCCATCATTACATCCAGATTTACAATGATTCCCATAATAGATGCCTTTCTACTTTTGAATTTCCGTTCAGCCGGCGTCATTTACATAGTCGCGTATCACACGCTCTATCACTTCGTGACTGAATTTTTAGATTGTTAAGTCGTTTTCTTTCTTGTAGCGCACGGCTTCTTCAAATACCATCGCCAGCACTTTGCTGAACATGCCTGCAATAATAAATACCAAAATGATCACCAGCATGGCAATGGTCAGGTACACCACACATCTCACAGCGCTCATGGCCGCGATGAAAAAGCTTAAGTCTCCCATTCTCCTAAGGCTCGCCACATTTTCCGGTACAAAGCAGTTCTCCGCAAGCACCGTGCCAAACATCTTGCGCAGTTCATTGATCAACAATAACGCCAGCACGCCCAGAATGGCGAATATGATCACTGCCGGAAGGTAATTCTCCTCCACTGCCTCCAGATACTTTCCTATGTATTTGAGACTGAGCGGCAGACTTACCGTCACCAGTATCCCCGCATAGAACATGAAATCCAGCAGGTACTTTGTCCCCTTCGCCAAAGATAACTTTTTCTCCCGCAGCTCCTTTTCCGACAACTCTCTCTTCTCCATAATGAATACCTCTGGTGAATTGGAAAATTAAATTCCAGTCCATTCACCCAAAAACTGGAACTTAGTATTGCAAAATATATCCTAGAAGTTAGTGTTGCAAACCTCTAGATATCTAGTTATAGTTGTGGCTCAGCAATAGAGTCCGGATGGCGTTATCCAAGGAGAATACCATGGCTAAGAATGCACATCTGGTTCTTGATGAAAGAGCCACAATAGAAGTTCGCATAAGAGAACGAGCTTCATTTACTGAGATAGGTAGGGAACTTGGCAAGGACCCTTCTACTATCTCAAAAGAAGTCAGACTCCATAGTCAGACTGTACGTAAAGATTCCTTCAATCCCTGCGGTAAGCGAAGTACCTGTGATGAATACGGAACAGCATGTTCAAAGTGCAAACTACAGTATTCAAAAAGCTGCAAGAGATGTCCTCGTGTAAAGTGCTACGAGCATTGCAAGCAGTTTGAGGTATTGGTTTGTAACAAACTGAAGAAACCACCATACGTTTGCAACGGCTGTATCCAACGGCAATCCTGTAAGCTGGAGAAGCATATTTATTCTGCCAAATCAGCTCAGAAGAATTATGAGACTACTCGCTCAGAAAGTCGTCAAGGAATAGCAATTACACCGGAAGAATTAAAGCGTGTAGATGCTATTGTTTCACCGCTTGTTAAGTTAGGCCAGTCTATTCACATGATATGTGTCAATAATGCAGATGATATCATGCTTGATGAAAAGACTATTTATAACTACATTGATGCAGGGCTTTTATCTGTAGATAACGTTGATCTTCCGAGAAAGGTCCGTTATCGTACCCGCTCACATAAGAAGCCTGTAAGAGTAGACAAGCAGTGTCATGTAGGACGCACTTACGAGGATTTTGAAGCTTATCTTGCTGCGAATCCTGATATTCCGGTAGTGGAAATGGATTCAGTAGAAGGTCGCAAAGGCGGTAAAGTCTTGTTGACCATATACTTTAGAAATAGTAGTTTAATGCTTGCTTTTATCCGTGATAACAATACCGCCAAGTCAGTTACAGAAATATTTGACTGGTTGTATGAACAGTTAGGACATGAAGTATTCACTAGCCTCTTCCAGGTGATTTTGACCGACAGAGGAAGTGAATTTACTAACCCGCTGGCAATCGAATTTAATAAGGGCAATGGTCGCAGAACACATATCTTTTATTGTGATCCACAGCGTTCTGATCAAAAAGGTGGTTGTGAAGTTACACATGAGATGATTCGTCGTGTGCTTCCGAAGAAAATCTCTTTTGATAACTTAACTCAGGATGATATCAATCTTATGATGAGTCATATCAACTCATATAACAGAAAAAAGCTGAATAACCAGTCGGCACACCAGTTGTTCAGCTTCATTAATGGCGGGGATATTCTTGACAAGTTAGGAATAAAATCCATTCCCGCTAACGAGATTAACCTTACACCTCTATTACTG